>Ga0209021_1002818_pt1 | contig 14651 bp, 10 predicted proteins | sample PinacodermFT_FD_187299 | JGI IMG/M metagenome (GOLD analysis project Ga0209021, IMG submission 187299) | Host-associated microbial community of the marine sponge Aplysina aerophoba from Gulf of Piran - sponge pinacoderm, lysed by freeze-thaw... | ecosystem: Host-associated > Porifera > Sponge >... | reverse complement strand
TCACGGCGGGGAGAGTTCAAGCAGGCGGCCAAACTGTACGAGACGTATCTCAGGACGCTCCCATACGGCCAGTATTCCGAGGCAGTCAAGCGGACGCTACACGACTGGAGCGAACTCCAAGTCATCGACCCGGCTGAGGGGGGACTCCCCACTGCTTCGCAGGCAGTGCGCATGCCCATTGCCAGTTCCGCGGCAGCAGAGGCAGCCCCATAGTCACCCAGCCGATGATCGCCTGCATGCTTTGGGAGCGCTACCTCTAAATTGTCAGGCCGTAGCACGAAGGCAGTATAGGGCACGCCCGATTCACATCGAACATGCTGTTCCCAATGATATTTGGAGACCTTGGGTCCCCAAATCACCGCAACCCGTGAAGATTCAGCATACCCTGCCAATCGGCGTTTCGTAGATGAAGAGTGGTCCCTCGGGGCTGCGTCGCGCTAGTCCGCTCCGCCGATTCGTCTAGCAAGACCCCGGCTTCCCGATGAGGCTTGCCGCTCGGGCCGGAAGAATCTCGTAGCACGTTCCGGGAACCAGGTTGAACACAGCGGCCCGTCCGGCCAGACATCTTTCTGCGGACCCTTGTCCTCTGTGGAGTCATTGGCGGCAATATGCTCGATCAAATGGTGCGGTGCGCCGTACGTCAAGACATCCGCCGGAGCTGACCTCCAACGCAACCGGACGATCAGCAATGATTCAGGAAATCTTTCGATTTGCCGCAACGGAATTCGTTCCTTGAACGTCAACAACACAGCCTGCACAGGGGACACCCAGGCGTGGCGGCAGGTGCAAGTCAGTTTTCCAGCACCAAGAATTCAACCCGGCCGAATCGGCTCCGGGCAGAGCATGGATCGCCGGACTGCTAGGCTGGAAGCACGCCCACCCCGGGGATCGCAGGTGCGATGGAGCACGATTCGACAATGCGTAGACATACATTCGTGGGAACATGCCTGCTGAGCGTGGCACTAGCGATTGCGGGCCATACGGCATTCGGCCAATCGCAACAGCGGGGGAGCAGTTCCTCTTCTTCCAGCAGTTCATACGGAAGCTCCACCAGCAGTCGCAGCACTTCCAGCACCACCCGCAGCACCTCCAGCAATTCGTACGGCACGTCGAGTAGCAGCTACGGCACCTCCAGAAGTTCCTACGGCACGTCGAGCAACACGTACGGGACCTCCAGAAACACTTACGGTTCGTCGTCGGGCAGTCAGGCTCGGCGGTCGCAACCGTCGCACCAGACGCAGTCGCCCGTGATCAAGCAGCGCAGCGCAAATCGCTTGTACCTGCCGATTATCCTTACTGGCAAAGTGATCATCGAAGGCGCCGAGGGCCTGCCCGAGCCGGTCGTCATCAGATTAGGTTGCGGAACTCGGTCGCTCCCGCAGATCTACACGGACAAGAGGGGTCGCTTTTCGTTCCAGCCTAGCTGCAACCCCGTGCTAGCCATGTCGGACTCGAGCGCCCGGACGGCCTTCTTCGGAATACCAGGTGCTCCGATTGGAGCGGGGCGGGGCGGATTGAACTTGTCGCACTGCTGGCTATACACCGAATTCCCAGGCTATCGCTCGGACCGTCTCTGGTTGGACATGACGCGCCCAATGAGTCACGTAAAAGTGGGCACGATCACTTTGAGGCGAATCGGGGGGACAGCCGGAGACTCGGTCAGCCTCACGACGCTGACGGCCCCGAAGAAGGCTAGGAAGGCATTCGAGAAAGCAGCGAGGGCACTTCGGTCCGTCGAGGAGCCCAATTACGAGAAGGCGACGCCCCTCCTAGAGCGAGCGGTCGAATTGCATCCGGAGTTTGCGGCCGCTTGGGAAGCGCTGGGTCGAGCTCGCCAAGGGCTAGGCGAGACAGGAAGCGCGCGCGAGGCGTTCGAGCGCTCCATCGAGATAGACGATCGATTCCTGAAGCCTTACCCGCCTTTGATCAAAATGGCAATCGCAGACAAGGACTGGACCGAATTGGAAGCGCTGACCGACAGGTACTTGGCGATGTCCCCAGGGTCCATGGAATATCGCTTCTACAGCAGTTTCGCGGCTCTTGAGACTGGCAACTTGTCGAAAGCGGAGTTGATGGTCGACATGATCGACAATGCGGGCGAGATGGACGATTGGCCCATGAGCTATCTCGTTCTGGCCGAAGTGCATACACTCCGGAGAGAGTTCAAGCAGGCGGCCATGTTGTACGAGACGTATCTCGGCACGTTCCCAAAGGGCCGGTATTCCGAGCATGTCAAGCGGACCCTGCACGATTGGAGCGAGCTCCAAGTCATTGACCGGGTTGACTTGGAACTCTCCAGCCTTTCGCCGCCAGCCCAGACGACCATTGCGAGCCCCGAGTCAAAGAAGGCAGCCCCCTAGTCTCGCAGCCGACTATAGCTTGCATGCTCTCGGAGTGGCGGCTCTACATAGGCAGGCCACACATCGCGCGCAGCAAGAGTCCGGCCTGATCCGGACGGAAGATCATTTCCGAGCGAGATGTGTTTGTCTCGGGGCCGCTTGACGCCAGAGCCCCCAGTTCCGGCAGTTCGTTTCTCGTCACTCTGGTTGAAAAACGTTGGAACTCTCGACACGCTTCGGTCAAAGCCCAAAAAAATGGGGAACTGATAGGCTGCCAACTTGCCACGTGGATCCACAGATATTTCTAAGTGACCTGTCCCCAAGCAGTTATGGTGATGTCACACGAGCCGAAGAGCTATTCGGTTGGTGCCTGTTCGCCACTCGCAGGGGCACCGTCGCCCGAGCTGCCGGGAACTCTTGGCGCCAAGAAACCACGCTACGATTCTACCGCCGGATCTGAGTGCCACTAGACTGCGGCTGCGGCACCACTGTGGTGAACTGGCCCTCCATCACGACTGGAATCGCCTCGATGCATCCGTTGACGCCCAAGTCATCGCAGCCTGTGAAGATTCGGTACACCTTGCCAGTCCGCGTATTGTAGATGAAGTTCGGCCCTTCGACGAAGCGCGGAGCAGGTTCGGTCGGGACACCATTTGCGACGGAACTTTCTCCAGTCCCCTCGAGAGCGACCACGCTGCCGCTGAACATTTTCCATTCGCCAGCGTCGGAATCCGCCGCGGCAGAATCGGTATCCTCCATTGACTGCCCGAGAACGATGCCGCTAACAGCGACACCGGCTAGGACGATTGAAAGCAACAAGTTGCGATTAGTCATGTTTAACCCCCACCTCCGTCAACCGGAGAATAGCCCGTAGTCAGCGCTGGCCGCTGACACCCTTCGACTACACCATCTCGAGGCATTGCGCTCTGAAAGCTTCCGAGAGCGCTGCTGGTGCCCAGCGTAGTGCTGCCAGCGACAAGAGCGAAGCTTGTTGTCATCCGGCCTCGAGAAATGCATGTTCCATCAGACGCAGAACTAGGCAATAGGTTTCATGGACAGGCTTCTGGATGGCCGTAGCCGCGCACCTAGACCTGAGACGGGTACTCTTCGGATGCAGTCTTGAATCGCAGCAAGTGCTGGTGCGACCTGTGCTTGTGCAGCCACCCTCGCAGATTGAGTAGCCGATTGCACACAGTTGATACAGGCCAGCCAAGTGCGGAGCGTGCCACATTGTGCAACTGCCGATGCAAACTGGATCAAGGCCGCGCATCGATTGCGTCCCGAGATCCATCGTCTGGCCAGGCCAGCGGTTGCCGAGCGATCACGGCCCGCAGTCCGCAACCCTTGAGTCGTGGGTTAGGCGAGCTGGCAATCGGAGGATTGCCGAGCGTGACCCCGATTGCGATGAACTCCGTTAACTGTTGGCTCGGACCCAAGGTGCTGGCGTCAGCGATGCTGTTGTCCTGTCGGGGCCTTGACGCGGATAAGCACGCCTTATTGCCAGGCAATGGCTCCCACTTGCTTGGCCGCCAGCTCACCACGTGAGTCGCTAGTTGCACCTAACTGGAGTCACCGGTCTCCTACCGTGCGCGGATTTGCCCGGCGTCCGTTACGGCAAGATCGAACCGCCTGCGCCCGGTCGCTGCAAGGCGCTAGAGTGCCGCTCAGCGCCCGCCCCCGCGCTCCCGGTACCGCACTGGGTAGTCCGTCCCCAGCGCCTCGTTCAGCGCCCGCGCCACAGAGGGTGGCCAGACCTCCGGCTGCGGCTCGTCGTTCTTGTCGAAGGGGTCGTAGCCGGAGACGTCCAAGAGGATGTACGGGCATTCCTCCGGCAGGCGCCGCCGCCAGGTCCGCCGAAGCGCCTTTTCGGCCGTCCAGTCTTTGGGGCTGGCGTGCTCGGCCAAATCTTGCACGGCCCGCACCCTTGCGCCCATCCATGCTTGGCCCAGCAACTCGGAGAGCCTAGCCTTCATTCCGGGGCATTGCACGAGCTTGACGTACATCTCCAACCGCCAATCCACGATCTCTTTCCGCCAGTGGCCGACGGTCTCGCGCCTGTCGCTGTGCTCGATTTTCAGCATGTGCGAGAGGACGTTCTTGCAGTACGAAAACCATGCCGCCTCGTCACGCCCAGCCACGTCTCCGATCTCCTCGATCACATGCTCCCAGTCAATCGCGTCGAAGTCGCGCCGCTCCATCGCCGCGACCTGCTCGCGCGACCAAGTCCATGGATCCTCGCGGTAGAGCTCCCGGCACCGGTGCGCACCTGCGGCCAATTCCCGCATCGACGTCGCCATTGCCATGCCAGTATTGTAGGGCACATCGCGCGGCGGAAGCACCCGAGCGCGTCGAGCTCTCGTATGGCTGCGCGGCAGCCCACGTTGTGACCGGAGTCCGGTCGGAGAAGGTCTGGCTAGGCTTCGTCCCGACGGATAGCGGCGATGATGCGTGGTGCTCAGCATCACAGATGCTAGTATGGAGTCGTACAGCCATGAGGACGACCTTGAATCTGTCTAACGAGGCCTTGACAAAGGTGAGGCAGCTTGCGCAGCAGCGCTGCGAAACGATCGGCGCAGTAGCCTCGGAACTGATCCTCCGGGCGCTCGAACCTGAGATCGCCCCCAAGGTCCGAAATGGTGTCCCGCTGTTTCCGATGAACACAGGGACCGACTACGAAGGAGCACGGCCTGGCCATGCAGTGGTCAATCGACTGCGTGACCCGGAATCGTGAGCCATCTGCTGGACGTAAACTTCTTGGTAGCACTGTTTGATCCTCGGCACGTCAATCACGACACTGCCCATCATTGGTTCGGATCGCGGTTTTCTTCCGATTGGGCCACCTGCTCGATCACAGAAGCCGGTTGCATGCGAGTCCTTTCAAACCCTGCCTATCCGACCGTGTCTACGACACCCATTGAGGTTCTTCGACGGCTAGACCAGTTCTGCGCGTCGGGTGGACATTGCTTTTGGCCAGACGACTTATCTCTGCGGACTGCTCTTGAAGGCGAGCTGTGGGATCGGCTGCTTGGCCACCAGCAGTTGACAGATTTCCACCTTGCTGCGCTCGCAGCGCGTTGGGACGGACGGCTTGTGACGTTCGACGGAAGGCTTAGGAGGTCGCTTGAGGGCACGCGACTGGAGCGGGCTCTCATACTCGTTCAATAGGTCTTCGCACGTCCATCGGATGCGGGGCGAAGATCACCGCTCTCCAGCACTAAGGCGCTTGCTTGACTAGGGGGTCGGCGCTTCTTGCGGACAGTGCGCTGAGACTAAGCCGAGAGAATGCTTCTTGAATCTGTCCGAAGGCCGACCTTGAACGGCAGACAGACTCCGCAGATTTCCAGTAACAAGCCAATAGAAGTTCATGATCTCCGACACCATACTGGACGGCAGCTCTCCCCGTAAGGACGCTTCTCTCATGGCTGCTAGTCCCAGACTTCAGATGCCATTGCGGGTGGCTATGCTATGGGAATGTCCGTCTTGATTCCGCCGTCCGGCTGTCCAATGCTACCCAAGCCGAACATCAAGACCGCTCCGCATGCTGCAAGAACTTGACATCGAGAGCTATGCCGTCGTCGACCGGCTCCGGGTTGAGTTCGATTCGGGCCTCAACCTGCTGACAGGTGAGACTGGCAGTGGCAAGTCCATCGTCGTCGACTCTCTAGCTCTGCTCTTCGGTGCCCGCGCCAGCGTGGATGTTATCCGCGCAGGTGCCCGCAAAGCCCGCATCACCGGGCGTTTCGACAGCCCACCTGCCTGGGGCGAGGATCTGGCATCGGCTAGCGCTGGCCGCTCTGATGAGTTGATTCTCGAGCGGCATGTGCTCGCCTCGGGCAAGAGCCGCGCTTATATCAATGGCTCTCCTGCCACGCTCGGCCAGCTTAGGCAACTGGCGACTCACCTAGGTGATATCCACGGCCAGCATGAGCAGCAGACTCTGCTCTCTCCCGCGGCACAACTGCGCATGGTCGATGCCTATGGCGGCCTAGGCGATCAGACCGACGCCTTGCGAAGGGCTCACCAGAACTGGAATCAATGCATGCAAGCCTTGAGGCGAGTGAAGGGTGACGAGCAAGAGCGTTTGCACCGCCTCGATCTGCTGCGCTACCAATCCGAAGAGTTGTTCCGGGCTGCTCCGGTGTCGGACGAAGACAAAACACTCGGCCGGGTGCGGAAACTGCTGGCCAACGCGGAGGAGTTGCGCAAGAGCGCATTCGCCGCCTTCGACAGCCTCTACGACTCATCTGAATCGGCTTCGGCGCGCATCAAGTCGGCCTCCGGGGACCTAGAACAGATCGCAGACATTGACCAGAGTCTGGCGGAGTTCGCCGAACGATTGGAAGACGCACGGGCTACGGTGGACGATGTTGCCTTCGAACTGCGGGCCTACCTTGACCGTATCGAAGCAGATCCGGTACGGCTGGAAGAAGTCGAGGAGCGGCTGGCGGTGCTGGACAGATTGAAGCGCAAGTACGGTCCCACTTTGGCAGAGGTCTTGGTGTTCCAAGAGCGTGTCGAGAACGAACTGAAATTGCTGGACTCCAGTGACGAACAGATCGCAGGGCTCGAGCGGGCCCTTGAAGAAGCGTCCGCCGATTATGCGAGACGAGCTAAGGAGCTATCAGACGCAAGGCGCAAAGTCGCGAAAGCACTGGCCGTCCAGACCATGGCTGAGCTGCGCGACCTGGCCCTCCCCAAGGCAAGGCTTGAAATCGCCATCGACACTCTGGAGACGTGGACCGCAACCGGGACCGACAGGGCCGCGATCCTTTTCTCGGCAAACCCCGGGCAATCGGCCGGACCGCTTGGCCAGATCGCTTCAGGTGGCGAACTCTCCCGAGTCGCGCTCGCGCTCAAGACCGTGTTGCAGGCCACCTCCATAGGAGCCGAGCATTGCCGGACATACGTCTTCGACGAGATCGACACCGGAGTAGGCGGCAGCGTGGCCGAGGCGATCGGGCGCAGGCTCAGTCGGCTCTCGCAGCACAGCCAGATCCTGTGCGTGACGCATCTGCCGCAAATCGCGTGCTTTGCAGACGCCCACTTCCATGTCGCCAAGTCGGATGACAGTTCCCACACGACCGCTACAGTGCAGCAACTCTCCGACGCCGGTCGGGTTGACGAGGTGGCACGCATGCTTTCGGGCGCGGAAGTGAGCGAGGCGGCGTTGGCAAACGCCAAGGAACTCCTGCGAGCGCATTCACCGGCTCCGGGCTGAGGCGCTTGCCGCGACATCCAATTCAGCCCAGTCGTCGCCGATCGATACGGCTCAAGCGCTCATTCGCGGATCACCCAGATCGGCGAGGACCAAGCGATTTCGTCGTTGGTCTGCAGTGCTCGTACGTAGTAGAAGTTCTCGCCTGCGGCCGGGGCCTTGTCTGTGTATTCGAACTCTGCCTGCTTCGCCGCAGGGTTGACCGTGTACACGACCTCGTTGTTGCGCACTAGCGCTACTTCCCGGATCGTGTCCGTCCCCAGAATCTTGGCCCGGATCGCCGGGGTCTCGCCCTGCACGCGGAGCTCATCACCCATAAAGGCATTGCCAACCCGGAACTCCACGATGATGTTGTCTGTCGCGGCGTAGGTATGGCGCTGTTTGATGGCATCGTAGACGCCTTCTCTGGTGGCATCCTCGGCATACACCATGGCATATGACATATGCGTCGAGAGGTGGTCGGAACTGGCGATGACTCCCAAACGGTAGCCTTTCGCCCAAGCAGCCGCTACCATGCCGTCCGGGTGGATCTCCTCGAGCATCGCCGAACCGGCTGATGGATAGTCGTCCCCCTTGTCTGAGAAAGGGCAGCCCATGCACTCGTAGCTGTATCGATCGCCTTGGAAGATCTCGACGACTGGCTCCAGGTCGGGGTCGTTGTCGCGCCAGTCGGTTCCCATATTGGTCGCGGAAGTGTGTGAGATCGCTAGACCGCCGGTGCGCCGAATCTCCTCGTAGAGCATCTTGGTGTCGGCCTCGATCACGCCGCCGATGCCGTTGTGACGCTGCATGTACTCGTCCGGCTTGACGAAGAACGGCACGTTTTGGATGCCGCGCTTGGTGTGGAACACGTTGCGATGCCCGTTCGGATAGCGCACCGAGCGCTCATAACCGAACAGCGAGGCATAGCCTTGCGTGTAGAACAGGTCTGCGGCCTTCTCGGTCAACCACCACCAATACGTGCGGTCGGCACCGTACTGGTGGTCGGAGATGAAGCCCCAGTCCATCGCGGCCGCATCCAGCATGTAGCGGTAGAAGTCGAGGATCGAGCCGTCCGGCGAGCCGCGCAGGTCCATCGACAGTTCGGTGTGTCGATGCGTATCGCCACGGAGGATTTGCAGTTGCTTGCCCCCCGAACGGGTCCGATAGGCGCGAATGCGGCGCACGTCCTGGGCTTCGTTGGGGTGGCCAGCGGGCCGCGCTGGTACCTCTGGCGCCCGGTCGCTCAAGGCCGCCTCAGACGGCTGGACGCCGGGTTCGTAGCGGCCCGCGTACACGTTCTCGATCACTGTCTCCTCGGGCAGGTTGACCATTACCGAAAACGTCGGGTGGCCATCGCGTGGCCAAGCGATCCACAAGCCATCCGCCGCCGGGGCTGCGGCCGCGAACATGCTGGACCTCCCCCGGCTGTAGGGCAGCATGGCCGGGTCGCTCCAACCCTTGTCCGTCAACGTGGTCACGAAGAAGCGCCAGTAGTCTGCCAGCCGCCTTCCTTGGCGGTTGCGAACGATCAGGTGCAGACGGTCTTGGTCGTCGATCGCCAGGCGACCGTAGTGGTGAAGCTGGCCAGCCTCTGGCGTATAGACCTTTTCACCGCGTTCGATCGCGAAGTCAGGAGCCATGCCCAACTTTGACTCGCCGGCATAGGCCGCCACCTCGACGCCGCGCATGTCATATATCGGATATCCAGGCGCGGTGTCGACTTTGTCCAGCCGGCCTTGGTCCTTGGCCCAGTTGACCCTCCCCACCTCGTAGCTCACCCACACGCGGTCCCGGCTGTCCACTGCCAAGTCCGGGCGGGCTTCCAGCCGCTCCGTCGCGGCTACCTCGATCACATTGCCGGGCTCTCCAGCGGTGATTCGGCGCATGCGCACGTCATAGCGGCCTTGTTCGTACGTGTCCCAAGCAACCGTCACATGCCCCTGCGAGTCCGCTGCGATGGCGGGTTCCCAGTCGTTGCGTTCGCTGTCACTGACCAGCAGTTCTTGTCCCCACGTGCCGTCCGCGTAGGCCATGTAGTACACATCGGACTGCTTGCCGCGGAATGCCTGCCACGCAATGTGGATCTTTCCGTCCCGAAACGCCACGTCGTGGTCAAAGTCGGACTGTGGCGCATCGGTCAGCCGTTGCAACGGACCAAAAGTGGTGCCGTCGTACCAACGCGCGTAGAGATCAAAGTTGCCGTCGACTTGTTGCGACCACACGGTCCATACGCGCCCGTGCTCGTCGAATGCCAAGCGCGGTTTCCAGACATCTCCGCTAACGCCGGGCACTTGGGTCCACGTGCCCCAACGCTGCTCGTCGTTGTCATAGCGCGCCAGGCGCACCTCGTCTTGGAACCCGTCGTAGCTGGCCCATGCTAGCCAGACCTCCGAGCGGTCCGCGGGGTTGGTGATGATATCTGGGAAATCGTCCGAGCGCGTGTCTTCGGTCATGCGCATCACGTCGACGATGCGCGGGTCCAGCGGTGGTTCCGGCTCTGGGTCGCGCGGCGTCATGAACTGCTCGGACGAGCCCAAGTCCGGAATGTTCTTGCGGGCGGCCTCGTGCTGCGCCGGCGCGTCCGGCCGCAAGCGTCCCGGTTGGGCGTCGTTTGGCTGGGCCAGCAGCGCTGTCGCCGCGGCGAGTCCCAGGCTCACGGAGCTGACGAATGGACGGTACAAGCGTGAGGTGGTCATAGAGGACTTAACGGCGGCGTGCCCGTGCCGAGCGCGCCACCTTCCAAAGATGGCACGATTCTAGCGAAGCTCGGCAGCCGACGCGCCAACCTACCGATTCAGACAAAGCCGCGGGCATCAGATTGTTCAACAATGGAGCAGGGCCGCCGGGCAGTCCACGGGTGCCGGACCTTCCTACGAGCTGGCCTCGCCTAGGGTTCTGTTGATGTCTCTTGACAGCATTCGCGCTATCGCTACCGACGCCGGCAAGGCCATCATGGAGGTCTATTCCCGGGACTTCAGCGTACGGACAAAGCTCGATGCTTCCCCCCTCACCGAGGCCGACCTAGCCGCCCACGCCATTATCGAGCGTGGCTTGCGGGAGCAGTTTCCCGAGCTCCCATTGCTCTCCGAGGAGGGCTCCGAGCAGGTGCCCTATGCCACCCGCAAGCAGTGGCAGCGCTATTGGTTGGTCGATCCGTTGGATGGCACCAAGGAGTTTGTCAAACGCAACGGCCAGTTCACAGTCAACATCGCTCTCATCGATGGCAATCGACCGCTGGCAGGCGTAGTCCACGTGCCTGCGACTGGGATCACATATTGGGGGGCGGCGGGCACGGGAGCCTTCAGGTCCACCGGAACGGCCGCGACGGTTCCTATCCGGTGTAGTCCGATGCCGACCCGCGGACGCCTGCGGGTGGTTGGCAGCAGTTCGCACCAATCGGCCGAGACCGCCGCGTATCTGGAGGCGTTGAAGCAGCGCTACGGCGAGCTGTCCTTCTTGGCGGTCGGCAGTTCGATCAAGATTTGCATGATCGCCGAGGGCGCTGCCGACATTTACCCGCGCTTGGCACCTACGATGGAGTGGGATACAGCCGCCGCGCATGCGATCCTGAATGCGGCTGGCGGACGGATGGTCCGCCACGACAGCGGGCAGGAATTGGTGTACAACAAGCCGAATTTGCTAAACAAGTGGTTCGTGGCCGAAGCGGCCCGTAGCGCGGGCAGCGGAGAATGAAGACCATGCCCGACAAGACAGACCTGCTGGAATTGGGCTCGCTCCAGCCTCCCCAAGCGCTTTCTAGGATCCTCGCTGTTCTGGAAGCTGAGACCGGTACCGTGCATCGCCTGCACCCGGATGGGCTCTTGCACTTGGAGCAGCACGCCGGAGGCATACCCGATACGCTGCTGCCGGTGATCCGGCGCATCCCCGTCGGCAAGGGCATGGCCGGGCTGGCAGCTGAGCGGGCCGAGCCCGTACAGGTTTGTAATCTGCAGACTGATGCTAGCGGTACCGCTCGTCCAGGAGCACGCACGACCGGAATGCGCGGTTCGATCTGTGTGCCTATGATGAAGGGCGGGGAATTGGTCGGAGTCTTGGGCGTTGCCGTGGGCTGCGAACGAGACTTCAGCGACTCCGAGGCCGATTGGCTCTTGGAAGCCGGCGCGATCTTGGCCCGAACCTGCGAGTAATCTGGCATGCCGATGCAATTGGTCAATCTTGATCCTTCCCAACTGCCCGCTAACCCTTGGATTCACCTGCACCCTAGCGACAATGTCGCCGTAGCGCGGGTTCACATCCCGGCCGGGGCCAAGCTCGACTTTGAGGGCGCTGAGGTCCACACCTCGCAGCCGATTGCGCCAGGCCACAAGATCGCCGTGCGCGAGGTGGCGGCGGGCGAGACCGTGTTCAAGTACGGCGAAGAGATCGGTCGCGCCGGAGAACGCCTGCTGCCGGGCACGTGGGTGCATACCCACAACTTGCTGTTCGATATCAACGAGCGCCAGTACGAATTCGGCACGGCGCGGTCCGATCTAACAGATATCTCCCTGCCGGAGAACCGTAGTTTCATGGGGTATCCGCGGTCCGATGGTCGGGCCGGCACGCGCAATTTCGTTGCCATCGTGGGTGCTAGCAACTGTTCCGCCTATGCCACTGAGCGCATCGCGGCTGCGTTCCGCGACGAGAGCTTTGCCGGGACCGGTGTGGACGGAGTCGTTGCGCTGCCCCACGCGGATGGTTGTGGCCAAGGCGAGGGCGCTGACTCGAACCTGTTGCGCAAGACATTGGACGGCTTGGCGGACCATCCCAACATCGCTGCTGCGGTTGTGGTCGGTCTGGGCTGCGAGGTGAACCAGATCGGCTACTACCTCCGTGAGGAGACCGCCCAACCGGGCAGGGCACCTCGTCGTGGGCTGACACTGCAGGAGAGCGGGGGCACCCGCCGCGCCGTCGAGGATGGCGTGAAGGCTGTGCGGGAGATGATCGCATCTGCGGGCCGACTCGAGCGCCAGCCCTGCCCTGTGTCCCAGATTGCCATCTCGCTGGAGTGTGGCGGCTCCGATGCGTTTTCTGGCATCACCGCGAACCCTGGGGTGGGCTACTGCGCGGACCTTGTAGTCAAGCAGGGGGGCACGGCCTGCTTGGGCGAAACCACTGAAATCTGGGGTGCCGAGCACTTGCTGACGCGGCGCTCGGCCAGTCCAGCTGTGGGCAGGCGCCTGCTGGACATGTTGGACTGGTACTTCGATTATGTCGGTCGCTTCAAGGATCCGGTCACGTTCAACAGCAACCCGTCACCGGGGAACATGGCAGGTGGGATCACCAACATCGCCGAAAAGTCCCTCGGGGCTGTTGCCAAGGGCGGCCATGCCACCCTCAGCGCGGTCTACGACTATGCCGAGCGGATCAGCGAAAGCGGCTTCGTGTTCATGAACAGCCCCGGCTACGATCCGGCTTCAGTTACGGGAATGGTGGCTGGCGGCTGCAACATCTGTCTGTTTACAACTGGTAGGGGAAGTTGCTTCGGCTTTGCTACCGCGCCGGTGATCAAGGTTGCATCGAATTCTGCCACGGCCAGACACATGGACGAGGACATGGACATCAACGCGGGCACGGTGGCGGATGGCGAGGAGGACATCGCTGCGCTCGGTCGCAGGATGTACGAAACGCTGCTGGAGGTAGCCTCGGGCCGCCAGACATGCAGTGAAAAGCTGGGCCATCGCGAAATGATGACGTGGCGGATCGGGCCGACTCTGTGAGCTTGATGGTCGGCCGCTGCGCCAAGTGCGCATCTTCAGTGGGGGCCGAAATCACCTCATGCCAATAGCGGGTTTCGAGTGACGAGCCTAGGGAAGCGGGAAAAGTCCCAGGCTGAGGTCCAGAACTCGTAGATATCGTCAGGCAAGCAGATCGCTGCGACCTGTGCGTCATGCACCATAGGACCTCGGATCTTTCCTTGCACCAACATATGTTTGACGCTCCTCCAGTGGTCGACTGCGTCGCCTACCAACACTGCGGAAGGGGATCCTAGCCAAGCTTCAACCTGATCCGTCGCACGACGAATCGTCGAGGGCGGATCGTAGATTCGTGTATGCGTGACAATCGCCAGGAACTCATCGACAGAAGGCCACCGAATCGCCCAAGGCTTGCGGCCTTGAGCCAATCCCGTCATCGCCAAAGCCGCACACTCGTGCCACTCTGTATCGTCTCGGTGAGCGTACACGAGAATATTCGCTCGACTCCGATCAAGATCCTCGACCGCCATACGAGGCTTGGACAATGTCTGACCACGGCCTCGAAGCGTATTCTCGACGGAGCCCTCGCCCTGGGACGCTCCTATTCGGCAAACGGAAACCCTTCGCGCCCTGGTCCTCCTCCAATGCCATGCGTAGGCCCTGTTCAACGACTGTGCGCAACGTGACACCTCTCTTCGCTGCCAGTGCCTTTGCGCGCACGGCGAGATCGGTGGAGATGTCAATTGTCGTCTCCATAGCGGGTGCCCATACTTTCTGATACGGTATCCCATGTGACACTTCGAGCAGTGTCCGCATCGGCACTGTGATCGGCCTTGTGTCCGGCCCGCCCTGAACCGCTTCCACGGTCGGCAAAATATCACCGTTCGAAGGCAGGAAGGCGTCTGCGAGGCACCTCGAAAAATCGCGGTCCAACGCACTGCGGCACACGACCTTGATTATCGACGGCTGAATGCAGGGCGAGTTGGATAACCACTTGGGAACCGCTAGGATAAGAAGAGCGGCCGGGGTAGCTCAGTCGGTTAGAGCGACGGACTCATAACCCGTAGGTCGGCGGTTCAAGTCCGCCCCCCGGCACCACTCAATTCCGATAAGTGATTGAAATATATGTACATATTGAGACTTGTAGGACTCTGTTACTACTACCGTTACCACTTTGGGGTTTGGCCAAATGCGGGGCTTCGCGGGCTGCGCCGCTTTGGTTGTCACGCAACGGCCATCGCCTGAAGGGTCTCGAAGGGGCGATCTGTGGGCGGCGTGCGGACTATTCGTGCACTGGAGGCTGTGGTACGGAGGGGCCACGAGAAAGGATTAAGCCGATATCGCTCCTGAGGGCTAGTCTTGGCAGCGTATCGAAGTACTTTGGATCTGGACTAGCTTTGAGCCGCCGACCGCAAGGGACTC
>Ga0209021_1002808_pt1 | contig 14694 bp, 13 predicted proteins | sample PinacodermFT_FD_187299 | JGI IMG/M metagenome (GOLD analysis project Ga0209021, IMG submission 187299) | Host-associated microbial community of the marine sponge Aplysina aerophoba from Gulf of Piran - sponge pinacoderm, lysed by freeze-thaw... | ecosystem: Host-associated > Porifera > Sponge >... | reverse complement strand
CGCGACCCGATCTGGCCCGGCATGTGGCTCGATCCGCCAGACCTCCGCGACGGCCACCTGCATGTGTCGGACCGGCCGGGCTTCGGCATCCGGCTCGACCCCGACAAGATCGCGGCCTTCAGGATCGACCGATGACGGGACAGTCCGGGCATGTCGAGGTTGGCGGCAACCGCTTCTTCTATCGCTGGGAAGGGCCCGCTGACGGTCCTGTCACGATGATGGCGCACGCCATGGGCACCAGCCACCGCATCTGGGACAGGCAGGCGCCGGCCCTCGCGGCCCGACACCGGCTGCTGCTCTACGACTGGCGCGGGCACGGCGCCAGCGATGCCCCGGAGGGGCCCTATTCGCTCGACGGCTTTGTCGCCGATGCCGTCGGCGTCATGGACGCGCTCGGGATCGAGCGGGTGACATGGGTCGGCATTTCCACCGGCGGCATGATCGGACAGGGCGTGGCTATCGGGCATCCCGACCGCGTGCGAGCGGCGGCGCTCTGTAACACGATGGCCCGCGCAACGCCCTGGTACCGCCAATGGGTGGTCGAACGGCAGGCAGTCGTGCGCGCTTCGGGCATGGCGCCGGTGTGGGAGATGACCCACAAGCTCTGGTTCTCCGACGCCTATGCGGATGCTGCCGGACCGGACTATGCCGCCGTCCGCGATGCCTTCACGGCAACGGACATAACCGGCTATCTGGCAGGCACCTCGGCGGTTGCGGAACTCGACTATCTGGACCGGCTGGGTTCCATCTCTTGTCCGGTCCTGGTGCTGGGGGCCGACGACGATCCGGTGACGCCGCCCGCCCGGGCCGAGGAGCTCCGCGACGGAATTACCGGAGCCGAACTCATCATGCTGCCGGGCCTGCGCCATTTCTCCAATGTCGAGGCGCCGGAGGCCTTCAACGCGCCGCTGCTGGCCTTTCTCGACCGGGTCAACCGCCCATAGCATTGAGGGCGACGCCGAGCGCCGAGCCGAGGGCGGTCACGGCCCCGGCGCGCGCAAGAGCCCGCCGCGATAAGAGCTGTCGGCCGAACCGCGCGGCAAGGCCTGTCCAGGCCCCGTCCACCGGCGGATTGACGAATATGACGAACGCGGCGAAAGAGGGGATTGCGCCCAGAACGAAGCCGACCCCATAGGAGCCGGTCCAGGCGAGCAGCCCGCCATAGATCGCCGGGTAGATCATCATGGCGATGGAGGTGAAGGCCAGCACGCCGCCCGTTATGCCGCCGACCTGGCCTTCGGGCGCAAGGCGCGCTGTTTCCGCCAGCAGGATGCCGTGCCAACTGAGCGCCGTCATGTTGAAGACGACGGCGACGGCGGTGATTTCCCAGAAGGTCCACTCGACGCCGTAGAGCGCGGTTGCAACCGCCGAAAGCCCGGCTACCAGCCCGATGCCTGCCATGATGATGCGCGGCGAAACGGCGCCGCCGCCGAGCGCGCCCCAGAGGATGCGCGCCCAGACGGCGGAGAACGATGCGATGGCGAAAGCGGAGCCGGCTTCGGCTTCCGAATAGTCCAGCCCGTCGATGAGGTAGAGGATGAAGAAGCCGGAAAAGATCGATTGCAGGCCGCCGAACGCGAATGCCGCGAAGGACAGGTCGCGGAGCGGGCGGATCGCCAGCACCGTCTTCAGCGTCGCCGGCAGATCGCTGAAGGCGATCTTCATGTCGGGCCGGCGGTCGGCGTCGAAAAAGCTCCGGACGGGCTCCAGCGACACCATGACGGCGAAGACGACCAGGCAGGTGATGAACGAGGCGCCGTAAGGGCCTAACCGGACGGAGACGCCGAGCGTGTCCGAATAGAAGGCCAGCCCCAGCAGAAAGGGAATGAGCAGGCCGCCGATGAGTGCGCCGACGGGCACGCCCGTCTGCTTGATCGAGAAGATCAACGGAGCGAGGCGCAGCGGCGTCACCCGCGCCAGGATATGGGAGCTGGCAGGCGTCGAGACGGACGCGGCGCCCAGCAGCAACGCGCCGAGCGGGAACAGCCATAGCAGGCCGGACGCGGTCACCAGCAGGCTTGACCCCATCAGCAGCAGGGCGATCTGGCTCACCCGCAACGGGCCGTAGCGCAGGATGAAGCCGCCGCAGCCGACCGCCGCGATAATCGCCGCCACGTTCTGGAGGAAGAGGTAGAAGCCGAGCCAGGCCCGGGAGATGCCGAAGTCTTCGGCGATCTGGTCGGCCAGGATCGGAAGCGCGATCTGGCAGACATAGGAGAACGCCTGCTGGACGAGCATGGCGACGGTCGCCGCCGCCATGATCGTGCGCGGGCTGAAGCGCGCGAGGTCCATCAGCGTATGCGGATGTTGACCGCCGCGCGCATCCCGGGCCAGACGGTCTTCTCCACCGCGGGAATGTCGATGAATACCTGGATCTTGCGGGCTCCGCCGCGGCCGTTCGGCTCGCTGCCGCCGACGGTCGTGCGGCCGATTGCGCGCACCCGCCCCTCGAGGGTCTCGTCCGGCCAGGCGTCCAAATCGACCGCCACCGGCTGGCCGGCCCGGATATGGCGGATGTCGGACTCGTCGATGTCGGCCTCGATCCAGACCCGGTCGGGGTCGTGGATCAGGAACACAGGGTCCCCGTCCTCGACATAGGCGCCCGGATTGACATGGACCTCGTCGATGACCGCGCGGACCGGCGCGCGGATGTGCATATCCTCGAGTTGCCGGCGCGCCTGCTCCACGCCGACCGCGGTCTTGTCGATCTCCCGGTCGATGACCGCGAGCCGCGTCTGGAAGAGGCGCTCCCGCCCGGCGGTGCCCGAAAGCTCTTCGGCTTCCCGCAGGTCCATGGCGATGCGGGTCTGGATATCGCGGAGCTTGCTTTCGATCTCCAGCAGCTCGTCCCGGGCCTCGTCGATGCGACGCTGCGGCACGACATCCCGCCCGAGCCGCTTGTTGCGCTTGAGATTGTCCTCTGCGATCTGCTTGCGCCGCTCCAGCGTCGCCAATTCGAGGCGCAGCAGCCGGACGGTTTCCTCCACGGTTGCGATCTTGTCGGCCAGTTCGGACTTGAACAGCGCCAGTTCTGCTTCCACCTGGCCGCGCTGGGCCTTTTGCTTTTCCAGTTCGGCTTCCAGCGCACGGAGGTCGAGCGCAGCGACGACATCGTCCATGTCGGCAAGCGGTGCGCCCTTGTCCACGACATCGCCCTTGCGGACCCGGATCGCCGCGACGCGGGCGTTGACGCTGGAGGAGAGCAGGGTGAAATCCGCCGCAACCCGGGCGTCGGGCTCGTAGACATTGTGCCACCAGTGAATCGTCTCGTTGACGCCCACGGCGATCAGCGCCACCGGGACGGCAAGCAACAGGTAGCCATACGGTCGGCGGCGTTTCTTGACGGGGATATCGGCCATCGGCGGGGAATTATTCTATGCTGCGCGGGTGTCGCGCCTGACGGAACCCTAGCACGGGCGGCGCGAGAAGCGAGACCGCGGGCGGAGAAACGACCCTGATGACCGAAAGCGGCTGGCGCGAGGCGCCGTGGCCCGGCGGCGCGCGAATTGCGCTGTCGCTGGTGGTGAATGTCGAAGAGGGCGCGGAAGCGCGTATCGACGATGGCGACCCGTATCCCGAGCCCGTGGACGAGCTGGGCGCCAGCCCGAGGCGCGCGGTCCGCAATTACGGCAATGAGAGCAACTACGCCTACGGCATCAAGGCGGGCGCGCCCAGGGTAATGCGGCTGCTGGAGGACCGCGGGCTGAAGGCGACCTTCACGGCGGCCGCCGTGGCGCTGGAGCGCGCGCCGGAGCTTGCGTCCCGGATCGCGGCGGGGGGCCATGAGGTCTGCGCCCACGGGCACCGCTGGGTGCATCAGTTCCGGATGGAGGAGCCGCAGGAGCGGGCATTCATAAGCGATGCTGCCGCGTCGATAGAGCGGACGACGGGCGCGCGTCCGAGCGGCTGGCTGTCGCGCTACCTGCTGACCCCGAATACGAGGCGGCTGCTGATCGAGGAAGGCTACGCCTACCACATGGACGATTATTCCGACGACCTGCCGTTCTGGCATGAGGAGCCGGCGGGCCGGATCGCGGTCGTGCCCTACGCGCTCGACACCAACGACATGAAGATGTGGACCGACCCCGCCTATACGCCGGAACACTGGTTCGACTATGCGCGGGAGAGCTTCGACCGGCTTTACCTCGAGGGCGTGAAGGGGGCGCCGAAGATGATGAGCCTCGGCGTGCATCTGCGGATTATCGGGCGCCCCGGCCGCATCGGCTGGCTGGAGCGGTTCCTCGACCATGTGCAGGAGCATGAGGGTGTGTGGGTGGCGTGTCGGCGGGACATAGCGGGCTGCCTGCCGTGAGCGGCCTGTTCAGCCGGCTCGATGTGCCGGCCATGCTCCGGGACTACCCGATGGGGGCGGCCTTTCTCGATGGGCCGGCGGCGCTTTCCCGCGATGCGCTGCGGGCACTCCAGGAGCGCCGTTTCGCCCGCGTCATGGCGCGCGCCTGGCAGGTGCCCTTTTACCGGGATCGCTGGGCCGCCGCGGGTATGGAGCCGGGCGACATTTCAGGTCTCGAAGACCTGCCGCAGGTCCCGTCATTCTCCAAGGACGACTTGATGGCGAGCGTAGCCGCAGCCCCGCCTTTTGGAGCGTTCGACGGGCGCAGCGCGGAAAATTCCTTCGCTGTATTCCATACGACTTCGGGCACAACGGGCGTGCCGCAACCCCTGTTCTACGGGGCCGAAGACCGGGAAATCCAGAACCTGCTGCTGGCCCGCGCCTACCGGCTGATGGGGCTGCGCGACGACGACATCGTCCACTCGGTTTACGGCTTCGGGACCGTCAACGGCGGCCATTATGTCCGCGAGGCCGTAACGCATTTCACCGACGCCCTGCTGGTGCCGGCCGGCACAGGACGCGACATGCCCTCGGAGCAACAGGTCGAGACCATGGCGCGGCTGGGCGCGACGGTGCTGGTCGGCTTCGGCGACTATGTCCGCCATCTTGCCGAAACGGCGCAGCGAAAGGGGTTGGCAATTCCCCTGCGCCTGGTGCTCGGCCATTTCGGCCGCGACGACCGGCAATCGGTTTCCGACGCCTGGGGCGGGGCGGCGGTCTACGACTGGTACGGGGTGGGCGACACCGGCGTTATCGCCGCCGAGAGCCCCAGCCGCAACGGCCTGCATATCTTCGAGGATGCGCATGTCGTGGAGGCGCTGGACCCTGAAACGGGGACACCGGTCGAGGATGGCCATGCCGGCAATCTTTGCGCCACCGTGCTCTTCAAGACCGGCATCTATCCCATAGTGCGCTTCGACACGAAGGACCTGACGGTGCTGTCGCCCCCGGACCCGGCTTCCGGCATCGCATTCCGGCGCATGTCGGGATTCGAGGGCCGGTCGGACAACATGGTCAAGCTGCGCGGCATCAATGTTTATCCGACGGCTGTCGGCGCGCTTCTGGCAGACCATGGGGCGCTGACCGGGGAGTATGTCTGCCGGGTTTTCCGCGTCGGCGGACGCGAGGAAATGGCGGTGACGGTAGAGGCGCGCGAGCCTGGCGAAAGCCTGGCGGAGGAGGTCGCCGAACGCCTGAAGCGCGGCCTCGGCGTCCAGGTTGCAGTTGAGCTCGCCGAGCCTGGCGGAACGGCCGCTCTCACGCAGATACGCGAACGGCAGAAGCCCCTGAGATTGATCGACGAGCGGTGACATTCGCTCCCCAGTCGGACGGTGGTGCCGCCCGCGGAATTTATCGCGGTTGGTGGGTCGCCGCGGGTTGCTTCGTCATGGCGTTTTACGCTTGGGGCGTCGGGTTCTACGGCCACGGTTTCTACATGGTCGTTCTGGGCCGCTCGACCGGTTGGTCGGCTGCTGTGCTGTCCAGCATGGTCGCGAGCTTCTGGCTGGCGAATGTCGTTGCCAGCCTGGCGCTCGGGCGGCTGACCGACAGATTTGGCGCGAGCCCCGCGGTCGTTTACGGAACGCTCGCCATGGCGGCAGGCTGCTTCGGGCTGGCGGCATTCGAGGCCGGCTCCTTCGATGCGCGCTGGCAGCTCTTCGCGGTCTTCGCCCTTATGGGCAGCGCATATCCCGGTCTGGCCGCCATGGCTGTCAGCGCCTCCCTGGTCCCCTGGTTCAAGCGGAGGCTCGGTCTTGCCCTCGGTATCGCGTTGACCGGTGCGAGCGGTGGCGGCGCGGTCATGCCGCCGCTGATGAACTGGCTCTCCGCCCGATACGGATTCGGCCCCGCCATGACGGGGATCGGGGCTGTGCTCATCCTCTCGACATTGCCGATTGCGTTGTTTCTGGTCCGGCCGCCCAGACACCGGGAAGCAGCCCGCGAACTGGGCACGCCCGCCGCCGCCGCCGCGCGGCACAAGCCGCCGCCGGTGCGGTTCCTGGGCGACTTCCGGTTCTGGCTCATCACATCGGCCTGCAGCCTGTCGCTCGGTGCGCAGGTCGGTTTCCTGATGCACCAGATACCGCTGTTGCAGGGCGCTCTCGGGCTTTCCGGCGCGGCATTCGCGGTCAGCATCGCGGCATTGAGCGCGGCCGCCGGACGGTTTGTGCTGGGGGCATTGAGCGGCCGTTTCTCCCTGCCGGTTCTGGCCGCCGGCTGTTACCTGATCCAGGTGATTGGGTTGCTCCTGCTGCTCGCCGGGGAACCGCCTGCCTTGCTCTTTGTCGCATCGGCAATCGCGGGCTTCGTCATCGGGTGCATCGTGATGCTGCCGCCGCTGCTGATCGTGGACAGCTTCGGCGCGGAAGGCTACGGCACGGCATACGGGATCACAGCCGCCGCGATGTTCGTCATGGCGAGCCTGGCCACCGCCGCGAGCGGCTGGCTGTTCGAGGCGACCGGGGCTTATCGCTGGCCGCTGATCGCACTAGCGGGCCTGCATGTGCTGGCAAGCCTTCTGGTGCTGTGGCACGGTCGGCGATAACGAGCCGGCGAGACTGTTCTATGAGCACCGACCTTTCCCTGTCCGAACTCCGTGAGGACTATGCCGCCGGGATTCTCGATCCGATTGCTGTCACGGAGGCTTATCTCGAACGGATCGAGCGGGAGAATCCCCGCTTCAACGCCTATGTCACGGTGACGGCCGAGGCCGCGCGGGAGGCGGCGTCGGCGTCGGCGGCGCGCTGGCGGGCGGGCAAGCCGGCCTCCGCCATCGACGGCGCGCCCATCGCGGTGAAGGACAATATCGACATGGCCGGCGCCGTCACCACGAACGGCCTGCCGGGCGGCCTGCCTGCGGCGGCGGATGCGCCCGTTGTCGCGCGGCTCCGGGAAGCCGGCGCGGTGCTGCTCGGCAAGACCAATCTGCACGAGGCGGCGTTCGGGACGACAACTTTCAACCCGCATTGGGGCATGACCCACAACCCGCATCGCGAGGGGTGGACAGCGGGCGGCTCCAGCGGCGGCTCCGGCGCCGCAGTGGCGGGCGGACTGGCGGTTGCCGCGCTCGGCTCCGACACCATGGGCTCGATACGCCTGCCGGCGGCCTATTGCGGCTGTTTCGGCCTGAAGCCGACGCGGGGCGCGGCACCGCTCGACGGCGTCGCGCCGCTCGCGCCGAGCTTCGACCATGTGGGGCCGCTGGCACGCACGGCCGAGGACGCGCTGGCCCTGCTGGAGGTCGTGTCGGGCCGTCCGGCGGGGTCGGAGGGCAGCTGGCATCCGGTGCGGCTTGCGGCGTTCGACAGCGTTGCGCTGGAGCCCGAGGTCGAGGACGCCATGCCGGCGCTCGACCTGCCGGCGCTGGACTGGCCGGGATACGACCCTTCGGCGGCGCGCAAGGCGGCGCTGCTGGTTATTGAGGCGGAGGCCTTCGCGGCGCTCGGAATACCCGAGGGGGCGTCGGACGAATTGCGCGGCTTTCTGGACTACGGCGCGAAGCTGGCCCCGGAGCGGCTGGCGGCTGCACGCGAGATGCTCCGGCCAATCCGGGAGGGCGCCGCGGAGCGCATCGGCGACGCCGTAATCATCGCGCCCGTTGCGACCTGCGGCCCGTTTCCGCGTTCGCGCAAGGCGCCAGCCAGCCAGGCCGAACTGCTGGCATTCGCCAACCTCACCGGCCTGCCGGCGCTCGCCTTCCCCTGCGGGCGGATGGCGAACGGCATGCCCTTCGCCCTGCAGGCGATAGCGGGGCCGGGACGCGAGGCGGCGCTGGTGGCGGCGAGCCGGACTTTCGGGGACAAAATCGCCTGACATCGGAGTGGTATTCCGAACGCGAAACTGTATCCGGTTTCCCCCTTGCGATTACATCACGCCGCTGCCAGAGTCCGTCCATGCTCGCCGCGTTCGATACGCTTGCCGGAGCAATCCGAGTCGATCAGGAAGAGCTTACGATGAAAGACGATATTTACAATTTGCGGTGGAGCGTCGGTATTCACTTGGCCACAAGTCCGGCGACGCCTGCCGCCGTTCTTGCTATTGCGTTTCGGCCATAATCCGCCCTTATGGAGAAAGACAAGGAATCGGAACGACACGGGATGAATATCGAAGATATCGTAATTTACTGGAAGAGACAGACAAGAACTGAGGATGGACTATGGCTTCATCCCGACGACAGGGAGATATTGTCTGAAAGGAATCGTCACACATTCAATCTTGATTTCCCTGTTGGTCCCTTTATCGGCAATGTTGTTTGCTCTCCGGTCGTTGTGTTGGGCTTGAATGCTGGGTACCATGAGACTGGAACAGCGAAAGACTTTGACAGAGGAGAAGTGGACATTCGAGGTCAATTGGAACAGAATGCGATGCCGGATAAAGTTGATTGGAAAAACAGGAAGGGAGCCGCCAGAAGCGATTACTATCGAAAGATTAATTATGGTGAGTTGCTCTTCGACGGCCGAGCCGTTATGGTTGACGCCTGCGCATACCGTAGCAAGAGTTTGAGTAATGAACCCAAAAACAAGAAGATTGCCGAGGATTTACCCTCAGTGAAGTTCGCGAGGCGTTGGTTGCTTGAAGCCGTATTGCCGCTGGCAAACGCGGGACGACGGCTCGTAGTGGCCAAGCGTTGGAGTCTCTGGAATGCAAGTAGTGAATTGAGAACGGCGTCAGGCGTAGTTATGGACCCGTGCCCGCAAAGCAGCAACATTACGGGCGGCGCAAAAGAGCATCTAAGGCAATGGTTGACGGACAACGGGTTCGGTGTCTGGAACCCGTAACCGCCGCCGGGAAACGGATAGCGCCGGGACCGGGGTTCGGCAGTGACAGACGCGCGGCAGGGCCTTCGCGGGTTGAGAATGGGGCCTCCGTCGTCGTCGGCGGCATTCCCTTTGGCGTGAAGGCGCTTCGCGGGCGGCAGCGTCGAGCCGGAGAAAGAGATTGCAGTTTGTTCAAAATATCGGAAATGTTTCTTATTTTTTCCTTGACGCCGTGAACACTCATGCCTAGATGAGGCGGAAGGAAGCGGCGTCCGGAGGTCGCTTCAACTCGCGCAGACGCGAAAAGAGCCGGAGAAGCCGACGGGAGAAGTGCGCCTGCGCCCGAACCCTCACGCGCGCGGGCGCATGCATGCGCAATCAGGCGCGCGAACCGCGCCGGCGCCAACACGCCCGCCCGCGCGCGATACGCGCGAATTAGGGTTTCGCCGAAGGTCGGCCGGCGGCGGCGTATACGGAACGGAGCGGAACGCAACGCGATGGAGAAACGGCATGCGGAATACGGACGGGCGGCGATGGGCCCGGAGGCACGGCGGACCATGACAAGACATGACATTTCCGCCGGGCCTCATCACAAGACATGACAATTCATGACATATCGAAGGGGGGCTCCCCGCCCGGATTGCCGGGAACGGTGGCTTTGTTTGGGCATCCGCATCGGTCCGGAGTAGAATCGGCCAGGTGCGGCACGGATGCGGGGGGTCCTGCGTGACGGAACGATTACCTTTCGACGGCCTCAGGGTCATCGACTTCACCCACGTCATCGCGGGGCCGCTGGCGACCTGCCAGCTTGCGATGCTGGGCGCGGATGTCGTGAAGATCGAGCCGCCGGGCCAGGGCGACCAGCTTCGGCGCATGGGCGGCGAGCCGGATCGCGCGAAGGACGGAATGAGCGGCGGTTTCCTCGCCATCAACGCCGGCAAGCGCTCGCTCGCGCTGGACCTGAAGCAGCCGGAAGGGCGCGATGCGGCGCTCAGGCTGGTCGCCGGGGCCGATGTGGTGACGGAGAACTTCCGCCCCGGCGTGATGGAGCGGCTGGGGCTGGGCGCGGAGGCGGTGCGGGACCTCAACCCGCGTGCGGTCTATTGCTCGCTCTCGGGCTACGGGCGCCACCCGGACTGGGCCTGGCGTCCGGCCTACGACCACATCGTGCAGGGCGTGGCGGGCGCCATGTGGACGCAGGGCGAGGAGGGCGAGCCGCCCGCCAAGATCGGCTTCCCGATGGCCGACACGGCAGCCGGCTATGCCGCCTTCACGGCCATCTGCGTCGCGCTGATCGAGCGGAACGCCACCGGCCGGGGCCGGCATATCGACGTGTCGATGACCGCCGCCACACTCGCCATGATGGCGACGCCGGTTTACGGATTCCTCGCGACGGGGCGCCTGCCGGCGCGGATCGGCAACACGGCCTTCTCGGGTTCGCCGGCTTCCGGCACTTACGAGACGGCGGACGCGCCGGTGGTGCTGACGGCGAACACCGAGGCGCAGTTCCGCGGCCTCTGCGCCGCACTCGGGCTGGAGGGCCTAGCAGATGCCTCCGATCCGTTGTCCTGGCGCGACCCGGACTTGGACCTCTCCCATGTGCGCGGTGCCATCGCGGCCTGCGTCCGGAAGAAGGACGCCGCCCACTGGGAGCGGGTGCTGAACGAGGCGGGCGTGCCGACCGGCAAGGTGCGCACTGTGCCGGAGGTGCTGGCGGAAGCGTGCATCGCCGAGCGCGGTTTCGTTTCCGACATCCCGGATCCGGCCCAACCGGGCGAAAGCTTTAAGGTTCACGGCGCGCCTTACGCCTTCGACGGCGAGACGCCGGCGCCGTCGGGCCCGGTGCCGCATCTGGGCGAGCATTCGCGCGTGCTGCTCGCCGAAGCGGGCTTCGACGCTGCAGAGATCGACGCCCTGTTCGCGGCCGGGACAGTGGAGGAGATGCAGGCATGACGCTCAGAAAGCCGCTCGACCATCCGAGCGTCTGGCGGCGCGACGACATGGCCGGGCGCGACGATTGGATTCGTGTCTTCTCGGATGAGGAACTGGAGGAGATTCGCGCCGCGCTCCCGCGCCGCTTCGGCGCGCCGGGCTTCGGCAAGGCGGACTTCCCGCTGCCGGTGCTGGGTCCGCGTCTCGTGGAGATGGTAGACGAGCTGGAGAACGGGCGCGGTTTCGTGGTGATGCGCGGCCTCGACCGGCTGGGGCTCGACCCGCAGGGCCTCCGCGATGTCTATTGGGGCCTTGCCCGGCATATGGGGCGGACGATCTCGCAGAACTCGACCGGCGCTTTGATCGGCGAAGTGTTCGACCGGGGCCTCGACTACGACGATAACAATGTGCGCGGCCACACGACCAATGCGGAGATCGGACCGCATTGCGACACGGCGGATATCGTCGGTCTGCTTTGCGTCCATCCGGCGGAAGAGGGCGGCGAGAGCCTGATTGCCTCATCGGGGGCGATCTACAACGAAATCCTCGCCACCGCGCCGCATCTGGTCGAGGCGCTGGCGGCCGGCTTCCGCATCGACCTTGCAGGCAAGGGGCCGACAGGGGCGGCCGACGAGGTGACGCGCTCGCGCATCCCCATCTTCTCCTGGTACGAGGGGCGGCTCTCCTGCCGGTTCAACCGCAAGCAGATCGAGGACGGGCAGCGCAAGCTCGGCCGCAGCCTCACGGACGAAGAGCTTGAAGCGGTGGAGACGGTCGAACGGCTGGCGCTCGACCCGCGGTTCCGGCTCGACATGGATTTCCGCCGGGGTGACATCCAGTGGCTCAACAACCACGCCATCCTGCATGGGCGGGCCGGATACCGGGACAGCGCCGACCCGGAGCGTCGCCGGCTGCTGCTCCGGCTCTGGATGAACATTCCGAACGGCCGGCCGCTGGCGCCGGCCTTCGCCGACCGGCTGAACACGGGCCCGCGCGGCGGCGTCTATGCGAGGGAAGTGAGGGCGTAAGGCGATGGCTCGAATACGGACCCCGATCTGCGAGCGGCTGGGGATCGAGCACCCGGTGTTCCAGGCCGGGATGGGCTGGGTTGCCCGTGCGGACCTGGCGGCGGCGGTCTCGGAGGCGGGCGGCCTCGGCGTGGTCGGCGCCGGCTCCACGATGGACGGGGAGCAGTTACGCGCTGAAATCCGCCGGGTGCGGGCGCTGACGGACAAGCCCTTCGGCGTCGATATCCTGTTCGCGACCGTGCGCGCGGAGGGCGAGCGTGTCGCGCGCTACACCGACACGGTGCAGGGGATGGTCGAGGCCGTGCTGGACGAGCGCGTGCCGGTGCTGGTCTCCGGCCTCGGCAGCCCGGCGGCGGTCGTGCCGGCGGCGCATGAGCGCGGCATCTATGTCATGTCCGTGGTGGGCGCAGTGCGTCATGCCCAGAAGGCGGTTTCAGACGGCGTTGATGCGGTGATCGCGACGGGTATGGACGGCGGCGGTCATGTCGGGCGCATCGGCACGGCGGCGCTCATTCCGGCCGTGGTGGATGCGGTGGAGGTGCCCGTGCTGGCCGGTGGCGGGCTGGCCGACGGGCGCGGCCTTGCGGCAGCGCTCGCGTTCGGCGCCCAGGGCGTGTGGATGGGCACGCGCTTCATCGCCACGGCCGAGAGCCGCAGCCATGACAATTACAAGCACCGGATTGCCGACACGGATGTAGCCGGCACGGTCGTGACGCGGGCCCATAGCGGCAAGCCCTGCCGGTTGATCGACAATGACTTCACCCGGGGCTGGGCCGGGCGCGAGGCGGAGATCAAACCCTTCCCGCTCCAGGCGATGGAGGTCGGCCATCCGGCCTCCGAGCGCGGGCGGATCGAGGGCGATGTTGAGGCCGGCGTGCTGCCGGCCGGGCAGAGCTGCGGCATGATCGGCGATGTCGTGCCGGCGGGCGAAATCGTGCGCCGGGTCGTCGAGGAGGCGGCTGCGGCGATGGACAGGATGCGATCTTTCGGAGGATGACCGAACACATGCGAATGAAGGACAAGTGCGGGATCGTGACCGCGGCCGGCTCCGGCATGGGGCGCGCCGGGGCCATCCGGTTTGCGCAGGAAGGAGCGGCTGTCGCGGTTGTCGATATCGACGTCGAGGCTGTGCAGGCGGTCGTGGCCGAGATCGAGGCGGCGGGCGGACGCGCCGTCGGGATTACGGCGGACCTCACGCAGGACGAGGACAGCCGGCGGATCGTGCGCGAAGCGGCTAACGCGTTCGGCGGCATCGATTTCGTCTGGAACCATGTCGGCCATCCGGGTCCGGCCTCGATCGAAGGCATCGAGATGAAGGACTTCGACACAGCGGTGACGCTCAACATGCGCACGGTGCTCGTCACCACCGAGGCGGCGATTCCGGAGATCCGGGCGCGGGGCGGCGGCGCGCTGCTCTACACGGCCTCCACCTCGGGCCTGCAGGGGTCGCAATTCAGCCCGGTCTATTCGGCTGTGAAGCACGGCGTGGTCGGCTTCGTGAAGGCGCTTGGCAAGAGGCTCGCGAAGGAGAACATCCGCGTGAACGCCATCTGCCCCGGCCCCATCGACACGCCGATGTTGCGGGTCTTCGTCGCGCGCCCGGACCAGCAATCGACGCACGGCCTCGACAAGGAGGAACTGATCTTGCGGCATGGCGGCGCGCTGCCCATGGGGCGGCCGGGCCGGCCGGAGGAGATCGCCAACGCGGCGCTGTTTCTGCTCTCCGACGAAGCCTCGTTCGTCACGGCCACGACGCTGGCGGTGGACGGCGGCTCGACCGCGTGACGGCCGCCGGCGGAGGCCCGTCAACCGGGACGCCGCCTCTCCGACATCCGGCGGCGTTGGCGCTTGCCGGGTGCCTGGCGCTGGCGGTCGCCATCGGGATCGGGCGCTTCGTCTATACGCCGATCCTGCCGTTCATGACGGCCGGGCTCGGGCTCGGAAAATCCGAGGCCGGGCTGATCGCCTCGGCCAATTTCCTGGGCTACCTGCTGGGCGCGCTGGCGGCGGCGTGGAAGCCCGTGCCCGGCGACAGGCGTCTCTGGCTGATGGGCGCACTCGCGGTCAGCGCGGCGACGACCGGCGGTATGGGGCTGACGGAGGATCTGGGCGCGTTCCTCGCCCTGCGCTTCGTGAACGGTGCCGTCGCCGCGCTGGTGATGGTACTGGCCTCCTCGCTGACGATGGACCGGCTGGCCGCCGCCGGACGGGCGGTATGGGCGGCAGGAATCTATGGGGGTGTCGGGTTCGGTATCGCGATCTCGTCTCTGGCGGTTCCCGCGGCGGCTGCCAGTGGAGGCGACTCGCAGGGGCCCTGGCTCATCTGCGGCGCGCTTTCGCTGGCGCTCGCGATTCCCGTCTGGCTGTTGTTGCAGGGACGGCAGGAGCCTGCGCGCGCAACGGCGGCCACCGGCGCAGGTGCCAGCGAAAGGGCAGACGGCTTCGCCCGGTTCGCGCTCGCCTACGGGCTGTTCGGCTTCGGCTATGTCATTACGGCGACCTTCATCTCCGACATGGTGCGCGCCGATCCCGCCTTGCAGCCGGCGGAGAACGTGGTCTGGCTATGCGTCGGGTTGGCGGCGGCGCCGTCGGTGGCGTTCTGGGGCTGGGCGGGGCAGCGGTGGGG
>Ga0209021_1002805_pt1 | contig 14709 bp, 18 predicted proteins | sample PinacodermFT_FD_187299 | JGI IMG/M metagenome (GOLD analysis project Ga0209021, IMG submission 187299) | Host-associated microbial community of the marine sponge Aplysina aerophoba from Gulf of Piran - sponge pinacoderm, lysed by freeze-thaw... | ecosystem: Host-associated > Porifera > Sponge >... | reverse complement strand
GGGCGGCATGCCGGTGCCCGGCGCCGACCCCGGCGGGGCCAAGCTGGTGCAGCTTCCGCCGGTGCGCGCCGTGGACCGCTATTTCAAGAAGCTCGTGGACGAGCACGACCGGCCGATAGACGACGCCTGGCGCGGCAGGCGGCGCGACGCCCTGTTCGAGGCGTATGAGGAGGCCCGGCCGGATGCTGTGGTGACGGAGCTCTTCCCCTTCGGCCGGCGGCAATTGCGCTTCGAGCTGGAACCGCTGCTCGCGCGGGCGAAGGCTGACGGCTGCAAGACCGTCTCGTCGGTCCGAGACATCCTCGTGGAGCCCGACAAGCCTGAGCGGATCGGCGAGATGATCGAGCGGATCGAGCAATGGTACGATCTGGTTCTGGTCCACGGTGACCCGGAATTCGTGCCCTTTGATGTCACCTTTCCCGGCCTTGGCGAGATCGCGCCGCTCGTGCGCTATACCGGCTACACGGTGGACCGGGCCGCCGCGCCGCCCCCGGGTGACGGGGAGGGTGAAGTGCTGGTCTCGGCCGGCGGCGGAGCAGTCGGCGAGCCGCTTCTGCGCGCCGCGCTCGCCGCCCGCCCGCTGTCGGTGGCCCGCGACCGGCGCTGGCGCTTCCTCGTCGGAGAAGGACTGCCGGAAGCCGTGTTCGCCGATCTCGTCCGCGCTGCGCCGCCCGGCATTGTCGTCGAGCGGGCGCGGCCGGACTTCCAGGCGTTGCTCGGCCGCGCTCATCTCTCCGTCTCGCAGGGCGGCTACAACACGGTGATGGAAGTGCTGGCGGCCGGGCTCCGCGCCGTCGTCGCGCCCTATGCGGGCGGGCACGAAAGCGAGCAGACCTTGCGCGCGGGCGCCCTTGCCGAACGCGGCGCCCTGCAGGTGGTGAGCGAGGACGAGCTTTCCCCCGACCGGCTGGCCGCCGCCATCGACCGGGCGCTTGCCGGCCCGCCGTTAGGCGCCGCCGGCATCGACCTTGGCGGCATTCCGGCGACGGTGGCGCTGTTGCAGGACCTCAATGGCCGCTGACCCCTGGCAAGCGCTGGCGGAGGAACTCGACCTCTGGCCGGAACCGGCGGATTTCTGGTGGCGCGACGACGATGCCCAGGCTTGGACGCCCGCGCTGAAGCGGCTGGTGGAGGCTCTGGACGGCGTGCCCTTTGCGCTTGCGGTCGTTCCGGCCGAGGCCGTCGCCGACCTGCCGGGCACGATCCTCCAGCATGGCTGGCGCCACCGGAACCATGCCGGACCGGAGGAGAAAAAGGCGGAATATGGCCGACACCGTTCCGTAGCGGCCATGCTGGTCGAGCTCGAAGCGGGTCGCAAGCGGCTACGGTCGCTCTACGGCCGGCGCTTCCTGCCGGTTCTGGCGCCGCCCTGGAACCGGATCGACCCGGTGCTGGCAGAACGACTGCCGGCGGCGGGCTGGCAAGGCCTCTCCGTCTTTCGCCCGCGCCTCAGGGCCTTCGAGTCCAACGCCCATGTCGATCCGATCGCCTGGCGTACGCACCGTCGCTTTCGCGGCGAGGCCGAGGTGCTTGGCGACATCGCCGCCCATCTCCGCGCCCGGCGCACGGGGACGGCAGACCGGAGCGAGCCGACCGGCATCCTCTCTCATCACCTGGTCGCCGACGAAGCCGGTTTCGCCTTCTTCCGCCGGCTCGTCCGCTTCACCGATGCGCACCCCCGCGCCCGCTGGCGAGACCCTGCAACCCTGTGGCCGAAGTGAACGAAGCGGGGCCCCAAGTATCCTCCACAAGTTGCAGTTGCATGCTGAACCGCTATATCTCTCGTCCTGTGCGTCGTCCTGCGGATAGATTGTCGTTTATCGGCCGGAACCGACGCCAAACCCGGTGAGGCGATCCCTATGCAGTTGACGCGATACAGCGACTATTCCCTGAGGGCCCTCATCTATCTGGGCCTCAACCGGCACCGGCGCTGCACCATCCGGGAAATCGCCGCCGCCTACGGCATTTCGGAAAACCATTTGATGAAGCTGGTCCACGATCTGGGCCGGCGAGGTTTCATTGCGACCATTCGAGGGAAAAACGGCGGCCTTGAGCTCGCAAGGCCGGCGAGCGAAATCAATCTGGGCGAAGTATTCCGGGCGACCGAAGGGAATTTCCACCTTGTTGAGTGCTTTGCGGACACGAATTCCTGTCCGATAGCAGGGCCCTGCGTGCTGAGCCGGGTTCTGGACGAGGCCCTGCAGGCCTTTATGGAGGTCCTCGACCGGCACACCCTCGATGACCTCCTAACGCCGACGGACGCCCTGAACCGCATATTCGCGATCGGGCAAACGGACGCGATTCGAGTGTGAGGGACCGTCCGGGCGCTACAGGTCCCGGACGACCCGAAAACCGAAATTGCCGGGCATGGGCTTGATCGAGCAGCCGCCGCTTCCGATGTCCCGCACGAAGGTCGGCATGTAGCTCCTGTGCTCGCCCTGCAGGATCCGGGTGCCGCAATTCCGCCGGGAAATCCGTCCGTCCCCTGTTTCGTAGGTCCGCTGCCAGCAACTGTCGGTCCACTCCCACACATTGCCTTCCGTGCCGAACACGCCGAATGCATTGGCTTCGCCGGAATCGACCGGCATCGTCTTCTTCGTCTTTCTCGCCTCCAGCACATAGGCCGCTGCCCAGGCCAGCCTGGGGTCCGTGAAGAGGGGCTGCGGGCCGGCCCGTTCCCCGGCGCCCGCGCGCGCCGCATACTCCCATTCGTCCTCGCTCGGCAGGCGGTAGCGGCGGCCTGTCGCGTCCGAAAGCCAGTCGAGATATTGGGCGACATCGTCCCAGCTCACGTCGATGACGGGCCGGTTCGCGCGGCCCCACCCCCTGTCACTGGGGCGGTGCGTGCATCCGCCGTCCCGGTAGCAGCGGTCCCACTGCTCGAACGTGACCTCGAACCTTCCGATCAGGAAGGGATGCTCAAAGGCGACACGGCGCGGCTCTCCGGTGCCATCGGGCCGGGCGACCGCTATCTCGCCGGCGGGGACGAGAACGAGCTCGGGCAGGTATTCGTCCGGAACCGCAGGTGCGAAGGATGCGCGGAGAGCCGGCCCGCTGAAGAACAGCAGCAGGGCCGCGAGCCCTGCCATAAACCCGGTCAGCGCAGCGAGCCGGCCCGTCGATAGTCTGGACATCGGGCACTCCTGCCTGTGTCGTCCTGCCCGGTCCGGCCGGAACGGGCAGGACGGCGGGCCGCCCCGGCAGAACCGTGGGCGCCCCGCATCGCCTTTGGGTTTAGGCCGGAATTGGGCCCGGCGCCTGGACCTGCGCCATCAGGTCGTCGTCCCAATCGCCATCCACGACGACATGGGCGAGCGCTCCCAACTGCACCGCCTCGATCAGGTTGTGGGAAAGGTACACATACACGCGCACCTTCGGTGCTAACTATCTGATATGATTGTAGAATTTTCCCGTTTCCGGTGCAACCGGGCGCAAGACTGAACCCGGTTTCGCACCCGAATGCAACAGATCGGGGAACCGCAGTCATGGTAGCCATTCGCCTCACCCAGCACCGGGTCGATACGCTCCGGCCCTGCAAGTCCGTCCACAATTTCAGGGACGCGGAACTGAAGGGATACGGCGTCCGGGTCATGCCCTCGGGCACGAAGCGCTACTTCTTCCATAGCCAGCACAGGGGCCGCCGGGTCTGGAAGATCGTCGGCGATGCGGCGGTCATTACCGAAGCGGAAGCGCGCGCCCGCGCCCGGTCCATGTTGGCCGCGCTGCGCGATGACAGGGACATTGAAGCGGAAGTTTCCGGCGATGCCCTGTTCGAGACCGTCGCCGAAGAGGTCTTCTCCCGCTACGGCAGGCGCTGGAAGCCGCGAACGCTTGTGGTCAACGGCCGCTATCTCCGCAATCAGATCCTGCCCTTCTTTGAGGGCCGGCCCATTGCAGGGATCACCCGTGAGGAGGTGCAGCGCTGGTTCCGCTCGCTCCACGCCACGCCGTCGGCGGCGAACCGTTCGGCGCCGATCCTGTCCGTCATCATGCAGCAGGCCGAGGCTTGGGGGTATCGGCCCGATGGCAGCAATCCCTGCAAGGGTATCCGACGCTACCGGCAGAAGCGCTCGGAGCGTTTCCTGTCGCCCGAGGAATACTGCCGCCTCGGCAAGGTGCTGGACCGCCATCAGGCCCGGCAGCCGTTCCGGGTCGCGGCCTTGCGCCTGCTTCTGCTGACCGGATGCCGCAAGTCGGAAATCATCACGCTGGAATGGCGCTTCTACCGCGACGGCAGGCTGTACCTGGCCGATGGCAAGACCGGGCCGCGCACGATCTGGCTGTGCGGCGCGGCGCGGGAGGTCCTCGACAGGCTGCCGCGTTCGTCGCGTTTTGTGTTCCCCATCGGTGGCCGCATCACGCCGTGGAGTTGGCTCGACGCATTCTGGATACAGTTGCGCGCCGAGGCGGGTCTTGAGGACATGCGCCTGCATGACACCCGTCACAGTTTTGCCAGCATGGCGCTGTCGAGCGGCGAGACGATCCGCACGGTGGGGCGGCTGCTGGGCCATGACAACGCGGCGACCACGCTGAAATACGCGCATCTCTCCGACGCAACGGTTCGGGAGACGGTCGAGGCCCTGTCACCGCTGCTCTCGGGGGCGCAGCCATGACGGACAGGCGGAAGAAGGTCCGTCTGACGGATGCAAGCGTTGCAAGATTGCGGCCGGGCGGGACGGAATACATCGTCAGGGATAGCCGCGTTGCCGGGCTGGGCGTGCGGGTCCGCCCTTCCGGGCATCGCAGTTTCGTGTGGCACGGGACAGTGAACAGCAAGACCGTGCGGCTGACCGTCGGTTTGGCCGCACTGATGACAGTGGAGGAAGCCCGGAGCGAATGCCGGGCCTTGCTGGACGGTTCGCATCCTCTTTGGGCTGAAGACCCTGCCGGCCGGGCCGCCATTCCACTCTTCCGGGAATTCGTCATAGATGACTGGCTGCCGGCACGGCGGAACCGTTGTAGCCCAGGCTGGGGCGAGCGCGTGGAGCACATGGTGCAACGCCGGCTTCTGCCCGTCTTCGGCGCGTTGCGTCTCGACCGCATCGGCAGGCCTCATGTCGAGCAGTGGTTCGATTCGATCAGCCGCAAGACGCCAGGCGCGGCCAACAAGGCGCTCGCCGTGCTGCGCCAGATCATGGGTGACGCGAAAGCCGCCGGCCATGTCGGGACTGACCCCGTCGCGGGCGTCAGACCGAACCCGGGCCGGAAGATGACGCGTTTCCTGTCCGCTGAGGAAATCGGCAGGCTTCACCGGACCCTGGACCGGCTCGTACAGGAAAGACCCTCGCGGCGGCCGCAGGCCGACATCATTCGTCTGCTTCTGCTGACCGGTTGCCGGAAGAGCGAAATCCTGACGCTGCGATGGTCCGAAGTCGATGGCGAGGTGCTCAGACTCGCCAAGGCCAAGACGGGGCCGCGTACGGTGTGGTTGAGCGAGGCGGCGCAGGATGTTATCGCTCGCCAGCCGAAAACGGCAAGCGTCTTCGTCTTTCCCTCGCCGAGGGACCCGCTAAGGCCGCTGTCCCGCAATCTCGGCCTCTGGTGCCGGGCAAGGCGGGCGGCCGCCCTCGAAGATGTGCGCCTGCATGACCTTCGTCATACGGTAGCGAGCCAGGCCGTGGCGCGGGGCGTGCCGCTGCCCACAGTCGCCCGCATGCTCGGGCATTCGCAGCCCAACATGACGCTCAGATATGCCCATGTTGGGGATCATGAAATCGAAGCCGCGGCGGAGCGCATCGGAGCGAGAATCGCGGCGGCAATGGTCGGAGCCGCGCCCGATTGCCGGGGCATGTCCACGCCGGAGCCGGCCTGACGCTCACCAGCGCGCAGTTGCTTCGACTCCGAGGATATGCTCGGGCGCGGTCGTGTCGCTCTCGCGCCGCGTCGCCATCACCCCGAAAGAGACATCGGGCGCGCGACCCGCCGGGGTGAGGCCAGCCGAGGGTGTAGTCGCGCGCAGCCGTCGCGAGGCCGAGGCGACATGCGGGCCGCCGGTGAAGCGCCCGCCGAGCGCGGGCAAGCCGTATGCCGCCTCCGCCTGCCAGCGGCTCTCCATTTCGCTGTCAGTGCGCCTGTCCAGCGTCTCCGGGGTGAACAGCGCGTCGAGGGGCCGCCGCGACAGGCAGATCCTCATGACCGTCGAGCATAACGCCGCCCCCGGCCTCAACGACATCGAGATCGCCGGTGACGGCGAGGGACCCGCCCTGCGCCTCCGGCGGGCGGTGCCGCACCAAACCCCGCCGAAGCCGGAAACCCCGGAGCAGCGCATCGTGCAGGTGCTCATGGATACCGAAGAACCGCTCTCCCAGCAGTTTCGCAGCTATACGTGCAATCGCCATTTCAGCGTTCGGATCGGGACGCTCATGGAGCGGCCGCACGCGGGTCAGCCTGCGGGACTGGGCAATCGCCATTTACCTGCATCTGACTTCTCTCAAGGGAGTGTCGAGTATGAAGCTGCGTCGCGACCTTGGCGTGACGCAGAAGACGGCATGGATCATGCTCCAGCGCATCCGAAAGGCGTTCGACGGCGGCGACGAGCCGCCGTTCTCCGGCCCGGTGGAAGTCGATGAGGCTTACTTCGGCGGTCTCCGCAAGAACATGAGCAAGGCCAGGCGGAAAAAGCTTGAAGGACGCGGCACGGTCGGGAAGACGGCCGTTGTCGGGGCGAAGGATCGGACGAGCAACAAGGTGCGGGTCAAGGTTGCGCCCGATACGACCGGGAAGACGCTGCAAGGCTTCGTCCGCCAGCACGCGGAGCAGGGAGCTATCGTCTATACCGATGAGGCAACCGCCTATATCGGGCTGGGCCGGGACTTCGACCAGGAAGCGGTCAATCACTCGGTTGGCGAGTATGTGCGGGGCATGGCTTCGACGAACGGCATGGAGTCGTTCTGGGCCGCTCTCCGCCGTGCTTACAAGGGCGTTTACCACAAGATCAGTGCGAAGCATCTTGGCCGGTATGTGAACGACTTCGCCGGACGCCACGGCGTCCGAAGCCGTGACACAATCGACATGATGGGACACCTCGCCAGCGACATGAAGGGCAAGAGGCTTACCTACAAGGACCTCATTGCCGACAATGGCTTGGACAGCGGGGCGCGGCCGACGGTCTAATCCCTCGACTCATAGGTCTTCCGCACGGTCTCTACCTTCGTACTATAGTGGACCATCTCACCGAAGCCGTTAATGAAGGCGACTTCCTTGCCATCCACATAAGTCCGCAATCGCAGCTCGTAGAGTCTGCTTATAGTGTGATAGCCGTGAAGCCCTACCTGATAGTCGTATTTCTTGACTCGTGCTCCATAGGGGGCGCGGACGACTATCCGAACGCCTTCTCGAGCCCAGACCTGCCTTTCGAAATCCCGGACTGTCGTCATGGCGAGAACCCCTACCCTTCGGCCACGGCATCTTCAAGGTCTTCCGTCGCCCGTTCGATTGCTTCATCGCTGGCTGCATCTGCCGCCCGATTGAGACGAGCTTTCAGGTTAGAGCGGGTGCCGTTTTCCAAGCGCATCATAACCAGCTTTGAAACTTTCCCCGTATCCATGAAGTCCGTGTCGGATTCAAACAGCCTTCCTCCATAGAAGGTGACACTCGAAACAATATGCGCTTCGGCTCTGAGCGGCCCAGCGGTGGCGGTTCCTTTCATGTCGTGTCTCCAATCGGAGACCGTCGACGACTCAGCAGATCTGGCATCAGCCGACCGTGTCGTGCCGTCGTCCGGGTCTCCTGCCAAGAGTTGACGGACATTGCCGGATAGGAAGCTGGCACTTCTCCAGCAACGGCACGACAACTACTCCCGATTCTAGACTGGAGTCGATTCGTGCCCGTTGACGATGGCGCATGAGCCGTCTAGGCGGGCTAGGTCGCATCGATGTCTGCAACGGTCTCCTGTTTGCGTGTGGGTTACGGGCAGTGCGTTGGTGCCGGGCCGTTGCAATCTTCGATGCGTGAGCACACGAGACCCCGCCTATTCGCCAAGCGCAGGGAGCAACCCCTTTGCCGGGTTTCAGGCTGTTCTATTCAGATGCCGTAATGGGGCTCGGTACCAACCAGCACCGTTGGGGCCTTTAGCAATGCCGGCGACTCGGTTGTCGTTGCCCTTACACGCTTGGCGTGTCCACGGGGTCTTGCCGCGAGGCGCGCCCCAATCCGTGTGAAGGAAAGGGCAACGACATGGAAGTCTATATCGGTCTCGACGTATCGCTGGCAAGCACGGCGGTCTGCGTTCTCGGGGAGAAGGGAAAGATCATGACGGAGGTGCGGGTTGCCAGCGCGCCCGAGGTGTTGATTTCATTCATGCACGAACTCCCGTGCGAGATCGTCACGATCGGGCTGGAAGCCGGTCCGCTGTCGCAATGGCTGCACAAGGGGCTGACAAACGCCGGCTTTGAGGCCGTACTGATGGAGAGCCGTCGGGTGAAAGCGGCGCTGAAGGCCATGCCGATCAAGACGGACCGCCGGGATGCCGAGGGCATCGCACGGCTTCTGCAACTGGGCTGGTTCCGGCCGGTGCATTGCGAGGCGGTGTCGTCGCAGGAGATGCGGGCGCTGCTGACCTCGCGCAAGTCGATATTGGACGTGCTCATCAAGATTGAGCTCTCGCCGCGCGGCGTGCTACGCAACTTCGGCCTGAAGCTGGGCGCGGTCTCGAAGGGCCGCTACGAGGCCCGCGTCCGGGAGTTGACCGCCGGCAACGCGATGCTGGAAGCCGCGGCCGAACCGATCCTTCGCGCGCGGGCGGCTCTGCGATGCGAGCTGGCCGAGATTGAGAAGCTGGTTCGCAAACTGGCAAGTCAGGATCCGGTGTCCCGCCTGTTGATGACCATGCCCGGCGTCGGCCCGGTCGTAGCCTTGACGTTCATGTCCGCGATCGACGATCCGGAGCGGTTCCGAAGATCGAAGGATGTCGGCCCCTGGGTAGGTCTGACGCCGGGACGGAACCAGTCCGGCGAACGCGATATCGTCGGCGCGATCACCAAGGCCGGGGATGCCGGCCTGCGCACGGCGCTCTATCAGGCGGCCACGGTGATGCTGAACCGCGGGGCCCCGAACTGGCTGAAGGCCTGGGCGTTGCGCCTGGCGGTGCTGCGCGGCAGAAAACGCGCAACTATTGCCCTGGCCCGGCGGATCGGGGTGGTGCTTCACCGGATGTGGCGCGATGGCACAGAGTTCCGCTTCACGCGCGAGGAGGCGATGGCGTTCCGGACGGCATAGGCGCGACCGTGCCGCACTGGCCCTCAACAGGAAGAGGAGGAAAGGACTCCGCCTGAAGGTGGCGATACCGGTGTCCCCTCGCCGGGACGCGGTTCCCGATGATGCGCGTGTTGCCCGCTGTTCGCCGAACCCAACTATTGGGGATTACACAGATAGCTTGACGACCGCCCCGAATCCGGCCAGCGTCGGTGGATGGAGACAAAATCGAATAGACGCCGTCGCGCTTCCGGCTGGATCGGCTTTCCCAGTCTCGGCTTATGGGGCGCTCTCAAGCTGCTTGACTGGCTGTTCAGCCTGGGCGGCGCTTCCGGCAATGCCGAAGGCTGGCGCGCGGGGAGTGTTACCGTGTTGAACGCTATGCCTGATTGGTTTCTCCCGGTTCTGCTAGCCCTCGGTCTCGGGGGGACGCTGATCTATTTCATCGGCGTAGTTCCCGAATGGTATGGCCGATGCCGTCGCTGCGCACTTGAAATTATGAACATTCCAGGAGCATCAGATTTCATCGGCAAGTTGGTTTTCTTGATGGTGGTGTTCGGCGGATTCGGAATGTTTCTGTATTGGGCTATCTACATCGACGAACCGACGAGAACGGCTTGGACGCACCCGACGTTCAGTGAAGCCGAGCAAGAACGAGAAAAAGCAGAATGTGAAATGGCAGCACTATCCCGTTACCCGAAGCATCTGCTCGCCCACTACGATTACGTGAACGCTTGCAACCGGGCGAAAGGCTTCAAGCTCATCAAGGTGCCGAACGATGAAAGCTGACCGTCCATGTTCTCACCGGAGCAATAGAAAAACCACGAAGATGAGTCCGACAACCGCGATAAGCATGCCGATAATAGACTCGGTATTCTCGTTTGACTGCATCTGTCCGATTGAGGCTACTCCTTCCTCTATATCCCTTTCGGTCTGTTCCGCTTGCTTCAAGTCTTCCAAGACGCCGAACAACTGGTCTTCGACAGAGGCTCTTATCTCATTCGACAAGTTGGGATCGTCCAGCATGCGGCGGAGATTGAACGCAATTTCCCTGAATTCCCTCTGGGCTTCCCTATTGTCCTTTTTGGCCTCTCTCAAAGAAGCGAGATGGTGCGCAGTATCCATCATTCCCCCCGCCAGCACGGGTGAGGCACCGGCCGGGTTGCCGGGCCGTTGCACACATCCAGCAAAGTGGAGAGTCCCGCTTATTCGCCGGGAGGCGGGGAGCTACCCTGCTTCCAGGTTATCGGCTGTTCTATTCAGCGAGCGGGCCGACGCGGGGCATCGCTAGATGTGTGCAAGGAGGATGGTCGTATGAGGCTACAGCCGAAGTCAAGAGTCGGGATGCGGATTATTGGACTGGCGATGGCGTTGACAATGAGCGGGGCCGCTCTCGCGGCTCCAGGTGAATGGTCTCGGTGCATGGCCAAGTGCCAAGTGGCGCACGACCGTATGGACCCCGCCTATGCGTTATGGCGCAAAGCTTTCGAGGAATTGCTGGAGGCAACCGAGGAACAGATCGAATCTAAATGGGAATTGCGCGATCACTTGCTTGGCTTACATCCTAGCCTTGAATTGAAACCGCATTTCAAGACCGGTGGCGACGAGGGGAAGTCACTAGAACAGTTCAAGTCTTGCGTCACTATTTGTGGAAAACCATAACATGACTAGGGGTATTCCGGTTCTCAATCCAGAAGTGCATTTGAAGGGCGCGACGCCCGAGACGCTGGCGAAGGCGCTCCTGCGGAACCGGAACCTACGCCCCGGACCCGGAGGAAAGCCCGTTCGCCGCGATCAGATCCCGGTAGAGGAGCCGCCGGCCGACGAGTCGGGCGACGGTATCCCGCATCTGGGCGAGAGTGCCTGAGTCGCGAATGTTATGCTTGCCCGCGAACTCATAGACATAGCGCTCAAGATGATTCGGGCTGATCTTGTGGAAGGTGCCCTTGTGAGCGCGCTTCAACATGCTCCAGAACGACTCCATGCCGTTCGTATGGACCATGTCGTCCACGTATTCGCCGCATGATTGACCGAGTCATGCTCGAAATCACGCTTGAGGCCGAGATAACTGCGGTTCTCATCGGTATAGACGGTCGCGCCTTCTTCGGCATGTTCGCGGACAAAGCCTTGCAGGGTTTCGCCGGTCGTATCGGTAATGACTTCGGCGCGGACTTCGTTGGTGTCGCGATCCTTGATGCCGACAACCGCCGTCTTGCCGACCGCGCCGCGCCCGGCGCCGGCCTCGGCCAGTTCCCTGCGCTTGGCAAGGCTCATGTTCTCGCGCTTGCCGCCGAAATACGCCTCGTCAACCTCTACCGGGCCGTCAAACTGGTCGTCGTCGTCAATCGCCCATGCCTGCCGGATACGGTGGAGCATGAACCATGCCGTTGCCTGCGTGACGCCAATGTCCCGATGCAGCTTCATCGAGGACACCGATTTGAGCGAAGTCAGGCAAAGGTAGATGGCGATTGCCCACTTGCGGAGCGGGACGCGGGAGTTCTGCATCGGCGTTCCGGTGCGAACGCTGAAGTACTTCCGGCAATCCGAGCACCAGTAGGGCATGGGCTTGGCGTTCGGGACTTCGCTTGTGCGGAAGCAGCCGCAATGCCCGCAAAACCGCTCTCCGTCCGGCCAGATCGCAGCCTCGAACCAAGCGACGGCCGCCGCTTCATTCGGGAACATGTCCATGAGCTGGACCAAGGTGACGCCCGCTCGGTGGGCTTTGCCGGGGCCTTTTTTCGACATGGCGTGTTTCCATTCCATCAACACCTTGGAATATAGGGAGTCCTGCCGAGAATGTCAAGTTATCTGTGTAATCCCCTTCCCTTTCAGCTGCATGGTCGGCCCAAGCCATTCAATCCTCCGGGACCGGTGCAGCAACGTATCGTCTGTCGGGCAATGTTCCGATTCTGGGTTTGAGTTCCCGATTGAGACGGACGAGCGGTTCCGAGAACGTCTCGACGAGTCCGATAATGTGATTGCACATCCATTCGACCATCTCAGGCCAATTTTCTTCATCGTGACTGTCGAAAGGGTACGAATAGTTGATCCTGCTTGCCTTTCGCTCATCCATCCGTCGCCACCGGAGTTCGTACCCGAACCGGTCTTCGAGCTCGCGCTTCCGGCTTTCGAGGCGATCGAACAGCCACTTGTTCTCGGCGGCGTCGGACCGCTGAAAATTCAGTTCCACGCGCGCCTGTGTCCTCAGGAAAATGAGGGAGAAGTGGCAACCGGCCACGCCGGCAGCGCAGGTAACGTAGTGATCCTTCGATGGGCTGATGTTTTCGAACCGTGCAACGTTCCGGGTCCGGAGTTCCTCAAGTACCTTGGTCCAGAAAGCCTGCCGCAGTCCATCGCTGCGCCTCTGCGCTCCCTGAACGGACTTCTCCTCGGAATCCTTGGCCGCCATCCCGATCATGTAGTCCTCAGCTTCGGGCGTCGGAATGATTTGCCGCAGGTCGATGAAGAGTTCTTCGCCGAAGCTGTACGGCACGACCCGGAAGCACTGGGCGCGTACGCCGTGACCGATCAGCCAAAGCACGGTAGTCGTCACCTCCTTTCGGAAATTCGCCGCGATCAGCACAAGCCGCTGTTCATTGCCGGCATTCAGAACCGCCTCGTCCAGATCTTCGACATCAAGGAAGTCGCACAGGTTCGCCACCGCGTCCGCGCCTTCTGACCAACGGTCCAGATATTTCTGGTAGACCTCGACAATCTCTGCCTTCTTCAGGCTGGAGCAGTAGGCTACGTATTTGAGCGCTTGCCACACAACATCGCGGCCCGAGTCGTCGAGCTTGTTCTCGACGACCACCAGCCGGCCGTCCTTGTCCAATGCGAGCAGGTCGAGGCGTTCGCGCGTGTCTGCGAAGCCGTCGAACTCCTTCTGCACGATCAGCAGTTCCTCGCCCAGTGCGTCGGGCATGCGCACCAGCCATTCCTGAAGGTGGTCGCGCTCCCGAAGGTTCAGGTCCGTAAATCGGCGTTCCTTGAGACGAACAAGCCGATTCTCAGGAACGTCGATGCGGAACATACGTTTCCCCCGGTCTGCCGGACCCCACTTGCCTGCCGTCGCCATTCATTGGATCTCTTTTCCTCCGCTCAATCATAGGTGCCGCCCCGAGACGCCAGCCGATAGCAATAGACGATCCGTCGATCATTGTCCGGTCGGTACACAAGCCGAAAATCGCCGAGCCGGTATCGCCAATATCCGCTCATCTCGCCTGTGAGCCGCTTGATCGTGTTTCCGCGCGGGGTCATCGGATCCTTGCAGATGTCCACGATCGCGTTCGCCGCTCGCTCGAACAGTTTCGGTTCGCGCCAGACGTCCTTCCGAAAGTTCGGCAGCGCCGCAAACCGCCAGCGCCTGTCACGTCCGCCCGCCAAAGGCTCAGGATTGCCGCCGCCGAGCACCTCGCCGACCGATCCTGTCGCGTGGGCTTCGACGATATCCTCTTCCAGCCGTGCAGCAGCGATTGCGGCCGCTTCGTTCGGAAACTCGCTCCCGGGCGCTGGCAGTGCCCTGAAGACGATGCCGGCCATTCGATCTTCCGGCGCAATGGCGAACAGTTCGTCCTCCGGCATCCCGAGCAAGCTGGCCCGCAACGTCTGCCCGAACGGAATCAACGCATAGTCGCCTGCACCCATGACGTGGAAGCAATGCAACACTTCAACGCCGTACCCGGACACTTCCTTCCAGTCGACGAGACTGCGATAGGCGTCTACAGCCGTCAGGTCGACGATCCGTTCGATGGAGTTGTCAACCACATAGCTGCTCAGGACATCCGTAACGACGCCGTCCTCGCGCCAGAGCCCTGCCACCTCAGAGACCAAGGGACAGCTATAGAGTTGAACGGGCTCGAACGGCCGCAGGAGGCCATAGAGCCCCGAAAGCAGAAGCAGATGATGGGCGGAGGCCCGAAGCGCTTCCGCCCTGTCCGATCCCAACCCGAGAAAGAAGCGTCCTTCATAGCGCTCCACGGCCGCCCGGTACAGCGCCGCACAATCGCCTCCGAAGTCGGGGCCACGCGTCAAGCGCCGGTTGTATTCGAGCTCCGGCAGCGGGATACCCTGCCACGTCACTTCCGGCTTCTCTCCCACCAGAGTGCGGACCTGCTCGCGGCGCCAAAGGAGCTTCCTTGCCAGACGCGGCGTCAATTCCGAGGCGATCGCCTCGCCTGGGTCGTATTCGTGACTGCCGCCGCCAGCTTTGGTCAGCGAGCAGATCGAGAGGAAAAGCACCTTGCTCGACGGACTGTACCGCATGGCGAACTCCCCTTAACCACATTCAGTGCGCTGCCACCGAGCATCCGGCCACGACCCGAAATCCGAAATCTGGCACCTGACGACATAGGAGCATAATACTGTGGCAAAACCACTCTTTTCAGATCTCGCTAACTAGGCTCCTTCCGGCGCGGAAGCCAGGACGGGGCCGCCCACGGTGAGCTTAAGCGAGGCGGCACAGGCCATCATCGGGTCTTCATCAACCGATGACCGATGGAGTGTGGGATGCTAGGCCGG
>Ga0209021_1002791_pt1 | contig 14747 bp, 8 predicted proteins | sample PinacodermFT_FD_187299 | JGI IMG/M metagenome (GOLD analysis project Ga0209021, IMG submission 187299) | Host-associated microbial community of the marine sponge Aplysina aerophoba from Gulf of Piran - sponge pinacoderm, lysed by freeze-thaw... | ecosystem: Host-associated > Porifera > Sponge >... | reverse complement strand
GACGACGCTCGCGCTCGGCCTCGGACTGCAACTGGCCTTGCTCAACATCGCCGCGGTGATGATCATCCCTATGATCGTCATGCGGGCCGCGGGACAATCGGAAGACTACGTCGCGTGGGCCGTGTTCGCTTCTGTCGCGATCTGTGGCGCGACCACGATGTTGCAGGTCCTTCGCTACGGCAGAATCGGTTCGGGCCATCTCCTGGTCATGGGCACGTCGGCGGCGTACATATCGATCTGCATCGAGGCACTGGCCGCGGGCGGGCCGGCCCTGCTCGCCGTACTCGTCGTCGTCTCCTCCCTGGTTCCGATCGCCCTTTCGTGGCGGCTTTCTCTATTCCAGCGCATCCTCACACCTACGGTTTCCGGCACCGTGATCATGTTGATACCCATCACGGTAATGCCCGTAGCGGGCGACATGCTGTCGTCGACGCCGGACAGCCAGTTGCCACTCGGCGCCGTCCTCAGCGCCGCGGCCACCGTGGTCGTCATTTCCGGGTTTACCCTCAAAGGTCCCGCGAAACTGCGTCTCTGGGCGCCGATCATCGGTGTGGCCGCCGGCTCCGTGGTCGGCGGTTCCTTCGGGCTGTTCGACGTGGACAGCATTGCCGAGGCGGACTGGTTCAACCTGCCCGCCATCCTCTGGCCGGGGTTCAACCTGGACTTCGGGAGCGACTTCTGGGTGCTGATGCCGGGTTTTCTGCTGGTGGCGGTGGTCGTCTCGCTCCGTACGATCAGCAGTTGCGTCGCCATCCAGCGTATCTCATGGCGTCAATCCAGGGCGGTCGATTTCAGATCGGTACAGGGCGCCATGACCGTCGACGGCGTGGGATCTTTCCTCTCCGGACTTGCGGGTACCGTACCGGGCACGACCTACACGACCAGCGTGCCGCTTATAGAGCTCACCGGCGTCGCAGCCCGAACGGTGGGTCTCTTCACCGGCGCCGCTTTCCTGGCGCTCGTATTCCTGCCGAAGGTGTTCGCGCTGGTTCTGGCGATTCCGGACTCGGTCTTCGCGGCGTATTTCATCGTACTGCTGGCGATGCTCTTCGTCGTCGGACTGAAGATCGTCATCCAGGACGGCCTCGACAGGAACAAGGGCTTCATCGCAGGCGCCGCATTCCTGGCAGGATTCAGTCTGCAGTATGAACTGATCTACCCGGAGTTCGTCTCGCAGTTCGCGGGCGGTCTGTTTCGAAACGGCATGACCGCGGGGGGCCTAGTGGCTATTCTCCTCAGCCTGGCGCTCAGTGCCACGGGACATCGCCGCTACCGGATGGAGACGGAACCGGACATATCCGCATTATCTGAAATCCGGTCGTTCCTCGGAGACTTCGCCTCCCGGTCCGGCTGGGACGCGGCCATGGCGGACCGTCTCGACGCCGTCGGCGAAGAAGCGCTGCTGGCGCTCACCCGGCAGGACGGGCAGGATAAAAGAGAGCGGAGAAAGCTGCGACTCGCAGTAGCCAGGGAAGAAGGAGGGGCGGTACTCGAGTTCGTCGTTACACCGAGGGGTGAGAACATCCAGGACAGACTCGCCATGTTACCCGACGCGTCTGACGAAACGTCCATCGAGCAGGAAGTATCTCTCCGGCTCCTGCGGCACCTGGCGTCTTCCGTACGCCACCAACAGTACCATGACACGGATATCGTCACCGTACACGTTAAAGCCACGGCGGCGGCCGGTCCTGCCGTTTGACGCGCTCCGGCCCTTTCACTCCGTATGCGCCAGCCCTTTGCTTTCGAGGAATTCCCGGAGCAACGATACGCATTCCTCCGGCTGTTCCAGGGGGAAGAAATGGGTCGTCTCGGGGAGGAAGTCGTAGTCGACCGTCACCATGTCGCGCAGGTCCAGGGTCGGCAGGTAGGAATAAGGAAGGGTGGGGTCCGCCCCGATGACCTTGGTCGGGCAGTCGAGTTCATCAAAATCCACGAGCACCGAATAGCTTCGCGAATAATCGATGATCTGGGCCTCGAATTCCCGCGGACATCGCAATTCAAAACCGTCCCCCTTACCGGTCTTTCGCAGCGTCGTCTTCGCCATGAGCTCCCGACCCCCCGGTACGACACGGACGAAACTGGGTGAAAAACTGAGGAGCTCCACGAAATCCTCTTCCGTCTGAAACAGATGCCCCCGGCGTCTCGTGGCGGCGGCGACCTGTTCCGCGGCCGCATCGAATTCGACCTGGCTGATCCCCGGCTTGCAGAGGGGCGGATCGAAAAGGACCAGTCCGGCGAAATCGACCGCCGGTCCCGATGAAATCAGATCCCTGAAGGTGGAAATAGACAGCAGCGTGATCAATGCCGAGACGGAATGGTAGACGCCGACTTTCGGCTTATGGCCGAATTGACCGTCGATGGCCTCGAGAATCAGGCGCTGGTCGTGGATCAATGTCGGCACATCGTGATTCTGCTGATCGCCGACGGTATTCCAACCATGATTTCGCTGGTCGTACAGGATCAGATCATAGTCGTCGATGAGGAGGGACCAGAAGGGATAGTAAAGGTCGATGGCGAGTCCGTTGCCGTGGCTCAGGACGAGGCGCGGACCTTCCGGATTTCCATGCCTGCGCAGCACGGTCACGGTCTCATCGTCCAGGCGGACGTCACACAACGTATGGGGATCGGGTACGATCCAGGTGTTATCTAAAGCCATATGCCATAAGAGTTGCCCTTCCCCGATGGTCGATTTCAACGTACCCGGGGAAGGGTGATTCGTGATCATCACGTGACGGCGGTTCTAACGAGTTTGCGTCGCGGTTCCGTCCTGGTTCCGACATGGTTCCGACATGGTTGCGCGTATGCGCTAACCTATTGCGCGACGCGGTAAAGGTCAAGCGATACAACTACAGTAGACGCCCCGACTGTAATTGGAACGGTTACCACCTCCGCCATCGTTTCGAAGCGTCTCGCTTATTCAGGACAGGCGCTGACCCGACCTACCCCGCCCTACCGCTCGTAAGCACCTCCCGGCACCGTTCCGCTACGATCCGCTCCTGGCCGTCCTGCAAGTTGTGGGGATTGATCGAGAATCCTTCCTCGCCTCTTTCCTGCACGACGATCCGCGGGCTGCCGTCGAGCAGGCTTTTCACCGCGTCGTCTCCGGTTAAACCGGCTTCCGGGTCGATGGTGACCTTGAGCTGGGGAACGGCGTAGGTCTCTTCGGGATCGATCCTGCTGATGGACACGTAGGAAATGCCGGCCAGTTTCGCCTCGATATAGCGCACTTTTTCTTCCCAGCGCGCCGCGTCCGCCGCATGGTCGCGGTTCAGGTAGATTTCGAGGGCCTTGATGAACGCGAGGATCTCCTCCCGGCTGACCTTCATCGGCCGGCCTACCGTAGCGAAGGGCGTCCCGTTCACCGCGCAGGCGCTGATCAGCTCCTTCCGACCGATAATGAGGCCGGTAGACTGCGGACCCTGGAGGCTCTTTCCGCCGCTGAATATGACCAGGTCGGCGCCGGCCTCCGTGAACCGGGTGAGCGTGGATACCGGCGGACATTCCGAGGCGGCGTCGACAATCACGGGCACATCCACGGCATGGGCCATGGCCACGGCCTGTTCCAGCGGGACGGACTTCGGTTTCCTGAAGTTCTTGCCCAGGTAAAAGACCGCCGCCGCGCGCGTTCCGTCCCCGATGGCCGCCCGCATGGCCTCGACCGGGGGGCCGTCCGAATCGTCCAGCTCGACCAGTCTGGCGCCGGTCAGCCGAATGGCCTGGTCGTAGGCGATCCGGTGGGTCTTCTGGACGACCACCTCGTCACGCATCCCGGCCGTGTCCGGTAGCTGGCGTATACGCTTCGGGTCAGTCCCCGTCATGCAGGCCGCCGTAGTGATGACCAGGCCGCACGCGGCGCTGGCGGTTACGTAGGCCGCCTCCACGCCCAGCATTCCGGCGACTTTCTCTCCGGCCTTCTCGTGCAACTCGTCCAGGAGGCAGAACTCCCGGGAGGCTACGCGCATGGTCTCCATGATATCCGGGTCCAGGAGGGCTCCTCCGTAACGCGTAGGCGTGCCGATGGCATTGATTACCGGGCGCACGCCGATGTCTTCGTAAATACCCATGGTTTCGTACCCCTTCTTTAAACCGAACAATGGATGCGACCGACCGGAAATTCCTTGTCCCTCCGGCGATCCGCACTGCATATTTCAACATTGAACTACCGACAGGTTCGTACGGGAAGTTGACCTCGCTCAACGCCATAATCAAGGAATAAAACATGCATTGCGACGCGTCCAGACGGACCTTCGAGTGCGCTCCTTCACTTTCCGATACCGAGGTACTGCGCTTCTGCAGGGAGGGCTACCTTCATTTCGAAGGTGTCGTGCCCGATGAGATCAACCGGCGCACCTGCGCATGGCTGAACGGTGAGATCCCCGTCAATCCGTGCTACCTGCCCGACGGGATGACCAATGAAGAACTGGTCCGTATTCGGGATACGCATGAACCGAGCTCGATTCTGCTCGAAGACTGGTTCATCGAACACGTCCTCCTTAATCCCGTGCTTGCGGGTGCGTTGCGCTCGCTGCTCGGCCGCCACGTGGGCCTGCCGGTGCTTGTAAGCAATCACAGGATCGAATGCCCGAAGGAATCACAGCCGTGGCACCACGACGCCGACCACGTGTTCGGGCCGGAGGTCAACTTCGTCGAGGTGTTCTATTTTCCGCAAGACACCCCCGATGAAATGGGGCCGACCGAGGTCACGCCCGGATCTCATATCCGAAACACCCGGCGAACACAGGAGGAACGGGGCGTACTGTGTTCGGGCCCCGCGGGCACCATCGGCCTGCACTCGCAGAGCATCCTGCACCGCCGCGGCGAATCCACGGCAAGCGGCCTGAGGCACATGCTGAAGTTCAGCTACTGGCGCACGGTGCCGCCGGCGAGGGACTGGATCACCGAACCGGAATTCGACTTCAGGCACGCCGACTACGGGGGACACGGATTGGCCCGCTACGTGGCCCATATGTTCTACTGGCTTTGCGGCAAGGGGGACGAATTCCGCCTTATCGGCGGCCAGGCCTGGCCGTGGAAGTCGGTCAACCAGATCGGGCCCTCCCACGGATTCGGACATACGGAAGGATATCTCCCCGACTGGCGCGGAAACAGCGACGATGATTATGCGCGGTAACCGACAGGCTGGGCTGGATTCACACGGGGACAGGCGTGACGTTGTCCAAGTACATTTTTTAAGAACATTTAACTTTAGATAATACGACAACGGAGGGATGATGAAGCTGGATCAGAAACTCTGTTAGGTAAATCGAAGGCTTAGCCAACAATGGAAAACTCCGCCAATTTTAGTGAAGACCGTTATCTCCGTTCGGGTGACGAATCTTTCAACCTTCAAGGGAATTCGGTTGGATACACACTCGGCGACTATTGGCAGTGGGCTGGTTCAGATCTTTTGAACAACAGAGAGAGGGGCATCATTGCCGAGTTCATAGTTGCGACAGCGTTCGGAGTGACAAATACTCCCCGGCTAGAGTGGGGATGGTATGATGTGGTAACGAAAAAGGGTAAAAAGATCGAAGTTAAAAGTGCGGCGTATTATCAAAGTTGGCCTCAGGAAAAACCTTCAAACATTCAATTCGATATAGCACCAAGAAAAGAGTTTTGGGATCCGAACTCTAACGAGACTCGAACAGAAGAGATTCCCACAAGACTGAGCGACGCCTATGTTTTCTGTCTCCTTGGAAGTCTTGATGAACCAAATCCGAACCCGCTCAGCATTGGTCAGTGGACTTTCTACGTAATTGATACGTACAGTCTTAACAGAGTGAAGCCTGTGCAACAAAAAATAGGTCTTCGGCCGCTTCGGAATCTTGTTGAGCAAACAACAGGCCGGCGTGAGGTTGAGTATGGCGACCTGTGCTGTGTTACAAATCAGTTGATCAGCCCTCGTTAAACCTACCGGGTTTCCTATGTCTTAATCTTCTTAACACATTAAATTACTATCAGTTACATTGTTATATCTATGCTGTGTATCTACAACTTTGATTACACTACAGCTTAATTAAACAGCAGGCCCGATTTGTCCGGAATCGCCGAAAATCGTCCCCGCTTCTCCCCCGAAGAAGCTGCTGAACTGGCCCGCTCCCTGTACGGAATATCCGGCAACTTGCGCACATTGCCGAGCGAGCGGGATCAGAACTTTCGTCTGACCACCGACGACGGTGAGGATTTCGTTCTTAAGATTTCCGGCGCGGGCGAGCAGCGGAGCATTCTCGAACTGCAGCACGCCGCCCTGGATCACCTGGCCGGAAGATTCGAAGGGACCGAGTGGCCGCGGGTCTGCCGGTCTAAGGAGGGCAGCGGCATTATGCGGATCGACGGGAGGGACGGACTGCGCCACCTGGTCCGGATGCTGACGTACGTCGAGGGCCGCCCGCTGTGTGAGATTAAGCCTCACAGTCCCGATCTGCTGCGGGATCTCGGTGCTTTTCTGGGCAGGTTGACCCGTGCTTTCACGGACTTCTGCCACGTGGAGCAGCAGCCCCATCTCATATGGAACATGGACAACGGGCCGGATGTCGTTCGACGATATGCGGGCCATATCCCGGACGCTGACCGGCGAAGGCTGGTCTTACGATTCTGCGACTCGTACGAGCGTACCGTTGTTCCCTGTCTCTCGTCACTCCCCCGCCAGTTCATACAAAACGACGCAAACGACCAGAATATCCTGGTCCGCCGGGTCCAATCAAACGGACGTGAAGATCCGGCTTCGAGCAAACCGCAAGTGGCAGGCCTGATCGATTTCGGAGACATGGCGCATTCCTGCGCGCTCTTCGAACCCGCCGTCGCCGCCGCCTATGTCATGCTCGGCAAGGCGGAGCCCCTGTCGACCGCCGCCCATCTGGTAGCCGGTTACCACCGGGAGCAACCGCTGTCAGACCTGGAACTCGGCCTACTCTACCACTGCGCCGTAATGCGGCTGTGCATGAGCGTGGCCATCTCGGCTCATCAGCAGGTCGCCGAACCGGAGAACACCTACCTCTCCGTCAGCGAAAAGCATGCCTGGGACCTCATCGAAAAACTGGAGGACGTCTCCCCATCCTTCGCGGAATACCTGTTCCGGGACGCCTGTCAACTGCCGCCGTGTCCGCAGACCGCCGGGATCGCATCGTATCTGGCGTCGAGACGCGGTTCATTCGCACCGGTCATGGGTCCGGACGTGGATCTATCCACCGCGCTCGTGTTCGACCTCAGCGTGGGAAGTCCCGACCGGGCCCTGCTGGGGGGGTCGGTTGACGTGGAAGACCTTGCCGGGGACATATTCAAGCAGATGGAATCCGAAGGGGCGGAAGCGGGGATCGGGAGATACAACGAGGCCCGCCAGGTCTACACCGCCGATCAGTTCATCGTCGACTTCGACGAGATGCCGGAACGCCGGACCATCCACCTGGGGATGGACGTGTTCCTTCCCGCCGGGTCGCCGGTCTTCGCGCCGATGGAGGGGACGGTCCACAGCTTTCAGAACAACACCCGGCCGCTGGACTACGGGCCCTGTATCATTCTGGAGCATGCCACGGAAGATACCGGCCAGGTGTTCTTCACGCTGTACGGGCATCTGAGCGTCGAATCGCTCACCGGTCTGCACGAGGGGAAACGGATCCAGCAGGGCGAAAGATTCGCCTCGCTCGGCGACGCTGCAGTCAACGGCGGCTGGCCGCCCCACCTGCATTTCCAGATTGTCACGGACATGCTGGGCAACCGGGGCGATTTCCCCGGCGTGGGTGGGCCCGGTCAACGGAATGTCTGGCTGGATCTCTCGCCCGACCCGAACGTCATCCTGGGCGTGCCTTCCGAGGCTTTCCCACCTGAGCGGCGGTCTTCGCGGGATATCCTGTCCACACGCCGCGAGCACATCGGCAGGTCCCTCAGCATTTCCTACCAGCGGCCCCTGAAGATCGTCCGGGGCCACATGCAGTACCTTTACGACGAGGAAGGGCGCGCGTTCCTGGACGCCGTGAACAACGTCCCCCACGTGGGCCACAGCCATCCACGGGTGGTTGCCGCGAGTCACCGCCAGATGGCGGTCCTGAACACCAATACACGCTATCTTCACGACAATCTCGTGGATTACGCCGAACGCCTCTGCGCGAAGCTGCCCGACCCCCTCAGCGTGTGTTTCTTCGTGAACTCGGGCAGCGAGGCGAACGACCTCGCCCTGCGCCTGTCGCGGAGCTATACCGGACAGAACGACCTGCTCATCCTCGACGGCGCCTACCATGGCAATCTGACGTCCCTGATCGATATCAGTCCGTACAAGTTCGACGGGCCGGGCGGCGCCGGGGCACCGTCCCACGTCCACAAAATGCCCCTTCCCGATCCTTACCGCGGTCCGTACAAGGGCTATTCCGAGGCGACCGGCGCACTGTACGCGGATCATGTACGCAAACGCATCGAATCGCTCGCGGGAAACGACAAAGGGATCAGCGGGTTCATCGCCGAGTCCCTGCCCGGCTGCGGAGGACAGATCGTATTGCCGGACGGATATTTCAGCGAGGCCTTCCGGCATGTGCGTGAAGCGGGGGGCGTATGCATCGCCGACGAGGTACAGGTGGGATTCGGACGGGTGGGCACTCATTTCTGGGGATTCGAAACCCAGGACGCGGTGCCGGATATCGTCACCCTGGGGAAACCCATCGGAAACGGCCACCCGCTGGGCGCGGTGGTGACCACGCCGGAGATCGCCGGCGCATTCGACAACGGCATGGAGTATTTCAACACCTTCGGCGGCAACCCGGTTTCCTGCGCCATCGGCCTGGCGGTTCTGGACGTCATCGAGGAAGAAGGACTGCAGGCCAATGCCCTGGAGGTGGGCGGCTACTTGCTGGAAGGCCTTCGCGCCCAGGCGCCGGACCACCCGGTCATCGGCGACGTCCGCGGCTTGGGGCTCTACGTGGGCGTGGAACTCGTACTGGACCGGGACACCCTGGAACCCGCCGTGAACCAGGCGTCCTACGTGGCCAACCGGATGCGGGACCATGGCGTCCTGATCAGCACCGACGGCCCCTTCCACAACGTCCTGAAGATCAAGCCTCCCCTGGTATTCAACAGGGAGAACGCCGATTATCTTCTGCACTGTCTGGGCAAGGTACTGGAAGAAGATTACCTCGCTCAGTGAATCTCGCCACCCACCAGGTTGCCGGCCACGTGGACCGGACGGTAGAGGGTCTGTCTGAGTGGCGGCATGGACGCAAGAAGCTCGGGGTGCGGGTCCCAGTTGTGCCACTTGCTGTTGACAGAGTTGTAGCAACTGAAGACGGCGATCCGCGGATGCTCCTCGTCGATCCAGGGTCTGCCGCTGTGGGTGAGGGCCTCGGTGAAGAATATCAACGATCCTGGCGGACAGGTATAGGTGTTCCAGATCGGCGAGTCCGGCGATTGGATGGCCGGTGGGGCAGGGAAGACGGCCTTGTGGCTTCCGGATACCAGGAGCGTGCCGTTCCCCTCCGTGACCGGGTTCAGTTCCCAGACGACCCTCGTCAGCGCGGAATTGGCCTTGCCGGGTATACAGCGGTAGAGGTGGGAGTCGCCTGGAAAACGCAGCATGCCGTTGCCATTGTGTGGGCCGAAGGCGCCATCTCCGGATTCCCGGTAGAATAAACTGGCGGATTCCTGCCGGAATCCGTAGCAAATCTGGCTGGACAGGCCGGGGTAGGCCAGAAATTCGTTCATGAAACCCACCACCAGCGGGTGGTCCGTCAGGCGCTGCAACGGTCCGCCGAGGACAGAACGCTCGGGTTCGGGGATGGATTCCGGATCATGGTGCAACTGCAGGCAGAACGCCCGCATCTCTACGCATTCGGCATCGGAAAGCACCCCGGGCAGCAGGAGCCAGCCGTCCTTGTCGAACAGGTATTTCTGTTCATCTGTCGGCGGGACGACCGCTTCGCCGCCGGAATTGACCTTCGGCAGATCCGCCTGGGTTTCGTCCAGGCGCGCGCCCAGGTTCTTGTCTATGATAAACGCCCCGTTGGATGACATAGGTTGTCCTCCCTATCGTCGGTTTCCGTTTCTGTGATCGATTTTTAAGCGCAGTCAGTCGTCGTCCGATCCGCCGGCCCCGAACTCGATCCCCTGGGCCAGCGGTGAATTCCAAAAGCGCAGTCAGTCGTCGTCCGATCCGCCGGCCCCGAACTCGATCCCCTGGGCCAGCGGGAGATCGGTCGACCAGTTGACGGTATTGGTCTGGCGGCGCATGTAGGCTCTCCACGCGTCCGAGCCCGACTCGCGCCCGCCGCCCGTTTCCTTTTCGCCGCCGAAGGCCCCGCCGATCTCGGCGCCCGACGTTCCGACATTTACGTTTGCGATGCCGCAGTCCGATCCCGAGGCGGAGAGAAACCGCTCCGCCTGGCGCAGGCTGTCGGTGAAAATGGCGCTGGAAAGACCCTGGGGCACGTCGTTGTGCAGGGCCAGGGCCTCTTCCATGGTTTCGTATTCCAGTACATAGAGAATCGGCGCGAAGGTCTCCTCTTTCACCACATCAGTCTGACCGGGCATGCGGATGATCGTCGGCTCGACGAAATTCGGCCCCAACTCCTGCCGACGCCCGCCGCCGGTGATCACCTCGCCGCCTTCGGCCTTCGCCCGTTCGATGGCTTTCATCATGTCGTCTACCGCGTCGGACGTGACCAGCGGTCCCATGAGGGTGCTGTCATCGATGGGATCGCCCATCGGCACCTGCGCATAGGCGCGGGCCAGTCGTTCGATCAGAGTCGACGTCAGGCTTTTGTGCCCTATGATGCGCCGCGTGGACGTGCACCGCTGTCCGGCCGTCCCCACGGCACCGAAGACGATGCTGGGGACGGCCAGCTCCAGGTCGGCGTTCTCGGTGACGATGATGGCGTTGTTGCCGCCCAGTTCCAGGATCGTTTTGCCGAAACGGGACGCGACCCGTGAGGCCACGGTCTTGCCGGTGGCGGTCGAACCCGTGAAGGAAACGAGGGGGATCCGCTCGTCGTCGATCATGAGGTTGCCCACGTCGCTGCCGCGTCCGATGGCCAGGTTGAACACGCCGTCCACGCCGTGGTCGGCCATGACCCGGTTGCACAGGTGCTGCGTGGCCACGGCCGTCAGGGGCGTCTGCCCGCTGGGCTTCCACACAATGACGTCGCCGCACACCGAGGCGAGGGAAGCGTTCCACGACCAGACCGCGACGGGGAAATTAAATGCGGAAATAACGCCGATCACCCCCAGCGGGTGCCACTGTTCGCTCATGCGGTGACTCGGCCGTTCGCTCGCGATCGTCAGTCCATACAGCTGGCGCGAAAGCCCGACGGCGAAATCGCAGATGTCGATCATCTCCTGGACTTCCCCCATGCCTTCCACGCGGATCTTGCCCATTTCCAGGGCAACGAGCTCACCCAGCGGTTCCTTGTACTCCCGCAGTATATTGCCCAGGTCCCGTACCATGTCGCCGCGCTTGGGCGCGGGAATCATCCGCCAGCCGTCGAAGGTGCCGCGGGCGTGTTCGATCACCCGGTCGTATACTTCGGGCGTCGCCTGCCGCACGCCTGCGATCGGTTCGGCGGTCGTCGGGTTGTATGACGTCAGGATCGGCCCCTCGCCGTGAATCCAGCCGTCCATCCCCGTACAGGCCCCGGCGTTCAGTGCCTCGATATTCAGTTTTTCGAGCAGTGCCTTCATCTTGGGTTCTCCGATACGATTTACCCTGGAAAATGTGTATAGTTGAATTAACCTGGCTTAGCAGTCCGTCCTACCGTCCCGCTTACGTGCCCGCAGTATCCTATTGTACAATTGTACAACAGGCCAATTGGTCAATTCGAAAATCCGCTATAGATTGCACCCGTCTTCATACGAAATCCTCCGCGTCCGGGTCCAGGCGCCGGATCTTGTCCATGTACGCCGAAACGCGCCGGTCGGAATCATGGGGGTAATCGAAACCCAGCTCACCCGCGACCGCGACGGAAAGCCGCCTGAACAGCCTGGTCATGTTGAACAGCGCGGTCCAGTTTTCCTCGATATCCGAGCCCGCGAAGGTGGAATCGATTTCTTCCAGCGTGTCTTCGTCCAGGTATCGCTTGAACCACCGGCCGTGCTTGTTGGTGTTGACGGACCATTCGTGATGCATGCCGATGTACCATTCGATGACCTTTTCGAGCTCCTTGAAGTGCCGTCTGCCATACATGTACTTCGCCCAGTAGATCTCGTCGCGCCATAGACTTTTCGCCACGTAGGTGAGGTCCCACCAGAAGTCATGCATCACCGAATCGAATTCTGTCTTCGAGGGCCTGGTGATATTGTAACCGGCATAGCTCGTCTGGAGCGGGTTATCGACGCGCCGGTCCTTGTCTACCAACACCCTGTAGGGTTCGGAAGGACGATTGAACCGTCGGATTCGCTCAGCTTTCTTCACGCCCCAGTCAATCCGTACGCCGTCTTCATAGATCACAAGTCGATACAACCCGCCCTCCTCGTCCCAGGCAGGGCATGCGGGCCAACGTATCAACACGGGGCCGAATGCTTCCAGCCATTCATCGCCCCCCGCGAAACACTGCTGGTCGGTCACATAGATCTCCACGTCGTAGTCCGACATCAGGTCCAGGACCGCGTCTTCGTTGACCCGGGAACTCGTCAGGACCATGCCGCGGATGTTATCGTCCTCTTCCGCCCACTGGCGCAATGAGTCGAGGACGACCTGCTCTGCGCGCATCTGTCACCTTTCCCGCCGGACGCAAGACAAACGGTCAATCCGTCAACCTGTTTCGATCCGGACTTCTGTCACCCGTGGCGTACTCCCTCCGTTTTCCGCGCCCAGCGCGAGTCGGAACTGAATCCAGCGTGCCCCGGTGTCGTCACACGGCGCCGACATCGGGCCTGGCCGCTCGTACCAGGTGTCTTCCCCGTCGGGACCGTGCCATTCACCGCGTCCCATCGCTTCTTCAGAATCCGCCCACCTGATCTGGGCATGCACCCAGGTCCCGGGTCCGTATTCCGCTTCCCAGGCGATGGCGGTGACGGACAGTCCGTTGGGAATTTCGTGCGGCGCGGAGACGTAGTATTCTTCTGGGCCTCTATCCAGCACGCTGCCAGGTTGCACGGCGGTCATGCCGTGGGGGCCGGTCGTGGGCAGCCGTGTCACTCGTCGAGGGTCAAACCCGTCCGGACCGTTCCACCAGACGGCGGAGAAGCCTACGTGGTCGCCCTCGACCTTGTGATAGGCGATGGCGAGGTCGATATGGCCGTCGCCGTCGAAGTCGGCGGCCACGCATCCCGATGCGGAATGGGTGAACAGCCGGGTGCGGTCTTCGGCCGAAAAACCGCGATCGGGCCGGTTCCAGTAAATGTAGGAATCGATGTCCCTTACACGGTTGTCGTGGTAGGAGCATATAAAGAGGTCGAGCAGCCCGTCCCCGTTGAAATCCATGATCGACATGGCGTTTACCGCGTTGCCGGGCAACAGGGTGCGCCGGTCCTCGCGCAGGCCGTCCGGACCGTTCCAGTAGATGTGCACGAAGGAATCGTGGGGTGCTCCGTGGGAAGGTTCGTGGCCGCCGATGACCAGGTCGAGGTACCCGTTCCCGCTGAGGTCCGCCGCCCGGGCGCACGCGCCGTGCCAGACGGACAGGACCTGGCAGCGGTCCATGCTGAACCCTTCCGGTCCACCCCGGAGGATGAAACTGTAATCGTCCGCGATCTGCGGCACGACCAGGTCGAGCCATCCGTCGCCATTCAGGTCTACAAGGAATATCCAGCGTGGGTCCTTGTAGACGACGCCCTCGTATTCGAGCCGGATTCGCTCGGTGTTGTCTGTGTCGAACCCGTCGCGGCTCCCGTAGAAGATCACGATGTCCGGATTGTCGAATCCACAGAAGACGACGTCGAGATACCCGTCCCGGTCAAGATCCGCGCAACACACCCCGTGGGCGCGGACGGTGGGCAGGCGCAGGTCGGGTCCGCTCCCGAAAGTACCCGCTCGATTGTAGTACACGTAGGATCCGGGATCCTGCCGCACCGAGTTCTCAGACGCGTTGGCCAGGATCAGGTCCGGCAGCCCGTCGTCGTTCACGTCGCAGCGGAGGGCTTCGACCGCGCCCCAGCCCGCGACTTCCTGGCGGCGCTCCGGCTTGAACCCGTCCGGACCGCCGTGATAGATGTATACGGGGATGTCCCCCATGAGGTTCCTGCTGAACTGGTTGATGAAGACGGCCCGCGGTATGGGATCGTCCGGGGCTCGCGCCATCAGTACCCGCCGGGCGTCGTGGGTCTCCAGGACCCGTGGCGCCGACAATCCCTCCCCCGTCCAGCGGTAAACGCGGGATTCCGACGTATAGCTTTCCGGCGTGTGGGTCTGGCAGATAACGATTTCATCCCGACCGTCCCCGTCCAGGTCGTCCAGGGCCGCGTCACAGGCGAATAGACTCGGAATCGGTGTGCGGTGCGCGTCGCTGAACCCGTCCTCCGATCCGCGGTACACCCACGAGCACTCCGCCCCGTTGTGCCGGTCCCGGCAGGCCACGACCAGGTCGGTCCGACCGTCGCCGTCCAGGTCGCCCGCGGCAACGGCGAGCGCATTGCGGCAGGACAGGCGTACCGGTGGGCCGGGTTCCCGGCCGTTTTCGAATGGCGCCAGGCATGCCGCAGCGGCTCGGGCGACGAATACGTTGGGTGTGCCGTGGATTCTGACGACGGACACCAGTGGAACGGCGGGATCGACGTCCTCGGGATATCCGTCCTCGGTATTCCCGCCATGGACTGAATCCGGTTCTTCCGACGGG
>Ga0209021_1002788_pt1 | contig 14763 bp, 14 predicted proteins | sample PinacodermFT_FD_187299 | JGI IMG/M metagenome (GOLD analysis project Ga0209021, IMG submission 187299) | Host-associated microbial community of the marine sponge Aplysina aerophoba from Gulf of Piran - sponge pinacoderm, lysed by freeze-thaw... | ecosystem: Host-associated > Porifera > Sponge >... | reverse complement strand
TCCGTCTACACATGGCCCAACGAGACGCGTGTCACGGAGCCGACGCAGCGGAGGCAGTACCCGCCCAGTGAATTGAGGTATCAGGTTAGATACTGAAATAGCTTTTGTCATCCATTGGTCCCGGCGAGGGCGGTAGCCAGTCCACAGGAGGCTTGCCGCACGGCGCGGAGACCTCGACGGGGCGACCCTTGACCGACGCGGATGATCGACTCGCCCGAGGTCACGCGATCCGGCAATCAGCGGAGCGTGGCCGCCGAACTCTCACGAGACCCCCTCGCCACCGTCACTCCCCGCTCAAATCCGAAGAGCCCCGAAACTGGTGACGCCGCGGCGGGCCACTTCAGATCGCCTACTGGCGGCAGCGCGATTCACACGCAGTGACGAAAAACTGCGATTCGCGACATGCAGCGGGTTAGAGTCCTTCACGACCACTGCCCGAACCACGTGGAAGGCTCTCGTGACGACACGCACGCCTGCGACATGACCTCGCGTCCCCCGACGGGTGCTCTGCCCGAGTATGAGCATCCACCTGTGTCCGAGGTGGCTCTCACCGTTCAGTTGGTTGATGACATAGGGTTCCGGTCTCTCGACATGGCCACGATAGCCGCTTGCTGGGAACACGATCTGCCTCATGTGGAAGAGCGGGATCGGCTGCCGAGACTCGACGATGATCCTGATCACCTTGAGTCAAAGCCGGATCACACCGAACTTCATGAGACACCGCGCCTCTGGCTTCAGAACGAATCAGGGAATCATGTGCTGCAACTTCAGCAGGACCGCATTGCGGTCAACTGGTCGAAGAGCGAGGCTGACGATGACTATCCGCGCTATGAGACAATTCGAGATTTTCTCCTTGAGGCTTGGCGGCGACTCGAAGCTAAGCTCGCCGACCTTGGACTGACTTTGCCACCTCCGTGGATGTGCCAAGTGATGTATGTCAACGAACTCGGTGCCAATCACGGCTGGAATTCGAGCGCAGACACGGTTAGACTGATCGCTCCATGGGCCGGTTCCATGAGTGATGATTTCCTGCCAGTTGATCGTCATGAGGGCTTGCTCTTACACTTTCATATTCCGGAACATCAAGGATGGATGAATATCGATGGTCGAACAGCGGATATCGGTACTAGGATCCTGGTATTGACATTGGCATCCCAAGGATGGCCAGCGTCGCCTGATCTTGATGGAGTCCTTGGCTTCATGGATTTGGCTCATGAATGGATCGTCAAGGGATTCACGTCCGTTACCACTCCAGAAGCGCACCAAGAATGGGGACGTGTCCGATAATGGCAAGCACTCCGCCACTTACGCAATACCGAGACTGCAACAGGCACAGCTCTTGGACCTCTCGTACAGATACTGCTGCCGTAGTCCCATTGATTCGGGATGATTCGGTTCGAGTCGCTCAAAGAACTGGATTAGTTCGCGTGGAGACGATCCGATCGATGGAGGCACCTGCGTTCGTCTCAAAGAACTTCACCCTTGAGATCTCACGTCGCATGATGGAGCAGCCTTGGTTTGACGATGTCGTTTCCTCGGTCCGTGAATTGTTGGCTCTCGGCAGAAACTGGAACGGGTTCGACGAAGAGGTAGTCGATCCCAACGCGATCAAGAGAGCCATCCAGATACTGAAGGCTGTCGGTGAGGAAGGGCCACGCCCAAGTCTAGTGCCAATGCCCGATGGTAGTGTACAGATCGAGTGGACCCGCCGCGGTCAAGAGATCAAGATTCTAGTTCCATCCGTAGGGTCTGCATCCGCCTATATCTCGGATCCAGCAAGTGGCGACACTGAGATTCAATCTATCAATAACTCGAGGATCTGGTCGGATCTCAAGGATCGCATCACGATTAGAACTACATTCATCAGACAATGGGCTAAGACCGCGGTCGAACTCGCAGTGATTGCTGCCCCAAATGAACACTGTTCACATTACGTCGCGAGAGTAGAGAGCTGTCAGGGTGCATGGGCATATGGGGACAGCCCCGTAGCCGCTCTCATCAAGCTTGAATCAGTTCTGTTCGGCTGGGCGCATCTCAAACTGCGAGACGGCGACACGGACATCCCGTCGATAGAGGGTATCGATCTCGTCGCTATTTCATGAGCCAGCGGCTCACCCCAGTAAAGAGGCGGGTGCTAATTCAGCGGCTCAAGCGCCTCGGCTGGGAGGGCCCCTACCTTGGTGGCGACCATGCCTACATGAAGAAGGAGGCGAAAAAGATTCCCATCCCGAACGACTCCGAGATTGATGTCGGGCTGCTACGCAGAATCATGGATGAAGCCGGCATCACACGAGAGGAATGGTTCAGCGCCAAGTAGTATCGGCACCGTCAGCCAGACATACAATAGACCGACTACCCCAGCCCTATCAGATCGACATCTATTGGCAGGAAGATCGGTACAGGCTCCCATTAGATCTTACCGGACTCAGTCGCACAGCTCATGTGGCTGTTCTCGCACCTCGTGTGCAGTTGTCGCCAACGTTTCCTCTTCCCCCTACTGAGGCTGGGTTAGCATACGGTCAGGACGTGTACTTCATTGGATTCCCGTATGACATCATGGGAGGGTTGGGCAACCTGCTCGAAGGCCGACCTCTACGGCGCAATAGACGCCCCCACCTCTTTCGTCGGCCGGTTCGTCGCCGTCACAGCAGGCACCTGGCACTCCTGCGCCCTCAGAACCGACGGGACAGTCACGTGCTGGGGCGAGAACTTCTTCGGCCAGGCAGACGGCCCTTCCTCGCTGCCTGTTACCAGATGGTCCGCGCCGCGGGTGTTGCCTTGTGGCGCCTGAGGGGGGCGTCCTTGGTGACGAGGGGCCAGCCGTTCTCGATTGCGGTGGCGTAGATGAGTCGGTCGGCGGGGTCGCTCGGAAAGCTGTCGGGCAGGCGGACGGCGGTCGCGGCGATGGATGGGCTGAGGGCCACGGTGCGCACAGACCTGGCGAGGGTGCCGAGCCAGGTGTCGAGGGGGAGGTCGACGGTGATCCGGCCGTTGTGGGCGAGCCAGGCGAGTTCGTACCACGTGATGGCGGCGACGGCGACCTCACCGGCTGCCTCGAGTGCGTCGTGTGCGGGTGTGCTGAGCCGGTCGGGTTCAGCCGACCACCACTGCAGCACGTGTGTGTCGGCGAGCAGCGTTGTCATTCGCAGTCCCACTCGGCTGCGGTCCCCAACAGCAGTGCGTCGTCGGGGTCGCTGCGGGCGACGCCGGCGAAAGATCCGCGCAGCGCGGCGGGGCCCGTCGCCGGTACGAGCCGGGCAACCGTGCGACCATGTTTGGTGATCTCGATTTCCTCGCCGGACGCCACGTCATCAAGAAGCGCGAGGATCTGAGCCTTCGCCTGGGTGGCGGTCACTTGTCTGATCATATAGTCAGTATACCAGTCAGATTATGTGTCCCCGAATCTCTGGGGTCCTGCGGACGTGCGCCGTGGGGCGCCACCTCAGAGTTCGAGCAGGTCGGCGATGAGTTCTCGAATCCGCCCGAGCGCGACGGGCCCGATGTTCGTGCCCGTCGCCTTGCTGACGGGGTCGACGCTGACGGGGTCGACGCTGACGGTCGTCGGAAGGTGCGCCCCGGCGACGCCGGCGAACCCGCCGGAACTTCCCCGCCGGCCTCAATCCCCGCGGGAATCGGGAGAGCCTGTTGGAACCGGGCTGCTGGTGGCGGTGTTGAGGAGGGCTGTGTAGACGGTCCGGGCGTGGCGGCGAATCGCACCGGCGAGGATACGAGCCAGCGTCCCGCGGCGGCATCGGCGGGGAACCACCTCCTGTCGGGCAACAGCCGCGGCCCCCACGTGTCGTCAGAGCCGCGAACCTGGACGCCGAACTCGATTGCGCCGTCGCTTACTCGGCGAGTGAGTTGAGAAGTTCTCGCTCTTCGCGGAGTCGCATTTGGAACGCGGGGTCCTGCCGCCGCGCCGCGACGTGTGAGGAGAGCGCGATCCGGATTACCTCAGCTCGCAGATCCCGTCAACGAAAGGTTTGCATCCTCAACGAGCCGGACGGGGGCGGAGGTGGCCGGGGGCTAGGCGGAGCGCCGGCGGAGGAGGACGTTCTCCAGTTCCTCCACCAGGGGTTGGATATCGCTCTCAGATCGATCGGCTTCGCTCCGGGCGATGAATCGGCAGACCTGCGGCGCACTTTGCTTGAGGCGTTCACCGAGGACGTGGAGTTTGGTCTTGGTGATCCGGGCGGGCGTGTCCGAGGCCGAGTCGTAGATCGAGTCCAACTCGTTCATGTGTGCCCGCAGGTCACCCCGCAGGATCGAAGGCTCACCCGGCGTGTCGGTGGGAACCTCGCGGAGCCGGTTCCACACCCAGATCTCGGGGGCGTCGCTGCCAGGCAGGAAGAGCACCGGTAGCGTGCCAGAGGCCCTGTCGCGGATCTTCTTCTTGACGTCGCTCTGACGCTTGTCGCCGTCGAGGACGAAGACGAAGTTGTCCAGTTGGCCGAACTTACCGAACGCCGCGGCGTGCGTCGGGAACTCCTCGGCCCCTGTGTCCCGACCGACCCTGATCCAGTCCCACTTGAGTCCGCGGCGCGGACCCAGCACGTCGAGCACTCCCCAGATGATCTCCTCGGCCGTCTCATCCTCGCAGAGGATGTTCAGCGTGTCGCCGGAGCGCCCGTAGAGGGCATCCTGCACGATGTCGCGATACGGGGGGCACACCGAGACGTCACCGGTGGTCTCATCGCGGTCGAGGAAGATCCGTGCCTCGGGAGGAACGGAGTCGAGCACGACCGCACTGTGAGTGGTCACGATGATCTGGAGATCGTTCCGCAGGGCGAGTTGTTGGAGTTGCAGCATGAGCAACTGCTGCACCCGCGGATGAAGTCCGACCTCCACCTCGTCGATCAGCACCAGAGCGCCGCGGAGTTGGGCGACCTCCTGTGACAGGCGCAGGACGGCGCGCTCTCCGGCGGCCATGTGCAACTCCGAATAGGTTGCGCCACCCTCCTGAGCGGCGAAGAGCAGGCTCTTTATCCCGCTGGAGAGATCAACGACCTCGGAGTACCTGAACGGAAGCATCCGCTGGGCCAACTCGATCTGCGAGGCTGTCAGACGTGACTCCGAGGGGGCGACCGCCGAGCGGGACATGCTGAGGATGCCGCGCACCTCCGATGGGTTGCTGAGATTGCTGAGGGTTCGGAGATAGAGCGGGCGCTCGGGCTGAGTGGCGCCCTTGCGGCCCAGGAAACTTCGATTCCAACCCTTCACACGGCGCCAGCGCATCGAACGGGAGCCTTCCGGTGTGGCGTAGTCGAACTCGATGATCACCTCACCGCTCGAATCCACCCGACCGCCGGACTTCGGGCGATAGTTGGGGAAGAGAGTCGACGGTACGAAGTCCTTGACGCCTGCTCCGGGGACCTTGTAGGCGCAGGCTGCCGCGAAGAGTACCGTCGACTTGCCGGTCGCATTCCCGCCCGCGAGGACGCTCACGGGAAAGTCGATTGCGACCCTCAGGTGCTTGATCCCGCGGAGTCCCTGAAGGCGGATCTCGGAGAGGAAATGGGGAACGTGCGGTTTCCTGCCTCGCAACTGGTCCCAGAGTTCCCGCAGGCGCTGCTCGATCATCCGTCGTCCTCTGTGGGGAGTGCGGAGGTCCCGGCGACGGTGTCCGCCGAGGTTGGGTCAAGGGTAGTCGTGCGCCCGGATCGCGAGGGTGGGTGGAGAGCGCCGACGCGATTGAGTGGCTACTCGGATACGTAATGAAGTTGCTTCACAGTATCGGTGGAATGTGGGTGGAGAGCGCCGACGCGATTGAGTGGCTACTCGGGGCTGCCGGCCGGGAGAGTCGACGGTAGCGTGACGCGGTGCCGCGGACCGGGCGGCGGCGATCGACGGCGACCGGAGGATCCGGACATGACCGAGGCGTACATCATCGACGGGGTTCGCACGCCCATGGGGCGGTTCGGCGGCGGGCTGAGCCACGTGCACCCGGTGGACCTCGGCGCGCACGTGCTGCGGGGGATCGTCGAGCGCACCGGCATCGATCCTGGCGAGGTGGACGACGTCATCTGGGGCTGCGTCGGCCAGATCGGAGCGCAGGCGTTCAACCTGGGCCGCAACTGCGTGCTCGCGGCGGGGTTCCCCGAGCACGTGCCCGCGGTCACCCTCGACCGCCAGTGCGGCTCGTCGCAGCAGGCCGTGCACTTCGCCGCCCAGGCCATCATGTCCGGCACCATGGACATGGTCATCGCCGGCGGCACCGAGGTCATGAGCCTCGTGAAGCTCAACAGCCAGGGCGACGTGGGGCCCGACCTGGAGATGGGCTACCCGTTCGACGCCCCCGGCTGGAACGAGCGTTTCGGCGACGAGCTCATCCACCAGTTCCGGGGCGGCAACCTCATCGCCGAGCGCTGGGGCATCACCGGCACCGACATGAACGGCCTGGCCCTGCAGAGCCACACCAAGGCCCACCGAGCCTGGGAGGAGGGTCGCTTCGACAGCCAGGTCCTGCCGCTGGGCGACTGTGCCCGCGACGAGGGCATCCGCCCCAACACCTCCATGGAGAAGATGGCCACGCTGGTGCCGTTCAGCGAGTACGGCCCGCTCACCGCAGCCATGTCCAGCCAGATCACCGACGGGGCGGCCGCCCTGCTGGTGGCCTCGGCGGCGGCGGTGGAGCGCCACGGCCTCACCCCGCTCGCCAGGGTCCACACGATGGCGGTCACCGGCAGCGACCCGGTCCTGATCCTCACCGGCCCGATCCCCGCCACCCAGACGGCGCTGAAGCGCGCCGGCCTCGGCGTCGACGACATCGACCTGTTCGAGTGCAACGAGGCGTTCGCCTCGGTGGTGCTGGCCTGGCAGGCCGAGATCGGCGCCGACCCCGACCGGGTGAACGTGAACGGCGGCGCCATCGCCCTGGGCCACCCGCTCGGCGCCAGCGGAGCCCGCATCATGACCACCCTCGTCCACGAGCTGCACCGCAGCGGCGCCCGCCTGGGGCTGCAGACCATGTGCGAGGGAGGCGGCCTCTCCAACGCAACCATCCTGGAAGCCGCCTAGCCGCCTGGCCTCACCGGCGAGCCGCTCGGACAGAGACGAACAACCGAGGGAGGGGACGCCGGGGGCCGGCGCCGGATCGATTTCGCCAGACGATCCGCCGACGGTTACCGGCGTCCCCGACCGGACGCGGCCAGGAGCTGCAACCGACAAAGGAGCACAAATGGGCATCCATCTCGACCACGTCTCGCTGCTGGTCAAGGACTTGGACCAGGCCGAGGCCGACTGGGCGCGCATCCTGGAGGCCCTCTCGCCGGGTCACACCATGCAGATCACCCGCGGCGAGGGCCTCGACGAAACCGACGGCACGCCGATGCGCTGGCTGACCTTCCAGAACCCCGACCCCCGCGGCGTCTCCATCCAGCTCTGGTCGCCTGCCGAGGCCGGCCACTGGCCCGACAAGGTGCTGGAACGCCGCGGCGAGTACGTGCACCATCTGGCCTTCTGCTCCGACGACTTCGACGGCATGATCGAGCGGGTGCGCGACGCCGGCCTGCCGCTGGTGATGGACGAGGCGAGCCACCCCAACACCCAGCCCTGGCTGCGCTGGAACTTCCTGCCGCCCAGCGTGGCCCACGGCCCGCTGATCGAGTTGGCGACCCGCTACCTGGCCGTCGGCGAGGAGTGGCTCCCGCACCCCGACAACGCCGAGAACGCCGAGTTGGCCGCCGAGTTGCACGACCGTTTCGCGGGCTGAACCGGCACCGGCATCCCGGTCGCGACGATCGAGAGCACCGCGCCTGTGCCCGAGAGCACCGATACGTCCGGGGAGGCCTGCTCGATGACCGGGGCCTCCGTTGCAGCCTCCTCCGAGGTGCCTGCCGCCGCCCGCTACGGCATGACCATGCCGGTGGAGGACGGGCTCAGCGCCCCCCAACTCCTGGCGCTCTACGAGGCCGCCGAGGAGGCCGGCTACCACACGGCGCTCTGCGGCGAGGTGGCGGGCGCCGAGGTCCTGTCACTGATGGGCATGGCGGCGACCCGCACCAGCCGGATCCGTCTCGGCTCGGGCATCCTGGCCACCTACACCCGTCCCGCACCGCTGGCGGCCATGGGTTTCGCCACGCTGGCCTCGGCGGCTCCGGGGCGCATCGTGGCCGGGTTCGGCGCCTCCAGCCCCATCATCGTGGGCCGCTGGCACGGCATCCCGTTCGACAAACCCTTCACCACCACCCGCGAGTACCTCGAACTGTTCGGGCAGGTGATGGCCGGCGGCAGGGTCGGCTATGGCGGCGAGCGGCTGGCCTGCGACGGGTTCCGTCTCCAGATGCAGCCACCCGAACCGGTGCCGGTGTGGCTGGGTGCCATGGGCGACCGGATGCTGGCGTTGGCCGGCCAGGTGGCCGACGGGGCATTCCTGGCGTGGTGCCCCACCGGCGAGGTGGCCGCCAAGCGTGCGATCATCGCTGAGGCGGCCCGGGCCGCGGGCCGTGACCCGGCGTCGGTGGAGCTGATCTGCTCGTTCTGGGGCTATGCAGGCGACCGTCCCGACGAGGCGCGGGAACGGATGCGCCGGTCGGTGCTGGCCTACGCCATGGTGCCGACCCACCAGCACTGTTTCGCGGGCTGCTTCGATCGCCTCGAAGAGGCCGCCGAGGCATGGGCTGCGGGCGACCGCCGCCGGGCGCTCGGGTTCGTGGACGATGCCGTGGTCGACGCCGTCTGCGCCGTGGGGGTCGACGCCGTGCGGCGGCGCATCGCCGAGTACATCGACGCGGGCATCGACACCCCCATCCTGCTGCCGACCGGCGCCGCGCCCGGCGACACCGAAGGATCAATGCAGACGGTTCTTCGCTGCGCTCCGTGATTCTTTGCCAAAGTTCATAGCCTTACGAGCCAGCCGGCGCACACCCGGTGGTTCGCAAACTCCTCCGCAGGAGCGGGCCGGCAGGCCATTCGGATTGTGTGTCAAACGACCGTTTGATACTCTCGGGATTCGAAGCGGGCACCAGCGAGGTCGCGATGGCCGGTGCCGCCTTCGTGTGCGAAGCAGGAGGAGCCCAGATGGCCAGCTACGACGTGGTCGTGATCGGCGCAGGAGCCGCCGGGTTGTCGGCCGGCGCGCTGCTGGCCCGCGAGGGTCGCAGCGTGTGCGTGGTGGAACGCTCACCGCACCTCGGCGGCCGCGCCCTGGCCGTCGACGACGAGGGCTTCCGGGTCAACCTCGGCGGGCACCTCATCGAGGACGGGGGATCTGGCATCACCAAGATCTTCGAGTACGTGGGCGAGGAACTCATCCACGGCGAGGTCTCCCATGACATGCCCGTGTGGGACAACGAGGCACGCCAGTGGGGATCCATCCGCGACCGCTACAGCGGCAACAAGACCGAGTTGAAGAAGGTCATCAAGGCCCTCGTCGAGACCTCCTGGGACGAATTGGAGGCCTGGGACGACCGGCCGATGCGCCAATGGATCCACCAGCACACCAGCGACCAGAGCGTGGTGGACCTGTTCGAGTTCCTGGCCGTGCTGGAGTGCCTGACCGACAACTGGTGGGACCACTCGGCGAGCGACAACCTGTGGGTGCGCAAGATGCACTACGAGGAGCGCCGCATGGCCGCCTACTCGTGCTGGCCGGGCCAGGGCTGGGACGGCATGTGGCGCGACCTGGCGGGTGCCGTCGGCCGCCACGGCGGTGAGGTGCGGCTCAACTGCGCCGCAGACCAGGTGCTCATTGAGAACGGCGAAGTCGTGGGCGTGGCGCTGGGCCGCGACGGCATCGTCGTGCCCAACGACGTCGAATCCGGCGAGGTGCTGGAGACCAGTTGTGTCATCTCCACCCTGCCGGTGTGGAGCGTGCTGCGGGTGGTTCCCGACTGGGAGCTGCCGGACTGGTACGTCAACCAGATCCGCTACCTCGCCCAGGACGCCTACAGGGTGTCGTGGCTGGGCCTGTACCTGGCGACCGAGGAGCCGGTCACCATGTACGACCCCCGCGAGCTGTCCACCTGGCTGGCCACCCCGCACAGCCCCACACCGGGGTTCATGTACGACCAGACCGCCATGGATCCCGACTCCACCCCGCCGGGGGTCCACCTCTACTGCACCGGCGGCGTCATCCCCGGCTCGCGGGGCCGCGACCGCCGCTACGTTTCCGAGATGTACGACCGCTTCGAGGCCGGCATGTACGAGATGTATCCGGGCCTGCGCAACCACGTGTGGCGGCGGCGCGGCCTGGTGTTCGATCCCCCCTTCGGCGTGGTGCAGAAGCCGATGCTGGTGGGGAACTTCCGCCCGCACTGGCGCGCCCCCAACGTGGACGGCCTCTATTTCGCCTCCGAGACGTTCCGCAGCCGCGGCATCGGCACCGACCGTGCCGCCCGGGCCGCGCTCACCTGCGTCGAGGACTACCTGGGCCACCGCATCGCCTTCTTCGGCGACGGCTGGCGCTACTGATCGACAGCACCCCGAAGAACGGAAACCCGCATGGACTTCTCACTCACCCCCGAACAGGAGCTCTTCGCCAAGACGGTGCGTTCCTGGGTCGACAAGGAGTGCCCCAAGAACACCGCACGAGACATCGAGATGCAGGAGTTCGAGTACCCGTTCGAGCTCTGGGACAAGATGTCGGAGGCCGGCTTCCACGCCATCGGCCTGCCCGAGGACCTCGGCGGGGCCGGCGGTGATGTGCTCACCCAGATGATCCTCACCCGCGAGCTGGCCCGCTCCTTGGCCGGGCTCACCTGGATCTTCGGCATCTCGTCGTTCTGCGCCAAGTCCATCAACGCCTTCGCCCGCCAGGACGTGCGCGAGGAGCTCATCCCCAGCCTGGCCACCGGCGACATCCGTGTGGCGATCTCGGTGACCGAGCCGTCGGGCGGCACCGACCTCATGGGCGCCATGAAGACCCGGGCGGTCGAAGTGCCGGGCGGCTGGCGGATCAGGGGCCAGAAGATCTGGTCCACCGCCGCGCACGTCTCGGACTACCTGTTCCTGATGGCGCGCACCTCCGACAGCCCCGGCAAGCCGGCCCACGGGGTGACGCTGTTCCTGGTGCCGAACCCCAGCGAGGGCCTCGAGACCCGCCAGATCCCCAAGCTGGGCATGCGCGCCGTGGGCTCCTGCGAGGTGTTCCTCGACGACGTGTTCGTGCCCGACCGCTACGTGGTGGGCGAGCCGGGCATGGGCTTCTACCGCATGCTCTCCACCCTCAACAACGAGCGCACCATGGTGGCCGCCCTGTGCACCGGCATCCTGGACGCGGTCCTCGAGGACGCCGTGGAGCACCTGAACGAGCGGGAGGCGTTCGGGCGCAAGATCGGTTCCTTCCAGGCCCTGCAGCACTACATCGCCGACATCGCCATGTGGCGCCAGCAGGCCGAGCTGCTCACGTACTACGCGGCCTGGCTGGCCGACCAGGGACGGGACTGCGGCACCGAGGCCAACATGGCCAAGATCGCGGCCTCGGAGTACGCCGGCAAGGCGTCCGACCTGGGCATCCAGATGCTGGGCGGCATGGGCTACGCGGCGGAGACCAACATGCAGCGCTACTGGCGCGATGCCCGCCTCTATCGCATCGGCCCCATCAGCAACGAGATGGCTCGCAACAGCATCGCCGAGTCCTTCGGCCTGCCTCGCTCGTTCTAGGGATTCACACCGATGGCGCCGGCCTCCCTGACCCGTCATTCCGGCGGAGGCCAGAACTCCCTGACCCGTCATTCCGGCGGAGGCCGGAGTTCCATGACCCGTCATTCCGGCGGAGGTCGGAGTTCCATGACCCGTCATTCCGGCGGAGGCCGGAATCCAGGGCAGCCGCCGGCGAAGGCCCGAGATGACGCCGGACAGAGCTGATCGAGCCCTGGAGGGGCGCGTGGCGCTGGTGACCGGCGCCGGTCGAGGCATCGGCGCAGCCATAGCCCTGCGGTTCTCGGCCGCGGGGGCGGCGGTGGCCGTCAACGACGTGGACCCCGGCGCGGTGGCCGAGGTCGCCGCCGCGATCGGTGACGGGGGAGGGCGAGTCGTGGCGGCGCCGGGTTCGGTGGTCACCGAGGCCGAGCGGATCGTGTCCGCAGCCGCCGAGCACTTCGGCGACCTGGACATCCTCGTGAACAACGCGGGCATCACCCGCGACGCCATGGTCCACCGGATGAGCGACGCTGACTGGGACGCCGTCCTGAACGTGGCGCTGCGCGGCACGTTCAGCATGGTCCGGGCCGCGGCTCCCTGGCTGCGGCGTACCGACGCCGCCCGGGTCGCCGCCGAGGGGTGCAAGAAGATCGTCAACGTGGCCTCGATCGCCGGCATCTACGGCACCGCCGGCAACGCCAACTACTCCGCGGCCAAGGCCGGCGTCATCGGGCTCACCAAGTCGGTGGCGCGGGAGTGGGCCCGCTTCGGCGTGTGTGTGAACGCCGTGGCGCCGGGCTACATCGCAGGCACCCGCCTGAGTGGCGAGCGTGACCCGGAGACGGGCCTGGGTATGCCGGCGGAGCTCATCGAGCGCATCGAAGCGCAGATCCCCATCGGTCGCCCCGGTCGGCCCGACGACGTGGCCGAGGCATGCCTGTGGCTGGCGTCTGAGGCCAGCGACTACTGCTGCGGGCAGGTCATCGAGCTGCACGGCGGCCGCGAGATCATCGAGCTGGTGTGAGCGGGGGAGCGGACCGGTGCAGGTGAAGCAGACGACCCTTGCCGAGGCCGCGTCGCTGGTCTCCGACGGCGACATCGTGGCGCTGCAGAACATGGCCACCCAGGCGGCACCCATGGCCCTGGTCCGCGAACTGATCCGCCAGGAGCGCCGCGAGCTCGGGCTGGTCTGCCTCGTGGGCGGCATCGCCCTGGACTGGTTGGCCGCGGCGGGCTGCATGGACCGCTTCATCGGCAACGCCGTGTCGATGGAGCAGTTCGGGCTGGCGCAGCGGTACCGCCGGGCTGTCGAGGCCGGAGCGATTCGCATGGAGGAGCTCTCCGAGACGGCGCTGCTTGCCCGCCTCGGCGCCGGTGCCCGCAACCTGCCGTTCCTGCCCACCCGCGGCATGATCGGCACCGACCTCATCGACATCAACGAGAACCTCACGATGCTCGACGACCCGTTCGGCGGCCCGCCGGTGGTGGCCTGCCGGGCGCTGGTGCCCGACGTGGCGCTCGTGCACAGCCACCGCGCCGACCGCTACGGCAACGTGGGGTACGAGCCCACGGCTCTGTGGCCCGACATCGGCATCATGCCCAAGGCGGCCCGCCGGGTCATCGTCACCACCGAGCAGATCGTCGACAGCGACGTGCTGCGCGCCAACCCCGACCGCACCGTGCTGCCGGGCTTCATCGTGGACGCCGTCGTGGAGGTTCCGTGGGGCGCCCATCCCACGTCGTTCAACCCGCTCTACGGCTACGACGCCGCGTTCCACCTGGCCTGGGTGGCGGCGGCCCGATCCGACGACGCCACCGGGGAGTTCCTCGACACCTACGTCTACGGCCCTGCCGACCACGCGGAGTACCTGGGCGCCGCCGGGGGCGCCGATCGGATGGCGCAACTGGCGCGCTGGGAGACGGGCTGATGGCCGGCGCCGCCCCCCGAACGACCCGGACCACGGTCGACGCGCCCGCCCGCCGGGGAGCCGACTGATGGGTGCCGGCGCACACGCCGACTCACCGCCGGCGGGGGACTGGACCGTCGACGAGTTGATGATCGCCGTGATGGCCTCGTGCTTCACCGACGGCGACCAGGCCTGCAACGGCATGGCCAGCTTCCTGCCCGTCGCCGCCTTCGGTCTGGCCAAGCTCACCCACGCCCCCGACCTCATCTGGCTGGCCGGCGCCGTCGGCCTGGAACCCCGGCCCGGCCCGATTCCCGCCTCCACCCTCGAGGCGCCGCTGTGGCGCGACGCCCTCATGTACGTGGAGCAGTACGGGGACTTCTGGACCCTGGCACTCAACGGCCGCTGGCTGCGGAAGTTCTGCGTCGGGGCGGCGCAGCTCGACCGCTTCGGCAACGCCAACAACTCCTTCATCGGCGACGACTTCGGTGCCCCGAAGGTGCGGCTGCCGGGCACCGCCGGCCTGGCCGACATGGGCTCGGTCGGCAAGCAGCTGTACTACTGGAACCCCAATCACAATCCCCGCTCGCTGGTGGCGGAGGTGGACTTCGTGTCCTGCGCCGGCTACCTCGGCGGGGGCGACGAGCGCGAGCGCCTCGGTCTCACCGGCGGGCCCGAGCTGGTGGTCACCAACCTGTGCGTGATGGATTTCGAGCCCGAGAGCAAGCACATGCGCCTGCGATCGGTGCACCCGGGGGTGACCGTCGAGCAGGTGATCGAGGCGACGGGATTCCTGCCGCTGTTGCCCCCCGGCGACGTGCCCACAACCCCCGAGCCGAGCGCCGAGCAGGTGCGTCTCATCCGCGAGGTCATCGACCCGCACGGCATGCGCCACCGCGAATTCCGCCGCCGCTAGCAGACTGACCAGCTATGCGGCCGACTCCTGTCTCGTCATTCCGGCGGAGGCCGGAATCCATGCGTGTCCAGGTTCTGGATGTGCCCGCCGGCGAGTCGTCCTCGAACGCCTAGGGGCGGGGGCACTCGTGGACATCCAGATCGGCGTACCCGGCCAGTTGATGCCGCCGGCGGACCGGGCCGTGTCGCTGGCGCAGCGCAACGAGGCGGACGGCTTCGACGCCGTGTGGTGGCCGTGCCACCTCATGGGCTGGCACCCGGACTCGGTCTGGACGCCCGACATGACCCCGTTCGCCGAAGTGCAGCCCAGCCCGCACACATACTTCGACCCGCTGCTGATGATGGCGGCGGTGGGCAGCCA
>Ga0209021_1002779_pt1 | contig 14792 bp, 12 predicted proteins | sample PinacodermFT_FD_187299 | JGI IMG/M metagenome (GOLD analysis project Ga0209021, IMG submission 187299) | Host-associated microbial community of the marine sponge Aplysina aerophoba from Gulf of Piran - sponge pinacoderm, lysed by freeze-thaw... | ecosystem: Host-associated > Porifera > Sponge >... | reverse complement strand
GCGCCGACGAGCGCGGAGGCGGCCATCGGGCGGATCTTCCAGGCGGTGCGGACTTTCGCCGGGGACGCGCCGCAGTTCGACGACATCACATGCCTAGCATTGTGCCAGCGAGGGTAAGGCGTGTAATGGCAGGCCGACTTAGTCTCGATTTGGAGTCCAGCTTGGATGTTCTGGGAGAGATCACCGAGGCGGTGGAAGCGTTCGGGGCCGAGCAGGAGTGGCCGGCCGACCTGCTGTTCCACGTTCAGTTGGTTCTGGACGAGCTGGCCAGCAACGTGATCAATCACGGCTACGGAGCTAGCGGGCACCGGTTCCAGATCACGATCCAGTCCCGTCAGGAGGCGGTGCAGGTCGAGGTGGTGGACGAGGCGCGGGCGTTCGACCCGCTGCACGAGACACCGGCGGCGACGATCGATGCCGGGGTGGCCGAGCGGGAAGTGGGCGGGCTCGGCGTGCATATCGTGAAACAGCTGATGGACGAGATGGAATATCAGAGGGAGAACGGCAAGAACCGTCTGACCTTGGTGAAGAAGCGCTGAAGACGCGCACGATTGGCAGGGCTGTGGAGCAGGTTCGATTGGAGCGAGAGCAGCGCGATGGCATTGCCCCGCGAGACAGCGGCGGATCGCTATGTCGAGGCCGGGGCGGCCGAGTTCGCCGTTGAGCAGGGTGCGGCTGCCGCAGATGGTTTCAGGGGAGGCGCGGCGAGATTGGCGATGATGACAATTCGAGAAATGCCCTGTCTTGGCCAGGAAAACCAGAAGTCACATGTGACGGATGAACATGCCCTCGCGCTAGGCTCGGCGTAGAGGGATGGCTGGGGACCGTTGCGGTTGGGGATGGACTCGACGTAGACAGCCAGGCGGCACCGTGCATAGAAATCCCCTCAGGAGCGGAGCGCCTGTCAAGCGTATCAGTTGCATGGAAGCAGAAATACAGCCTCTGCTCCGCTTGGAAGATCGATAACTTGTTCTAGAGAAAGTGGTTACGAGCGATTCAAAGCTCCCCCACTGCCGTCAAGTCGAGACTAGGCGCTAAACGCCGCCACTGCCTCTTCCTTGGTCTCGTAGACCGCGACCACCTTGTCGACGCCGATTGAGAAGACTCGCCGGATGGGCGCTCCAAGCGCACAGATGCCAAAACCGACTGCCTGAGCACTGAGCTCCCTAGCAGTCACGAGGATTGCCCGCAACCCGGTGGAGCTGATGTACTTGAGCGGGCCAAAATCAATGATCAAGGCACGGTCGCTCTCCTGAACGATCTTGCGAAGGACGTTCTCAAAGGCCTTGGCGTTGCTGCCGTCGACCCTTGCACAGCTTGTGACCACCACAACACCGTCCGTTCGCTCGAAGTATAGTCTCATGGTCTGCATTCCTGCAAATGTGCTGGTCTCCACTCACCCGTCGAAGCAAGCCGCGCCGAAGAACGCTTCGATGATGCACGAAGGATTGTAACCATACCATCTTCGGCGAATATTAGCTCTCGGGATTGTCTGGTGTGTCCTTGACGTTTGCTGGGGCGGGCCAATCCGTTGGCACACCTCACCAGTAAGTGCTTAGAAACAGCCATCTATATCGATTATAGGAAGTCAGCGTTGATTTACTGTGCGTAAGTCGATAACTGAAACGTTGACAGCACGAATCATGGCCCACTTAGCGAAATGCACGCATCTTGCTCGCTGTTGGAAGTGATCCGTTTAGAAGGATCGTGCCCAATGACGAACGAGGGATTCCAGAGTGGGCTGGCGGGGTTGGACCGCCTAATCGAAGCGCAGTGGTCGCAACTCGAGCAGGCCGCGCAAGCACGCAGCGAAGGGGCTGCGGCGCTGGCAGTAGATTGAACTGGAAATTGACGCCGAGCGGCACTGGCAGCCCCGCCAGGCCGGCGGCGCGGCAAGACGCGCGGGCTGCGTCGCTAGAGTTGCGAGCAGTGCGGCAAGACGTTCAATGCCCGGACTGTCGAGCTCAGCTTTGTGTGACCTCGGAAGCGAGAGAATGCTTGCTAAATGGCTCCGTTGCATGCCATCGGAGTGATCGGCCCCTGATCGTGAGCATTAGAGCTGAGCCACTCGCAGGCCGCTCAGGGGAGCATTCGGAAACATATGGGCGCGGGACTGGCGACCGTGCGGCTTGGGGCGCTCGAAGGGACGGTCGTGGGCACTGTGGAAAGTGAGGGCGCTTCGCCTCTTCCCGGTTTGGGTGTCAATGCCGCTGGTAGGCGTGGAACACGTACTGTTGCACCATCCTCTGCGTGTTGAAGAACGAGCCGTTCAGCGAAATTGCTCCCCGCATGACGGCTGCGTACGCTTGGCGTCGTTCATAAAACAGCGGGATCACAACCCGCTCCAATTTGTCGTAGAGGGCATGCGCGACGCTTACTCGATCATCGAGTGAACCACGGTAGTTTGCAGCCGACCAGCCTGTAACGCCCTCGACATGGCCCTCGAGCCACCAGCCATCCAGCACGCTAAGGCTTGGCACGCCGTTCAGGGCTGCTTTCATGCCGCTTGTACCGGACGCTTCGCGCGTCTTCTCCGGAGAGTTCAGCCATAGGTCAGCCCCGCTGGTAAGGATCCGGCCTAGGTCCATCTCGTAGTTCTCCAAGTAGACGACCTTTACCAGCCCTTCTAGTGCGCGCGCCGCTTCATGGACATCTCGGATGGTATCCTTACCGCCCTCGTCGCGTGGGTGTGCCTTGCCGCCGAATACCAGCTGGAACGGTCCGACATGCTTGGTGATCCAACGCAGCCGGTCCAAGTTCTGGAACAGCAGGTCACCGCGTTTGTAAGGCGTCGCCCGGCGAGCGAAGCCGATCGTGAAAGTTCCCTCGTCTAGCACTTCGCCCGTGCGGTCGCGCACGGTCCTGATCAGCGCCAGCTTCGACCGCTGATGGGCGGCGATGATGTCGTCGGTGGGAATCTCGCTCGCGTAGCGTAGGTAGGCGCTATCACTGCGCCACTCAGGGACGTGGCGGTCGAACAGATCGCTCATCGCGGGGGCGGCCCAAGTGACCGGATGGATACCGTTCGTCACACCGCGCACGCGATAGTTGGGAAACATTTCCTGCGAGACGGACTGATGGATCTTTGCAACACCGTTGGCGTAACGTGAGCACTCGAAGGCGAGTTTCGTCATATTGAGGACTTCGCCGTCGAGCAGCCGGGCACCCGCCATCAGATCCGTTCTCGGGTTGCCAAGCACCTGCTCCACCAACGACCGGTGGAAGCGGTCATGCCCGGCCGGAACCGGAGTGTGCGTCGTGAATACGCACCTCTTGCGGATCGTCGCCAGATCCACCTTCGTGGGGCGCTTGCCACGGCGCGACCCGACCTGGTCCTCGAGGAGCGACAGGCCTAGCAGGGACGAATGCCCCTCGTTCATGTGGTAGACCTCGGTGTCGTCGTGGCCTAGCTCGGACAGGATCCTCTGGCCGGCTATGCCCAGGATTGCCTCTTGACATAGCCTGTAGCGATCGTCGCCACCGTAGAGATAGTGCGTCAGCGCACGGTCCGTGTCAGTGTTCTCTTCAAGGTCGCTGTCCAGCAAGTAGACCGGCACCTTGTGACCGGTTGCGCCTGTGATCGTGAAACGCCAGCAGCTGACGGCGACCTCGCGGCCTTCGATCTCGACAGAGACTTTGGCATCCATGCGGTCCAATACGCCTTCCGGCGACCAGTCGACAGGGTGTTCTGCCTGCTGTCCCTCAATGCTGATGGACTGGCGGAAATAACCCTTGCGATACAGCAGCGTCACGCCGACGATCGGGATGCTTAGGTCGGCAGAGGAGCGGAGCGTGTCCCCGGCGAGCACGCCCAAGCCCCCGGAATAGGTCGGGATTGCCGTGTCCAAGCCGATCTCCATGGAGAAGTAGGCCACCTTTGGCAGGCCGCCGCCCGAACCGGCTGGAGAAGCAATGTTGATTGGTGTCGATGCCATGATGTCAAGCGCTCGCTACCCGGGAGCGAGCGCGAGACAGCGTCGCCTTGGGCGTCCTGCGGAACGCCGGCGGGCGTACGCCGTACAGCCGGGCATAGCGCTCGAGAATGGATGTCCAATTGAACTTCACGCGGACCTCCCGGTCCGCAGCGAGTTGCATCTGCCGCAAGGCGTCTGGATTCGCGGCCAAGACCAGCGCGCGACGCATGGCACTCACCAAGCCGCGCAAGTTCTCGCGGTCATTGGTGGCGAAGTATCCTAGGCCAGTCACGCCGTCGACAACCTTGGACAGCCCACCGACCTGATTGACGATCGGTAGGTTGCCGTTCAACTGCGCGATCATGTCGATCAGCCCGCACGGCTCGAAGCGCGACGGGACCAGGAAGAAATCTCCAGCAGCGTAGATTCCGGCCGCCAGGCCTTCGCTGAAACCCTTGACCACTACCACCCTGCCGGGAAACTCCTCGACGAGCTTCAGCAGTCCGGAGTAGACGAACGGCTGGTTGCCCTCGCCCAACACGCACAGGCCGGCCTTGGCGTCGGTAGCGAGCACTTCCTGCGCCGCCCGCACGGCGATGTCCACGCCCTTTTGGCCGGTCCAGCGGCCAACGAAGGTGAACAGGCAGCCGTCGTCATCCAAGGCTCGTAAGCTACCGTGGCGGTTCGCCGAACGCACGCCCCATGCGGGGTCCAGATCGCGTTTGGAGATGCGCTTGGCAAAGCGCTTGCGGAAGGCGGGCTTCCAGCCGAAATCACCAGCGTCTGAGATGCGCATGCCCAGTTGCTTACGGATCGCTTCAGGGCCCTTGATCGACGCCGAGACGCCGTTGGCGATACCTTCGAGGGGGATCGAATTCTGTGCCAAGAACTCCGAGAAACCGCGCAAGTCGCTGTCTGCTCCGGAGGTATGCAGGTGCGCCCCTTGGACTTCCCAAGCATAGCCGTCGCTCACCGTGGTGAGCTGGTCGGCATATAAGGCGGCCGCACCGAAGGGATCGAACTCACCCTCGATGACGCACTGGGATACAGCTGCCGGGGGCAAGCCGCTGGCCGCGGCCACGAATGCCAGATCCGCGCAGCGCTGGCGGTAAGAGACGCCGCAATTGTGAGCCGTGACCACGAAGCGAATATCGGCACAAGCCGAGGGTGGTTCGGCCAGCTTGGCCATCATCGGCAGCATTGCCGCGTGGGCGTCGTGGCAATGCACGACGACTGAGCGGCGCTGCCTCGCGACCCACGCGAGGGCAGCCTTCTGCAGCAGCAGGTTCATTGCAAAATAGTCGAAATGGCCGGTGCCTTCTTCGAGCCGGAAAGTTCTGGGCGGCGGCTCTGAGCCGCAAACCAAGCCGCGTCCTTGGGGGGCCTCCAGGATGGCCTTCACCTCAGTGGCCGTGTAGGTATAGGGCCGCTCCTTGCCGACGAAGCGATCAGCGACAACCTGCGCGATCTGCAGCCGTACCGGACCCGACAACATGATCGTCTCGATCGCCGCCGGTTCCGTGCGGTGCGGGCTGTCAGCGTAGGCCATCGGGATGTCGAGGGCAACCGGGTCCAAGTGGCTCACCTGGCAATGCTCCCAAGGCAGCCTCGCAGCGATGCGCTGGGCCAACTCCCGTTGGCGCTCTCGGCTGTAGCGGCCGTAGTGCGGCAGAAAGATGGTTGAGTGAAATCCCTGTTTGACGCACTCGAGCGCCAACTGCAGCACCACGTCGCCGACGCCGCCGGCCGCGACAATTTCTGCGCACTCCCGCGCAACGTGGACGATGTGTGGCGCGGCGACGCGCAAGGATGTCCTTGTGTTCGGCATGACTTCAGATCCTCCGACGGCAGGCGGTGGCTGGACGCATCCGGCCGACAATGCACGCGCAACGCAACACCACGATTCCTCCAGAAATCTAGGCCGCGGCTTGCGGGCGTGAACTCGAAGCTAGGGAGAGACGACCACACGCTCGAGCCAACGCGAACAGGGCGGCCTCTTCGACTATATTATCGGTATCGAAGGCGGCGGTCAAATCCGCCGGGCGAAAATGTTCTCGGCCGCGGGTGCGGGCGAGCGGAACGGCTTGAGATCTTGGAGTCCAAGTACGGTCTGTAAAGGCTGGATCAATAAGCCCGACCTATCCCAGCGCCTTTAGAACGACCATGGGCAGAGCCGTATCTCGGGGGATGCCGTACCCCCTCGGAGCGAGTCTCTGCACCGGCGGCGTGAACTTCGCTGTGTTTTCCGATCACGCCGATGCGGTCGAGCTGTGCCTCTTCGATTCGCCGTCCGAGCGAGCCCCGGCACAGGTGCTGCCGCTCGCATCCAAGACGGGCGGGGTCTTCCACGGTCATATTGCGGGGATCACTGCTGGACAGATTTACGGTTACCGCGTGCGTGGCCCGTGGGCACCCGAAGCGGGTCATCGATTCGACCCGCACAAGATCCTGTTGGACCCGTATGCCCGCGCAATCGCCCGCCGTGCGAAATGGGGGCCGGCGGTCTACTCCTACAGAGCCACCAGCTATCCTGATCCCAGTGCGTTGTGCCAGGTCCGGAGCAACCTAGATAGCGGTGATTGCTCCCCCCTGGGTATGGTGGCGGACACTCCCCCGCCAGTTAGCGCGGCGAGCCGTCCACACACGAGCTGGCGTGACACGCTGATTTATGAGTTGCATGTCCGAGGTTTCACAAAGCTCCACCCGGAAGTGGATCCAAGCTTGCGAGGCACCTATGCGGGCTTGGTCGCCGAGCCCGTCTTAGAGCATCTCCGCGGTTTGGGCGTTTCGGCGGTCGAATTGCTGCCGGTGCAGCACTATCTCGACGACCACCGGCTCACCAAACTCGGGCTGGCCAACTACTGGGGCTACCAGCCGCTGGGCTACTTCGCGCCCGAACCGCGCTACGCGGCGACTTCCGGCACGGCGGTTGCACTGGAATTCCGGGAAATGGTGCGGCGCTTCCATCAAGCAGGGATCGAAGTCATCCTCGACGTGGTCTATAACCACACGGCGGAGATAGGCCACGAGGGACCGACCCTGTCATTCCGAGGTATCGACAATGCCAGCTACTACCGTTTGGATCCTGCCGACAAGCGCCGCTATGTCAATTTCACCGGCTGTGGCAACACGTTCAACACCCAGCATCCAGCGGTCGTGCGCCTTGTCATGGACAGCCTCAGGTACTGGGTCGAAACGATGGGAGTGGACGGTTTCCGCTTTGACCTCGCCACCACTATCGGGCGTACCGAGAGCGGCTTCGACCGCCGGGCACCGCTGCTGACCGCGATCGGCCAAGATCCGGTCCTCCAAACCGTCAAGCTCATCGCCGAGCCGTGGGATGTCAACTCCCATGACAGCGTGCAAATCGGCAACTTCCCCTCCCGCTGGGCCGAGTGGAACCGCCACTTTCGCGACGATTCGCGGCGCTTCTGGCGGGGTGATGCCCGCATGGCGCCAGATCTGGCTTCGCGTGTGGCCGGCAGCAGCGACATCTTCGGTCCACGTCGGCGTCGGCCTCAATCCAGCATCAATTTCGTCACGTCCCATGATGGCTTTACGTTGGCCGACCTTGTCACATACACCCAAAAGCGCAACGCTGACAACGGGGAAGGCAACCGTGACGGGGAGTCGAACAACCACAGTTGGAATTGCGGTACAGAGGGTCCGACTCAGGACCGCAAGGTTCTGGCCGTGCGAGAGCGCCAACAGCGCAATCTGCTCGCAACGCTGCTGCTCTCGCAGGGTGTGCCCATGCTGGCAGCCGGGGACGAGTTCGGACGTACCCAGCGGGGCAACAACAACGCGTACTGCCAGGACAACCAGATCGGCTGGGTGGATTGGACGCTGGCAGATGGCAGTTCGCTGTTGGATCTTGCGCGGCGTCTGGCCCAGATCCGTATGGGGGAGCCAGCCTTCCGGCGCGAGCAGTTCTTTGAAGGATCTAAGGATTCCGAGGTCGGACTCAAGGATGTAGCGTGGCTTCACCCGAACGGGACAGAGCTGGCTGTCGCAGACTGGCGCGAGGGCAGCCTGCAGTGCTTCGGCGCACTCATTTCCGCCGGTCGCGGCGCTGTGCTGCTCCTGTTCAATGCCTCGAAGCGTCGGTGCACTTTCTGCCTGCCAGAGATGGCTGGTTGGCGCGTCGAGGTTGATACTGCGGAGGACCGCTGCCCGGGAGCTGAATTGGACCGCCAAGAGTACGAGTTAGCGGACTGTAGCTTCGTGCTGCTGAGGGCGGACGGTGGTTGATCCCTCTCTCCAGAGGCTGGCGCGCCTGTACGGCGTGCAAGCTGCCCACCGCGACGGGTTTCGCCAAATGCGACAGCCCCACCCAGAGGCGCTGTTTGCCGTGTTGCGGGAACTGGGGGCTGATGTCGCCGGACCGGAGGATGTGCCTCGGGAATTGCGACGCGCGGAGATCGAGCGCTGGGAGCGCATGATCGACCCAGTCAGCGTCGCATGGCTGGAGCCGGGCGGGCGGTTGTCGGGCAAGCATGTGTCGGTTAGACTCCGGTTGCCGGCGGCCCTGCGGACGGAAAGGTTTGACATCTGGCTGGACAGCGAAGCGGGTGCCCCGCACTACGCGTCGGCGGAAGTGGGCCGCTTGCATTGCTTGCGCGAGGTCGATGTCCACGGCCATCGCTTCGTACTGCTCAGACTGCCGCTGATCGGCACTCCCCTGCTGGCTGGCTACTACCGGTATCGGGTCAGTGTCGCCGGGCGCCAGGCTGATGGCTTGCTCGTCTGTGCTCCCCGGGTCTGCGTGGAGCTTCAGCAGGGCTGGGGTGCGTTCGCGCCCCTGTATGCGCTGCATTCGCAAGACTCCCCCGGCATCGGCACATTCGCCGATCTGGGCAGATTGACCGCATGGGTGCGGTGCCTCGGAGGCAGCTTCGTCAGCACGTTGCCACTGCTGGCCTCTTTCCTGGACGAACCATTCGCGCCCAGCCCGTACACGCCCATCAGCCGTCGCTTTTGGAACGAGATCTATCTGGATCTGCCGTCCGTGCCCGAGTGGTTGCCCGAATTCGGAGGCATTGGTGCTCAACCTGCTGGCAGGCATATCGACTATCGCGGCCTGATGCGCTCCAAGCGTGCCGGGCTCGAGCGGGCGCTCTCGAGGCTGGGTGGGCAAAGGCACGAATCATTCGCTCGATTCGTGGAGCGGAATGCGGAACTAAGGGCCTACGCTGCGTTCCGAACAGGTATTGAACGCGGACTCTCCAATCCTCCAAGCTTCGACTTGCAGGATTCCGCCTGCGCCTACCATGCCTTTGCGCAGTGGATCGCCGAGGAGCAGATCAAAGCCGTTGCCGCGCAGGATTCCGATCGCAGCCAAGGGCTGTACCTTGACCTGCCCTTGGGAGTCCATCCGCGCGGCTTTGACAGCTACCGTCACGCGGACCTCTTCGCTCAAGGCATCGCCGGGGGAGCTCCGCCCGACCGCTTCTTCAGTAAGGGGCAGAACTGGGGCTTCGCACCGATCAACCCGCGCCGGGCCAGAGAACAGGGGCACGCGTACTTGATCGCCTGTATCCGCCACCACATGCGCCATGCCGCAGTCCTCCGCATCGATCACCTGATGGGACTGCACCGTCTGTATTGGATTCCGGAACACTTCGAAGGGGATCAAGGCGTATATGTCCAGTATCCCGCCGAGGAGTTGTACGCCATCCTCTGCCTGGAATCGCAGCGTTCGAGCACAGCAGTGGTTGGGGAGGATCTCGGCACGGTTCCGCGCTACGTCCGGCAGCGCATGGCCGACCACGGCTTGCGGCGCATGTACGTAGGGCAGTTCGAGTATCGGGGCCAAGGGAATCCACCATATGACGCTCCGCCGCGCCAGAGCGTGGCCTCGCTGAACACCCACGACACGGCAATGTTTGCTTCGTTTTGGACAGACCGAGACATCGAGGACCAAGTGGCCTTGGGCCTGTTGGACGACGCGCACGCGGACGACGCCCTCGGGCGGCGTCGACAACTCAGAGAGGCCCTGCTCGGCCACTTGCGCAAGCGCCGCTTGATCAAGGGAGGGCAACCCTCCGCCAGTGCCGTGCTCCGGGCGTGCCTGGCCACGCTCGGCGTTTCCGACGCCGAGTGTGTCATTGTGACGTTAGAGGATCTGTGGGGCGAGACCGAGCCGCAGAATACCCCAGGGACAGACCAAGAGCGTCCCAACTGGACCCGCAGGATGCGGCTCTCGCTTGAGCAGATCCAATCTGATCCGGGCGTGGTGTCAGCACTGAAAGGCATCGCGCATGCCCGGCGCTCCACTGAGTGAGACTAGCGATGGATCGAAGGCTACAGCCAAAATTCCTGACCGATTGGGACCTCGGCCTGCTGGCTGGCGGCAGCCACTATCGAAGCTTCGAGAGTTTGGGTGCGCACTTGGCGCACACTGGCGGGGCTGCTGGGACCCGTTTTGCGGTCTGGGCACCCAACGCTGATGCGGTCTCGGTGATTGGCGATTTCAACCATTGGGACCGCAGCTGCGACCCCATGGTCCAGCGGCGCAACTCCGGTTTCTGGGAGGGTTTCATTGACGGGATCGGCGATGGTGCACTGTACAAGTACAGCATCGTCTCGGAGCGACACGATTACTCGGCCGAAAAGGCGGATCCATACGCGTTCGCTTGTGAACCTGCTCCGCGCACAGCGTCCAAGGTTTGCGATCTCAACGCCTACGAATGGTCCGACGCTGCTTGGATGGCAGAGCGGGCGGCGCGGAACCGGCATGACGCGCCGCTGGCTATCTACGAGGTGCATCTCGGTTCGTGGATGCGCTCCCCACAAGATGGCGATCGCTGGTTGACATATGCCGAACTGGCGGAGCGCTTAGCGGATTATGTCGAGGAGATGGGCTTCACCCATGTGGAATTGCTGCCTGTAACGGAGCATCCCTTTGGCGGGTCGTGGGGCTACCAGACCACTGGGTATTTCGCTCCTACCAGTCGGTTTGGGGACCCCCGCGAGTTCATGGCGTTGGTCGACACGCTGCACCAGCGTGGTATCGGCGTGGTTATCGACTGGGCTCCGGCTCACTTTCCCGATGACCCGCACGGCCTGGCGCGGTTTGACGGGACACACCTGTACGAGCACATGGATCCCAAGAGCGGTCGCCATCCGCACTGGGACACGTTGATCTTCAACTACGGTCGAACAGAAGTGGCGAACTTCTTGGTGGCGAGTGCCATTTTCTGGTGCGAGAAGTATCACGTGGACGGCATTCGCGTGGATGCCGTGGCCTCGATGCTGTACCGCGACTACGGCAAGCAGGACGGGGAGTGGATACCCAACCACTACGGCGGCAACGAGAACCTCGAGGCGGTCCGGTTCCTGCGGACGCTCAACGAGCAGGTCTACGGGCACTTTCCAGACGTCATGACCATCGCGGAGGAATCGACGGCTTGGCCGCAAGTATCGCGACCCACATCACATGGCGGGCTAGGGTTCGGCTTCAAGTGGAACATGGGCTGGATGCACGACACGCTCGCCTACATGAAGTTGGATCCGATTCATCGCAAGCATCATCACAACCGCCTCACCTTCAGCATGGTCTACGCCTTTCGCGAGAACTTTCTGCTGCCGTTCTCCCACGACGAAGTCGTGCATGGCAAGGCATCAGTGCTGGAAAAGATGCCTGGGGAGGACTGGCACAAGTTTGCCAACCTGAGGCTGTTGTATGCGTACATGTACAGCCATCCGGGCAAGAAGCTGATGTTCATGGGCAATGAGTTTGCCCAGCGGGCCGAATGGAACCACGATCGGAGCCTGGATTGGCACCTGCTCGAGCACGGCTCGCACCGCGGCGTGCAGCGCCTCGTGGCTGACCTGAACCGGCTCTATCGCGACAAGGCGGCCCTACACCAGACCGACCTCGAGGACCGGGGGTTTTCGTGGGTGGACTGCGAGGACTGGGAGGCCAGCGTGGTGAGCTTTCTCAGGCTTGGAGCGGTCGCTGCGGAGTCGCTCTTGGTGGTTTGCAACTTCACTCCGGTTGTGCGGGAAGACTACCGACTCGGCGTACCGCGCCTTGGTGCTTGGAGAGAACTGCTGAACAGCGACTCGGAATACTACGGCGGGTCGAACGTGGGCAATCACGGAGTAGTGGAGGCCGAGCAGGTGCCGTTTCACGGTCACGCATACTCGGTTCGACTCACGATGCCGCCGCTCGCCGCCATAGTTTTCGAGCCAGTGGGGTCCTCGTCGGCAACCGCGGCTGATGGGCTTGACGCCCTCTCCGGATAGAGGCTGGACTGAGGGCCAGACAATCGGGTTGCACGTCCGCGTTGAGGATGTCCCGGATCTGCGAGGCCATTGCCAGGCACACCTCGTCAACGATCTGGCCGTTTCCCGTCGAGTAGTCCGGCCACCTCCCAAGGTCTTGGTGCCCGTTCTGAAATGGTCGTCGATGTCAATCCTTGTGGACGAGGACATGACGTTTCAGAAATCTCCGAGGTGGGCTGCCATCCCCTCGCGAGCATTGACTTGCAGATCGGAGCAGAGGAACACGGGGGCGCTCCATGCAGCAGTCAAGCGCATACAGCGCAACCCACACCCGATCAGTCCCCCAAGTCCGAGACCGTCGGACTCAAATCGGTTCTCGTAGCCCTCGGTTCCACAGGAGCGGTCGATCGACCTATTTGCGGTAAGCAGGTTCGAGCCCTGTGAACATTGGGTAGTGCTTGATATTCAGGGTCTTCAATGCGGCATCGGACGAGTCAGCAGTCGCGGCGATGACCGCGTCTGCTAGACCAACTCCATGGGACCGTCCGTAGTCTCGCCGGTACAGTCCGCCAGCCTCGGCGATGCCCGCACTGACCGGCACGATGGGGACGAGGTCCAAGAAGGCGGCAAGATCTTGGCGTTCCGTGTCGTTAGCTCTGCCCCGGACACCGCTATATAGTTCTGCGACCGAGATGGCGGATACGATGATGCGATCCAAATGCTCATTCACGAAACTGACCGCAACTGGGCGCCCTCGCAGGAAGTCAATCAGGATGTCTGTGTCGACTAGGAACTGTCGTGACACGTTCAACTCCTGTCCCAGCTCTCGCGCACGGCACGCTGGGATAGGAGGTCGGTTCGATCCTTCCAGATGCCGGCGGCGGCGCGCAGCACCGCCTGGCGTCGGTCGCGTCCGCGTTTCTCGATGAATTGATCGACGGCTTGGCGGATCAGTTCGCTCTGCTTCATCCCGCCATTGCGAGCAATTGCGGCAAGTTCGCCTCGCTGCCGACTGGTGAGATAGATTTGCGTTCGAATCATGTAATCGACCTCCGATGTATACATCAGGATTATACATCACCTGTCGAGCGCACTAGCTTGCCTACAGATGCTCCTCTGCGCTGCCTCGATCTGACCCGTCAGGCAGAGCCGCTCCCAACTCCAGCCCGTGCCGAGCCATTGCTGTCGAATCGTTCCTCAATGACGCTGAGGGATCTCATGCTTCGGGCTCCGGCAGGCGAGATCGACATGTTGCCGAGCCGGAATGAGCTTGGGAAGGGAACCGCTATCTAGGTCGACGGCCACATTGGTGTCTGGAACGACGCACCACCTCGTAGTTGGTGCGAGGTCCCGTACAAGGTCGAAGGGCCGTTCGGCGCGTCGCGCAAAGGGTCGTAGCAGGGCCGAGCCGATGGTGGTTCTCGACCTAGCCTGCGCCGACTCGGTCGGTAGGTCAGGAGGGTAGCGGACCCTTTGAGATTGGCTCCTCAGGTAGGGCTCGAACCTACAACCCTCCGGTTAACAGCCTAGGTTCATTCTGTCTCTGGCTGTTCCAGCAGTGGTTTCCGCATGCACGGACTCACCTCTTCGCGCCCAGTCACACTCAGGATTTGGACAGTCCGGCCTCTGGGGCCCGAGAATCGGGAGCACTGACACTCTGATGGCTCCCCGCCTGTCCAGCGCAGCCGATCGCGAAGAGCGCCGCGACAAGGTGGTGGCGCTTGCGTTGGGCGGCGCCAGCGTGCGGCAGATTGCCCGACAGGTGGGGGTGAATCATGCAACAGTGGCCCGCGACATCCACGCCCGCCTCGAAGCCGCCGCCGAGTGTCCGGCCACCCCGAAATACCGCGAGCTGCATCGCGAGCGCATCAACCAGCTGTTGGCCGCATGGTGGCCGCGAGCGGGGGAGGACCACACCGCCCTCGACCGCGTGCTGCGGCTGCTGGAGCGCGAGGCGAAGCTGCTCGGTCTGGACGCGCCAGCCAAGCAAGAGATTACCGGTCCCGATGGTGGTCCCGTGCAAGTCGTAAGGCCGGGTCTGAGCGAACTAAGCACGGCGGATCTCGAGGCATTGCGGGCGCTGGTTGGGAGCAAAGACAAAGACGATGCGCGTACCGTCTTGAAGGCCGCTTGAGGGCTTGCGGCGGGTGCCGGAAGCGCGATACTGTCGCGCCAATGGCATTGAAGCAATGCGCCGCTTGCGGCAAGTCAATATCAGCGCTGGCCGAGACGTGTCCACACTGCGGCGATACCTAGCCACACTCTGACGAACCGATACCGGGCTGGGTGTGGCTTGTGGTCGTGGTCGTCATGTTGCCGTTCATACGGCTCTTTGCCCAATTCATGGGCTGAATCTCCGAATTTCACGATGAGGCCGTGCCCGTTTTGGAGCAATTGGAACGCGATTTAGAGCGGCTTAAGTGAGGCCGCCCCGCCTCAGCCGGAGCCCGAGAATGCACCCTTGAGGGCCGTTACAAGGTTGCAGTCCAAGCCCATTACGGACTCAATCTGGAATGTTGCGAGGCCCGAGGCCGAGGGCTTAGGCGGGGTGCATGCGTGAATCAATCACAGAACACGAAGTCATGGCTAACATCCTGCAAGGGACGGGCCCGCAAGTGGCGGCGCTGTATCGCGGGCGCAACACTGAGG
>Ga0209021_1002777_pt1 | contig 14803 bp, 12 predicted proteins | sample PinacodermFT_FD_187299 | JGI IMG/M metagenome (GOLD analysis project Ga0209021, IMG submission 187299) | Host-associated microbial community of the marine sponge Aplysina aerophoba from Gulf of Piran - sponge pinacoderm, lysed by freeze-thaw... | ecosystem: Host-associated > Porifera > Sponge >... | reverse complement strand
GTTGACCAGCTCGGTTCGTCCCTCTGCCGTCTGCAACGTCGCTAGCAGTCCACGATTTCCGTTTGGCCAGGCTAGGTAGCCTCCTCTAGCCCAAGATCCAGGAATCCTGTGAGGCCCGGAGTAGGTGTCGCCAAACGATTCGAGAGGCATCGCTTGCGGGAGCCTTTCGGGGAGGGTTTGCAGCGCTTCGTCGGGGCTGTCGTAGAACGCGTCCTAATGCGATCCGCAATAGTGTCCTTGGTCCTCGGTTTCCCAGGTGAAAGTAGAGTCAGGCCAAGGTTCATCAGAGCTCATGAGCGATCATTCCCAATTCAGAGAGTGGCAAATCCGATGACACTGGGACGTGGTCGTCTCACGGGAGCTCTAAACGTCGACCGGCGGAAGTGCCGGGCAACTACGACGGGGCAGTGTTCGGACGAACAGGCACATCATACAAGGCCGGAGGGCCAAGGCTCGCCAGTGGACTGGCGGGATTCCCGGGTCGGTGGCCGAGGGGCGACGACTGCCAGTCGTGCCGTCAGGCCATTGCTGGCTGCGAGATCAGCAACGGCGCGGCGAGTTGTTACATCGCATGGTGGTGTCAGAAAGGTTCAGCTGCAGGCAGAACGAGGCGCAGTTCGCCTTCGCCCAAGAGGGAGTACTCGGGGAGGCGTCCGGTTAAGCGCTGTGTTTCTTTGCGAATCCTGGGCACCCCGTCTCCGCGGAGGTCCATGAGCCAGCGCCTCGGAAAATCGGGGCGCGACGGACACCTAGCCAGGAGTGATGCCAAGAGCGGATTCCGGGTTGCCTGACGCAGGTGAAGCACATCGGCAGTCAGCGTACTTGCCAATCCACCAGGCACGTAGAGTTCGATCCGGTCTGTAGTCGTGCCCGGCAACGGCAGTACGGCCCCTCCTCGACGCTGTGCTCCGCCAGTCCTTCCCGCAGTGCTGGATTGAGCTCGCCCAGGCTGCTGAAGCGACGCTGCTGGCGCAGCAGCGACGTGAGCAGATCCGGCTCCACCCCCAGCCCCGCCGCTTGCAGAGCACGACGAGTCGTCACACCTCACCGAGACCAGGACCCGCTCGCGAGATTACGGAAGCGGTCTATTCACTTCGGATTGATCGCGTGCCCGACGGGTCGGGTCTCACCAAGCTCTCGAACACTGCCCCTGTGGACGTGAACTGGTTTGGCACCGCTCGAGCTGCTCGTGGTCTCGGCAATAGCTCTGTTATCTCAGCTCATGTGAGAAGATCCATTCAGGAGGGAAATGTCGATGCCCCCGGCTAAGATCGAGTCTGTCCGCATCCGAGGCTTCAGATCTCTCGCGGACGTCACGCTATCCAATCTCCAGAACGCGACCGTTCTGATCGGTGCCAACGGTTCTGGGAAATCCAATCTCATCCGTTTCTTCGAGATGCTGAGCTGGATGCTGCGATCTCGCCGCCTTGCTGAGTTTGTCGGGCTGCAAGGCGGCGCTGACGATCAGCTGTCCGGGGGCAACCAGGTCACGCCGCGCATGGAGGCCGAGCTTGTGTTGCGTACGGAGGCGGGCTGTAACCATTACCGCTTCGCTTTGGCTCACGCCCACCCGGACCGCTTCATATTTGTCGACGAAGCGTTCCGATTCAGTGCAAGTGACTTCTCAACGAACGCGCCCTGGCAGCACGCCCCCACTGGCCAGCCGGAAGCGGCAATCATTGACCTCGCGCAGGGTCTTCCGTCGCAAGGCGTCAACCCTAAAACGGCTCGTGTCATCGTTCAGCTGTTGAGAGGTTGCGCCGTCTATCAGTTTCACGACACGTCCAGTACGTCGAACTTCAAGAAGTGCTGGGATGTCCAGGACAACAGCTACCTGCGCACCCACGGCGGAAACCTTTCTGCGGTCTTGCATCGACTGGCGCAGGAGGATATCCAGCGGCTAGAGCTGATCTCCCATAACATCCGCCGCGTTCTGTCGGTCTTCGACAGCTTCCAGATCGATGAGAGTTATGGCAAGGTGTCACTGCGATGGAAGCCAATTGGAACCGACAAGACGCTTGGCGCACACCTTACGTCCGACGGGTCGCTCCGCCTATTTGCGCTCGTCACGTTACTCAACCTGCCGTCGGAGATGTTGCCGAATGTCCTGCTGCTGGATGAGCCGGAACTTGGTCTGCACCCTGCCGCCATCGCGCTCGTAGGGGCCATGATCAAGTCGCTCGCGGTCGACCGGCAGATTGTCGTGGCAACGCAGTCACCGTTGCTGGTCGATGCTTTCGATCTCGACGAGATCACTGTGCTGGAACTTCAAGATGGACGCACCACACTCCACAAGCCGAATTCGAGCGAATATCTGCGCTGGCTCGAGGAAGGCTTCATGCCGGGCGAGATGTGGCAGAAGAACCTCATCGGAGGCCGCCCGTGATACGTCTCGCCGTATCGGTGGAAGGGCAGACTGAAGAAGAATTCGTCAAGCGGATTCTTGCACATCACTTGCGACCAAGACAGATCGAGCCGACGCCGATTCTGCTAGGGCGTGCCCGCGGCACGTCTCATGGCGGGAATGTGTCGACGGACCGAATTGTACGCGACATGGTAGCGTTACTCGCAACTTACGATGCAGTAACGTCGTTGGTTGACTACTACGGATTCCGCGATAAGGGCGACAAGACCGTTGAAGATCTGGAGAAAAGCCTGCGCAATAGGGTTCTTGAGAGGGTCAACGCGGACTGGTACTCTGCGAGGGTAGTTCCGTATGTCCAGAGGCATGAGTTCGAAGCGCTGCTATTTTCGGATGTCCAAGTTTTTGCAAACCAGATTGAGTTCCCGAGTGAGTGCATCGGCGCACTGAAGGCGGTTCGTGGACAGTTCACGACGCCTGAGGACATCAACGACCATCCTGAAACAGCTCCAAGCAAGCGTATTGCGCACATCATCCCGAGGTACAAGAAAGTGCTCCATGGCCCGAAACTCGCCGACCAAATCGGCCTAGACAGGATCCGCGCTGTGTGTCCGCGATTCAACGCTTGGATTTCTCACTTGGAATCAATGGGGGCTAAGTAGTGCCCGTGCCCAAAGGGGCTATCTCCATATAGTTCGATGCAATACGGGAGTTGTCTAGGAGCGAAGACTCCTACCTCGACAGAATTCCGCTACGGACACGGAAACTGTTGATATAGCTGATCTTTGACGCATCTGGTTAGATGGCTAGACAACTTTACCTGCCGATGGCGGCAATCGACAATGTGACACTTCACCGGGAGTTCAGCGGCCTTGCCGCAGTCAACTTCCTCGATGGAGGGTCTGGGACGCCCTTAGGACCTACGAGGTTCCGGCCGCGGAAAGTGGCACCGTCGACAACTCCCGGCGATCGTCCCGGAGTCGAGCCTACGCCTCATCGAAAGCGGCTTGCAGGCGCAACCAGAGCTTGCTCCGGGACCAGCCTGCGGCTTCGAGCTGAGATGCCAGTTCAGGAGAGATCCCGTCATGGCCGTCTAGGACGCGGCTCAGGGTGTCTGGTCGCACGCCGATCCAAGCGGCGGCTTCAGACACGGACATCCCGTCAACCATCCACGCTTCTCGGATATGCACACCAGGGTGCGGTGGGCTACGCATAGCCACAACAAGAATTCCTTTCTGATGGTAATCCTCGAACTTGACACTTCGACTCGAAGATTTCAAGATCCTCGATAGGGAGAACTACGCGCCAGTTTCGAGAGAGTTGCCTGCTCCAGCAGCGCGAACGGCCCTTGAGGGGATGGCGACGGTACCCGGCGCTCGCCAGGACGGCGGCGTGTCCCCCTGATCCAACATGGAGAGTGGTCGCTTCAGATCACCTAGATGGCAATATGCCACCATATCGAATCAACCCTCAACAACCACCCAGCAGGATCCCCGCGACTCTCGGCATTTCCGCCGACCTCCGAGCAAGGCGCTCGTAAGCCGGGCTGTGTTCCGCTCTGAGGTTTCGAGCAGAGAAGCGATGGTTTCGGCGGCACTGAAAGCAAGGGCCCAGCCCGAACCGGGCCAACTGGTCCACGTAAGGTCCCGCCGGTGGCTGGTTGAGAGCGTGGAGCTGCGCGCCAAGGGCGAATCCCCGCTGATTCGCCTGGCCTGCGCCGACGATGATGCGCAGGGCCAGATGCTCGATGTCTTCTGGGACTACGAGATCGATCGCAAGATCCTCGACGAGGAAGGCTGGGCGAATCTTGCCACTCAGGGCTTCGATCCGCCGCGGTACTTCTCGGCTTTCCTGCATACCCTCCGCTGGAACTGCGTAACATCCACCGACTCCGCTCTGGTCCAATCCCCGTTCCGGGCCGGGATCAAGCTCGAGGCCTATCAGATCGAGCCGCTGCGCAAGGCGCTGCAGCTACCGCTGGTCAATCTGTTCATCGCGGACGACACAGGTCTCGGGAAGACTATCGAAGCAGGCCTGATCGCGAGGGAGCTTCTGCTGCGCAAGAAGGTCGAGACCATCGTGGTTTCGGCACCCCCGTCAGTGCTTGACCAGTGGAAAGCGGAGCTCGAAGAACGATTTGGCTTGGTCTTCGAGATTCTGGACCGGCAATACCTTTCTCGGATGCGACGAGATCGCGGCTTCGGGGTCAACCCTTGGCGAACTCACAGCCGCTTTCTTGTCTCGCACAATCTGCTCGCCGACCCGACCTACGCCGATCCTTTGCGAGAGCGGCTTGGCGACCGGCTCCACGGGAGCCTGCTGATTCTTGACGAGGCCCACCACGCGGCGCCTTCGAGCGGCGGTCGCTATGGGATCGAGTCGAAGTTCACGCGAGCCATACGAGACATTTCCGGACGGTTCGAGCACCGGCTGTTCCTGTCAGCCACTCCGCACAATGGGCACTCGAGCAGCTTTTCCACGCTGCTGGAGCTGCTTGACCCGCACCGCTTCACGCGGGGTGTCGCCGTGAGCGAGGCGGCGCTCAAGGAGGTGATGGTCCGCAGGCTGAAGGAAGATATCAGACAGATCCAGGGCGGCTTTCCTCAGAGGAGAGTCGAGCCGATCACGATCGAGAATCTCCCGCCCGACGCGCCCGAGCTGGTCCTGTCCGAGCTGCTTGACGAGTATCGATCGGCTCGTGAGCAGCGGCTCGCGAACCGCTCCGTCAAGGCCAAGGCGAGCGCAGCGCTGTTGGTGATCGGCCTGCAGCAGCGGCTGCTGTCGTCTGTCGAGGCTTTTGCGCGCAGCCTTGCCGTGCATAGCAACACTGCCGAGCGCCAGCGGCGGGAGGCGCTCGACTCTGCGGCGGAGGGCAGCGGAATTGCCCAACTCGATCAAGCGCTGATCACCGGAATACAGGGTCCGGACGACGAGAGTAGCCGAACGGATGACGACGCCCTCCAAGCGGCAGAAGACAGCCAGTTCAGGGCCGTAACGCTCGAGAGCGAGTCGGGTGCCACGAGTTCGGCCGAGGAAGCGGCCCAATGGGAGCGAGAACTCGCGCTTCTGGACAGAATGGAAGCGATCGCCAAACAGACGAGGAGCCTGCCCGATGCCAAGGTGCGCTGGCTGCTCGACTGGATCCGCGACAACATGTGTCCGATCGGCCAGTCCGCAAGTGGGCCGGATAGCTCGCCGGCCAAGTGGAACGAGCGGCGGATCTTGATCTTTACCGAGAACAGGCAGGGCACCAAGCGCTACTTGCGAGAGGCGATCGAGCGAGCAATCGAAGGCACCGACCAATGCTATGACCGCATTGAGGTGATCGACGGGCTTACCAGCAGCTCGCGCCGGAGGGAAATCCAACGACGGTTCAACACTCCGCCGGCGGAGGATCCGCTGCGGATCCTGCTGGCCACGGATGCAGCGCGCGAGGGGCTGAACTTCCAGGCCCACTGCGCGGACCTGTTCCACTACGACCTGCCCTGGAATCCCGGCCGAATCGAGCAGCGCAACGGCCGCATCGACCGGAAGCTGCAGGCTGCTCCCGTCGTGCGCTGCCGCTACTTCGTGCTGCCGCAGCGGCAGGAGGACCGCGTGCTGGAGGTGCTGGTGCGCAAGACCGAGACGATCCGAAAGGAGCTCGGCAGCCTCGCCACCGTCATCGACGATGCAGTTGAGCGCACGCTTCTGCGCGATGGCATTCGGCACTCGAAGGTGCACGAACTGGAAAGGAAAATTCAGGAGCAGAGTGTCAGGGAGGAAGGCCGGAGGCGGTCCAAGCAAGAACTCGATTCGGCTACAGAGCGCTACGACGAACTCCAACGGCAGATCGAATCGTGCCGAAAAGTGTTGCAGCGGTCGAGGAGCCATGTGAGATTCGATGTGGAGCAGTTTCGGAAGGCTCTCTCGTGCTCCCTTGAATTGCTGGGGGCCGATCCGCTGACAGAGCAGGAGGATTCCGGAAGTGCCAAGACCTGGTCCCTGCCAGCACTGGACCGGCGAGCGACAACCGATCCGAGTTGGACCACAACCCTTGATACCTTGCGGTCGCCGCGAAAGAGGAATCAGAAGATCAGCGATTGGAGACGGGAGGCTCCCATACGCCAGGTAGTGTTCGAGGACGAAGGCGTGCTCAGCGACGCGACGGTCCATCTGCACCTCGAGCAGCGCTTGGCGCAAAGGCTGCTGTCGCGGTTTCGGGCCCAGGGATTCGTGCATCACGACCTGTCGCGGGCATGCCTCGCGCAGACAGCCGACTCGGTACCGCGCGTGGTTCTGCTGGGACGGTTGCTGCTGTTCGGAAGGCGGGCTGAGAGGCTGCACGAGGAGATCGTGCCCGTGGCGGCGCGCTGGACCGAACCAGCGCGCCGCAGCCACCCTCTCGAACCGTTAGGAAAGGCTGCCGAGGCCAAGACACTCGATCTTCTGGATCAATCCCTGGGGCGTGACGGCGGCAGGATCCCCAGCGAGACGGTCCGCTCAAGGCTGCTGGCATCCGCCCCACTGGACATCGAGGAGTTGCAGGGGCGGCTGGACCAACGAGCTGAGCAAGCCGCCGAAGTGGCGGAGAGCCGCCTTGCAAAGAGAGGCCAGGTCGAAGAAGAAAAGCTGGCCGCCACTCTCAAGGAGCAGCGAAAGCGAGTGCAGGCCGAACTTGCCAGGCAGACAGACGCCGGCATGCAGCTCGGCTTGCAGTTCAGCGAGGAAGAGAAGGTACAGATCGAAGCGAACATCCGGATTTGGCGACGCCGGATCGACGCATTCGACAGGGATATCGAAGCCGAGCCCGCCCGGGTTCGGGAACTCTACCAGGTCGCGACACGCAGGGTGGAGCCGGTTGGCCTGGTTTACCTTTGGCCGGACACGAACTGATGCCGCACGTCGATTACAACACCCAGGCCCATTTGGACTGGATGGGCTTCGTGCAGCCGCACGGACTGGTGGTTTCCGCGCCCGCCCTGGTCCGGGCCGGGGCGATCTTGAACCGCAACGACAGGGAGGGGCAGGATCTGCTCCAGAGTTGTGTCAAAGAGCGCGTGTTCGCGAGCGGACGGGAAACCGAACCGTGGATTCCGGACTTCGAGTCCTTCGCGAGAGGCGTGCTGGGCTGGAAGTTCTCGCCGAAAGTGTTCGCAAGCGCGAGCGATGGGCAGGACGCCTTCTCTGCGCTCACCATTGACTTGGCCGAGCATGAGGAGACCCTGCGGCCGGACTACGCGATTCGGCACTGGCCGATTCCCACGAATGGCGGGCCGGAGTGGCAGCTTCTGATTCGAACCGTGGGTCCGAATCAGGCCTTTGACTCAGCAGAGCGGGGCCGGGGAGCACTCGAGGCTACGACCCACGGACGGATGGAGCGCCTGCTCCGGGCGACCGGCGTGTCGGCGGGGCTGATATTCAACGGCAGGGAGATCCGCCTGATCTCGGCTCCGCGCGGGGAGACTTCGGGGTGGCTCGACTTCCGCGTGCGGGACATGATGCTGACGGCCGGCAGGCCGATCGTCGCGGCGATGCGCCTGCTGCTGAACCAGTCCCGATTGCTGACCCTGCCGCAGGACCAGCGGTTGCCAGCACTGCTCAAGGAGAGCAGGGAATACCAGAACGTGGTCAGCGAGCGCTTGGCTGAGCAGGTGCTGCACGCCTTGTATGAACTGCTGAGAGGGTTTCAGGCGGCTCACGAGCTGTCAAAAGGGACACTGCTCCGGCGCGAGATGGAGGAGTCGCCGGACACGGTCTATCGCTCTCTCCTCACAGTCATCCTGCGATTGGTGTTCTTGCTCTATGCCGAGCAGCGCGACCTGCTCCCGAGCGACGAAACGTTCTTGAGGTTCTATTCCCTAGCGGGACTTCACGACCGGCTCCGGGAGGATGCCGCGCAGTACCCCGACACGATGGACCAGCGCTACGGAGCGTGGGCGCAGTTGGTGGTGCTGTTTCGCATGATTCACGACGGGGCGAAGTCGGGGGGGATGGAACTGCCGGCTCGCCAAGGGGCGCTGTTCGATCCGGACCGCTTCGATTTTCTAGGCAGGGTTCCCGTTCCCGAGGGTGCGGAAGCCAATGGGCATGGAGGCGTGCCGCTGGTTCCGGACGGAACCGTATACAGGGTTCTCGAGAAGCTGCTCGTACTGGATGGCGAGAGGATCTCGTATCGAGCTCTGGATGTTGAGCAGATCGGCTCGGTCTACGAGACGATGATGGGCTTCCGGCTCGAAACCGCGACCGGAGTCTCGATCTCGATCAAGGCGGCAAAGAAGAACGGAGCGCCCTCGACCATTGACATCGATGCGCTCCTCGAAGAGGATCCCGCGAAACGGAGGAAGTGGATCCAAGACCGGACGGATCGAAAGATCACCGACAAGGTCAACCGCGCAGTGCGCGAGGCCAAGACGATAGACGGCATTTACGCGGCGCTGGAAACGGTGATCGACAAGAATGCTACGCCTGATCGAGTGCCGGGAGGGTCGATGATCCTCCAGCCCAGCGAGGAACGACGGCGATCCGGCTCGCACTATACCCCGCGATCGCTGACCGGGCCGATCGTGCGGAAGACGATTGGCCCCGTCATGGATGACCTGAGAGAGAAGTCCGACGGGCGCTTAGCGCCGGAGCAGATTCTGGAGATCAAGGTGTGTGACCCGGCCATGGGCTCGGGGGCATTCCTCGTCGAGAGCTGCCGCCAACTTGGCGACGCGCTGGTCGAGGCGTGGCAGACCAGCGACGCGCATCGAGAGATTCTCGCGGGCGAAGACGAGGTCATTGCGGCGAGGCGAATCGTCGCGCAAAAGTGCCTGTACGGAGTGGACAGGAATCCCGTGGCGGTCGATCTGGCCAAGATGTCCCTGTGGTTGGTGACGCTTGCGAAGAATCACCCGCTGACGTTTGTCGATCATGCATTGCGACACGGCGATTCATTGCTGGGCTTGACGCGGGATCAGATCGAGAGTTTCCATTGGCGGGACGGCGAGAAACGCTTCGCAGCCGGATTGGAACTCATGGAAGCGCGCAAGCACTTGAAGAGGGTCGCGGAGGCGCGAAAGCAGATCCGTGACGCCGGTCCGGATGTGTCGCAGGCGGAGTTGAAAGCGTTGTGGGGCTCGGTCGAGGATCAACTTGGCAACGTGCGGCTGCTCGGCGATTGCGTACTGGCGGCATTCTTCGAGGGTCGGAACGCCAAGACGCGAGAGGCGGCATGTGCCGCATATGCAGAGGCAATACTGGATCAGGGTTCGACCGGTCAGCCTAATCCTCTTAATGCGTCGCGATTCGACGACAAGCCGCTCGCTTCATTTCACTGGGAGATCGAATTTCCCGAGGTGTTCGAGCGAGAGCGCCCAGGCTTTGACGGCGTTGTCGGGAATCCGCCGTTCGCGGGCAAGAATTCTGTCGCTGCGGCGAACGCGGATGGATACACGGACTGGTTGCGAACGGCGCATTCCGAAAGCCACGGCAATGCGGACCTAGCCGCTCACTTCTTCCGCAGGGCGTTTTCGTTGTTGAGGAATGGGGGTAGTCTCGGCCTTATCGCGACGAACACGATCGCGCAGGGCGACACTCGATCGACGGGCTTGCGATGGATCTGCACGCATGGCGGCGAAATCTACGACGCTACGCGCCGCCTTCAGTGGCCCGGGTTGGCTGCTGTGATTGTGAGCGTGCTCCACATCTATAGGGGGGCATGGGCTCGCCACAGGATGTTGGATGGCCTCGAAGTCTCGTCAATCTCAGCTTTTCTTGCTGAAGGCTCAACGCATGAAGATCCGGCTCGACTGACCGAGAACGAGGGTCAGAGCTTTGTCGGGAGCTTCGTGCTTGGGATGGGCTTCACATTCGATGACACGGACAAGAAGGGTGTCGCATCGACTTTGGCAGAGATGCAGAGGCTGACCGACCTGAGCCCGAAGAACAAGGAGGTGATCTTTCCTTTCATCGGCGGCGAAGAGCTGAATTCTAGGCCCACTCACGCGCATCATCGGTACATTATCAATTTCTGGGACTACCCCCTGCGGCGGGACCCGGAATTGACGGAATTATGGATTGGGGCATCCAAGAAGCGGCAGCAGAAGTGGTTGAGGGAGGGTGTTGTCCCAAAAGATTATCCGAGACCTGTGGCTGCCGATTGGCCGGAACTGCTACAAATCGTTAGAGATAGGGTTATTCCGTCCAGGGCCGATCAGAGGATTAGATCCCTTCGTGAGCGATGGTGGAGATATGCGGCACATAGGCCTGCACTCCATTCGAAAATCAAGTGCTTCAGCAGAGTCTTGGCGATTTCACAAGTGGGACAGCATGCTTCCTTCGGATTCCTTCCCACCGGACTGGTGTATGCTCATACGCTGATCATATTTCCGTTTGATACGTATTCGGCGTTCTGCATGCTGCAGTCCCGACTCCACGAAGTGTGGGCTCGGTGCTTCGGTTCGTCAATGAAGGATGATCTCCGCTACACACCGTCTGACTGCTTCGAGACATTCCCGTTCCCCGAGGGATGGCCTGAGAATGCAATGTTGGAAAAGATCGGGGCCGAGTACTATGACTTCCGCTCTGACCTAATGGTGAAGCGCTCGGAAGGCATGACAAAGACCTACAACCGGTTCCATGACCGATATGAGAAGGATCCCGATATTGTCAGACTGCGCGAACTGCACGAGCAGATGGATCGGGCTGTGCTCGACGAGTACGGATGGGATGACATCCCTACGAGATGCGAATTTCTCCCGGACCACGCCGACGAGGATGGGACTTCAGCCAAGCGGCACTGGCGCTACCGCTGGCCGGACGATGTGCGTGACCGAGTCTTAGGGCGCCTGATCGAACTGAATGCTCAACGCACGAACGCCGAGCGGGCGAGCCCAGAGCCTGACCAAGCCAAGCCTGGTCGCCACCGCACTGGACTGCGTGAGTCGGGCCCCGCCGCCCGGTCGAAGAAATCTTCGGAGCCCGAGGTGCCACCACTGTTCGCAGAGTGAGACGCGTGAGTCTGCCGGGGCCAAGCGACAGCGCCTCATTCCAAATCGCGGTGAAGGCGCTCAGATGGACGGGTGTGTCCGAGGGGCCGATGACGTTGCGAGGCGAGAGGTAGTCATTCGCTACAGCACTCGCGCATCGCTGTCTCCGGTTTCGTCAAAGCCTTCGCCCCCCGGGATCTCTTGGCGAGCCAACCCCGACTTTCTATATGCCTCGCGACGGTGGATCCGCTCGACCGATAGACATCCCTCTTTCGTGCCTATGTCTTCGTAGCGAAACGTCACACGCCAATCACCCACCCTGAGTCTATACAGAGGTGCCGCGAAACCCTTCAGATGCTCCACATCTCCATATTCCGAGACGGCAAGTCGCAGTACCGCACGCCGGACGCGCTCAGAGTCCTTCTTGGAGAGTCTCTTCAGATCAGTTCTTGCTTGTCTCGACCAGCCGATGGTCCGACCCATGGAAAACTCACCCTAAACCCACTGGTCCAAATTCTCGCTCGATCTCCTCGTTAGGGATCCCCCTGCCACCGTTTTGCATCCGCCACTCGTAGGCCTCCGCCACCAAACGTGCTTCTTCCTCGGTGAGCGGCTCCTCAGCTTCCGGGGCATTGCGACAGGTAACGGCAAGAGGATTCGGATAAGAAGCTAGGAATTCCCTCAAGTGCGCGACCTGCCGGTCGGTCATCCGATCGATTTCCTTGTGAACTGCATTGCAAGTCTCGGTCATGTCTGCTCCTTCACTTGTCCCTTGGTCAAGACTCCATCGTGAGTTGTCCGCCAACCCACGGATTGAGCCGCTCAACCGCTCGGACACTTGCATCGTATCAGCAGGCCGCCTCCCACGCCTTTCTGCCTACTCCTTGGGGCTCGTGGCAATCGGAAGCGCCCAATGACTGATGCTACCCCTGGGTTTCGATGAGGGTCGATGTCGCCCGAGCTGACTCAGTCGCAAAACGCTGCCAGCCTGAAACGGCGGGTTGGACTGTGCCTAGCATGCAGATGCGAGTTGCATTCAATCGCTTTGCGAGGCCTGCGGTCTGTCGCTGGAACTTTCGCACCACCCGTCCCAGTCCCCGGACTCGTTGAAGCCAGCGGCCACTGGATGCTCTTGACGAACTAAGGCGGAGTCTCTGGATTCGTCGCGACGGCGGAGCACCTGCACGGCCGAAATACCTAACTCGTCCATGCATGCCTCCTCGTGACAACACCACCCTCGCCAGCCGCCCACCCGGGTTTGAATTCTTCCGAACTGAGGTCTCTCAGGTACTTGACGGTGCCCTGCTTCGTGGTCACCAATCACCCTCACGGGACGCGGTCTGCGTCTCGCTGCGAGTGTCTCTTAGCGTCGGACCGTGTTGGTCTGGTCCAACCAATGTTCCGAGCCACGGCCAGCCCGCTCTAGGCTGAGTTCTCGCAATGGCTTTCTCAAGAGGTATCTGCTAATTACGGTCTCGGCTAAGCCATTCCATCGACTCGGTGACCAAACGCGCCGCTTTCTCTGGTTCTGGCTCATCGGATTCTGAAGTGTTGCGCAGCGCAACAGCAAGAGGACTCGTGTCAGTAGCCAGCAGCTCGTTCAACCACACGACTTGCTTCTCTGTCATCCGATCGACCTCTTCGTGAACTTCCTTGCGGATGTCAGTCATCTCTCCTACTCCGCTTGTCGCCTGTCTGCAGGTCATTGTTCCGAGGTCCCCTGCCCACGGCTCTGAGCCGCTGCTCGCGGTGAGCCCCGCCGGTGCCCTGACAGTTGCATCATATCAGCCGATCTTCCGAACGGCATCTGGTCCAAACCGTTCGATTCGTGGCGATCCGGACCATCTTTCACGGTGGCTTGCGGCGGTTCTTTCCCCGCAACGATGCCAGCAAGCTGCACGCGACGCATGTGGGACGGATCAAGCGCATTCTCGAAGCGCTGGATGGGGAGACTCCGCTGTTGGGTGATCTGACCGCCCCGACTTTCCGGCTGCATCCGCTCAAGGGGGATCGCAGGGGGCAGTGGTTGGCCCGAGTGGATCGGACCTGGCGGATCGTGTTTCGCGTTGAGGACGGCAGCGTCTTCGACGTAGACCTGAGCGACTATCACTAGGAGGTGAGCATGAACAACAGCAGCGAGAGCCTGCCCTACGATGCGTGGTTGCGGCGCAATCCGTCCCACGCCGGGGAGTTCGCCAGCGATTGGATGGAGGGCAGCGAGGGCAATCGCATGCCGGTTGCCGAGGCCGCGCGTAAGCTGGGCGTGTCCGTTCCGGCGCTGTACCGCGTGCTCAACGGCCGAGCAGGCATCTCGGTGTCACTGGCCTTGAAGCTGGAAGCGGTCGGCTGGGGCAATGCGGATGTTTGGCTGCGCAAGCAGGCGGCCTACGATTTGGCGCGGGAGCGGCGACATACCGAGCAATGGCCAGAGGAGCCAGCGCTGGCATCCGAGGCCGCCTAAGGCAGCAGGCAAGGACAATCTGAGCAGCCCGCTGGCCTGCAGAGTTGCAGTGGAGGGGTGCAGTGCGGGTTTTGCGTGCTCCGCCGACTCGGGTTCGCGCCCGTCATGGTCGGCTAGCCTGAAGTTCCCGAATGGTGCGCTCCTGCAATCCGGTGCTAACTCATTGAATAAATTGGGTTTATCGCTCTTATTGGCACTCTGATGCCTGGTTTTGTGTTCCCATGTAATTGCAGGTTTATTTGATCGTTTCATTACTTTATTACTTGCTATATTGAGTTTTCTGATGCTATTATGTTCCCATGTATGTGGAAGTCGTCCCCAACCGCGGCTCGCCCCCTGCCATCCTCCTGCGCGAAGGCAAGCGCGAGGGCTCCAAGGTTCGCAAGCGCACCCTCGCCAATCTCTCTGCCTGGCCCCCCGCCAAAGTCGATGCCCTTCGCAAGCTGCTCAAGAACCAGCCCCTCGTCAGCCCCGACCAAGCCTTCTCCATCGTCAGCTCCCGCCCCCATGGCCATGTCGAACTCGTGCTGGAGGCCTTCCGCCGTCTGGGCCTGCCCGCCTTGCTCGACCGCTCCCCCTCGCCCCAGCGCTCGGCCGTGCTCGCCATGCTCGCCCAGCGCCTGCTGCATCCCGCCTCCAAGCTTGCCACCACGCGCCTGTGGCACTGCACCACCCTGGCCGCCGAACTGGCCCTCGAGGACGCCGACGAAGAGCACCTCTACAGCGCTATGGACTGGCTGCTGCAGCGCCAAGACCGCATCCAGCGACGCCTCGCCCGCCGCCACCTCGGCGAGGATTCGCAAGTCCTGTACGACGTCTCGAGCAGCTACTACGAAGGCCGCACCTGCCCGCTGATGCGCTACGGCTACAGCCGCGACGGCAAGCGCGGCCGCCCGACCACCGTGCCGGACCAGGTCCAGACCCTGCGCAAGCGCTTCGGCCTGCAACGCGTGGTGCTGGTGGGCGACCGCGGCATGCTCACCGACACCCAGATCGAGACCCTGCGGCAATACCCCGGCTTGGGCTGGG
>Ga0209021_1002776_pt1 | contig 14805 bp, 15 predicted proteins | sample PinacodermFT_FD_187299 | JGI IMG/M metagenome (GOLD analysis project Ga0209021, IMG submission 187299) | Host-associated microbial community of the marine sponge Aplysina aerophoba from Gulf of Piran - sponge pinacoderm, lysed by freeze-thaw... | ecosystem: Host-associated > Porifera > Sponge >... | reverse complement strand
CGCAGCCCGAGTTGGGACTGCCGGCGGTCGCACAATTTCTGTCGCGGTGGGGTAAGATCGGGTCTCGCTCCGGGACCAGGGGGCGACAGGCATGACGGAGATGGTGTCCAGATGAGTTCCGAGCAACTGGCGGCCCTGAAGACCCTGCTTTGGGAGCGCGGCAAGCCCACGAACCCGACGGTGCCCGAAATGCGCGCGCGCATCGCGGAAGTGGGTGAGCGGTTTCCCGCTCCGGCAGATGCGGATGTCACGCCCGTCACCGTCGCCGACCGCCCTGCGGAATGGGTTGCCGCGCCCGGCTGTCTATCGGACCGCGCGGTGCTCTACCTGCATGGCGGCGGCTATGTCATCGGCTCCTGCGACACGCACCGAAACCTCGCCTACAACCTCTCTGCCGCTTCGAAGGCAAGGGTCCTGCTTCTCGATTACCGCCTTGCGCCCGAATCTCCCTTCCCGGCAGCCGTGGACGACGCCGTCAACGCCTATTGCTGGCTGCTCGACGAGGGTTTTGGGCCCGAACGGCTCTGCATCGGAGGCGATTCTGCCGGAGGCGGGCTGACCGTCGCCGCGCTGGTCGCGCTGCGCTATCGGGGCCAGCCGATGCCGGCGGCCGGGCTTTGCCTTTCGCCCTGGGTCGATATGGAGGGGGTCGGCGCCTCGATGGCGGCCAAGGAGGACGAGGACCCGACCTTGAACCATGAAGCGCTGCTCTGGTTCTCGGAGCGCTACCTGGCCGGCGCCGACGCCCGCGCACCGCTCGCCGCACCGATTTACGCCGATCTTTCGGGATTGCCGCCGCTGCTGGTCCAGGTCGGCACCGCGGAGGTATTGCTCGACGACTCGCTCCGGCTTGCGGAGCGGGCCCGCGCAGCGGGCGTCGATGTCAGCCTCGATGTCGCGCATGACATGATGCATGTCTGGCACCTGTTCGCGCCGGTGCTGGACGAGGCGGGCGAGGCGATCGCGCGGGCCGGGACTTTCCTGCGCGGGCGCATGCGGTGATTGGCCGGAGCCTCCCGCGTCTTGAGGACGCTGCGCTTCTCACGGGCCGCGGGCGCTTCACCGACGACATGGACCTCGCGGGCCAGGCATGGGTCCGCTTCGTGCGCTCGCCCCATGCCCACGCCGATATCCTCGATGTGGATGACCGCGAGGCGCTGAAAGTGCCGGGCGCGGTCGCCCTGCTGCGCGATGGGCTAGAAACCGGGCCGCTCGACAACCGGTCGCCGGTGCGGCGGCGCGACGGGACACCTCTGGTGCCGCCGCCCTTTCCCGCGCTGGCGCGCGAACGGGCGCGCTACGCCGGCGAGATCGTCGCGATGGCCGTTGCGGAAACGGCAGCGGCAGCGCGCGACATGGCTGAGGCGGTCGTCGTGGACTTCCGCCCGCTCCCGGCGGAGACCGAAACCTTGTTCGAGTGGGTGCGGGGGGACGCTGCGGGCGTCGAAGCGCTGTTCGCGGGAGCCGCGCACCGGGTCCGCATAAGCCTCGCGAACAACCGGGTCAGCGCCGCACCGCTGGAAACGCGGGGCGCGCTTGCCGAGTGGGACGCGCGGGACGGCCGCTACACGCTGATTGCGCCGACCCAGGGGCCAGGCCAGGTGCAGGAAGCGCTAGCGAAGGCTCTCGGCGCGGCGCGCGCGGACGTGCGCGTGATAACCCCCGATGTCGGCGGCGGCTTCGGCATGAAGAACGGCATCTTCGCCGAACAGGTCCTGCTCGCCCATGCGGCCCGGCAGCTTGGACGGCCGCTGAAATGGATCGACGAGCGCACCGAGGCCTTCCTCTCGGATTACCACGCCCGCGACCATGACACGGAGGCGGAACTCGCGCTGGACGCCGAAGGACGCTTTCTTGCAATCCGGACATCGACCCGTTCCGATCTGGGCGCATACGCCACCGGGGCCGGCCCGGTCATTCCGACCGACGGCGGATCGCGGATGCTGGCCAATGTGTACCGCATCCCGGCGGTCCATGCGGAAACGGTCTGCAGGCTCAGTCACACGACGCCGGTCACCGCATACCGGGGTGCCGGCAAGCCGGAATACGGCTATATCGTCGAGCGGCTTGTGGACGAGGCCGCGCGCAGGCTCGCCATCGACCCGGCGGAGCTGCGCCGGCGAAACATGATCCGCCCGGAGGAGATGCCCTGGCACACGCCGACCGGCCTCGTCTATGACAGCGGCGACTTCGCCGGCAATCTCGACGCAGCGCTAGAACTGGCCGACCGCGCAGGTTTTGCGGAAAGGCGACAGGCGAGCGAGGCCGCCGGGCGGCTGCGCGGTTTCGGCTTTGCCTCCTATACCGAACCCGACGGCTACAAGGACGGGCGGGTGACGATGCGCTTCGACGAAGAGGGCCTGCTGACCGTCACCCTCACCGCGTCCAGCAACGGCCAGGGTTTTGCAACGACATTCTCGCAAATCGCCGCAGAGCAACTCGGGCTGCCGGTCGATGCCGTTCGCGTGCTGACCGGCGACAGCGATCTTGTCGGGCGCGGCAGCGGCGCCGGCGGCTCGCGCGTGACGACGGTGGCGGGCGCGGCGATGGTCCGCGCGAGCGAGCGCATCGTGGAGAAGGGCCGGCGCATCGCCGCTGCCATGATGGAGGCGAGCGAGGCCGATATCGCCTTCGAGCGGGGCGCCTTCGAGGTCGTCGGCACGGACAGGCAGGTCGCTCTGCAGGAGGTGGCGGCGGCCAGCTTCGACCCTGCCTTTCTCGCTGAGGACATGGACATGGGGCTGGATGCCTCGGGCCACTTCATCGCGCGTACCTACAGCTTCCCGAATGGCACCCATGTAGCCGAGGTCGAAATCGACCCCGAGACCGGCCGGGTCTTCCTGGAACGCTACAGCCTGGTCAACGATGCAGGCGTTGCGGTGAACCCCATGCTGCTGGATGGCCAGCTTCACGGCGGCATCGTGCAGGGTGTCGGACAGGCGCTGATGGAGCACATCGTTTACGACGCCGAAACCGGACAGCTTCTCTCCGGCTCCTTCATGGATTATGCCCTGCCCCGGGCGGCCGACATCCCGTCCTTCGCACTGGAGCGGCGTCCGACGCCCTGCCTCACCAATCCGCTGGGCGTAAAGGGCGTCGGCGAAAGCGGCACCACGGCCGCTCTGCCGGCGGCAATGAACGCCGTGGCGGACGCGCTTGCCTCAGCCGGCGCCCCCGACGTCCAGATGCCGGCAACCCCCGAGCGCGTCTGGCGCGCCCTCAGACAGCGGAATCGGGAAATGGAGTAGCGCCGCCCGCTACTGCTCTTCCTGCCGGTGCGGAATCAGCTCCTCTCCCGCGCGCGACTGCCTGATGATGCGGGTCAGCAGCACCACCGGCACCACGCCGGCCAGCACGATTGCCAGCGCCGACAGCGCACATTCCTCAAGCAGTTCGTCCGAGGCGAACTGATAGACATTGGTCGCAAGCGTCTCGTAGTTGAAGGGCCTCAAGATCAACGTCATGGGCAGTTCCTTCATCGAGTCGACGAAGACCAGGAGCGCACCCGTGAGCACGCTGCCGCGCACGATGGGCAGGTGCACGCGCTTGAGGCGGGAAAAGGGCCCGTGGCCAAGCGTGCGGGCCGCACTGTCGATATTCGGCGTCACCTTCGAAAGGCCGGCGTCGCTGGTGCCGTAAGCGAGAGCCAGGAAGCGCACCGTGAGCGCCGCCGATACTGCAAAGAGCGTCCCGCTGAACAGCAATCCCGTGGAAGTGCCGAACTCCGCCCGCGCGAAGGCATCGATTGTCCGGTCAAGGCCGGCGAGCGGGATCATCACACCGAGCGCGAGAACGGCGCCCGGCACGGCATATCCGAGCGAGACGAAGCGCGCCGCCCCCTGTGCCAAAGGCGGCGCGCCGGCCCTCGCGCCATAGGCGAGCACCAGACCGAATGCCGAGGCCGCCAGCGCCGCAATGCCAGCCAGGGTCAGGCTGTGCTCGGCGAACAGCAGGAAGTCCGGCAGCCGGCCCGGCTCCCAGGCCGTGACCGCATACCAGGCCAGCACTGCCGACGGCAGAAGGAAGCCCAGCAGCACGGGAAGCGCGCAGACAATGAAGGCGACGCCTGCCGCCCGCCCGGAGAGGCGCTGCGGGTCGAGGCGCCGGTAGCGCCCGCTCGTATGGTGGAACCGGCGGCGGCGGCGGGCCGCGCGTTCCGCCCATATCAATCCGGCTATGACGATCAACAGCACGAGCGCCAGTTGGGAGGCACCCGCCGCATTGCCCATATTCATCCAGACATCGAAGATTCCGACCGTGAAGGTACGCAGCGCAAAGAATTCGACTGCGCCCAGATCGTTCAGGGTTTCCATGAGAGCGAGAATGACACCGATGGCCACCGCCGGGCGCGCCAGCGGTAGTGCGACGCGCCGGAATGCCTGCCAGGGCGTGCAACCGAGCAAACGGCTCACTTCCAGCACACAAATATTCTGTTCGATGAAGGCAGCCTTGGAGACGAGATAGACATATGGATAGAGCACAAGTGAGAATAGCGAGACGGCGCCGCCGAGCGAGCGGATTTCGGGGAACCAGTAATCCTGCGAGGTCGTCCAGCCGAACAACGCGCGCAGGAAGACCTGCACGGCGCCGGCATATTCGAGCAGGTCGGTGTAGACATAGGCGACCACGTAAGCCGGCATGGCCAGCGGCAGCAGCAGCAGCCACTCGAAAGCACGGCTTCCCGGAAACCGGTGCATGGTGACCAGCCAAGCGGTCGCAACGCCGAGCAATGCCGTGCCCAGCGCCACCCCGACGGCCAGCAGGAAGGAGTTCCAGATATAGTCCGGCAGAACGGTCGCAGCCAGATGACGCCAGATGTCGAGCGTCGGCGTGAACGCCGTCCAGATAACCGAAAGGATCGGCACGGCCGCCAGCGCGGCAACCGCCAAGGTTACCCAAGCCCAACCGTCCGGCGTCGAGGCAGGCCTTGCCTGATGCCGTACGCTACCCGCGACGGCGACGGCCATAGAGCTCCAGGCGATGATCGACCAGATCGAAACCGAGCCGCTCGGCAATCCGGCTTTTCATCTCCTCGAGTTCGGCGTCGTAAAACTCCTTCACAACCCCTGTCTCGATGTCGATCAGGTGGTCGTGATGGTCGCCTGCCTCCTCGTAGCGCGCCCGCCCGCCGCCGAAGTCATGTCGAGTCAGCACATTGGCGTCCTCGAACAGCTTGAGCGTCCGATAGACGGTTGCGATGGAGATATTCGTGTCGATCCGGCTCGCGCGGCGATAGACGGTATCGACATCCGGGTGATCGGGGCTGTCGGAGAGAACGCGCGCCACCACCCTGCGCTGGCCGGTCAGGCGCAGATGCTTTTCGCGGCACAGCTTCTCGATGGTGGTTTCCTCAGCCATTCCCCGCCGTCCGGTATCTGCTCTTGGCGTTTGAATACAGGCCCCAAGCGACCGGGTCAAACAAGGCGGGCCGGGCGACGGGGCCCTCCTTCGTTGACAATGCCGGCTTCTCCGACGCTTGATTGGCAAAACAGCGGGACAGAGCATGTTCGAAGGATTCGAGAGGTCGAGGATCGATACCGGGGAATGCTGCATCAACGTCGTGCATGGCGGTGAAGGCCCGCCCGTGCTGTTGCTGCACGGCTACCCGCAAAGCCATGTCGAATGGCACAAGGCCGCGCCGCGCCTGGCGGAGCGCTACACAGTCGTCTGTCCCGACTTGCGGGGCTATGGCAACAGCGGCAAGCCGCCCTCCGTCCCCAACGACCACACAACCTACTGCAAGCGGACCACCGCAAACGACCAGGTCGAGGTCATGCGCGCACTCGGCTTCGACGCCTTCCACCTCGTCGGACACGACCGGGGCGTGCGCGTGGGGCTGCGGCTGGCGCTCGACCATCCGGAGCGCGTGCTGAGCTTCATAAATCTGGACGTGGTGCCGTCCCTGGAGGCCTTCGAGAACATGGATGCGTCGCTGGCCTTCTCCTGGTTCCACTGGAACCTGATGCGTCAGCCCTCGCCGCTCCCGGAAAAGGTGTTCTCGGCCGACCCGAAGCTGTTCCTGGATTTCTTCCTCGACCAGTGGAGCGCGGTTCCGGGCGCCTTCGACGACGAAGCTTATGCTGAATATCTCCGTTGCTTCTCCGATCCGGAAACCGTGCGCGCCATGTGCGCCGATTATCGCGCCGTCACACTGGATATGGAGCATGATGCAGCAGATCGGGGCCGCAAGCTCGCCTGCCCGGTGCTCGTGCTATGGGCCGGGAACATGCCGAAGCGTCCGGGCTGGCAGACGGGGGCGAAGCTGAACATGCTCGATGTCTGGCGCACTCGGGCCAACGATGTGCGGGGCCGCGCGCTCGATTGCGGCCATTTCATTCCCGAGGAAGCGCCCGACGACCTGCTCGCCGAATTGTTCGCCTTCCTGCCGAAGGACTGACCGCCTATTCCAGACCGATGGCCCCGCAGACAAGCGGGAAGTGATTCATTTGTCCGGTGCTCATCAGGTAATAGAGATAGTAGAGCCCGCCAACGGCAACGGCGGCGGCAACTCCCAGAAAGGCGGCGCCGCGCAGGAACGACTGCAGGAGATCGCTCCAGACCTCCCCTTCTTCCACCTCGGGCGGCGAAAATTCCCGGTCCACGCTAATCGCCGCCTCCCTCCTCGCCGCCGTAGCCGGGCGGTATCCTCCCGGCCCAGGGACGTGCCTCCTCCAGCTGCGCCGAGACGCGGAACAGCATCGCCTCGTCGCCATATCGCGCGGTCAGCAGGCTGCCGACCGGTAGGCCCTCCGCGTTCCAGTGGAGAGGCAGGGTTGCGGACGGCTGGCCGGTCAGGTTGGCGAACGGCGTGAACGGCAGGAACTGCATAAAGCGTTCCATCACCTCAGGCCCGCCATATGCATCGCAATCGAAATGGCCGAGCCGGGGCGGCGGATGGCCGAGCGTCGGCGTCAGCCAGAGCGCGTAGCCCTCCATGAATGCAGCGAAGTCCCGGCTCATCCCGTGGAACCAGGCGAGGTCCGCCAGGTAATCCGCCGCAAGTATGCTGTCCGTCTTTTCCAGCAGGTAGCGGTTGAACGGCTCAAACAGCGACCGGTCCACCGGCCGGCCGGCAGCGCGCGACAGGCGCCTCTCGTGCCGCGCCACACTGAACGGCCAGAAGCGGATATAGAACTCGCGGAAGGTCTCCACATCGAGCGGCGGCGCCGCTTCCTCCACATCGTACCCGAGGTCTTCCAGAAGTTTCGCCGTGTCCTGCACGGCCGCGACACAGTCGGGATGCAGGGAGGTCCCAGTGATCGACCGGTCGGTGAAGGCGATCCGCAGCCTGCCGGGATCGGCGCCGACGTCCTTGGCGAACGGGCGCTCCGGCGGCGGGCAGGCATAAGGGTCTCCCGGCATGCCGCCCTGGGTTGCGTCCAGAAGCGCGGCATTGTCCTGCACCGAGATCGAGACGGCGTGCTCGTTCGCGATGCCGCCCACGGCCTCCCCGACATCCGGCCCCATGGTGATCCGCGCCCGGGTCGGCTTCAGGCCGAAAATGCCGCAGCAGGACGCAGGAATACGGATCGAGCCGGCGCCGTCGGTCGCGTGCGCAATCGGCACGGCGCGGGCCGCGACCAGCACCGCCGAGCCGCCGCTGGACCCGCCGCAGCTATGCTCCGGGTTCCAGGGGTTCCGGCACGGCCCGAACAGCAGCGGCTCGGTCGTCCCGAGCGAGCCGAGCTCCGGCGTGTTGGTCTTGCAATAGGCCACCATCCCGGCGGCGCGGTAGCGGCGCATCAACTCGCTGTCGCGCTGCGCCGGCATATCCATCATCGCACGGCTGCCGCCGGTCGTCGGCACGCCGGCATAGCTTATGGAGAGGTCCTTCAGCGGAAACGGCACGCCGGTGAAGGGGCCTTCCGGCAATCCGGCCGCGACCTCGGCGCGGGCTTCGTCATACAGGGTGCGCGTCACGGCGTTGAGGCGCGCATCGACGGCCTCGGTGCGCGAAATCGCCTCCTCCAGCGCCTCGCCCGCCGATAATTCGCCCGCCGCGATCCGGGCCGCAAGATTGAGGGCGGTCATGCCTCCGCTTCCTGTGATTGCTCATTCGCCTTCGCGGCCGCGGCGCGCTCGAACAGCGCGTCGAAGTCGATGGGGTCGATGAGGAAGGGCGGAAAGCCCCCGTCGCGTACCGCATTGGCGACGATGCCCCGGGCGAACGGGAACAGCAGTTTCGGTACCTCGGCGCCGACCACCCTGGTGCGGACCTCGTCAGGCACCGGCGGCACGGACGCGACCGCGCCGTAGGAGAGCTCGACCAGAAAGAGGACATTCTCGCCACGCCTGGCGCGCGCCGTCATGTGCAGGATGACCTCGTAGTGGTTGTCTTGCAGCGGGCGCACCTCGACATTCAGGTCGATGCCGATCTCGGGCCGCGAGTCCAACTCGTTGAAGCTCATTGGCGCGTTCGGACTCTCGAAGGAGAGATCCTTGACGTACTGGGCGCCGATGGTCACGCGTTGCGGTGAGTCAGCGGTGGCGTCCGCGCCATTTCCGTTCATTGGCCGCTGCCTTCCTGCAGGAGCGTTTCGTCTAGCACGCGGGGGTTACGGGAGGAAGCGCGCCCGAGGGGTCGTGCTCGCGGATCGCACCGTTCTCGACGGTCTCGCCGGTCAACGCCCGGACCACGCCCCAATGGGTCACGGCGCAGATGCTGTCGCGGTCGGGGCGCTCGGCAATGGCGGCGCGGAAGGCGCGGGCACGCGCCAGCACCTCCTCGTCGCTCTCTCCGAGGTCGCACCACCAGCGTTCGTCGAGCGCGGAGAAGTCGAGCGCCGGCCAGGCCTCGGCCAGCATTCCGGCGCGGGTCCCGATGTCGCACGAAAAGCCAGCACGCTCGCGCAGCAGCGGCTCGATGAAAACGGGAACGTCCAGCCGCTCGGCAACCACTGCCGCCGTTTCCAGCGTACGGCGGTAGGGGCTTGCGAACAGCAGCTTGACGCCCCGGCAGGCCAGAGCCTCCGCGGCGGCCGCGGCCTGGCGGCGGCCTTCCTGCGTCAATCCCGGATCGGGGAGTCCCGGATCGATGCGCGTCTGGCCGAAATGCAGGTTCCATAGCGTCTGGCCGTGGCGCAGCAGGATCATCGCGGCTCTCCCGGCGTATCGTCGCGGTATTCGCCCTCAATGACATCCGGCCCGCCTTGCCGAGCGCGGATCTCGCCGCCCCAGCGCCGCCAGGCCCAGCCGGCGGCAAGGTCGCGGAACGGCGGCAGCAGCAGCAGGAAGCCGGTGGCATCCGTCACGAAACCCGGCGTCAGCAGGAAAGCGCCCGCCACCACCAGGCACACGCCGTCGAACATCTCGCGCAAGGGGGCACCGCCTTCGGCGATCGTCCGGCGGGCGCGCATCAGCACGCCGACACCTTGCGCGCGAATCAGCCAGGTTCCGGCGAAGGCCGTGAGCAGAATGACGGCGAGCGTCGGCCACAGCCCGATCCAGCCGCCGACCTCGATGAAGACGGCGATCTCGACCAGGGGAACCCCGATCAGCGCCAAAAGGATTGCAAAGGCCATACTTGCCCTTTCCTAGACTTGGGCTTATCTCTGGTCAATCGAGTGAAAGGATCGGCCGTTCTGGCCGGTGGTGAGCGCCATGGACGGCGGAATCCCGTTCTTCGACCTGTTATTCTTCGCTATGGTGGCTGCGTTCCTTGTCTTTCGGCTGCGCAGTGTTCTCGGGCGCCGCCAGGGGCACCACCAGGCCCCGCCGGCGGCGGAACCGCATGCCGCCGGCGATACTAATTCCAACGACAATGTGATAGCGCTGCCCGACCGCAACAATGACGAGGACGAGGAGAGCGACGGCACGCCGCTGGGAGAGGGCGTGCGGCGCATCCGCAGCGTGGACGGGAGCTTCGACCCGGACGGGTTCGTCTCGGGAGCGCGCGGCGCTTTCGAGATGATCGTCAATGCATTCGCTGGCGGCGACCGCGACACGCTCCGTCCGCTGACCAGCGCCGAAGTCTTCGGCAATTTCGAGCGCACCATCGCCGACCGGGAAGAGAAGGGATATGTCCTCGAGGCGACGCTGATCGGCATCAAGGAAGCCGAACTCACGGATGCCGGACTCGACGACCATGAAGCCTGGGTGACGGTTCGCTTCGTCTCGGAGCAGGTAGGCGTGCTACGCGACTCCGAAGGGCAGACGCTCTCCGGCGCGACCAACGCCATCGAAGAGATTACCGACGTCTGGACCTTCGCCCGCGACACACGCTCGCCGGACCCGAACTGGCGGCTGGTCGCAACCGGGGGCGAAAGCTGAACTGCGCCTGACCCCGGAGTAGCGACATGACCGGAACAACCGCCATGACCGGCAAGCGCGGGCTCATCATGGGCATGGCCAACGACCGCTCGATTGCTTGGGGGATCGCGCAGGCGCTGGCGGAGAGCGGCGCCGAACTCGCGGTCACCTACCAAACGGAACAGCTTGCCAAGCGCGTCCGCCCGCTCGCCGAGTCGCTGGGCGCAGCGCTGGTGCTGCCGGCCGATGTCGCCGACGATGCCACCATGGACGCCCTGTTCGAGACGCTTGAAGCGGAGTGGGGCGGGCTGGATTTCATCGTCCACGCCATCGCGTTTTCCGACAAGGACCAGCTCAAGGGCCGCTATGTCGATACGACGCGCGAGAACTTCCGCATGTCGCTCGACATCTCGTGCTTCTCCTTCACCGACCTCGCGCGCCGGGCGGCGGCCCTGATGGGGCCGGGCGGATCGATGCTGACGCTGACCTATTACGGCGCCGAGCAGGTGATGCCGCATTACAACGTGATGGGTGTCGCCAAGGCGGCGCTCGAAGCGAGCGTGCGCTACATGGCGGCCGATTTCGGTATCGACGGCATTCGCGTCAACGCCATATCCGCCGGGCCCGTCAAGACGCTCGCAGCGTCCGGCATCGGCGACTTCCGCTTCATCCTGAGGTGGAACGAGTTGAACTCGCCGCTGCAGTCCAATGTCACCCTGGAGCAGATCGGCCAGTCGGCCCTTTACCTGCTCAGCCCGATGAGCGCCGGGGTTACCGGCGAGGTGCATCATGTGGATTGCGGCTACCACACCGTCGGCATGATGAACCCGCATCGGGCGGGAGACACGTCGGACCTGCTGGCGAGCTTCAAGCCGAAATACGGCTGATGGCCTCCAACGGGTTCGGACAGACCTTTCGCTTTACCACCTGGGGCGAGAGCCACGGGCCGGCCATAGGCTGCGTCGTGGACGGCTGCCCGCCCGGTATCGCCCTCGCCGAAGAAGACCTGCAGATTTGGCTCGACAAGCGCCGGCCCGGCCAGTCGCGCTTTACGACACAGCGCCGCGAGCCGGACAGTGTGCGCATCCTCTCAGGCGTGTTCGAGGGCCAAACGACGGGCACGCCCATCGGTCTCGTGATTGAGAATGTCGACCAGCGCTCCAGGGATTATTCGAAGATCGCGGACCGCTTCCGGCCCGGCCATGCCGATTACACCTACTGGAAGAAATACGGCATCCGCGACTATCGCGGTGGCGGTCGTTCCTCAGCGAGGGAAACCGCCATGCGGGTGGCGGCCGGCGGCATCGCACGCAAGGTCCTCGGAGACGGTGTGTCGATCCGCGGCGCGCTGGTCCAGATCGGGGAAAAGCGCGTGGACCGCACACGCTGGGACTGGGATGCGGTCGGCGCCAATCCCTTCTTCTGTCCCGATGCCGCCGCGGCGGAAGAATGGGCAGACTATCTGGATGCGGTGCGCAAGGCCGGGTCCTCGGTGGGCGCCGTCATCGAAATCGTCGCCGAGGGTGTCCCGGCAGGCCTCGGGGAGCCGGTCTACGGCAAGCTAGACGGGGACCTTGCCGCCGCAATGATGAGCATCAATGCCGTGAAGGGCGTCGAGATCGGCGACGGCTTCGCTTCCGCGGCGAAGCGCGGCGAAGACGCCCATGACGAGATGGCCCCGGACGACGATGGCGGCGTTGCTTTCCTTTCCAACAATGCCGGCGGCGTGCTGGGCGGCATCTCCTCGGGCCAGCCGGTGGTCGCGCGCTTCGCGGTCAAGCCCACCAGTTCGATCCTGCTTCCGCGCCGGGGGGTTACCGAGGCAGGCGAGGCCGTCGAAATTGTGACCACCGGCCGGCACGACCCCTGCGTCGGCATTCGCGCAGTGCCGGTCGGCGAAGCGATGATGGCACTGGTGCTTGCCGACCACCTGCTGCGGCACCGCGCCCAAAACGGCTGACGGGCGCCCTTCCCCGGACCCGACCTGCACGCCAGAATGGGCGAAACAGCCGGAGGATGACGATGCCCGGACCGCTCGCCGGATTGCGCGTGCTCGACCTGACGACCGTGATGTACGGCCCTTACTGTACCCAGATCATGGGCGACTACGGCGCGGATGTGGTGAAGGTCGAGCCGCCGGGCGGCGACATCAGCCGCCAGGTCGGGCCGAGCCGCAACCGGGGCATGTCCGCGGGCATCCTTACCAAGGCGCGCAACAAGCGCAGCCTTGTGCTAGACCTGAAGCAGCCTGCCGGGCGCGACGCGCTCTACCGGTTGGTGTGGACGGCCGACGTGTTCATCCACAATATGCGCCCCAAGCCCGCTGCCCGCCTCGGAATAGACTATGCGGCCATCTCGGAGCACCGTTCGGACATCGTCTATTGCAGCGCCGTCGGCTTCGGCAAGGACGGCCCCTATGCCGACAAGCCAGCCTATGACGACCTGATCCAGGGGGTCTCTGGCCTCGCCTGGCTGGAGGGCGAGCAGAGCGGCAGCGCACCGCGCTACGCTCCCTCGGTATTCGCCGACAAGACCAGCGGCCTGTTCGCGCTCTTCGCGGTGCTGATGGCGCTCCACCACCGCGCAAACACCGGCGAGGGGCAGGAAATCCATTGCGGCATGTTCGAATGTTTCGCTTCCTTCGTGATGAACGAGCACCAGCAGGGGCGCACATTCGACCCACCGCTTGGGCCGGCGGGCTATGGCCGGCTGCTGACGCCATGGCGTCGGCCTCACGAGACCGCCGACGGCCATCTATGCGTGTTGCCTTACAACGACCGCCACTGGCGGCGCTTTTTCGAGATAGCCGGACATCCGGAGCTGGCGGATGACCCGCGCTTCGCCGACATGGCCTCGCGGGGCCGCAACATCGAGGAACTCTACAGGAAGCTCGCGGACATCATGCGGCGCCGGTCCACAGCCGACTGGCTGGCCGACCTCGAAGGCGCTGACATTCCCTGTATGCCGATGCACTCGCCCGAAAGCCTTTTCGACGACCCGCATCTGGAGGCCGTGGACTTTTTCCAGACCATGGAGCATCCGTCCGAAGGTCGCCTGGTCCATATGCGTCCGCCCGTCTCGTTCTCTAAAACGCCGGGGTCGATACGCCGGCAGGCACCGCGAGCTGGGGAGCACAGCGAGGAAGTGCTCCGCGAGGCCGGGCTGGACCGGGCCGAGATCGAGGCGTTGATCGACAAGGGCGTCAGCGCAACGGCAACGCCGCAATGAACGAGGCGCCCCGAAGCCCGCTGTTCAACGACAACCGCATCAAGCTCGGAGTCATGGCGTTCAACTGCTCCCACGGCTCCACCGTGACGACGGCGGACGGCGCCTGGCCGATGACCTGGGAGGACAACCGCGCGCTTGCGCGCATGGCGGACGCCGCCGGCTTCGAGGCGCTGCTGCCGGTTGGCCGCTGGAAGGGCTATGGCGGGGAGACGAACTTCAACAACCGGACCTTCGAAAGCCTGACCTGGGCGGCCGGCATCGCGGCCGCAACCTCCCACGCCACCGTATTCTCGACCGTCCATGCACCGCTGATCCACCCCGTCGCAGCGGCGAAGATGGGGGCGACGGTTGACCATATTTCCGGCGGCCGGTTCGCGCTCAACCTCGTCGCCGGCTGGTTCAAGAACGAGTTCGACATGTTCGGCCTCGAAATACGTCCGCATGACGACCGTTACACCTATGCCGAGGAATGGCTCTCTCTGGTGAAGCGCCTCTGGAACGCAACGGAACCGTTCGACCTCGATGGCCGCTTCTTCGGCGGCAAGGCGCTCTGGAGCGAGCCGAAACCGCTCCAGCGCCCGAGGCCTGCGATCATGAATGCCGGCAGTTCATCTGCCGGTCAGGCCTTCTCCGCCGCGCATGCGGACATGAATTTCGTCATGTTGCGCCAGAAGGACGAAGGCAGCGACCGGGCCCAGATCGAGCATCTCAAGGCCATGGCCGCCGATCTCGGCCGGTCCTCACAATGCTGGATCCACGGCTATGTCGTCTGCCGGCCGACCCGGCGGGAGGCCCAGGACTATCTCCACCACTATGTCGTCGAGCGGGGCGACGATGTTGCGGTCGCGAACATGCTGGAGATATTCGGGCTCCAGTCCGGCACCTTGGAGCCGGCGGTGATGGATGCGTTCCGCTTCCACTTCAAGGCGGGACACGGCGGCTATCCGCTGGTCGGCACGCCGGAGGACATCGTCGAGGAGTTGGAGCGCCTCTCGGACATGGGTGTGGACGGGCTGCTGCTTTCCTGGGTGGATTATCTCGGCGAGTGCCGCCAGTGGATCGAGGAGGTGATGCCGCTGATGGAGGCTGTCGGCCAGCGCCGCCCCTTCGCCCCTGCCAAGGCGCTATAATGCACCCGCAACCCCTGTCCCGGAGGCCTTCCGTATGACTCGCGACGAGTTCAAGGAAATCACGCTCAAGTTCACCGACGCCTTCAACCGCGACGACCTTGACGGCGTCATGGCCTGGTTCGCGGAGGACGCGGTCTATGACGAGTTCCACGGTGTCCGGCACGAGGGCAAGGAAGCGATAAGGGCGGCGTTCGAGCCG
>Ga0209021_1002772_pt1 | contig 14832 bp, 11 predicted proteins | sample PinacodermFT_FD_187299 | JGI IMG/M metagenome (GOLD analysis project Ga0209021, IMG submission 187299) | Host-associated microbial community of the marine sponge Aplysina aerophoba from Gulf of Piran - sponge pinacoderm, lysed by freeze-thaw... | ecosystem: Host-associated > Porifera > Sponge >... | reverse complement strand
TTTCACGACTTCCACTCCCCGGTCGTCGCGCATGCCCAAGGCGTTCTTGCCCTCGGCCGACCTATCCCCGGCGTGGAACGAAACGGATCCGTCCGTCAGCATGAACACGAGGTAAGTTTCGCCTGCAACCCAAGTCGGCTGTTCCCGGAGTGTTTCCCGCAGGGCAATCACATCGTTGTAGTCCGTGAGGCTTTCGACGTGCCGCCTGGCGTCCATAACGAACGCCTTGAGGCTCTCCTTGTCAGTAACCATGTCGGCGGTTGTCTTTGCCACCATCGCGGTGGGCGCGACGGCAAGCAGCAGGACCGCAACAGCAGCGAACAGGGGGCGCCGTACCCTGCGTACATCATTTCGGAAGTCGGTCGTCATTGGATTCCCCCGTGGTGGACAGATATCCGTCTCAATAGTTGGCTTCGTCTCGATATTAATACATCGGCGGCTTCCAGGACAAGCCGGTCGCCTCCGGAACTGGCGGAAAGTATATACCGGGCCGCCGCGCGGACTTGCGCGTTGCAATGCTGCCGCCAGGAGTGGACGAGAACCCGAGTTTCCCTCGGGGTACAGATGATCTCTCCGGTCAGGAGTCCGTCTCGCAGTCCTGCCTCGAAGCTCTCGACGTAGCCGTTCCCCCAAGGAGGCCCTGGCGAGGCTTATTCAGTTTCGAATTCCGTTTCGAATTTAGTTTCGAAGCCTGAGTGTCGGTATCGACAAAGCCGCTTAGCAATTCTCCCGGATCCAGGCTCCGAGCCACTCCGAGATCCCGGCCGAGTGCTCGTCCATCATGAACATGTGCGTCGCGCCGGGGAACCCGGCATCGGGAAGCTCGACCAGTTCCGCCCGTCCGCCAACGGCATTCACCCGCTCGCCGAAGGCGGCGGTGGCCTCCCGCGTGGCGGTCCAGCGCGGCGAGAAGTCGATGAAATCGCCGAGCAGCAGCAGCCACGGCCCGCCCGCGACCGTCGCTGGCGACAGCTGTTCGTCTGCGGGCAAGGTCGAGCCCTCGCAGCAGACGACACCGCGAATGCATTCGGGATTTTCGATCGCTGCGTGGCTGCCGAGATAGCCGCCCTGGCTGTGGCAGACGAGCACGCACGGTCCGATCCGTTGCAGCGCTGCGCCGACGCCCCGTATCTGGGCCTCGGACGTCGAGGTCCAACGGGGTACGAACTGGCGCTGGAAGCTCTCCATCGCCTCAAGAGGGAACCGCTGACCCTCGAACGGTTTGCCCGCCGCGAAGTCCTCCGGCCGTCCGAAGCGGAACAGGTCCCATGCCTCGGCGGCCGTCCGCATGACCGGTTCGCCCTCCCACACGCCTTCGACCGCGCAGAAGCCCGAGCGCCCGCGCTCGACATTGTCGATCACGTAGACGGCGAAGCCCTGGCGGAGGAAATCGTGCAGCCAGCCGGGCCGGCCGTCCGGCGTGGTCTCCCAGCAGGCGCCGGTCAGGCCACCGCCGTGAAGCAGGACGAGCGGATGCGGGAACCTCTGTTCGGCGGGAATGAAATACTGGACATAGACCTGCTCGATCAGGAACTCGCCATTGGGGTCGTAATCCAGGGTCAGGCTCGGCGTAAATGCGACGAGGCGCTTCTCCTGGCCGGACACGGTCACCATCCGCCCGCCAACATGAAAGCTGCCGAAATCCCTGAGTGCATACATCGCCGATCCCCTCCCGGGCCGAGATTGTGAATTTCCCTCTTCGCGCTTGCAAGCAGCGCTTCGTGTCGGCCGGCGAGGACCGCCGCACGTTCCGTGCCCTCTGGTCGTTTTCCGCAAATTGTGACAATTATGCGTCTCAGGGACGCATTCGGGCGCGGCAAGGCTTGCGTCGGTCTGCGAGTTCGCGGATACCCGCCGCTTTGCTTGAACGGGATGGGCGGGAGCGTTGCGAGAACCCCCAACCATGGGAAAATCGGCACAGGCAGGAAAGAAGAGCGCGGGCCCCGCTGTTTGTAGTCTTCTGGCGCTGTTCTGTCTCGCGGCTGCGCCGGTAGGCGCCGGCAACATGCCGCCGCCGGCCGAGACCTTTGGCGATGCCATGCGCTGGTACGGACGCGCCGCCGAGGCTGGCGACCCGCAAGCACAATTCTATCTGGGCTATATCCACGATCGTGCCCTGCATGGGGCGAACAGCATGTCGGATGCGCTTTCCTGGTATCGCCGCGCGGCGGCCCAGGGGGAGGTCCGGGCGCAGTTCCGGCTGGGTCTCCTGTTCGACACGGACCCCCGCCTGCCCCGCGACCCGGCGCGAGCGCAAACCTGGTACGAAGCCGCTGCGGCGCAGGGCCATGCGGAGGCGCGCTTCAACCTCGCGCGGCTGATCGAAGCGGAAGATGCCGCCCGCGCCGTCACGCTCTATACGCTCGCGGCGGAAGCTGGAATCGCGCCTGCGGCCTTCAATCTGGCGTTGCTCCGCATCAACGGGCCGGATGAGGTTTACGATTCCGCAGAGGCATGGCGCTGGACCCTCCGGGCGCAGGACCTGGGCGCTCCCGGGGCGAAGGAACTGCGGGACCGGCTGTCCACCGCCTTCGACGAGTAGGCCGGCAAAGGCAGTTCCAGCGCGATCAGGACGGCGCCGCCGCGCCCCCGGCCAGCCTGCGCGGCAGGTCGGCCATTACGGCGTTGCGCTCCGCCTCCGCCATCCGGGCCCAGCCCGCGATCTCGGATAGCCGGCGGCCGCAGCCTTCGCAGCACTGCGTCTCCGGTGAGATACGGCAGACTTTGACGCAAGGGCTGGAAACGGGGCGCGGCGCGGTCATGGTCGACGAAGATAGAGTGCGGTCGCAGTTTGCGGCAAGCGTGCTTTGGCTTGGCGCCCGGCTTGGGGTAAACCGTGCGGGCGCAGCGAGAGGGGGAAGCGGCGGATCATGGGACAGACCATCGCGATCATCGGCGGCACGGGCGCGCTCGGCACGGGCTTTGCGCGGCGCTGGGCGGATGCCGGCCACAAGGTGGTGATCGGGTCGCGCACGCAGGAGCGGGCCGATGCCGCCGCCGCGGAAGCGGGCCACGGCGCCGTCGGCCTCGTCAATCCCGAAGCGGCCGCCGCTGCCGACATCGTGGTCCTGACCGTGCCCTACGCCCACCACAAGAGCACCATCGAGAGCATCGCGGACGGCCTCGAAGGCAAGATCCTGGTGGACGCAACTGTGCCGCTGATGCCGCCGAGGGTCGGCACGGTGCAGCTTCCCGAGGCCGGATCGGCGGCGGTGGAGGCGCAGGCCCATCTCGGCGAGCGCGCAACCGTCGTTTCGGCGTTCCAGAATGTGGCGGCCGCGCACCTGCAGGCCCTCCACGATATCGACTGCGATGTCCTGGTGGCGGGCGACAAGCTCGCGGCACGCGAGACCGTGATTGCGCTGGCGGAGGATCTCGGCCTGCGCGGCTGGCATGCCGGGCCGCTCGCGAACTCCGCCGCTGCCGAGGCGCTGACCTCCGTCATCATCCAGATCAACCGGCGCTACGGCATCGACGGCGCCGGCCTCCGCATTACCGGTCTGCCGGCGGCGGAGCAGGGCCGCGCGTGACACGTCGCCTGGAGCTGATCGCGCTGCCCGGCCTTCCGATGGTGGAGCCGGGCGACGATCTTGCCGGAATTATCTCGGACGGTCTGGAACGGGCCGGAACCGGGCTTGAAGCAGGCGACATCCTCGTGGTCGCGCAGAAGATCGTCTCCAAGGCCGAGGGACGCTACGCCTTCCCGGCGGAGACGACGCCGTCCCCCGACGCGAAACGGCTGGCGGCGCTGACGCACAAGGACCCCACCCATGTCGAAATCCTGCTGGAGGAAACGGCCGAGATTGTCCGCCACCGGCCGGGCGTGGTGGTCGTCGAGCACAGGCTCGGCCATGTGATGGCGAATGCCGGCATAGACCACTCCAATATCGAGGCCGGGCGCCTGCTGCTGCTGCCGCGCGACCCGGACGCGTCCGCAAGGGGGTTGCGCGCCGCTTTAGCCGAGCGCTGGGGCATTGCTCCCGGCGTCATCGTTTCCGACAGCTTCGGGCGAGCCTGGCGGGTCGGCACATGCGGTGTTGCGATCGGCATTGCCGGCCTGCCGGCAATTGACGACCGGCGCGGTGAGCCCGACCTATTCGGCCAGCCGCTCGAAGTCACCATTGTCGGCCAGGCGGACGAGATCGCGGCCGCGGCCTCGATCCTGCAGGGACAGGCGGACGAGGCGACGCCGGTGGTGCTGGTTCGCGGGCTCAGCCTGCCGGAAGACGATAGCGGCGTCGGCCCGCTGCTGCGCGACCGGGCGACGGACCTGTTCCGGTGAAAGTTGCGGCGCTCTCCGGCGGCGTCGGCGGCGCGAAGCTGGCTGAGGGCCTCGCGCGCACCGGCGCGGACCTCACCGTGATCGCCAATACGGGCGATGATTTCGAGCATCTCGGCCTATCGATTTCCCCGGATATCGATTCGCTGGTCTATGCGCTGTCAGGTCTTGCCGACCGGGAGCGCGGCTGGGGACGCGCGAACGAAAGCTGGAACTTCATGGCCGCCGTCAGCGCGCTTGGCGGCGAGACCTGGTTCAATCTCGGAGACGGCGATCTGGCGATGCATGTGGTGCGCAGCGCGCGCCTCGCAGCCGGGGAACCGCTCTCGGCCGTGACGGCCGGCCTCCTCCGGCAGCTCGGCGTGGAGGCGCGGGTGCTTCCTGCGACCGACCGACTGTTGCGTACCCTCGTCGAAACAGAGTCCGGGCAGCTTGCCTTCCAGCACTATTTCGTGCGCGAACGCACGGCCCCGCGTGTCACCGGCTTCGTCTTCGAAGGCGCCGAGACGGCCCGGCCGGCGCCGGGCGCATTGGAAGCCCTGCGGGAAGCGGACCGTATCGTCATCTGTCCGTCCAACCCCTATATCAGCATCGACCCGATCCTCGCCGTCGTCGGCTACCGGGAATCGGTGCGCGATGCGGTCTGCGTGTCTCCCATCATCGGGGGCAAGGCGGTTAAGGGGCCGGCGGCGAAGATGATGGCGGAACTCGGTGTCGAGCCCTCGTCGCTCGCAATCGCCCGCCACTATCGCGGCATGATACGAACGCTGGTGATCGACGAAGCCGATGCGCATGAGGCGGCGGCGGTCGAGGCGGAGGGCGTGCGCGCCATCGTTGCGCCCACGCTGATGGGCGGGCCGGCAGACGCGGAGCGGCTCGCCCGGATCGTGCTGGAGGCCTGAGATGCCGGACCCGCTCGGCGATTTTTCCTTCACCTGGCCGCTCTATGCAGCGTTTCTGGCGGCATATCTTCTGGGTAGCGTTCCCTTCGGCCTGCTGCTTACCCGCCTCGCTGGCACGGGCGACCTGCGGCAGATCGGCTCGGGCAATATCGGCGCGACCAACGTGCTGCGCACCGGGCGCAAGGGGCTGGCGGCGCTCACCCTGCTGCTCGATGCCGGCAAGGGGGCAGCCGCAGTGGCGATTGCAGGCCATTGGTTCGGCCCGAGCATGGCGGTGTTTGCCGCGCTCGGCGTTGTCGTCGGCCATATCGCGCCCGTCTGGCTTCGCTTCCGCGGCGGCAGGGGTGTGGCGACCGCCTTCGGTGTGCTGTTCGTTTTTGCATGGCCGGTCGGGATTGCGGCGGCGGTCGTCTGGCTCGCGGCAGCCGCACTGTTCCGCTATTCGTCCCTCGCGGCGATCCTTGCCATCGGCTCCTCGCCGGCATGGGCCTGGGCGCTTGTCGGCGTTGCCGAAGCGGAGGTAACCGGCCTGATTGCGATTGCCGTGATCGCCCGCCATGCCGGCAATATCCGCCGACTGCTGAAAGGCGAGGAAAGCCGGATCCGGCTTCGATGATCGCAAGATTTCGCCTGGCGCGGACGCCCGGTATCGGGCCGATCCGCTACTTCGAACTCGTCGAGCGGCTGGGCTCGGCGGAGGCGGCGCTGGAGGCGCTGCCGGGCTTCGGCTTCCGGCCCCCTTCCGAAAAGAGCGCGGAAGAGGAACTGGAGGCGTTGGACCGCCTCGGCGCAACGCCCGTCTGGTTCGGCGACGACGACTATCCGGCCGCGCTTTCGCGGATTGCCGACCCCCCGCCTGTCGTTGCAGCGTTGGGCGACCTCGCGCTGGCTGCGGCGCCGGTTGTCGCCATGGTGGGCGCGCGCAACGCCTCCGCAGCCGGTCAGCGCATGGCGGAGCAACTGGCGCGCGCGCTCGGCGAGGCCGGATTCACGGTGGTCTCTGGGCTGGCGCGCGGAATCGACGCGGCCGCCCACAGGGGCGCGCTGGCCAGCGGCACCGTCGCTGTGCTGGCCGGCGGCATCGACCGGCCTTACCCGCCGCAGAACCGGGCCCTGTTCGACGCCATAGCGGCCGAAGGCCTCGCGCTTGCCGAAAACCCGCCGGGCTTCCAGGCGCGGGCGCAGGACTTTCCGCGCCGCAACCGCGTTGTTGCCGGGCTTGCGGCCGGTGTCGTCGTGATCGAGGCGGCGGCTCGGTCCGGGTCGTTGATTACGGCGCGTCTGGCTGCCGAGGAAGGGCGCCAGGTGTTCGCCGTGCCGGGCTCGCCGCTGGACCCGCGCAACGCAGGCGGCCATGACCTGATCCGCAACGGCGCGACGCTTGTCACCCGCGCGGAGGATATAGTCGAAGCGCTGGCCGACAGCATCGCAGCGCCGCCTCGTGTTCGCCCGGCCGCAAGCCGCCCGGTTCGCGCCGTACCGCCGCCTCCGCCCCCCGCCGCGCCTTCGGGCAAGGACGGGCCCGAGACCGAAGACAGCCTGCTTTCGGCACTCGGTCCCGTTCCGGTCACAGTTGACGAACTGGCCCGCCGGTGCCACTTGTCGAGCGGCGCTGTGGCCGCAATGCTGCTCGATCTTGAGTTGGCAGGCCGTGTCGAACGCCATCCTGGACAACGGGTTTCATTGATATCGCGATGACTGCTGAAAATATCGTTGTTGTAGAATCGCCTGCCAAGGCAAAGACGATTAACAAGTACCTGGGAAGGGATTTCCGGGTCTTGGCCAGCTTCGGCCATGTTCGCGACCTTCCGCCCAAGGACGGCTCGGTTCTGCCCGACAGCGACTTCGCCATGTCCTGGCAAATGGACGAGCGCGGCAGGAAGCACGTCGGCGAGATCGCAAAGGCGGTCAAGGGCGCGTCCCGGCTTTATCTCGCCACCGATCCGGACCGCGAGGGCGAGGCGATCTCCTGGCATGTCCGCGAAGCGCTGGAGAGCCGCAAGGCGCTGAACGGGGTCGAAGTCAGTCGCGTCGTCTTTCACGAAGTCACCAGGAATGCGGTGCTGGATGCGGTCGCAAATCCGCGAGCCATCAATCAGGAACTGGTCGATGCCTATCTGGCGCGCCGCGCGCTCGATTATCTGGTGGGATTCACGCTCTCGCCGGTGCTGTGGCGCAAATTGCCGGGCGCACGCTCGGCGGGGCGGGTGCAATCGGTGGCGCTGCGCCTGGTCTGCGACCGGGAGGCGGAGATCGAAGCGTTCCGGTCGCGGGAATACTGGACCGTCGAGGCGGATTTCGAGTCTGCGGCAGGGCAAGTCTTCCGCGCCCGGCTCACGCATCTCGACGGAAAGAAGCTCGGGACCCACGCGATTGCGGACGAGGCCGGCGCGCTGGCGGTCAAGGCGCGGCTGGAGGAAGCCGCCTACCGGATCGCCAAGGTGGAGAAGAAGCAGGCGCGCCGCAACCCGGCTCCCCCGTTCACTACCTCGACCCTGCAGCAGGAGGCGTCCCGGCGGCTCGGCTTCGGGGCGGCTCGCACCATGAGCGTTGCCCAGCAACTCTATGAAGGCGTCGATCTCGGTGGCGAAAGCGTCGGACTCATCACCTATATGCGGACCGACAGCGTGGTGCTCAGCGGAGAGGCGCTCGCCGGCGCTCGCCGGTTGATCGGCCGCGAATTCGGCGAGGCCTATTTGCCGGCGAATCCCCGGCGCTACCGGTCTTCGGCAAAAAACGCCCAGGAGGCGCATGAGGCTATCCGGCCGACGGATATGACGCGCCGGCCGCAGGATGTCCGGGATCGGCTGAAACCGGATCAGTTCCGGCTCTACGAGCTGGTCTGGAAACGCGCGGTCGCGAGCCAGATGGCCGCCGCTGTCTTCGACCGCGCCGCCGTCGATGTGGCGGCGACCGACGGCAGGGCGGTGCTGCGGGCGACAGGCTCCGTCATCCGCTTCGACGGCTACCTGAAGCTCTACCGCGAAGGGCAGGACGACAGCCCCAAGGGCGGACAGCCGGAGGACGACGAGGGACGAATTCTTCCGGCCGTTGCCGAAGGCGAACCGGCGCGACGGAAGGCGGTGGAGACGGAGCAGCACTTCACCCAGCCGCCGCCGCGCTATACCGAGGCCAGCCTGGTCAAGCGGCTGGAGGAACTCGGCATCGGCCGCCCCTCCACCTATGCCTCCATCATCCAGGTGTTGCAGGACCGCGACTATGTCCGACTGGAGAGCCGCCGTTTCCTGCCGGAGGACCGCGGACGCATCGTCACGGCGTTCCTGCAGAACTTCTTTGAGCGGTATGTGGAGTACGAGTTCACCGCCGACCTGGAGGAGAAGCTCGACGCGGTGTCTAACGGCAGCATCGACTGGCGCGCGCTGCTGCAGGAGTTCTGGGACGGTTTTCAGGCCAAGGTCGAGGAAACGCAGGGCCTGCGTATTTCCAATGTCATCGACGCCCTCGATAGCGAGCTCGATGCGCATTTCTTCCCGCAAACCAACGACGGGCGGGACCCGCGCCTCTGCCCGGTTTGCGGCGAGGGCAGGCTGGGTCTGCGTCTGGGCAAGCAGGGCCCCTTTTTCGGCTGTTCGGGCTATCCGGACTGCCGCCATGTCCGGTCGCTTTCGGCCGCGGAAGGCAAGGACGAAAACGGACCGCGCATTCTGGGCAACCACCCGGAGAACGGACTCGAGGTCTCCGTGCGCAAGGGGCCCTACGGCTTCTACGTCCAGCTTGCCGGAGAGGGCGAGGATAAGCCGAAGCGCGTTTCCACCCCGCGCGGCGTCGATCCGGCCGCAGTCACGCTGGAGCAGGCGCTCGGCCTGCTGTCGCTGCCGCGCGAGGTGGGCATTCACCCGGAGAGCGGCAAGCCGATTTCGGCCGGCCTCGGGCGGTTCGGTCCCTATCTGCGCCATGACGGCGCCTTCGTCTCGATCCCGCGTGGCGACGATGTGCTGGAGATCGGGCTGAACCGGGCCGTCGTGCTGATCGCCGAGAAAAAGGGCGGACGGTCGGCGGGGCCGCTGAAAGAACTGGGCGCGCATCCCGGCGACGGAAAACCGGTTACGGTCCACACCGGCCGCTACGGGCCTTACGTGAAGCACGGCCGGACCATGGCCTCACTGCCCAAGGGCCAGGCGCCCGAGGACGCAACGCTTGAGGCCGCCCTGCCTTTGCTGGAAAAGAAAAAGGCCAGTGGCGGCAAGACGGCGGCACGCAAGGCGCCCGCGCGCAAGGCTGCGGCGAAGCCGAAGGCCGCTTCCGCGAAGGCCCGCTCGCACAAGCCAGCCGCTACAAGGAAAGCCCCGCCCGCGTGACGCTCCCCGATCGCGAAAGCCTGCTCGCCTTCGTTGCCGAACGCGGCGGGCCGGTGGATCGCAAGGAGATCGCCCGCGCCTTCCGGCTCAAGGGTGCGGAGCGGGCGGCGTTGCGCGACCTGTTGCGCGATCTGGAGTCTGAGGGAGCGATAGACCGCCGCCGCGGCCGCCGCGTTGCCACGGGACTGCCCGAGGTAACGGTGGTGGAGGTGGCGGGCCGCACCGACGATGGCGATCTGCTGGCACGCCCTGCCGGCCGCCGGGGCGTTCCCGCGCCGGAGATCGTCGTCGACGAGCCGGGTCCGGGTCCGCTTCCGGCCGAAGGCGCCAAGCTGCTGGTGCGTCTCAGGCCGGCGGGCGACGGCGGCTATCTGGCCCGCGTGATGCGCCGGCTGACGGCCGCGCCGGCGGATGTGCTGGGCGTGGTGGCGGAGGAAGACGGCGAACTGGTGCTCCGCCCGGCGGACCGCGGCCGGAACAGGGAATTCGCTATATCGGAAGCGGCCGGCGCGGAGCCCGGCGATATCGTGCGCGCTTCTGTGCTGCCCGGACGGCGCGGGCCGCGGCGCTCGGTCCGGGTGGTCGAGTGCATGGGCCGCCATGACGGTCCGGGCGCGCTCTCGACCCTGACGCTGCTGGAGCACGGCATCGAAGAGCCGTTCCCGCCCGAGGTGCTGGCCGAGGCGGAAGCCGCGCGGCTTCCGGACCCCGACGGGCGCACGGACCTGACGGGCATGGCGCTGGTGACTGTGGACGACGTGCACGCGCGCGATTTCGACGATGCCGTTTATGCCGAGCCGGACGAGGACGGCGGCTGGCGCGTGACCGTCGCCATCGCGGATATCGCCAGCTATGTCCGGCCGGGGAGCGCGCTGGACCGGGAGGCCGCGCGGCGCGGCAACTCGGTCTACCTGCCGGATCGCGCCGTGCCCATGCTGCCCAAGCAGCTTTCCAGCGGGCTCGGCAGCCTCATGCCCGGCGAGGACAGGCCGTGCCTGGCAGTGGAGCTTCGTGTCGGCCCGGGAGGCGCGCTTCGCGGCCATCGTTTCCGGCGGGCCTGGATGCGGTCTTCGGCGCGGCTCACCTACCGCGCGCTTCAGGACATGCTGGACGGGCCGGACACACCCCAGCATTTGGCCCATCTGGAAGGGGCGTTCGGCGCGCTGGAACGGGCGCGGAAGCGGCGCGGCGCGCTGGAACTCGACCTGCCGGAGCGCAAGATCGTCTTCGACCCTGCCGGAAACGCGGTGGCGGTGGACACGCGCGAGCGGTTGACGGCGCATCGCATCGTCGAGGAGCTAATGATCGCGGCCAATGTCGCCGCTGCCGAGACGCTGGAGAGCAAGGGCCAGATCTGCATGCGGCGGGTCCACGAGCGGCCCGACCCGGCGCGAATCGAGGCGATGCGGAGCCTGCTGCGCGATCTGGGCCATCCGGTTTCATTCGGCGAGTTGCAGCGCCCCGGCCAGTTCAACACCCTGCTCGCGCGGCTTGCGGGCACACCCTTTGCGGCGCTGGCGCACGAACTGGTGCTGCGCGCCCAGGCCCAGGCCGTCTATACGCCGGAAATGCGCGGCCATTTCGGCCTCGGGCTCGCCCGCTATGCGCATTTCACCTCGCCGATCCGGCGCTATGCCGACCTGCTCGTACATCGCGCACTGATTGCAGCGCTCGGGCTCGGCGCCGGCGGGCTGGAAGACGAATCGGGCTTCCACGAGCTGGCCGAGAACCTTTCGACGACCGAGCGCCGCGCCGCGGCGGCAGAGCGCCGGGCGGTGGACCGCTATGCTGCGGCGGTGCTGGAAAGCCGGGCGGGCGAAGTCTTCGAGGGGCGCATCGTTGGCGTGCAGCGCTTCGGCCTGTTCCTGCGCCTCGCCGGCCAGGGCGCGGACGGCATCCTGCCGGTGGGCGGGCTCGGCGGCGAGTTTTTCCGCCACGATGCGCGCCGCCACACGCTGGCCGGCAGCGCCACCGGGCGCACATTCAGCCTGGGCGACACCCTCTCCGTCAGCCTCACGGCGGCCGACCCGGTCAGCGGCGGCGTGGTGCTGGCCTTGGGAGAAGGAGCGTAACCGCACTATGCTGCCTCGACCCGCCCGATTGTCGATGGCGGCGAGTATGGGGACCGGTATGCGAAGCAAGTTGTTTTCCCTCGTGGCGATCCTGTCGGTCCTGACGACCGCAACGGCATTCGCCGAAGAGTTCAAACCCGCCGTCGTCTATGACATCGGCAGCAAATTCGACAAGAGCTTCAACGAGAGCGTCTGGAACGGCGTGCAGAAGTTCTCGGAGGAGACCGGCGTCAAGGTCGCCGAGTTCCAGATCACAAACGAAACCCAGCGCGAACAGGCCATGCGCCGCCTCGTCGAGCGCGGCGCGACGATGGTGATCGCGGTCGGTTTCTCGCAGGCCGACGCCATCGACGCGGTCGCGGCCGAGTTCCCCGACCGCCAGTTCGCGATCATCGACGTCTCGTGGCTCGACCGGCCCAATCTGCGCCAGTATGTCTTCAAGGAGCATGAGGGCAGCTACCTGGTCGGCATCGCCGCGGTCATGGCCAGCAAGACCGGCAAGGTTGGCTTCGTCGGCGGCATGGACATCCCCCTCATCCGCAAGTTCCATTGCGGCTATCTCCAGGGCGCGAAGGCCGCGAACGCCGATGTCGAGGTGCTGCAGGCGATGACCGGGACGACCCCGGCCGCATGGAACGACCCGACGAAGGCCTCGGAACTGGCCAAGGGCCAGATGGATCGGGGCGCCGACGTGGTCTATCACGCCGCCGGCAGAAGCGGCATCGGCGTGATTCAGGCTGCGGCCGACGCGGGCAAGCTCGCCATCGGCGTCGATTCGAACCAGAACGGGATGGCGCCGGGGTCCGTGCTGACGTCGATGCTGAAGCGCGTCGATGTCGCGACCTACCAGACGCTGAAGGACGGCCTCGCCGGCACATTCACCGCCGGCGTCCGCAGCCTCGGCTTGGCCGAAGGCGGCGTCGACTGGGCGCAGGACGAGCACAATGCCGGCCTCCTGAGCGACGGGCTGAAGGCCGCGGTCGAGACGGCCAAGGCCGACATCGTTTCCGGCAAGATCGCCGTCCACGACTATATGAGCGACTCGACCTGTCCCGGTTGAGGCGGCTCCCCGTTGGCTCGGAACGGCGGCGCGGGCGGGGCTGACGGCCCTGCGGTCCGGGTTCGGGGCGTCACCAAGCGCTTCGGCGCCGTTCTGGCCAACGACGATGTGGACCTGGACATCCTGCCTGGGACTGTCCACGGCATCGTCGGCGAGAACGGCGCGGGCAAATCCACGCTCGCCTCGATAATCTACGGGCTATACACGCCCGACCGGGGCAGCATCGAAATCGACGGGCGGCCGGCGTCGATCCGCAGCCCGGCGGACGCCATCGCGCTCGGCGTCGGCATGGTCCACCAGCACTTCATGCTGGTGCCCACCTTCACCGTGCTGGAAAACGTCATGCTCGGCATGGAGGGCGGGTTCCTGCTGGGGAGCGGGGAAGGCGATATCCGCACGGAGCTGGAGAGCCTGGGCCGCAGGCACGGCCTTGAGGTGGACCCCGACGCTCTGGTCGACGACTTGCCGGTTGGCCTGCGCCAGCGCGTCGAAATCCTGAAGGCGTTGTTTCGCGGCGCCCGCATCCTGATCCTGGACGAGCCGACCGGTGTGCTGACCCCGGACGAGACGGACCAGCTCTTCACCGTGCTCGGCGCGATCCGCGACGCCGGCGGCACCGTCGTGCTGATTACCCACAAGCTGCGCGAGGTGATGGCGGTCTGCGACACGGTCTCGGTGATGCGCCACGGCCGGCTGGCCGGCCAGCGCCGCGCGGCGGAGACGACGACCGGCGAACTCGCCGAGCTCATGGTCGGACGCAAGGTCGGGCAGCCGGCGCGGCCGCCCGAAGGCACAGTGCGAACCCCGGTCCTGCGGGCGGCGGGGCTGGGCTGGAAGAGCGCTGCCGGCACCGTGCGCCTGCAGGGAGTCGACCTGGAGCTGCGGGCCGGCGAGATACTCGGCGTGGCAGGCGTCTCGGGCAACGGCCAGTCCGAACTGCTCGACATCCTGTCCGCCATGTCGCCTGTGCAGGAGGGGTATATCGAATTCGCCGGGCGGCGGATCGACGCGGCCCATCCGGCGACACCTGCCGAAATGCGCGCGCTCGGGCTGGCGCATGTCCCGGAAGACCGCCAGCAGCGGGGTTTGGTCCTGCCGTTCGAGGCGCGGGAAAACGCGGTGCTGGGCCGCCCGGAGAGCGCCGGGCCCGGTCCGTGGACGAGCGGCGCGGCGATGCAGGCGCATGCGGAGCCGCTGATCGCGCGCTTCGATATCCGCCCGCCGGAGCCGGGACGGCCGGCGGCGGGGTTTTCCGGCGGCAACCAGCAGAAGATCGTGCTGGCGCGGGAGTTCGACGGCGTGCCCCATGTGCTGCTCCTCGGCCAGCCGACGCGCGGCGTCGATGTCGGCACCATCGAGACCATCCATGCGCAGGTCCTGGCGCTGAAGGAGCGGGGCACGGCCATCCTGCTGGTATCGACGGAGCTCGACGAGATACTCGCGCTCGCCGACCGCATCGTGGCGATGAATGCCGGGCGCGTGACCGGCATGCTTTCGGCCGCCGAAGCCACGCCGAGGCAACTCGGGTTGATGATGACCGGCGCCGGCGACGGGGCTGCGGTGTGACGGCGCTCCCGCGCTGGCTCGATATCGGCGTCCTTCCGGTCGTCAACCTCGTGCTTGCACTGCTGGCGGCGGCGGTCGTGGTCGCGCTGGTCGGCGAGGACCCGCTGGAGGTCTTCGCGGTTCTCCTGCAAGGGGCGTTTTCGCCGGGCTCGCTCGGCTACACGCTCTACTACGCGACCAATTTCATGTTCACCGGCCTCGCAGCCGCGCTCGCCTTCCAGGCCCGGCTGTTCAATATCGGGGCGGAGGGGCAGGCGATGCTTGGCGGTCTCGGCGTCGCGCTTGTCTGCCTTGCGCTGGAACCGGTCCTGCCGGGCTACCTCGTTGCTCTTGTCGCGATCGCCGCCGCCGCACTCTTCGGCGCTGCCTGGGCCGTCGTGCCGGGCTGGCTGCAGGCCTATCGGGGCAGCCACATCGTCATCACCACCATCATGTTCAACTTCCTCGCCTCCGGGCTCATGGTCTGGCTGCTTTCGGGGCCGATGATGCGCCCCGGCCAAGGCTCGCCGCAGACCCGGCTGTTCGGTGAGGCCGTGCGCCTGCCGGCGATCCACGACCTCCTTCGCGGCCTCAGCTTCGAGGCCGCCCGCTCGCCGCTCAACCTTTCCTTCCTGTTCGCGCTCATCGCCTGCGC
>Ga0209021_1002769_pt1 | contig 14839 bp, 10 predicted proteins | sample PinacodermFT_FD_187299 | JGI IMG/M metagenome (GOLD analysis project Ga0209021, IMG submission 187299) | Host-associated microbial community of the marine sponge Aplysina aerophoba from Gulf of Piran - sponge pinacoderm, lysed by freeze-thaw... | ecosystem: Host-associated > Porifera > Sponge >... | reverse complement strand
AGAAGCGGTGGCGTACCTCCGCAAGGCGGCTGGCCTAGACCCTTCGAAAACAGACGTTCGCTACCAACTCTCCCAAGTCCTGAGGAGAGCAGGCGACAGAGCAGCGGCGGAGAGGGAGCTGACAGAGTTCCGGCGCTTGAGAGCGCAGCAGCAGCAAGATGCGAGGCTTTCAAGGCTGATGCAAAGCGCCGAGCGAAGCATCTCGCAAGGACGACCCGAGGATGCCAAGGACTTGTACCAACAGGTGATCCGCCACGACCCCGCCAATGTGGCGGCACATATGAATCTTGGAATTGCCTACGAGCAACTTGGACGGAGGGCGTTGTCAGAAGCGATGTTCCGCAAGGTTTTGGAATTGCAGCCAGACCACGCGGACGCACATCTGAACTTAGGCCTGAAATTGGCTGCAAACGGCAGCTTTGAGGACGCATTGGCCAACATGACGGAGGCGTTACGGCTGGCTCCGGGCAACCTAGCGGCACGCCAAGGCTTGGCCATGGTTCTGACCCGGCTGGGTCGACCGCTAGATGCATTGCCCCACTTTGAAGCTGTTGTGCGGCTCAACCCCGACTCGGCTGACGCACGCCTCAACTTAGGCATCGCGCTGGCCGAGGGCGGACGCCAACAAGATGCGCTCGAAGCATTCCACGAAGCCGAGCGGCTCGCGCCAGAGACGGTTCGCCCGCACTACAACATAGGTCGTGTCTTGCTGGACTTGGGGCGCACCGGAGAAGCGCGCCAAGCGCTCGAGCGGGCCCTGAGTCTGAACCATGCCTACGCACCTGCTCTGCATCTACTGGGACAGATCGAACGAGCGGCGGGCAACGACGCGCGGGCCGTCGAACTGCTGAGAGCGGCGGTTGACGCAGACTCGGAGAATCCCCTGGCGCACTATGACTTGGGGTTGGCACTGGCGCAGTCCGGGAGCCCGGAGATGGCCCTGCCGCACTTCGAGCGTGCCTTAGAACTCGATCCGCGTCATAAGGAGTCGCTGTACAACCTAGCTCAAGCCGTGCAGGCGCTCGACCCGCAGAGAGCCCGGCAGCATCGGGAACGATTCGCGGCTCTCAAAGCCGAGGAGCAAGATACGGACCGGGCTGGAACGTTGTGGAATTTTGCGTTGGCTGAGGCGCAAAAGGAGCGCTGGGCGGAAGCCTTTGACCTCTTCCGGCAGGCGCTCGCCGCGTGTGGCGAATGCCCGGCCCGGGGACAGATCCACAAGAACTTCGGGCTGACTTATGGCCACGCGGGAGAGTTCGAAGACGCCGAGCGCGAACTCCTGCGGGCACTGGAGCTCTTACCCGGCGACACGGAGGTGCAGCAGGCGCTGCGAATAGTGAAGCGATCGCGGCAATCTCAGTGAAGCGCGAGCCCGTCCGAATTTCCAGGGCTTCCCACAGGGGTGTTGTTTCAGCGGACGTTTAGCTTGGTCTCGGCACTCTCCTTGTGCCGTCTTGCGTGCGCAACGTCGTCGCTCGTGCTTCGACGCGGGCCTTTCCCAAGGCGGGAGCTGGTCGGCCGCGCCGCCTGGTTCAGCCTAGTAGCCGACAGACTTGTCCACTAGGTGCGTCAGCTTCTCGCCCCTGGCAAAACGGCCGATGTTGCCCACGATCAGTTCGAGTCGGCGGTCGTCCGAGCCCTGGGCGTGCGACGCCACGTGGGGAGTGATCACGATGTTGTCGAAGTCCCACAGCGGATCGTTTGCCGGTAGAGGTTCCGGATCGGTGACGTCGAGTCCGGCGCCGGCCAACTTCTGGCTGTCGATGGCCTTTACCAAGTCGCCCTTGTCGTAAAGGCGGCCGCGCGAGACGGCGATGAAATATGCGCCCTTCTTCATCGCCTCAAACTGCTTGGCCGCGATCATGCGCTCGCTCTCTGGAGTTAACGGTGCCGCCACGAAGACCACGTCGCCCTTCGGCAGCACTTCGTCGAGCCGGTCCGGCGGCACGATCGTGGGCGCGTATACGCTGACGGGGATGTTCTTGGGGTCGACGCCGATCACGTCCATGCCGAAGGCGTGAGCCCGCTGGGCGATCTGGGTGCCGATTCCGCCCATGCCGATGATGACGGCCGTCATCCCGGGCAGTTCGGTCATGCCTTTGGGGGCATCGCTGCGGGACTTCCACTGCCGCTTGTTGGGGAGATATTCGTGCAGTCCGCGCGTCAGCGAGAGCAGCAGCGCGAAGGCGTGGTCACCGATGGTGGGCCCTTGGACCACCTTGCAGTTGGTCAGCATCACGTCGCTGGCCATGAACTCCGGCCAGAACGAGTAGGCTTCCACCCCCGCACTGACGGACTGCACCCATTCAAGATTCTTGGCTTTGGGGAAGAGTTCCTTGCTGATCCCGCCGATGATGCCATGGGCATCGACAATCTCTTTCGCAAACTCCTCGCTAGTCCGGGCAGCCACGACGGTGGCGTCGTTTCCAGCCGCCTTCTGGTAGAGCTCAATTGCCGCGTCGTCGTCGGAGAAGCCGTAGCCCGACCCTCGGACCACGATCTTCTTGTCGGCCGCAAAGCTCAGGGCGGCGAACGTGAGTAACAGTGCGAAGATGCGTTTCATTGGATTTCCTCCTCGTGCTGGAGAGTCTAGCACTGTTGCGGAGCTGCGAACCTTAGCTTGGGGCGGGAAATGTGCGGGAGGTGCCTGATCTAGTTGATATCTGGATCTGCGGTCGAACACCCCGTTGGGCCCGGGCTTGCAAAACCCCGCGGTCGCGAGCCGCCACTTGCCCGGATCGTACCTGCGCGAGGAGGGCGGCATCGGATTCGATGCCGGGCCACGAGCCTGTTTGGCCCGCACCTAGCGGAGTCTTATCGGCCCAAGTTGAACGGCTAACCTGCGGGCCTCGGCATTCGATGCGCCACTAGGTCTAGCCGATGCGCGGGCCTCCAGAACGGACCTACGCGAGTCCTCGCCGTGCTCGGCCTGCCTGAGTGGTCGTGCCGTGCCGGCTTGGAGCAACGACGTAGAACTAGACCCTCGTCCGTGCGGCAAGTCCCCGGAGAGCCGTGGAAACAACTCTGCGGAGGTGACCGCAATGACTGTCGCTGGTGCGGTACGGACTGCGGGCGTTTCGATAGGAATTAGGACAGTTAGGCGAGGGGGCTGATCGCGTCATCCGTCCGCAGCTGCGGAGCTGCACAGCAGGCGGCGTAGCAGCCAGCCTTGCGTTAGCGAAAGCGTTTTGTTCCAATAGATACCCTTGTGTAGTGACGGGCGGCTTAGTCTGCCTGCAAAGGATTTGTCATGCCCAAACCGAAATACATCACATCCGTAGAGAAGATCTCGAAGCTCAGCGCCGAGGATCGAGAGGCGGCGGCAAAGGTGAGCGAACGATACGTGTTCCGAACCAACGAGTACTACCAGAGCCTCATCGATTGGAACGATCCTGACGATCCAATTCGGCGCTTGGTCATTCCGGACGGCAACGAATTGAACGAGTGGGGCAGGTTGGACGCCTCGTTCGAGGAACTCTACACGAAGGTTCCGGGGCTGGAGCACAAGTACGCCGACACGGCCCTGCTGCTTTGCAACGACGTTTGCGGCGCCTACTGTCGCTTCTGCTTCCGCAAGCGCCTCTTTATGGATAACAACGATGAGGTCGTGCGGGATGTTTCGGCTGGCATCGCGTACATCCGGGAGCATCCGGAGATCAGTAACGTGCTGTTGACCGGCGGGGATCCGCTGATCATGTCCACCTCGAAGCTCGAGCCGATCATCGCACAGCTGCGCGAGATCCCCCACGTGAAGATCATCCGCCTAGGTAGCAAGATGCCGGCCTTCAACCCGTATCGGATCTTGGAAGACCCGAAGTTGCACGCAATGTTCGAGCGCTACTCCACACCGGAACAAGGCCGGATCTACGTCATGTGCCACTTCAACCATCCGGTCGAGTTGACAGATGTGGCCAGAGAAGGCTTGCAGTGCCTGCAGGCTCACTCTGTGGTGACGATCAATCAAACCCCCATGATCCATGGGATCAACGACGATCCAGGCGTGCTGAGCCAGCTGATGAACGAGCTCTCCTATCTGGGGGTGCCACCCTACTACGTCTTCCAGTGCCGCCCGACGGAAGGCAACGAGAGCTATTCGGTGTCTGTCGAAAACGCTTACCGCATCTTCGCGAAGTCGCTCGAGCGGATGTCCGGGCTGGCCAAGCGGGCGCGCCTAGCTATGTCGCACTCGACGGGCAAGATCGAGATTCTTGGGCTCACTGACGAGAACGTGCTGTTCAAGTACCACCGCGCAGCGGACCCGCGCAACACGGGCAAGATCCTGATTTTCCGCCGCAACCCGGAAGCGCACTGGTTCGACGACTACATGGAGTCAAGGGAGTACTTGCCTTCGAACTTGGTACATATCGAGCCTGTACTAGTAGCGCAGTGACGGGTTGGCGCTCTTGCGATCCATAGCGGCGGTCCGTCCCCGCCTCCGAGGTGCGAGCGGCTGGCCCATATACTGATAAATTCTGCTCCCCATGCACTGGTTTCGTGCATCTAAGCCATCTCCGTCTGGCCGATTCTGCTTCGCACGCTCGCTCCCGCTCAGGCGACTTGGGCTGGTGGGCGTAGCACTCGCATTGGCGTGCGCCTGTGGCCACGAGGCAGGTCGAACTGCCGCCCCAGACGTGCTCGCCGACTGCGAGCCCGGCGAGGGACCGCGTGATGCGCGTTGCGGCTGGATAACCGTCTACGAAGATCGGACCGCGGGAGCCGGGCGCCAGATTGAGCTGCGCGTCGTGGTGTATCCGGCTCTCAGCCGGGATCAGCAGCCTGATCCTCTCTTCGTGCTGGCCGGCGGGCCAGGGCAGGGTGCCGCTCAGGCCAGCGCCGCGGTTGCCGTGGCGTTCGGCGATGTGCGCCGAGAGCGCGACATTGTCTTCGTAGACCAGCGCGGAACAGGGGAGTCGAACGGCCTGCCCTGTGACACAGAAACCGACGATTTGGGCAGGCTGTTCAGCGCTGAGCACAGCATTAGCGCTCTGCTGGATTGTTTGGATGGGTACGATGCCGACCTGCGTATGTACACCACTGCCATTGCCATGGACGATCTCGACGAGGTCCGGGCCTCTCTTGGTTATGAACGCATAAACCTCTGGGGCGGCTCTTACGGCACTCGCGCCGCCTTGGTTTACCTCCGACGCCATGGCGAGCACGTGCGCAGTGTCGTCTTTGACGGTGCCGTGCCAATGGCAATGACCCTGCCGGAAGAGCTTCCTCAGGACGCGCAGCGGGCGCTCGACCTGCTGTTCGACGATTGCGAGCGGCGGACCACTTGCCGGGGGCGCTTTCCCGATCTTCGTCGCCAGCTCGGCGAGGTGTTGGCCAGGCTGGACAACGGACCGGTTCGAATCACGCTGCAGCACCCTCGCACGGGCGAGGAGGCAGACATCGAGTTGCGTCGCGAAGTCGTGACGGGAGCGTTGCGCGCGGCCCTTTACAGCGCAGATGCGGCCGCAATCGTTCCCCTGTTGATCGACCAGATGCACAGCGGGGACTTCACCGGATTGTCCGCCTTGGCCGTCGGAATTGAGAGCGGCCCCAGCGAGTCCAAGATCAATTGGGGGATGTTCTTCTCGGTGATTTGTGCCGAGGATCTTCCATGGGTTGACGAAGCGGCCCGGAACTCCTCGCCGTCCGGAGTGTTCAGCAACGACGAGACGCTCGGAGTATGGGACAAGATCTGCGATGCATGGCCTCGTGGCGAGGTCGCTGCCAGCTATCACGAACGAGTGGTATCGGATGTGCCAGCCTTGGTCGTGTCAGGAGCGCTAGATCCCGTCACGCCGCCGCGCTGGGGTGACGAGTTGGCTGCGGGCTTCTCTAATGTGCGCCATGTCGTGGCACCGGGGACAGGCCACGGCGCATCGGCTTGGGGTTGCGTGCCGGAGTTGGTGGCGGAATTTGTGCAAGCCGGGTCTGCGGAGAATCTGGACATTGCTTGCGTGGAAGACCTTCAGCGACCAGGCTTTTTTGTCACGCACGGCGGACCCTCGATGGAGCAAGAGCAGTGATCGAGGTGCGCGATCTCCGCAAGCGCTTCGGAGACGTGGTCGCAGTGGACAGTGTCTCGTTCGAGGCCCGAAACGGCGAAGTCACAGCCCTGCTTGGACCGAACGGGGCGGGCAAGACCACTACTTTACGCTCCATCTACGGGCTGATCCAGCCTGAGGCCGGAGAAGTGGTCGTTGATGGCGTGGATGCGATTGCGCGACCTTTGGATGCTCGGACTCGGTTAGGAGTGCTGTCTGAGGCCAAGGGGCTCTACCCGCGCCTGACGCCCCGCGAGCACGTGCGCTACTTCGCCCAACTGCAGGGCCTGGGGCGCGACGAGACCGAGGCCCGTTGCGACGCCTTGGTCGAACTGCTCGACATGGGAGACTTCGCCGACAGGCGAGCTGCGGGCTTATCGCACGGCGAGACCACCAAGGTTGCGCTTGCGCGGGCTTTGGTGCATGACCCGGCCAATATCCTGCTGGACGAGCCGACTACCGGGCTGGACGTGATGAGCACGCGTGCCGTCCGCAGCTTGATTGGCCAACTGCGGGAACGGGGCAAGTGCGTGGTGTTCTCGAGTCACATCATGCAGGAGGTCGCGGTCGTAAGCGACCGGATTGTCATCGTTTCAGCGGGCACAGTAGTTGCCAGCGGCACTCCCTCCGAACTCAGGCGGGCGACTGGCCTAGACGACCTTGAGGATGTTTTTGTCGCCTTGACAGGGCACGACGGAGCGTCCGGATGAAGCATCTGTTGGCAGCACTCATAGTGGTGTTGCGGAAAGAACTTGTGGACGGCGTTCGCGACCGGCGTTCCTTGCTTTCAGTGTTGGCTCCGCTGGCCATCTTTCCCCTCGTGATATTTCTGGCGATGGACCAAGCGTCCGACCAGATCGAGCGGGCGCGGCAGATTACGGTACCGGTCGTCGGCGGGGAACATGCCCGGGACCTGATCGACTGGCTGGATCAGCAGGCGGGCGTAGATATCGAGGAAGGTCCGGACGAGCCTCGCGAGGAAGTCCGCGAAGGCAATGTGGACTTCGTAGTCGTCATCCCGGAGGACTTCGCCGAGAGCTTCGCCCGTTCCAAGACGGCCGAGATCGAGATCATAGTAGAGAGCTTGGACGGCAGAGTAGGTCGTGCCGTCAGCCGCTTGCGTGGTCTGATCCGCGGGTATGGACAGCGAATCGCCGACCAGCGATTGATCATCCGGGGAATCAGCCCAGATGTGGTGCGCCCCATGCGGGTCGAAACTCTCGAGTTGCAGACCCAGCAGCAACGCGCCGCGAGGGTGATCGGCTTTATGCCCTTGATCTTAGTCATGGGCATTTTCGTTGGAGGCTTACAGGTCGCGATCGATTCGACCGCTGGAGAGAGGGAGCGCGGTTCGCTCGAGCCACTGCTGGTCATTCCAGTGCCACGCCTGTCAATCATCGGTGGCAAGTGGCTAGCTGCGACCGCTTTTTCGTTGGCGAGCGCCGTGCTAGCGGTGGCGATGATGGTGATCGGCTTGGAACTGAGCCCCTTGGAGCGCTTAGGCTTGCGCTTCGAGATCGATGGCGGCGTGATGGCGGTTGTGCTGGCGTCAGTTCTACCGCTGGCATTGCCGGTGACGGCGTTGCAAATGGGGGTGGCTACGCTGGCTAGGTCTTACAAGGAAGCCCAGTCTTATGTGTCGTTCCTAATGCTGCTGCCGATGTTGCCGCTAATCTTGACTATGGGCTCGCCAATTGAAGATGCCGGCTGGAGGCTGCTGGTTCCAGTGCTCGGACAGCAGGTATTGATTCAAGACGCGATTGAAGGCGAGGGGTTGGCGTTGGCCGACTATGCTGTCACCGCATTGGTGGCGGTTGCCTGTGCAGGGCTGTGTCTTTGGCTTACGAGCTACCTGTTCCGCCGGGAACGAATCGTATTCGGAAGATAGGCGCGAGCTACCAGCCTTGGCAACTCGTTGCGGTATGCGATGGTGCCGGACTTCAGGTGATTGTCCTATACAGCTTCACTCATGAGAGCCTCCAGTTGGAGATTCAGCTTAGACGAGGTCGTCGACAGTGACGTTGAGCGCGTTCGCGATGCGCTTCAAGGCTTTGACTGAACCAGGCTTCCTCCCATTCTCGATGTCCGACAAATAGGATGCCGCGATCCCAGCGGCCGCTGCAAGCTCGGCGGCCTTCTTGCCGCGATAGTCTCGCCAGACACGCACCGGGTGGTCTCCGTGCGCGATGCGTTTGACCAGTTCGAACGGCACAAGTTCTTGATCGGGATCTTCCAATGCTCGCTGCATCAATGCAGCATCCACGGCATCTTGATCCACAGCGTTTCGGAGTGCCTCATACTCGGCGCGCGGAACCACGGCGTACTCTTCTCCGCCGAGGGAGATGATTTGGGCGGCGAGGGTAGTCATCGGTATGCTTCTCCACGGGGCACAATTGTCGCTATCGTCAGCGTTTTGGCTTCGGTGTTGACGGAATACAGCACGCGCCAGTCGCCTACCCGCAACCTGAAGCCATCAATCGCTGTCAAGGCGGTCACATTTTGGTTCGGAGCGAAGGGATCAGCCGCAAGAGTGTCGATCTTGCTGATAGTCGCGCTCTCGGTGTTTCTTGGCATTCCACGGAGACGGCGGGTTGCTTCCTTCGTGAACATCACGTTGAACACTAAATTAGCATAGCTATAAGGAAATCTACCTCGCTCAAGAATTATCTATTAGAGAACAAGTCCGTGGTCTTGACGCACTCTACGAGGCTCCAAGTGCAGTTTAGGCCGTCAGCTCTCGTAGATGCGAATCCCTTGTGCAGCACAGGGAATTGAGCCGTTATCGCCGGATCGGCAAGCCCTTCTTGAAAAACCTACTGCGTCAGGATTCCGTTGCTGGCCCGTGGGCTTGGGAGCATTTCGGACCGCTGAGTGATCTGGAGTGCTGGTCGGTATCTTGAGCCCACGCCCGGATTTGACGCCTCATGTCCACTCCCCCCTTGGTGAGATATCCAGGTTAGGTCTTAGTTCTGAGTTAGGCCAAGAGTGGCTTCCTGACTTGCTCGGACTCTAGCTGACGGCTCCTGTATATTTTGACCAACTACCTGACTGGCGTTGGAGGCCGCTGTAGGTGCAACAGCGCGGCATGCCTTGATGTAGATGATCCGCGTGTATTAGAATTCGACTCTTGGGCGAGCAGGAGCATAGTCCACATAGTTACTCTTGGACAGGCGGGTGAGACCCCAGTTGAATGCGGGCCTTCGATCATGACTACTGAAGTAGACCTCATTGTTACGGCCCACCCTGCGCTAGCAGACTACCTCCGCTCTGACTGCGGGATTGTGGCTGATCGTGTGATTCCCCACGCGTCAACGGATGACGTTCGCGGTACGGTCGTGGCGGGCGTGCTCCCGCTAGCGCTAGCGGCTATGTGCAGCGAGGCCTACTTGGTTGATGTGGTATTGCCTGCCCAACTCCGGAGCAAGGAACTGGACCTTGCCGATATACGAGCGCTTCAACCGCAACTGCGGCGTTACTCGGTATGGGATTTGACTGACGACTGGCCGGCTGAACTTGACCTTCCTTTTGATTTCGACAGCAACAGCCTGCCCTATAACGACCTATTATGTAAGCTGGGATTCGAATTCGGCTGGCGCATCGGGGAGAGACTTTGCACGCGTTACGATGCTGGTGAGCGCAATTTCGGTGGAGCCGACCTTAATGGAGCCGATCTGACCGGTGCCAACTTGGCTGGTGCCGATCTCAGTGGAGCCAAGTTGAATGGTGCCACGCTGAGCTGCGTCAAGCTGAGCGGTGCCAAACTAAGCGGTGCCAAACTGAGCGGTGCCTATCTTGTCGGTGCCGATCTCCGCGGTTCTGATCTAAGCGATGCGAACCTTAGCGGTGCCGATCTTGCCTGTGCCGATCTCCGCGGTTCTGATCTAAGCGATGCGAACCTTAGCGGTGCCGGAGGTCTTCTGGACTTGGCCGATCTTAAAGGAGCCGACCTCAGCGGTGCCCAGATCACAGGCACAGGCCTTGATGTACAAGGTCAATTGGACGAACTGTTGGCGGATGAACCTGCACCTGAAGAAAGGAACGGTCCACAAATCAACTTCGACACCACTCAGGCGGACTGGGAGCGGCTCAAGCGACTACAGGCATTGCTGTCTGACCATGAGCGTGGCATGTACACGTCGCGTGCGCAGACGCTAAGATGTGCCCTGAAGATCGCAGTTGGTGCCGTGACGGATCAGGATCGTGAGCTAGCGCGGCGACTGATTCACACAGGCAATATTTGATCACCGCCTAGCGCGGTCGGCACGGCAACCCCTCATTCTTACCTCCATGGCTGCCCGGCCAGTGTTGGCTGTGTGCCCTATCAGTTCATCTGTTCGGAATGTTCCCTACGTCGGCCAGCGGGAGCGAGATCATCTTCATCCCGATCAGAAATCAGAGATGGAATCACTCGCTGACAGCGATCGAATCCGAATAGTGTTGGATCGCATCGCCGTCGTAGCCAAGTTCGGCCAATATCTCTACGGTGTGCTCTCCGATGGTCGGGGGAAGGTGACGTAGGGCGGGACGCTCTCCATCGAAGCGCACGGGCATCTTCAGGTCGCGGTAGTCCGGCACTCGTGGGTGAGCGACTGGGTCGAAAATCTGGTTGGCCTTGACTTGCGGGTCGTCGACCACTTGGTCGATGCTCTGTATCGGGGAGCACGGTACGCGGTGGGCCTTTAGCAGTTTGTCGAGTTCCTCGGTGGTCAACTTCTGCGTTTGGGCCACAAGCAGTTCTCGGAGAGCTGAATAGTTCTTGACCCGCAACGGATTGTCCAAGAACCGAGGGTCATTGGCCGCTTCCGGGACTTCCAACGCTTCGCACAGCCGCCGGAAGATCCCGTCGTTGCCGCCACAGATCATCAGGTCCCCGTCCTTGGTCGGGAACGATTCGTACGGCGCGATCATCTTGAGCCCCGTTCCCATCCTTTGCGGCACGTTTCCGCCCGCAAGATAGGTCATCATGTGGTACCCGATCCAACCCAGCGAGGTGTCGAGTAGCGAGCACTCGACTAGCGAGCCGACACCCTCGGCGTCGCGCTTGCGCAGGGCCGCCAGCACGCCCAGCGCGATCAAGTACCCCGATCCGATATCCACTACCGACCCGCCGACCCGCGCCGGAGGGCCGTCCGCTTGGCCTGTGATCGACATGATCCCGCTGTAGGCTTGCAGCAGCGGGTCGTACCCGGGCGTGCTCGCGTAGGGGCCCTCCGACCCGTAGCCGGTGAGTGAGGCGTAGACAATCTTGGGGTGTCTTGCCTTGACCGATTCGTAATCGAACCCCATCCTCTCGATCACCCCCTTGCGGAAGGCCTGCACGACCACGTCGGAACAGGCTAGTAGGCGATCGATCACCGCGCGGCCCTCAGCAGACTTCATGTCTACGACGATGCTCCGCTTGTTGCGGTTGAACGCTAGGAAGATCGGTGCGTCGCCTCCCCAGAACGGCGGCCCCCAGTTCCGCGCCGGGTCTCCGCCAGGCGGTTCGACTTTGACCACATCCGCGCCTAGGTCGCCTAGCATTTGGGTTGCTTGGGGCCCGGCAATGTACTGCGACAGATCGAGGACTCGGATTCCTTCGAGCATCCTACCGTTATACCCTTGCCGTCGGGCTATGTCGGTTAGGCGAGGATCTCTTCGATCACGTGGCCGTGTACGTCGGTCAGGCGGCGATTGATCCCGTTGTGATACCAAGTCACACGTTCGTGGTCCAAGCCCAGCAAGTGCAGCATGGTCGCGTGAAAGTCATGCACGGTCGCGATGTTCTCCACAGATCGACCTCCTAACTCGTCAGTTGTTCCATAGCTGGTGCCGCCGCGGATGCCCGCACCGGCGAACCAAGTCGTGAATGCGTTGGGATTGTGGTCGCGGCCCACAGTGCCCTCTTGATGCGTGGGCATTCGTCCGAATTCCGTCGCCCAGACCACGAGGGTGTCCTCCAGCATGCCCCTTGACCGCATGTCCTTGAGCAGGCCCGCTGTCGACTGGTCCAGGATCGGGCAGTGACGCTCGTAGTCGGCCTTGAGCGTCTTGTGGGCATCCCAGTTCAGCAGGCCGTCCACTCCCGACGCGCGGGAGGCACAGAAGAGATTGACGAATCGCACACCTCGTTCCAGCAGTCGGCGCGCCAGCAGGCAATTCCGGCCGTATGCAGCCTTGAGAGGGTTCGGGTCGTTCGCCGCGTAAAGGTCCCGCGTCGCCTGCGTCTCCTTCGATAGGTCAGTGACTTCGGGAGCCGAGAGTTGCATCCGAGCGGCTAGTTCGTACGCTGCGATGCGTGCCTTGAGTTCCTCATCCCCGGGATGCGCCGCCGCATGAGTTCGGTTCAACTCACCAAGGAAGTCTCGCGTGGCGGCATCGCGCTCGGGCGAAATGCTTGCCGGCCGGTCCAGATTTCGAATCGGCTCCTGTGCGTTGAACACGATCGCCTGGTGTTCTGCGGGCAGAAAGCCCGCGCCCCAATTGGCCGGGCCTGCGGGTGGAATGCCACGGACATCCGGAATCGCGACATAGGTGGGCAAGTTGTTGTTTTCTGTGCCGAGAGCATGGCTCACCCACGATCCGGCTGATGGGAAGCCCTCGAGGACAAAGCCAGTGTTGAGCAAGACGCATGCCGGTCCGTGCGTGTTGGTCTTGGACTGCATCGAGTGGACAAACGCAATTTCATCAGCAAGTCCGCCTAGGTGCGGCAGCAGCTCGGAGATCATCTTGCCGCTTTGGCCGTGCGGCTTGAATTCCCAGGGCGAGCCCATCAACGCCCCGTTGTTGCCTTGGAAGGTCACTGCGTCCAGCGCAGCCGGCGCCTGTTGGCCTGAACGCCGTTGGAGTTCCGGTTTGTAGTCCCACAAGTCGATGTGTGAGGCCGCGCCGGGACAGAAGATCTGCAGCACGCGCTTGGCTTTTGGCTCAAAGTGCGGAGGTTGCGCCGCCAGTGAGCGTCGCTGAGGCAGCATGCTTGCCAGTGCAACGCCCTGCAGGCCCGTGACAAACTCTCCAAGCAAGTCCCTGCGCGTGTGAGTGGACGCCATTGGCACTGCTCCCCGAACTGCGGGCGAATGCTCCTTCAGTGAGTGGGGGTCGTGCAAGATGCGGGATCCCGATGCGAAGCCGGAAGCGCTACGGCGAGATGTGGCCATCAGAACACGTACAGGAACTCGTTGGAATTCAGGATCGCTCGGCCGAGCGCTTCCAGTCCGTGGTCTGCTACGAACGCCTTCGCAGAACGAAGCTCCTCCGCACTCGGTTCGCGCAAATAGGCGCGTCGCCACGCGGCTTTGACCAGGTCATCTTGGTCTGCGCCAGATTCTGCCTCGACTTGTGCTGCAAAGGATGCGGCTTGGTCCAAGACGAAGGCGTTGTTGAGTAGACTCAGCGCCTGCAGGGGAGAGGTGGTCGTGATGCGCTTGGGGGCGGGCAGGGAAGTGTCCGGGCAGTCGAATTCACCGAGCAGCTCCGGCTTCACGGAACGGGCGTGTTGGTGATAGACTGCGCGCCGGTATGTGTCTGGGGAGAACTCTTCGAGCGAGTAGTAGGTCGCAACGTTGTCGACCGTATAGCGGTATAGCCGGAAACCGGGTCCACCCATGCGCCGGTCTAGATTCCCACTCGCCTGCAAGACCGCGTCTCGGAGTTCCTCAGCCCCCAAGCGCCTTGGCGGGTACCTCCACAGAAACACCCCCTCCCTGTCCACACGAGCCGCCTCTTGGCGGAACCTGCTGGACTGGCGGTAGGCCGCCGACAGCACGATCTCTCGGTGTAAGGGCTTGAGCCGCCAATCGTGGGTATGGATTAGGCGATGGCCCAGCCAGTCGAGCAGTTCTGGATGCGACGGCATGCCCCCGTTGATGCCGAAGTCACTGGGGTTGCGCAAGAACGGCTGCCCGAAATGGTGCATCCACACTCGATTTACGATGACCCGCGCAGTCAGGGCGTTGTCATCTGACGCAATCCATTTGGCCAGCGCCAAGCGCCGCTCGGCTTCCGGTGCGTCCAGGGCCAGCTCGAATTCCGTTAGCAGAGCCGAGAGCGTGCTCAAACTTCCCGGCGCGACTTCGGGCCCCTCATTCATGGGGTCTCCGCGCAGCATCACGAAGGACGGCTTGTCCGGCTGCTCGAAGCGGCCCAAGAACGCTCGCCGCGGCTTGGGCCGCTTCGCCAAGGCCCGTTGCGCTTCTCGTTCAGATTGTTCCAAGCGATCCCATCGAACCCTCTCGTCCGGAGTGAACACGGCATGGAGCAAGAGGCGCTCTTGATCAGCCTCCGTATAGGGAAGACGACCTTCAGAGGAAGCGACGGTGGTCCATGAAGCTCCATCCAACGACACCGAAATCTCGTAGTCCTCTGGCTGCGGCGGCCCGAATCGGCCGCCAAAGCCACCCAAGCGGTCTGAGGACCACTCGACGCGATAGATCCGCTCTGGCACTGCGAGCTCGATCTGAATCCACGCCGGCATCGCGGTGGTCGAAATCCAGCGCCGATCATGCTTGCCGTCCACGAGGTTGGCTGGGGAATAGGTGTCGGGTCTGGCGGAATCGACCCGCGTTCCACTCACAGTGGCCTTCCCGTCTAGTGCGACGTTGCGGCCTTCGTCGTTCGCCGAGAAGACCGCAAACTCATCTAGGTCGACACGGTTGCGGTTGCCGGTAGCGCTGCTAACCCGCATGCGCACATAACGCGCCATGACGGGATCGAAGGTCTCTTCCGTGCCAGCCTGCTCGACAGGCGGTCGGTATTGGCCAAGAATGGCTTCGCGGTTCCTATCGACGCGCTGCTGGGCGGTCTTACGGAGGGCTTCGAGCCCAGCC
>Ga0209021_1002749_pt1 | contig 14921 bp, 14 predicted proteins | sample PinacodermFT_FD_187299 | JGI IMG/M metagenome (GOLD analysis project Ga0209021, IMG submission 187299) | Host-associated microbial community of the marine sponge Aplysina aerophoba from Gulf of Piran - sponge pinacoderm, lysed by freeze-thaw... | ecosystem: Host-associated > Porifera > Sponge >... | reverse complement strand
GACAGAGCAAAGAAGCGATGAAGTAAAACACGACAACACATCCTCCCCATCCTGTACATCGATGTCAGTTCTCCCCGACAACCTCGACTGCTACTACGAACCTCTTACCCCCGAAGACCAGGCAATATTCAACTACAACTCGCTCATAGAATCCGGCGAATTCGAAGAAGGCGAAATCACCTTCGTGCCGCCCTCAGAAGAAGCCCACCGCGACTACGCCATCGCCCTCAGTCAGATAAGGGAAGCCGCCGAAGCCGAAGGCATCCCTCTCCTCCCCAACCCCCTCGCCGGCACCCTACAACACCCCAACATCCGCAGCCCCTAGTTGCAAATAGCAGACCGTCATCCTGCGGAGGCAGGAATCCAGTGGGACAGAAACGCGACGCTCAGGCAAAGGCGAGGTCCTAGCTCTCAGACACATAGTCGTAAGCTCTGGATGTATGCTGGCGCATCACCACCGGCGCGTGATTCGTCTTGACTTTACACAAGGCCAGTGGCAGACTAGGGCAGACATTTCTGCTCTGACCCCACATTGCCCCAGCGACAAACCCCTTGCCCTGATAACAGATGATTATCGACATTCACACCCACACCTACCCCACTTCCGACGACAGCACCCTGACCCCCGAGGAACTGATTGCCAAGGCAAAGCGCATCGGGCTCGACGGTGTCTGCATCACTGACCATGACCGCTTCTGGGACCCCCAGGACATCCACGCGCTGTCCCGCAAGCACGACTACCTCGTACTGCCCGGCTGCGAAGTAACCACCGAGGAAGGCCACCTGCTGGTCTATGGACTGCGAGAGTACATCTTCGGCATGCACAAGGCATCCTATGTCAAGGAACTGGTAGACGATGCCGGCGGCGCGATGGTCGTAGCGCACCCCTACCGGCGCTTCTACCGCAAGCAGGCGCACACCAGCGAAGAAGCCTACGAGGAAATGCTCACCAGGGCATCACGCAATAAGGTCTTCGGTTTCATAGATGCCGTCGAAATCTTCAATGGTCGTGGCTCCGACGAAGAAAATCATTTCGCGGGCGACCTCGCCGACCGCTTCGGCCTCAGTGCCACCGGCGCCAGCGACGCCCACAGCCTTGAACAGGTCGGCACCTACGCCACCCGCTTCCAGCAGCCCGTCCGCGACCTCGACGACTTCATCGCCGAGCTGAAGGCAGGCAGGTTCCGCCCCTTCTCCATGCGCGAGTCCGCCGCAGCACTCGCCCGAGCGTAAGCCAACCCCAGCCGCCGGACTATATGCCATGCCAGCCCCCTTACTTGAGATAAAGGACCTGCACACCTACTTCATCACGAAGGAGGGCGTAAACAAGGCCGTCAACGGTGTAACCCTATCGCTCGAAGAAGACTCCATTCTCGGCGTCGTCGGCGAAAGCGGCTCCGGCAAGACCGTTACCGCCCTCTCCGTCCTTCAGCTAGTGCCATTCCCCGGCGAGATAGTCCAGGGCAGCATCTCCTACAACGGCAAAGAACTTCTGACCATGCCAGCGGAAGAGATTCGCCACATCCGCGGCAAGGAAATCTCACTCATCTTTCAGGACGCGGGCGCGGCGCTCAATCCCGTAATTCCTATCGGTAAGCAGGTCGAAGAAATCGTTCTCGAACACACGGACATGGGTCGCAGGCGGGCCCGCAATCTGGCGATAGACCTGCTGGGGCAGATGGGCATCCCCGACGCTAAGAACATGCTCAGCCGCTACCCATTCCAGCTTAGCGGCGGCATGGCGCAGCGCGTCTTGATGGCAATCGGCGTCGCCCTGAAACCCAAAGTTCTGATCGCCGACGAGCCCACCTCAAACCTGGACGTTACCCTGCAAGCCGAGATTCTCCACCGCCTCAGCCAGCTCCAAGAAGAGAACCACTCTGCCATAATGCTCATCACCCACGACCTCGGCGTCGTTGCACAGATGACGCAAACGGTCGCGGTGATGTACGGCGGGTCCATAATGGAGTACACCGATACCAAATCCCTGTTTGCGAAGCCACTGCACCCCTACACTTGGGGACTGTTCCAGGCAATACCTCGCCTCGACACCGGGCAGCAGGCGCTGAATCCGATTCGCGGCGCGCCGCCCAAGATGGTTGACGCTCCGGACAGGTGCCCCTTCCTTGAGCGTTGCAGCAAAGCCACCACCCAGTGCCGCACTATGCCCGTGCCCCCGCTCGTGGAGGTCGAACCCAACCACCGCCTCGCCTGCTACAACCCCATCGTGTACAGCTAGACTCGTCGCGTTACTCCAGCCATGGCATGAACTGCCGCCACTCGTCCAGGATGTGCCGGTGGTGGAAGATGTAATAGGGATTCGGTCGCGGCGCGGCAGGCTTGGTCAGCAGTCTCATATTGGCTTCGCGCGGCGTGAAGCCCGCCTTGCGGTGGTTACAGGGAATGCACGCGCTCACAACGTTCTCCCATACATGGGGCCCCTTCCGCGAGCGCGGTATGATGTGGTCCAGGGTCAGGTTTTTCGACTCCATGCCGCAGTACTGGCAGCGGAATCCATCACGGTAGAATACGGCCCGCCTCGACATTCTACGGCGCACCACAGGACGCTTGACCATGTAGATGAGCCGTATGACGGACGGGATAGGCACGCGCTGCGTTACGGTGGCAATGTGCTCGTCCCCGTCTATCAGGGTCTCCGCCTTGCCCCGCCCGAGCAGCACTATTGCTCGCCGTGCGTTGCACACATTCAGAGGTTGGTAATTCTGGTTCAGCACCAGAACAGGCTTGTTTATCGACATTATCAGCCCTGCTCCGAATTCGTGGTCTTAAATCGTCCGCTCGCCCTTAGGTCCTTCTCCCTACCATCTCCAATGATTCCGCAAAGCCCGGTGATATAAATCCGAATGAGTTAAGTGGCAGTCCGTCGGTCTGCTCGATAAAGATCCTCACCACTGCCGACTCGGAAAGCGCATCCTCCAAGCCTTCGCGCACATCGCCACTGGCGCTGGATATGTTCGTGCTTTCCAATGGCATATCGTAAGTAAATCTCGCGAGAGCCAACACCAATGCCCCGGCCAACACGCCACCAAGAACGACTCCCAGCAGCACACCGCCAACGCGATCAATCAGCGAAGACGCCCCAAGAGTTGCGATGCCGAGCGATCGCCCTATGATCTTCCAGGCAAACTGGACGGCAGCTACGGTAAGAGCGATCACTATCACATACACAGCAACAATGATGCTCGTGCTGCTCCACTCGACGTACCCGCCCGCCAGTCCCAGCGCAAAAGCAATCTGGCTCGCGAACAGCCACCCTATTATCAGCGCGAGCGCGTTGACGGCCGCGCCAAGCAGACCAATCCGAAACCCGCGCAACGCACCAATTGCAACAAGCCCAATAAGTACAATATCCAGCCAATTCATCAGTCACGATTTTAGCATAGGATGCTGCCTACTGTTACAGCGGGCCGCCAGCACCCCACCATTTCTCAAATAAGCAGAACGGGAGCACCGATTAATTCGCTGCTCCCGTTCTGATTTTCAATCAGCCTTTATATTTTTATCGTGGTTGCTGTGCGGGGACTGGATTTACGAGGCCATTCCCCAGGGAAATCGGGAGCAACTCGTCGAGTTCGTCCAGCGTCCAGCGGCTGTTCTTGTGGATGCTGCGAATGACGTGGCGCGGAGAGTACAGGGTTGCCGGCCAGCCGCTCGTACCGATGACCTGCCCAGTGATCTGGCAGTTCTCTGATGACAGGTACACTGCCTTCGGTGCGTTATTCTCCGGTGCGCGCGCCTCGGGCGGTCCCATAATGGGAGCGCCTTGTGTCGTCTGGGTAGCGCCTACTGAAGCGGCCGCCGCCTGACGCTGTGTCTGCCTGAGCTGCTGAGTGCTCTCAGGGATGGTCTCAGTCATACGGGTTGCGCCGCCCGGGTACACCGCGTTAACCAGGATGCCGTGCTCGTTCAGCTCACGAGACAGCGCCCGCGTAAATCCGACCATGCCCTCTTTAGCTGCCGCGTAGTTCGCCTGCCCTGAAGCGCCCATGCCTGAGCCGGAGGAGAACAGCACCAGTCTGCCATATCCTTGGTTAATCATGTGCGGCACGGCATGGCGCACCATGTTGTACGCACCGTACAGGTGGACCTGCAGCACGCCGTCCCATTCTTCCTCTGTCATATTGAACACCATGCGGTCGCGGAGGATTCCCGCAACATGGTTGACCACATCGAGTCGGCCATAGTTGTCGATAGCGGCCTGAATTATCTTGCCAGCCGAGTCATAGTCTGCCACCGAGTCGAAGTTGGCGACTGCCGTGCCGCCGCGAGACTCGATTTCCGCCACAACCTGCGATGCCGGCGCGTCCGAGCCGCCCACTCCGTCAACACCGCCGCCGAGGTCGTTGACCACTACGGAGGCGCCTTCGTCAGCCAGCAGAATGGCTACGCTCCGGCCTATACCACGGCCGGCACCAGTAACGATTGCTACTCGCCCTTCCAGTCTCTTGCCCATGCTTGTTTCCTTTCTATGCTTGCAAATGTGAAATGGTTGAGCGGTGGCCTTAGAGGCCCTTGCCGAATATCTTGGGGAACAACTCATCCATCTCGGCCATCGTGAAGGTGCCCCACTTGTGGATGGCGTTGGCAATCTCCGGGTTGGAGTATAGGTAAATGCTGCCGCCACGCACGCCGAACACATTGCAGTTCACATTCGGTGCAGCGTAAGTGGAGAGAAACACTGCCAGAGGTGCGACATTGGCAGGATCGTCCTCGCTGCCTTCGCCCTCCCAGTCAGAAACCGGCGGGGACTGTCCGATGCCCGCGCGCTCAGACGGCGACGGGGAAGGCCCCTCCGCTACACGGAACTCTTCGACAGAACCGGGGAAGAGTCGGGTTTCCACCAGAGGCGAGATTGCGTTGCACGTTACGCCGTACCGTCCGAGGTCTCTACCGACAGTACGAGTCAGCCCGATAATTGCTTCCGACGCTGCCGCATAATTTGAGCGTCCAATGTCGCCAAGACCTGCGTCAGAAGTGAAGTTGACAACGCGCCCACTGCGCTGCTGCCGGAACAGGATCGCAGCGAACTTCGTCGGTGTGAAAGTCCCTTTCACGTTGTACCTGATTACACGGTCCCACTCATCAGGACTCATGCGATATATCATCCGGTCTTGTAATACGCCAACACTGTTGACGAGCACATCAACCTGGCCGAAGCTGTCAACGGCAGAGCGAATCACCGCCTCGCCGCCCTCCATAGTCGCCACGTTGTCGTAGTTGGCAACAGCGTTGCCGCCCGCTGACTTGATCGCTTCGACCGTACCGTCAGCAGGATCACTTGACGAACCACTGCCGTCAACATCGCAACCAAGGTCGTTGACTACTACGGACGCACCTTCTTCGGCGAGCAGCAGTGCAGTTGCCCTGCCGATTCCGCGTCCCGCGCCAGTCACAACCGCTGTTTTGCCTTCTAAGCGGTTTCCCATGTAATACACCTCCGTACTGGTTAGGTTCTGATTCTTAAATACATCAATTCCAGCCGCGTAAATGGCATCTATGTCCAATTTCGAAACTCATCGAATACAGGCGACTTTAACCTGACGTTAACGCGGCTTAATCTCTTGTTGCAGTTTGAACTGCGCGCCACATGATACCTTATCGGCGAATGTTTGAAAAGTTTCTCACAATCAGTGATGGCGCAGTCCGAAGAGACAGAAATCAGCTGTATCAGCGCCACGAATTATAAGGAGTGGAAGCGTGATCCACCAGAATTTCAAGTGTGAATTCTACCTGATCCGGCACGGGCAGTCTGAATCCAATGCCGATACCGAATATATACAGGGCAACTATGACTGTTCGCTAACACCAAAGGGATTCGAGCAGGCGCATCTTCTGGGCAAAAGGTTCAGAGAAGATGGCATATCTTTCGACCACGTGTACAGTTCCAGCCTGCTCCGCACAATACAGACAACCCAGACGATGCTCGATGCGATGGGCGAGCCCGGGCGAGAATTCCCGCTCATTGACGCTATCATTGAGCAGAGGGCAGACGGATGGACAGGGCTGCGAACGACAGACGTGATGACGCCCGAGCTACTAACTTACATGCGCACCAAGGCAGCTCAATTCACGCCGCCCGACGGCGAGTCTTTCAATATGGTGCAGCGCCGCGTCACCGGCTGGATCGAGGATGAGATTCTGTACAATGCCAACCTATTGAGGTCAGGGCGTGCGCTGCGTATCGCCATCGTGGGGCACGGCATCGCCACGAAGTGCCTAATGCGCTACATCCTGGGGTTCGACGAGCATTACATCTGGAAGATGACGCTGGAGAACACTTCCGTCTCGCGTTTTCGCTTCAATCGCGCCGGTTGGATTCCCATCTGCATCAACGACACGGCACACCTGCGAGATATGAACCGAGGCGCCTGTTCAACCCTAGAGGTGTCGGAAGTCTCAGCCTAGCGGACCTCGCGCAAATCGCCCTTCGACTGCACGGAACATGCTGCTGACGGTCACAGGCTGAAGTAGGCATCCGGGACATCCAGAGTGTGGGGGCAGGGGAACTGGAGCGGAAGACGGGGCTCGAACCCGCGACCTCATCCTTGGCAAGGATGTGCTCTACCAACTGAGCTACTTCCGCCCACTTCGTGGTGCCGAGGGTCAGAATCGAACTGACGACACCAGCATTTTCAGTGCTGTGCTCTACCTACTGAGCTACCTCGGCGCGCTCATCCATGTTAATAACAGCTTTGTGCAGTGTCAAGTTGAACAACACTAGTCCCTCGCCCTCTCGTTGCATTCCTCACTTGCCTCGCCACGCCTGTGTCTTCCCTTGAAGAATGCGCCTGAGAACAGGGCGCAATGGGCAGCGAGCGACGGCTTTATTGAAGCACAGAATATAGTGTAGAATAGACACTTGATTGAGAATTGAGAGGTTCGCCAGTTCGGGTGAATGCGCGCATATTGATTGCCGCCGGATAGAGGCGTGTCTCTGCTGAGGTGTTTGATTGGCAGATTACGATGTGGTTGTGATTGGGGCTGGCCCCGGCGGGTATGTTGCGGCGATTCGCACGGCTCAACTCGGCATGAGCACTGCGATCATTGAAGACGATAATCTCGGTGGCGTGTGTCTGAATTGGGGCTGTATTCCCAGCAAGTCTCTGCTGCGAAACGCAGAAGTTCTGGACATAATCAACCACGCCGACGAATACGGAATCAGCGTCGGAGAAGTAAGCTTCGACTATAACAAGGCGATTGACCGAAGTCGCCATGTAGTAAGGCGCTTGACAGGCGGGGTTGGAGCCCTTCTGAGAAAGAACGGCGTGGAGCACATCAGCGGACGCGCCACGCTTCGCGACGCAAACACCATAACCATCGAAGGCTCTGAGCGTGCGATTACCTCCGACAACATTATCATTGCAACAGGCGCGCGCGCGCGGCAGATTCCCGGCATTCCGGTTGATGGCGAGACTGTGCTGACCTCTCGTGAGGCAATCGTACTTCGAGAGGTGCCCAGCCGGGTTGTCATAGTTGGTGGAGGCGCCATAGGCGTCGAGTTTGCGGACATCTACCATTCCTATGGGGCCGAAGTTGTTATTGTCGAGATGCTTCCTCGGCTTGTTCCGCTTGAGGACGAAGAAATCAGTCAGCAGCTTGAGCGTGTCTTCCGTCGGCGCGGGATCGAATATAAGACGGGCGCAATGGTCAAGAGCGTTGTCGTTGGCGATGATGACGCCACGGTTACGGTCGCCGATGCCGATGGAAATGAAAGCGAGATGGAGTGCGACAAGGTGCTGGTGGCAATTGGCGTGCAAGGCAATTCTGAGGACATCGGACTAGAGGCTGCCGGCGTGAATACCGACCGCGGGTTCATTCCGGTGGACGATGAGATGCGCACCAATGTACCGGGTGTGTATGCTATCGGCGATGTGACTGGAAAACTTCCACTCGCGCATGTCGCGTCTGCGCAGGGCGTTACAGCTGCCGAGGCAATCGCAGGCTTGAATCCAATGGCGCTGGACTACACCCTTATGCCGCGCGCGACATATTGCAGGCCTCAGATAGCCAGTTTCGGCTTGACCGAACAGCAAGCTGCAGATGCCGGATACTCCTTCAAGATTGGCAGGTTCCCAATGGCTGCGAGCGGCAAAGCCTTGGCAATGGGGGAGTCGAACGGCATGGTCAAATTGGTCGTGGATGACGAGGTTGGAGAACTGCTGGGCGCGCATATGATAGGCCCCGAGGCAACGGAACTGCTCGGCGAGGTAGGTCTGTCGCGCCTTCTGGAGGGCACTACCACTGAACTGGGCTGGCTGGTGCATCCACATCCCACTATTTCGGAGACGATAAAGGAAGCTGCGCTCGCCGTCGAAGGCGAAGCTATTCACATATAGACGGAAGCGCCGCGCGGACGAACAAGATTAGAGGTGAATTGCCAAAGTGGAATCGAAACTGAACAAACAGCAGTTGGCCGAATTCTACAGGCAGATGCTGCTGATTAGACGATTCGAGGAAGCCTGCGGACGACTCTACATGCAAGGCAAGATCCGCGGTTTCCTGCACCTCTACATCGGCGAAGAAGCCATCGCAGTCGGTACTATGTCGGCGCTTCGCCCTGACGATTATGTCATCGGTCATTATCGCGACCACGGTCACGCAATCGCCAAGGGAATGGACCCAAAAATCGCTATGGCTGAACTTTGCGGCAAGGCGACCGGCAGCAGCGGTGGCAAGGGCGGCTCAATGCACCTGTTCGACTTTGAAAAGAACTTCATGGGTGGTCACGCCATTGTCGGAGGACAGATGCCGATTGCGGCGGGCCTCGCGCTTGCCAGCAAATATAGGAAGGAAGACCGCATTACGGTCTGCTTCTTCGGCGACGGCGCTGTCAACCAGGGGGAATTCCATGAGACGCTGAATCTGGCGTCGGTGTGGCGGCTGCCGGTTCTATTCCTCCTTGAGAACAACTTGTATGGTATGGGCACTCATGTTGACCGGTCGCGGGCAGGTGGGCGGCACATATATGAAGCCGCGAGTGCGTACGACATCCCCGGCGTTCAGATTGACGGCATGGATGTGCTTGGCGTAAACGAGTGCGTTTCAGAGACCGTGAAGTCTATGCGGAAAGACGGGGGCCCTAGATTCATAGAGGCGATGTGCTACCGCTACCGGGGACACTCGATGGCCGACCCCACTATGTACCGCGAACGAAATGAGGCAGAAGAACTCGGCATCAAGGACCCGATTGACAGCCTGAAGAACTTCATGCTTCAGTTCGAAGTCGTCGATGAAGGCGAACTCGCGAGTATCGCCTCCAAGGTGGAGGAGGAAGTCAGCGATGCGGTGCAGTTTGCCGAGGATAGTCCGGCTCCCGCGATGGACGCAATGTACACCAACGTTTACGCATAGATTTGGAGTAGGATATGGGTGAGATGATTCTCAGGGAGGCCGTCGCCAAAGGGCTCCGAGAAGCCTTGGAAGACGACCGCGTGTTCATCATGGGCGAGGACATTGGCGCCTATGGCGGAGCCTACGCCGTGACGCGTGGCTTTCTCGACGAGTTCGGCCCTGAGCGAATTATGGATACACCTATCTCCGAGTCCGTAATTGTGGGCGCGGGGGTTGGCTCGGCGCTGGCCGGCCTGAAGCCGATCGTTGAGCTCATGACAATTAACTTCAGCCTCGTAGCGATTGACCAGATCGTAAACCACGCAGCGAAGCTTCGATATATGTCAGATGGGCAGTTTACCGTTCCCCTCGTCATTCGCACGGTTACGGGAGGAGGAGGACAGCTTGCCGCCACTCATTCGCAGAGCTTCGAAAACTGGTACGCCTCAGTGCCGGGATTAAAAGTTGCCGTTCCTGCAACTCCATACGATGCGCTTGGCCTGTTCCGAGCGGCCATCAAGGATGACAACCCGATTGTTTTCGCAGAGCACTCTTTGCTCTACGGCACTCGTGGTGACGTGCCAGACGACTGGTACGAAATCCCGTTCGGCAAGGCCGACATTAAGCGCGAGGGAGACGATGTAACAATTGTCGCGTACTCACGGATGACGCATGTCGCCTTGCAGGCAGCAGAGATTCTCGAGGAGAAGGGCAGACAGGCGGAAATAGTCGATCTCCGGACTTTGCGGCCATGGGACAAGGAAACTGTGTTGCAGTCGGTTCGCAAGACGAACAGGATCGTCATAGTGGAGGAGACGTGGAAGACCGGCGGTTTCAGCGGCGAAATTGCCAGCACTATTCAGGAAGAGGCTTTTGACGATCTGGATGGGCCCGTAGCGCGAGTGGGCGGGATAGATGTGCCGGCACCGTATAACGGGACGCTGGAAGCTGCGACGATTCCGACTGCGGAGAGGGTAATCAAGGCGCTAGAGGACAACTACGGCATCTAGGACGCGACGGACTAGTCGTTTAACACTAGCTATTGGCGTTCAGAGATGACCGCTTCCTGGCGAGCTTACAGGCTGTGGCTTTGCCTTGCCTATTTCCACTCAGGCACCGAAGTGTGGCTCAAATTACCTTGCGACATTATCCAGCATCGCTTTAATTTCATTAATGTGAGTTATTTGCAACAGGGGGTTTTCGATTGGCAACCGAACTGACTATGCCGCAGATGGGCTATGACATGCAGGAGGGTACCGTCCTGCGCTGGCTCAAGGGAGAGGGCGATGCAGTGGCGAATGGCGAACCGATCGCCGAGATAGAGACCGATAAGGCCGTCGTGGAGTTCGAGTCCTACGCCGACGGTGTACTTCACAGAATCATTGTTCCCGCCGGAACGACTGTGCCGGTGGGCGAGCCCATCGCCGTCGTCGGCGCGCAGGATGACTACATCGTAGCTGCTGACGAACCAGACGATGATATAGCGGACGATTCGCCGGATGAAGGCGAAGCTGAGTCCGGTAATGAGCCGGAATCTGCGCAGAGTGCGGCGATTCCCATGCCCCCTGCAAGTTCCGCGCCGGTTGAGGAAGAGCCGTCACCCGAACCTGTGCAGGAAGATGAGCAGCCTGCCCCGCCGTCTATACCCCTGCGGGCGTCGCCTATTGCTCGGCGCATCGCCGAAGAGCGCGGTATAGACATCAGCAAAGTGCAGGGCACTGGCCCCGGCGGCCGAATCGTCAAGGACGACGTCCTTTCCTACGAAGAGCCTGTAATTGAAGAACCTGAAGTCGTTGAGGAGCCCGAGCCGGAGATTGAGGAGCCTGTTGCAGAAGTTGAAGCAGCTCCCGAGGTGGAAGAGGCAGCAGAAGTTGAGCCTGAGACTGTTGAGGAACAGTCGGCTGCCGAACTCGAACCTGAGCCTGAACCTGAATCGATAGCAGCTCCTGCGGACGGAATGCCGTTATCTCGGATGCGCCAGCAGATCGCCAGGGTTACGGTGCGCAGCAAGCAGGAAAAGCCGCACTTCTATGTAACTTCTGAAGTCGATATGACTGAGGCGATGAGCCTTCGCCAGCAGATAAACAGATCGCTGGAGAGCGAGGGAGTGCGCGTTACCGTTAACGACCTGATTATCAAGGCGTGCGCGGACGCGCTCAAGAGGCATCCCAAGTTCAATGCGTTCCTCGATGGCGATGTGATTCGCCCCAACGACAATATCAACATCGGCATTGCCATGGCAGTCGAAGAAGGCTTGTTGATGCCCGCCATCATGGGCTGCGAATCAATGACTCTGAAATCGCTCGCTCTTGCGAGCAAGGACCTCGCGGACCGCGCGCAAAATGGTGCGCTGCGCCCCGATGAGTACACCGGAGGCACATTCGGTATCAGCAACCTGGGGATGTTCGATGTGAGCACTTTCGTCGCGATTATCCTGCCGCCGCAATCGGCAATTCTTGCTGTCGGCACCGTCGCCAAGCGTCCGGTTGTCAGGGACGACGAGATTGTAGTTCGACAAACAATGAACGCGACTATTTCGGCGGACCATCGCGTCGTGGACGGCGCAGAGGGCGCGCAGTTCCTCATTGATGTGAAGGAGTCCCTGGAAAGCCCCCTAAGCCTCATCCTCTAGCGATTAGGTCAGGTACTTGCCCATTTGCCGACAGGTGACATCGTTCGCCTGTCGGCTTTTTGTTACTTTTTGACCTTCGGTACGCTACCAGAGAATCCTCTCCGACCCATAGCATTCGAGTATTAACGTCTAAAGAAGGATGTCAATAGATTGAGCGCAAACATTGTGCAGCCCAAGGCATTTCTGGTAAGTAAGCCGTCCGTTGACTGGGAGCAGGTCGCCGCGTTCCTTGATGATGAGGGTGTGCCGGGCATCCCCGATAGCATCCGCGCAGGCAAGGATGAGTCCGCCGCAATAGCAGAGATCTCGGCGCGGCTGTGTTACATGAGCTACGGCAGGGGAAGGCGCGACATATCGGACTTCATTAACAACCTGCTGCGCCATAAGGACGGAAGCGTTTTTGAGCACATAAACTATGGCTTCGTGTTCACGGGGGTATCGCGCTCACTGACCCACGAACTGGTGCGCCACCGCGCCGGATTCGCGTTCAGTCAGCGAAGCCAGCGGTATGTCGATGAGAGCAGCGGCAGATTCGTAGCACCGCCGGTGCTTCAAGACACAGTCGGCGACGAAGTGCAGGCTGCGTTCAATGCTGCGATTGAAAGCGCATCCGAGAGTTACGCCGCGCTGGTCAAGACTCTGGAGACGGCGATTCCCCGCGAGCAATTCGAATATGCGACCGACCATCGGAAGGCGATCCGGCAGGCTGCGCGCGCTGTGCTGCCGAATGCCACCGAGACCAAGATTTTCGTTACGGCGAATGTGCGGGCATGGCGGCACTTCATCGAGATGCGGGGCAGCGCCTTTGCCGATGTGGAGATTCGCCGACTTGCTATAATGGTGTTAGAAGCCCTGCAGGCAGAAGCGCCGCTACTGTTTGGCGACTTCACTATGGAGACGCTGCCGGATGGATCGAAGACAGCGACGCCAAAATACTCCAAGGTCTAAGGGGCGGTTTTTATAACACTCATTGGGTAGCTGGGAGGTGCGGATGTTCACTCGTAAGCGGATAATCATTGCGGCCATAGTCATCATAGGTATCCCCGCGCTTGCGTTAGCGTGGTGGCTACTGTCCCCTTTGTTGATCAGCACTACGGTTGATGAGGAGTTTCCTCTAGCTGCCAATGCGGTTATTCCAGCCGACATGTCGATGGCTGAAGCCGAGCAGATGATGGTGGAGGCGGCAAGCAAATTCAACAATTACGACGAGCGGATCCCAACTGAGATGGCAATGGCGGACGACCCTGCCAAAATGGACTCGTCGGTGGTCAAGGGCAGATCGGGCAACTTCCGGGATGCGGATAGCTTCCACAAGGGCAGCGGAACGGCGACGATATATCGCAGTTCGGACGGCAAGAACCTGCTGCGCCTGGAAGACTTCAGGGTTACCAACGGGCCGGAGCTCCATGTGCTGCTTGTGCCGAATGCGAATCCAGAGAGCCGCGACGATGTAGAAGGCTACCTCGGGTTGGGCAAGCTGAAGGGCAACATCGGAAACCAGAACTACTTCCTTCCCGATGGTGAGGATGGCTCAGGCTACGGAAGTGTGGTCATCTATTGCAGGCCGTTCCATGTTGTGTTCAGCGTGGCGACACTGAATTAGTCGGCGATCGGTCACCTCTGCCTATTACGGTTTCCCGTCGGAGTGGGAAGACTTTCTCCTGACGCCAGCGTCGAACATTTTGTTTCGTTGCCATTCCGCGGTGTCGGCTTGAACTAAGTCTCGCGCCGGGCCCACTTGCCCAACTCCACGGCGGTCAGAAAGTCCTGGACGCTGCGGTTGAAGAGGTCGGGGTCTTCGAGGTTGATGGCGTGGCCCGCTTGCGGGAACATCACCAGTCCTGATGTGGGGATGCAGCGCTTCATGAAGATGCTTGGTTCGACGCATGGGTCGTCTTCGTCGCCGAGCATTATGAGCGTGGGGATCGTGAGCGCGCGCATCTGCCCTTCCAGGGCGAATACGGGTGGGCGCTTGCCCTGCACGCCACGGAATGTGAGCGCGGAGCCTAGGCCTGAGTGCGAGTGGAACTGGGTGGAGAACTCTTCGTAGCCGCGCGGGTCCTTGCGGCGCAGTTGGACGCGCGCCTCGCCACGGGAGTAGTCGGTCATTGCCGCCATGCCATGCTCCTCCATCGCCCGCGAGCTCTCGAAGACGTTGTCGCGCCAGGCGTCCACATTGGTGGAGCCGCTGCCTGCCGCAGCTATTATGAGAGATTTCGCCATCTGGGGATGGGTCAGCCCGAAGTTTAGGGCGAGCGAGCCACCCATGGACAGGCCGCCGATGTGCGCCTTGTCAATGCCAAGATGCTCGAGCAGTCCGCGCAGGTCCTCCACCGCCATTTCCTGCGAGTAGGCGTCCTCGTCGGCGGGCACGTCGGATGGCGGGTATCCCCTGGCGTTGTAGGTGATGACGCGGTAGTTGCGCGAGAAGTAGCGGACCTGCGGCTCCCAGGAGCGGAAGTCGCCCGCGAATTCGTGCGCGAGGAGGAGAGGGAATCCCTCGCCTGTTGATTCGTAGTAGAGTTCGATGCCGTTGACCGGAGCTTTTGGCATGTCAGCCACCTCCTGAACAATCTGATGATGCGCGGAAGTATAATCGGCGACAGTGGAGCCGGGCAAGTCAGGGCGGAGGGCTGACGGAATAGTCGGGAGTTATGGGCTGCGGATGGTGGGATGGCGGAAGGTGCCTGCCAAGGGGTTGGGCAGGAGGGGGACGCCCTCAGATTCCGCTGCTTCTTTGATCTGCTTGAGGGCGATGGCGTAGTCGCGGCGGGCTGCCTCTGACGGGGGCACGAAGGTGATTTCGCTTTCTTGGAATTCGCCGGATTCTATGAGTGAGTTGTAGTTGAAGATTGCCTGATCTTCGGGGGTTAGGGGTTCGTAGTAGCAGTCGAGGTCGTCGGGGAGAACTGACATCGATGTACAGGATGGGGAGGAT
>Ga0209021_1002743_pt1 | contig 14948 bp, 10 predicted proteins | sample PinacodermFT_FD_187299 | JGI IMG/M metagenome (GOLD analysis project Ga0209021, IMG submission 187299) | Host-associated microbial community of the marine sponge Aplysina aerophoba from Gulf of Piran - sponge pinacoderm, lysed by freeze-thaw... | ecosystem: Host-associated > Porifera > Sponge >... | reverse complement strand
CATCAGCTGCCACTGCCGGAACTGCTCTACAGGGCTCAGACCGCCCACCGCGCCTACCACGACCCGCATGCGGTACAAGGCTGCGCTTTGCTCAGCATCAAGACCGGTCACTGTTCCGAAGACTGCGCTTACTGCCCTCAGTCGGCGCGCTATGACACCGGCCTCAAGGCCCAGGGCCTGCTCAGCGTGGAGGAGACACTAGCGAAGGCGCGCGCTGCGAAGGCAGGCGGCGCGACCCGCTTCTGCATGGGCGCCGCATGGCGCGAAGCGCCCGAAGGCGCAGAGTTCGAGCAGGTCGTCGAGATGGTACGCGGCGTCCGCAACCTGGGCATGGAAGCCTGTTGCACGCTGGGCATGCTCACCCAGCCACAGGCGGACCGCCTCGCCGAAGCGGGCCTGACGGCGTACAACCACAACCTCGATACCAGCCCCGAGTTCTACGGCGAGATCATCACGACGCGCAGCTACCAAGAACGGCTTGACACGCTGGAACGCGTGCGTCGCAGCGGCGTGACCATTTGCTGTGGCGGGATTATCGGCATGGGCGAGAGCGTCGACGACCGCCTAGGCTTGCTGCTGCAGCTGGCGAGCCAAGATCCCCACCCCGAGAGCGTACCGATCAACAGCTTGGTCAGCGTGGCAGGCACGCCGCTCGGCGGGCGCGCACCGGTCAGCGCTCTGGACTTTGCGCGCGTGATCGCGACGGCCCGCATCACGATGCCTGCGTCCATCGTGCGCCTCTCGGCGGGCCGCTTGGAACTGTCTGAAGAAGGCCAAGCCCTGTGCTTTCTGGCCGGAGCGAACTCCGTCTTCCTGGGCGAGCGGCTGCTGACCACGCCGAACCCCGAGGCGAGCGACGACGAGAAGCTGCTGGAGAAGATGGGGATGCGCCTCTGCGAAGACCCGCTGACGGTAGCTGCACCGCCGCAGACCTAGCTTGTCGCCCAAGGAACTGCACGGGACGGTCGCGCCGATCATGGCGAACGCCAATCGGGCTCTCGAACAACGCGTGCGAGCACAGCTCGAGGCGCTACAAGACCAGAGCTTACTGCGCTCGCTGGAGGAGCCTGCCGGGCTCGACCTGTGCTCCAACGACTATCTGGGGCTGGCGCGCCATCCGCGCATGCGCCGCCGGCTGGGCGATGCGGTCCAAGCTTTGGGGGTCGGCTCCACCGGATCCCGCCTGCTGCGCGGCCACAGGGCGGCGTTCAAGACGGTTGAAGAGCGGTTCGCAAGACTGAAGGGCACGCCCGCGGCACTGTATCTGGGCAGCGGATGGGCCTCCAACCTAGGCGTGCTCTCCACGTTTCCGACCAGCGGGGACGTGATCTTCTCAGACGAACTGAACCATGCCAGTTTGATTGACGGGATGCGCCTGTCGAAGGCTCGTTACGTCGTGTACCCCCACTGCGACTGCGAGGCATTGTCACGCCTGCTCGAATCCGAGCAGTGCGCCGGCCAGCGCTTCGTGGTCACCGAGTCGCTGTTCAGCATGGACGGCGACATCGCGCCGCTCGAGCGGCTGGCCGCACTGCAAGCCGAGCATGGTTTCGTGCTGATCGTCGATGAGGCCCACGCGGTCGGGATCTATGGCCAAAGCGGCAGCGGCTTGATCGAGGCGAGCGGCTGCGAAGATGCCGTATTCGTGTCCGTCAACTCGGCGGGCAAGGCCTTGGGCGTCAGCGGGGCGTTCGTGTGCGGGCCACAGTGGGCGATCCAACTCCTGGTCCAGAGTGCCCGACCGTTCGTCTTCTCCACCGCGCCCCCGCCAGCTTTGGCAGAGGCCATCGACGAAGCCCTAGACCTGCTGGCCGACGAACCGGAGCGGCGCGACCGGGTGCTCGAACACGGAGAGTTGCTGCGCGAGTCGCTGGGGATGCCTGGGTCGAACGCGCCAATCGTGCCGGTGATTATCGGACCCAGCGCCGCCGCAGTCGGTGCCGCGGCTTCGTTGCAGGCCGAAGGCTATGACGTGCGCGCGATCCGGCCGCCGACCGTGCCCGCGGGCACGGCCCGGCTGCGAGTCTCCCTGAATGCGGATCTGAGCCGGGCGGAAGTCACCGGGGTGGCTAGCAGCATTAAGCGGGCGCTGGCCGGGAGGGAATGATGCGGGGAGTGTTCGTGACGGGTACGGATACAGGGGTGGGCAAGACCGTGGTCTCCGCCGTCTTGGTTTCCGCTCTGAGGCGAAGGGCGACGGTCGGGTATTGGAAGCCGGTCCAAACCGGGATCGAAGAGGATGACGACACAGCCGAAGTGCGGCGGCTGGCAGGCTGCGCCGACGACGAAATCGCGGAGCTAGGCATCCGGCTGCCCCGCCCTCTCTCACCACACCTGTCAGCTCGACTCGCTAACCAGACCATCGAAATGGGCGATCTCATGCGCATGGCGGATGGCTTGCCGGACGACCGCTACTGGGTCGTCGAAGGGGCCGGGGGGCTGTTGGTCCCGCTGAACGAGAGCGCGATGATGTCCGACCTGATCCGGTCGCTTGCATTGCCGGTGGTCATCGCGGCTAGGTCGGGCTTGGGCACCATCAACCACACACTGCTGACGGTGACCGCGCTGGAACGGATGTCCATCGGGGTCGCAGGCGTCGCCATGGTGGGCGAGCCCAACGAGGAGAACCGCTTGGCGATCGAGCGCTACGGAGGTGTCCGCGTGCTTGCGGAAGTCCCGTTCCTGCAGCAGCTCAGCGCGGAATCGATTGCAGCGGTCTCGGCTGATGCGGCACCGGCCCTCGCGACGCTGCTTTGAAGCCGCGGCTGCTGTCGTGGAGGGATTGCCTGCCACCAGCGGCTAGTGCGCCTTCGGCTGAGACGGGCTCATAGCGTCTTCCCAGGCCCTCCCACCGGCTTATGATGAAAGCTTGCTATGTTCGGTTCGTCCTCGTCGATCAAGTTGGACAAGTCTCTCCTCGAGCGCGTCAAACGCTGCGCCGACGCCGCAGGCTACTCTTCCCCCCAGGAATTTGTGGTGCATGTGATCGAGAAAGAGCTGGCCCAGATCGAAGAGGGCGCCTCCGACGAGGAGATCATGAGCAAGCTGCAGGGCTTGGGCTATATCGACTAGGCCCGGAACTGGCCCTTCCGTTGCTGTTCTCAACGCGACCTGCAAAGTGATACTCCGCGCGGCAGTTTCATTCCTCGCTAAGATCTTTGGCCCGTTCAACCCGCTGGTTGGGCTAGCGGTCGCTGCAGTTGTGCTCGGCATCGGAATGCTCTGGGTCGTCGGCAAGACCTCGAACCAAGGGGCTATCGAGCGCGCCAAGAAGCGCATGCAAGCCTACCTGCTGGAGATGCGCTTGTACTCGGACGAGCCTCGCCTGCTGTTCCGGGCGCAAGGCAACTTGCTGCTCAACAACGCCCGCTATGTCGGCCACATGCTGCGGCCCGCACTCATCTTGGGGTTGCCCATGGTAGTGCTATTCGCTCACTTCGACTCCGTCTATGGACACCGCCCTCTTCGCGTCGGAGAATCGGCCTTGTTCACAGTGAACACGACGCTGCCCAGCCAGGACCTTGCGCTCACCGCTGGTGGCGCACTGGAGGTAGACAGCGTCGCAGTAGGCTCGGCCGCTTCCCGCCAAGTGTTCTGGCGCCTGCGAGCAGTGTCGGAGGGTGCCGGTCAAGTCTTGCTGGACACGCCGCACGGCTCGGTCGAAATGGCGGCCACGGTCGGCTCCGGAACCCCTTACGTCTCCGCCAGTCGCAACGCAGCGTTGTGGCGCACGTTCTTGTTCTCGCCGGGGGAGTCCAGCTTTGCGCTGCAGTCGGTGGACAGCTTGAGCATCGACTATCCCCCGCGAGACATCGGCTTCGGACGATTCGAGACGCATTGGGTGGTCTGGTTCCTAGTGATCTCGATTCTGGCGGCATACCTGCTCAAGGGGCGCTTCGGGGTCGTGCTCTAGCCCGGCTGGCAGCTTGTCCGCGACTGTCCCGCCCGGTGGGGGGCTGAATCGGCTGCGCTCAAATTCGATACACTGCCACTCTCGAAGTACGGGCAAGCCGAATCTCTGCGATGGCCAAGAACACTCCTCCACATGTGTTGTGTGTCGGCATGGGTTTCCTCGACACGCGTCTGTGCGTCGACCGCTTCCCGCCCAAACAGCGCCGCGAGAATGCCAGCAAGCGTTGGGACGCGCTGGGAGGCCCCGCATCGGTCGGCGGCGTAGCAGCGGTCCGCCTGGGAGGCACGGCCTCCTTCTGGAGTCGCAGGGGCGACGATCTCGCGGGCGAGCGCCTCGAGCAGCTGCTCTCGGCCACGGGCGTCGACACGTCGGGCTATCACAAATTCCCCGGAACGACCCCCACCTGCGAAGTATTCATCGAGCCCAGCGGCGAGCGCTATCTGTTCCCCTATCTCGGCGACGGAATACCGGGAGACGCGAGTTGGATCCCGGACTCGGCCATCGAGCGGGCCGATGCCGTGCTGATCGACGGGCGCTGGCCCGAGGGCGCCATGCGCGTGGTGACGGGCGCCCGCAGCCGGGGCATCCCGTGCGTGCACGACGTGGACCAAGACCGTCCCGAGATCTGGGAGATTGCCAGACTTGCCACGCATGTCATCGCGGACGAAGACTTGGCGCTGAAGTGCGGGGGCGTGGAAGCGGTGCTGCGGCGAATCGAAGGGTTCGGGGCCTGGGGTGCCGTCACCTTGGGCGAGCGCGGCGTGGCCTACAAAGGCGGGCGGGTGCCACCGTTTCGGGTGCCGGTGACAGACAGCACCGGGGCGGGTGACGTGTTCCATGGCGCATTCGCGCTCGCGATGGCTCAAGGCCGGAGCGAACACGACGCTCTGCGGTTTGGGTGCGCGGCGGGGGCTCTGCTGTGCAAGTTCGGGCGAGTGCCGTATCTGCCGGAGGTCGAAGATCTGCTCCGAGAGGGCTCGCCTTAGCGGCCCCCTAGTTGACCGGCAGCAGCGCCTCGTTGCTCGCCACGCCGTTGAACTCCACGCGCAGCGGATGCTCGCCGGGGGCAACCGTAAGCGGGACTTCGAGGGTCACCAAGTACAGCCCGGCCAGATCAGGGTCCAGCCCGGAGTAAACAACCCTGGCCTGTTGGTCGCCGATCCACACTGTTGGGCTGTTAACAGTCTCGTTGGAGAAGCCGCCCGCAAAGCCCGTCTTCGGCGGCAACGCCACCGGGCCATTTCCAGTCATGGCGATATTCACCTGGCTGCCTCTGCCGGCCGGAGCCTCGGTCGTCACGGCCGAGGTGTCCGCGTGCAGGGCCAGCGCGTACGACCGCCCGCCGGACTCGTATTGGAAAATGCCCGGCGCGACCTCCGCCAGTTCGATAGTGAAATGCTCGGAGGGGTTGCCGTTGCGAACTTTGAGGTACGCTCTTGACGCCCCAGCCGCCTCCCACGGCACCTGGACCGTCACAGTGTCAGGGGTGATCGAATAGATCGGCCCGGCTACGCTGAACTCCCGGTTCACGCCGTCAAACGCAACCGTGGCACCCTTGCGCGTGATCGGCAGTGGTCGAACCTGGGGGGAAGGCCACGCGCCGGACGCGTGCGTGGCGAAATCGGAGCCACTGATTGTTGCCATCGACCCCGCAACCACGCCCCTCGCCTCGTCCAGACTCGCGCTGTTGGCGATCGAGACGATCACAGGTCTCGAATCCGTCGCTTGGTATTCGAACGGAATCGTCAGGCTGCCGATTCGCGCCGTGACAACTTGCGGCTCCGGACTCGCGCTATATCGGACGGTCGCATGGATCAGGCCGTTATCGTCAGATGTAGGGGAATGCCTCGCCACGGTCGTCGCAGGATCCGACGCGATGAATTCGACCTCCTCGCCAGCAACCGGGACTCCATACTGGTCCAGCACCCGCGCCACGATCGACTTGGTCGCCGCCTCGCCGGCCATCCCAGTGGCAAACCTCCCGCGGAGCCGAATCGCATTCGCTGGCTCGTTGTCACCAACGATATACAGGTAGGGGACCGAGAGCTCGCCCAGCCCGCTCAGGCTGATCAGCCGCAAGCGCCCTTCATAAGCTCCCGGCGGAGGGCGGGGTCCGTCAAGGCGAATCTCGACGGTTTCAGCCTGCCCGCGTTGCAGTACGAAATGATAACTGTTCCTGCCATTGACCGTCACGCGGGCATTCGCGCTCTGATCGCGGGGTTCCACCCTGAGCAGGAACGACTGCGCACCCCGCCAGCGGTTGGAAATCGCGACCTGCCTCCGCACGGGAAACGAGACTTCCCGCACAGAGCCGAAACCGATGGACGGAGGTACGGCCGTAGCGTTGGGGCGCAGGGCACCGGAAAGATCCAGCACGCCCGCGCCGGCTGCCAGCACTGTCTCCCTTGTTCCATCCTCAAGCAGCACGGGACTGGCAGTGTTGATCAAGGTAGAGGCCACTTCACGCGCCGTTAGCGCGGGAAAGGCCTGCCACAAGAGCGCGGCAGATCCCGAAACAACTGGGGCCGCAAAACTAGTGCCGCTTAACTCGCGAAACCCACTCGGGGCGAACAGCACGCCTTCGTCGTTATAGCGCGGCGCGGCTGTGTACACGGACTGCCCTGGTGCCACCAAGTCGGGCTTCGGCAAAAGGGCCAGGCTTGGTCCGCGAGAACTCGGCGGCGCAACGAATCCCCATTCCAGCTCGGTGCTAACCGGAAGCGGGTCGAGGGTGAGGGAGGCCATGGGATCGGCCAAGATCTCCCGAATCGTCGCGCCATCCGCCTTGCCCACCAAGAACGCCGGAATATCGGTGCGCTCAAGCAGTCCCATGGTGAGCAAGTCGTCACCCTCGTGGTTGATGACCAGTACGCCTCTGGCGCCAGCCGCATCGGCGTGCTCGACCTTGTCGCGGAAAAAACACGTGCCGCGTTCGATGACTGCGATGCGTCCGCTTAGGGCCTGTGCTTCGTAGGGGTCGCACCCCAATGGGTTGTCTAGATCGGACGTTTGTATGGCCGGAGCCGTCAGCGGGCCGTCGGCTTCCGGGCCGGTCCCGGATTCAGCGACGAACTCTTGGCCGCTAACGCGCACGGAGACCTGCCGTGAGGAGGCGTTGCCGGTGCCCCCGACCGTGATCACTGACGGCGTGTTGGCGGGGGACAGGAGCGTGTTCAGAGCGGGCGCGGCATGCAGGCCGCGCGAGCCGTGATTGCCGGCCGCCGCAACGACCACCCGTCCGAAATCATGCACGGCGCTGTGCGCCGCCATTGAAATCGGGTTGCAGGACGCATCCAACGCGGCCCTGCCGCAATCGCGGCCGGTGGCGTCCCACGGGTAAAACTCCGGATTGCCCAGGCTCAAATTGAGAATGTCCATGCCGTCTTCCACGGCATCGTCGATTGCGGCGATCACGACGTGGTCCGCTGTATGGAAATTCAAGCCGGGCGAGCCGAAGACCTTGTACACGCCCAGCCGCGCCTTGGGGGCAATGCCCATTACCGCCCCAAGCGGAGTATGGACGCGCCGCCCCGCCGCGATCATCGCGACAGCGGTACCGTGGCCGCTCAAATCGTTGGGCGAGGGATCGTCGGGTGTGGAGGTGGCGGGAGCACGCGAGACCAACAGATCGATGTAGCTGCGCACCGCGATCACCTTGGTGTTCGCCAAATCCAGGTAGTCCGGGTCGCCGCGCGGGTAGCCCTCGAGCGGGGACAGGCTGGGGTCTTGGAAGGCCTCGTGGTCAAAATCGAGGCCCGAGTCGATGATGGCGATTTTCAGGCCCTCGCCGAACAGCTGCTCGCCCACTGGGCGCACGTACGCAGTGGAGGCCATGACGATCCTCGCCACCGACTTGAGCATTGGTTGGTAGCGCTGCCCGGGCACCACCGCACGCACGCCGGGCAGGTCAGCGATCGCGCTTGTCTGCTCCGGTGTCGCTCGTACGAAAATCGCGTTGAGAACATTGCTAGCCGATCCCAGCACATCGATGCCCAGCGTTTCGATCGCTGTCCGGACGGGATCTTGGCGGCGCACAACGGCGCGACGCATCAGGCCGAGGCTCGTCGCAGACCGCGGCTGCAACCGGCTCGTGCGTTCGGACTTCAATTCCCGCAGCCGCTCGCCAACCGATGGCGCTTCCAGAATGACCGTGAATTCGGTCGGAGAGTCCGCAGCCGGCGGGAGTTGGGCCAGCACCGAAGGCGGCCAAGCCACCGATGCCAATGCCACGAAAGCAATCAGCGGCAGGCGGAGTCGCGCTGGACAACGGAGTCCAGCCGCGCCGATCTGGAGACCGGCTCGAATCGGACTACGGTTGGACATGGACTCTCGAATGGCCCGCGCGGGCCGAACAGCCCCGGGGCCTTGGGTTAGCCGACTGTGCGATGCTATACCATCGCCACGTCACTGCCGTGGCCGGCCCGCCCCCTAGGCTTTAGTAAACACCATGAATGCGACCCTGCTTCGCTGCTCCATCATCGCCGCCTTGGGCGGCCTGCTCTTTGGCTTCGACACAGCTGTCATTTCCGGCACCACCGAACAACTCAGGGAAGTCTTCGGGCTGGGCGGAGTCGGGCTAGGCTTCACCGTGGCCAGCGCCCTGATCGGTACGATCTTGGGCGCCCTCTTCGCCGGCCATCCGGCAGATCGAATCGGACGCCGCAGCACCTTGGTGTGGATCGCGGTCCTCTATTTCGTCTCGGCGGTCGGCAGTGCGCTCGCCTGGGATTGGATCTCGTTCCTGATCTTCCGCTGGCTGGGCGGTCTCGGCGTTGGCGCTTCGTCGGTTGTCGCTCCGATGTACATCGCAGAAATCTCCCCGCCGCGCTTCCGAGGCCGACTGGTAGCGATCACGCAGTTCAACATCGTGCTGGGCATCCTGCTCGCCTACCTGTCCAACTACGGCGTGGCCCAGATGCAGTACGGCGCGACCGAGTGGCGCGTCATGTTCGGCATCGAGGCACTGCCCGCCATAGTCTTTCTCATCCTGATGTTCGGCACGCCCCGCAGCCCGCGCTGGCTGGTAGCCCAGGGCCAGAGCGACGCGGCGGCCCTGGTGCTGGGCATGGTCGGAGCCGAGGACGTGCAGCGAGAACTGCGCGAGATCGAAGAATCGCTCCAAGAGACGGCCCAAGGCGTGCGAGAACCCTTGCTGCAGCGCAAGTACAGTCGACCGGTCAAGCTGGCCGTGGCCATCGCGACATTCAACCAACTGTCGGGCATCAACGCCCTGATGTACTACGCGCCCCACATCTTCCGCATGGCCGGCGCTGGCACCGATTCGTCGCTAGCGCAAGCCGTCGCGGTGGGCTGCACCAACCTCGTCTTTACATTGATCGCGCTGCTGGTGATCGACAAGATCGGCCGCCGCAAGCTCATGATCGTGGGCTCGGTCGGCTACATCGTCAGCCTGGCGGCGACCGCGGCAGCGTTCTACCGCTATGGCACGGACTTCACCGACATCGGGGGCACCGTGGTGCTGGTCAGCCTGATGGTGTTCATCGCGTCGCACGCATTCGGGCAGGGCTCGGTGATCTGGGTCTACCTCAGCGAGATCTTCCCCAATCGCGTGCGCGCCCAAGGGCAGGCTCTGGGCAGTTTCACGCACTGGGTCTTCGCAGCGGCGATTTCTTGGACCTTCCCTGTGATCGCGGATATCTCCGGTGGGCACACTTTCGCGTTCTACTCGAGCATGATGGTGCTGCAACTGCTGTGGGTGCTGAAGGTGATGCCCGAGACTAAAGGGGTGCCGCTGGAGGAGATTCAAAAGCGCATGAGTTCGGCTTGAGTCGGAGACATTGCCCCGAGGCGGCCGAGACTCGATGTTCCTGTTCGCGAAAGACAACCGCCCAAGGCTGGCGGAACTGATCCTCGCAGGCTACTTCGCCTACACGGCAGCGCTTTGTTTCCTGTTCCCGCTAGACCCGACGAGCCGGCTCCAAGTGCTCGGCGCCAGCTTGGCGGCCCTTGCGGCATTGCACTGCCTGGGCCGGTTACCCCTCCGCTTCGTGCCGGAGATCCTGCGCCATACGCTGCCGCTAGCCGGCGTCCTGCTGGCCTACAAGCAAATCGGCTGGTTCGCCCAGCCGCAACCGGACCACGCCCTAGAACGCAGCTGGATGTACTGGGACCAGCTGCTGCTCGCGGACTGGGGGTTGACCCGAGCGATCGATTCGTTGGGGCCGGTGCTGCCAAACCTGTTGGAATTGCTCTACCTGCTGACCTACGCCGTAGCGCCAGCCGGCTTGATCATTCTGGCCGTGTCCCACCGGCTCGACCGCGCTGACCGCTTGCTGGCCTGCTTCGCCGCTTCGGCCGTGTCGGCCTATGCGCTCTACCCCTTCTTCCCGTCCGAACCGCCCCGCACGATCTTTCCGGGGGAGTTGTCCGGCAGCATCGACACGGTCTTCCGGCAGATCAATTGGTGGATCCTGGGCAAGGGCGGGATCCACACTAGCGTCTTTCCAAGCGGGCACGTGGCCTCGGCGTTGGGTGTCGGAATCGGCTTGCTCATGGCTCTCCCCGAGCGCAAGCGCTACGGGTTCGCGATGACCGGCATCGCTACGGGCATCGCGCTTGCCACAGTCTACGGACGCTACCACTATGCAGTGGACGCCGTTGCGGGCTTCATCGTGGCCGGCCTCGCCTCGCTGGCGTGCTTCTGGCTCTTCCGGAGGAGGGAGCGCAAGCGCCCGGCGTGAGAGGACCGCCTCCGAGCTACGCCCTCTGGGCCTCGGCCATGTCCGCCGCGTCCAACTCCAGGGTCTGCCCACGCGGCACTTGCGCCTGCAACTCGGTCTCGGCGTAGCGCACCGTGAAGGGCTTGCCCAAGTGCGACTGGATGCGAGCCCGGACGAGCCGCATGTCGCGCCACTCGAGATCCACGGTGAACCCTCCCCGAGCGCGCAGGCCTTCCACCTTGCCGCTCGCAAGGGCGCTTGGAAGCGCGGGCAGCAAGTGTAGGAAGCCACTCTCTCCCGACTGCACGGAGCTGTCTTCCAGCGGCTCGCCGTGCGGGTCGTGGCTCTGCAACAGCATCTCGGCAATGCCCGCAGTCGCGCCGAAATTGCCGTCGATCTGGAACGGCGGGTGTGCGTCGAACAGGTTGGGGTACAGACCGCCCCGCCGGCCGTCCAATCGCCTCGCCGTCTCGTCCGGCACCGGAGCCAGCAGGCCTGCGAGGATCTTGAAGGCGTGGTCGCCGTCGAGGAACCGAGCCCAGAAGTTCACCTTCCAGCCCATCGACCAGCCAGTCGCCCCGTCGCCGCGGAACTCGAGGGACTTGCGAGCCGCGGCGAACAGATCCGGTGTCCCGAAGGGCGTGATCTCGACGCCTGGGTGCAGCCCGAACAGGTGCGAGACGTGGCGGTGCTGGTTGTCCGGATCGTCCACGTCGTCCAGCCACTCCTGCAACTGCCCCAAGCGTCCTATGCGATTCGGCGCGATCCGTTCGCGCACGCGCCGCAGGTCTTCCCTGAAATCGGAGTCCAAGCCCAGAATCGCGGCCGCCGAGATTGTGTTGCCGAGCAAGTTGCGGATGATCTGGTGGTCCATGGTGGGGCCCATCACTAGGCCCCCGTTCTCCGGGGAATTGCTCGGCCCCGAGATCAGCCACGGGCCATCCGGCGATTCGACCAGTGCGTCAAGGAAGAACTCCGACGCGCCCTTCATCAAGGGGTAAGCTGTCTCGCGCAGGAACTCCTCGTCGCCGCCGTACAAGTAGTGCTGCCACAGGTCTTGGCACAGCCACGCCCCGCCGGTCGGCCAGATGCCGTGGTTGGAGTGGTTGATCGGCGCCGTGCCGCGCCAGAGGTCGAAATTATGGTGCAGCACCCACCCCCTTGCGCCATAGTGCTCGCGCGCCGTTTCCGCACCCGACACCGCGATTTCCCGCAAGGCCGCGAAGAGCGGTTCATGTGTCTCCGGGAGGCCGGTCGATTCGGCCGGCCAGTAGTTCATCTCGGTGTTGATGTTGACCGTGTACTTGCTGTCCCACGGCGGCTGGTCCAAGTCGTTCCACAGGCCTTGCAGGTTGGCCGGCTGGCAACGGCCGCGACTGGAAGCGATCAGCAGATAGCGGCCATATTGGAACAGCAGTGCCACCAGTTGGGGATCCGGCCGCGAAGCAAAGCGTTCGATACGCGCATCGGTCGGTTCTGCAGCCGCCTCGGTCGCACCCAAGTCCAAGCGCACGCGCTGGAACAGTTGGCGATGGCTGTCCGAACTCTCGTTGCGCAGCGCTTGGTACGGGATGGGTGCTGCCTCGGCCAGCACCGCCGCGTTCCGCTCGGAGGGATCTCCGCTGACATCGCGGAAGTTGACGAAGTTCGTGGCGCCGGCGAGCAGCAAGGTCGCCTCGTTGGCGCCTTGCACGCGTAACCGCTCGCCGTCAACGGACACAGTGCCGTCCGTCTGCACGGCGAGCCGCGCTTCGAAGCGGATCGCGCCACCCTCGATCTCACCGCGCAAGCGCAGCCCGCTACCCGCCTCTGTACTGACTTGTGCGGGATGGGAGGTACCGAAACCAACGGCAAACGACAGGTTGCCCGTTCCGCTGGCGGTGAGCCGGACTGCGAGCACCTGCCTAGGAAAGCTGGCAAAGACTTCTTGCGAGTACTGGACGCCATCAGCTGAGAATTCGACCCTCGCGACCGCGTTCTCAATGTCGAGCGAGCGGCGGTAGCCCGTCACGCCCGCCGGGTCGACATCCGAGCGCTCGATCAGCAGGTCAGCGAAGGACTGATAGGGCTTCTGGCGCAACGGAAGGCTCATGAAGCGCTCCATCGCCAGCTCTTCGGCCGCGGCTTGCTTGCCCTCGAAGAGCAGGGATCGAATCCGATTCAGCCAACGGTGCGAGCCCGGATTGGCGTAGCTGTGCGGTTCGCCCTGCCAGACCGTGTCCTCATTGAACTGGACGCGCTCGCTGGCCGTGCCGCCGAAGACCATCGCCCCGAGGCGCCCGTTACCCACCGGCAAGGCTTCCACCCAACGCTCGGCGGGCTGGGCATACCACAGTTCCAAGCCAGCGGAAGCCGACTCCTTGCCGCACCCCGACAGTCCGACTCCCGCGGCAAGCGATGCCAGGAACTCTCGACGATCAGGCTGAATCGGCATCCCGATAGTGTATGCCCGCGCGTCGGCAGCGTGGGTATACTCATGGGCTAAGCGTGCTTCGACCCCGACCACTAGCCTCCATCTTTTGCCTCACCCTGCTGGCGGCGCCCGGCCTAGCGCAAGGCCTGCCGGCCGGGCATATCGACCCCCTGCCCGTCCTCGACGCCGCGGCCGCAGCCATGGGCGTCGACCAGCTGCGTTGCATCAGCTTCGCGGGCGAAGGCTACGCCGGCATGGTGGGGCAGAACATGACGCAAGACACGGACTGGCCCCTAGGCGAGCCCCTCCAAGACTATTCGCGCCTGATCGACTATGAAAGCGGCACTTCGGTCGAGCGGTTCTCCCGCAAGCCCGGCCTCAACCCTGCTTCGTGGAAGTACGGTCCGGGCTGGATGGGCGGGACGCAGCTGCAACAGCATGAACGCCAGACCTTTGCGGTCAGCGGCGAGCATGCCTGGCACGTCGACGGGTCAGAGAAGGCCGAAGCAGCCCCTGACAGCGCCGCACTCTGGCAGCTCGACATCTGGATGACTCCGCATGGCTTCGTCAGGGCGGCGCGGATGCCTGGCGCCGAGCCCACTGCGATTTGGCGCTGGGAACTCGGAGAGAGCGGGCGGGACGGCGCGACAACCGGCGGTATTGCCAAAGTGGTGGTCGTCTCGGCAACCGTTCTGGGCAAGTACCGAGTCAACGCTACGGTGCGTGCCGGAAACATCGTGCAACGCACCCAGACGCGAGTGCCGCACCCAGTGCTGGGTGACATGAACTACGAGCACGAGTTCACCCAATGGCAGGACCTAGGCAACGGAGTCCTCTTCCCGGCGGGCTGGCACCACCATGACGGCTGGGATGACGAGCGAAAAGTGCCAGTGCTCACCGGTGGCCACAACAGCTTCGGCGGGAGCTTCCCCGTCATGCAGGCCAATGCCTGCGAACCCACAGAAGTTCCGCAGCACGTGCGCCAAGCGGACGTGCCCGACCAGCGCGTGGTGCCGGAGGAACTAGCCGCCGGCGTGTGGCTGCTCGGCGGCGGCACGCACAACAGCGTGGCTGTCGAATTCGCGAACTTCGTGGCCGTGATCGAGGCTCCCCTCGACGAGCGGCGTTCGCTGGCTGTGATCGACGCGATCGTCGAGTTGGTCCCGGACAAGCCGATTCGCTACCTCGTCAACACCCACGACCACTACGACCACTTGGGCGGCCTGCGGACCTATCTGCATGTTGGCGCGACCATCCTCACACACCAGCGCAACCGCATGTTCTACGAGGCCGAGCTGCTGAACTACGTGCCGCGCATGCTGGAGCCGGACATGGTCTCCCTGTACCCGCCGACAGAGATCTCAGAGGGCTACACGATGGAGGACGTCGACGAGAAATACATCCTCGGCGATGGCCAACGCTATCTCGAGATCTACTACGTCCAAGGCCTCGGCATCCATGTCGAGGGCATGCTCATGGCCTACCTGCCGAAGGAGCGCATCCTGATCGAGGCCGACCTATACGATCCGGGACTGGTGCCCGCGAGTCACGCCAGGCCCACCGCTGCGGAAACCGCCCTGTTGAATAACGTCACGCAGAACGAGATCGATCCGCTGCTGATCGCCCCGATTCACGGCGGCGCCGTGACGTGGAAAGCCTTCTTACGGGAAACCCGCCAAAGCCCTTGAGGCGCGGCTGGCGTTACGCGATCAGCTCGGGAATGAGCTGACCGCCCACTTGGGAGAGCTGCTTGAAGCGCCCGCCGTGAAAGTACGTCAGGCGGTTATCGTCCAGGCCCATCAGCCGCAGCCAGGTCACGTGCAGGTCCTTCAACGGGTGGACGACTTCGACCGCCCGGTTGCCGACTTCGTCGGTGGCCCCCACCACCGTGCCAGCGGGCGTGCCGCCCCCGGCCATTAGGACCGCCATCGCGTCAGCGTTG
>Ga0209021_1002738_pt1 | contig 14981 bp, 11 predicted proteins | sample PinacodermFT_FD_187299 | JGI IMG/M metagenome (GOLD analysis project Ga0209021, IMG submission 187299) | Host-associated microbial community of the marine sponge Aplysina aerophoba from Gulf of Piran - sponge pinacoderm, lysed by freeze-thaw... | ecosystem: Host-associated > Porifera > Sponge >... | reverse complement strand
CAACAACGCGACGTGCCGTCCGAAACGATCCTGCTCACCCCCCAACGGCGCGCGCCACGTCCCGCCACGACGCGCCAACGCCCGGGTACCTCTCTCGATGACATTAAACGCCTCATGCTCGCCATGGCGCTGAACCGGGAGACCACGGGCTTCACGATGGAACGGCACGAGACCCCGGTCCCGCTGTGGAAAGAAACCGAGATCCTCCTCACGAACACGTACACCGGCTTTCACTTCACCGGACGGGTCTTTCAGATCCGGAACGTGTCGGCGCACCCGCTCACCCTGCACGAACAGGAATTCATTCGCTTGGTCCCGAACGTCCGCGCCGTGGCGCTCCGCGGGTTCACTCTGCCGAGCGGCGACACCACGGTTCTTTACGTCGTCAGCGACACTGAGGCACACCCATGAAACTCCAGCACGCCACTCTCACCAAACGGAAACAGCTCATCTTGGCCGTCGGCACGGCCGCGACGCTCATCGGGTTGCTCGTCTTCGGCCTGTGGGTGAGTGATCCCAATAAAGACCAACCGTCCGTCCTGGAACGACAACGCGAGAAAGCGAGGGAAGTGACGAAAGACTTTCGGACGAAGAACGTCGTCTCCGACAAGGAAAACTGGATGGCCAAGTCCGAGGAACAACTCGCCGAACAGAGTCAACAAATCCGTGACATCTCGAGCGCGATGCGCACCATTCGGAAGCGCCTGACGGCGCTCGGCATCGACGTCGCCACGCGCGCCCCCTCCTCCTCCGGGGAGCCCGACGCTCGTCCTCCCGAGCCGGTCGCGGACACTCCGAGCCCACTCGACCTGTTCACGCCCCCGGCTCCCGGCCCGGTCACCCCTCCGATTCCGGCGCCGCCGCTGCCCGCACCGTCCCGGGACCGACCAGGCAGCCCGGTCTCGCCACCCTCCCCGCACGGGCAGGCCGGCGCCATCCAGGTCGTCGACGTCCAACCCGACACCGGACCCGGCGAGAAGGAGAAGCCGAAGAACGTCACGGACTACCTCCCGGCGGGCAGCTTCGCCGCCGTCCGTCTGCTCTCCGGCGTGGACGCGCCCACCGGGGGCGAGGGGGTGTCCAACCCCATCCCCGTGCTCCTCCGCGTGATGAACGATGGCACCCTCCCGAATTTCTTCCGTTCCAACGTCTCCAGTTGCCACATCGTCGCGGCCGCGCACGGCAGCATTTCCAGTGAACGCGCCCATATCCTCCTGACGAAACTCTCCTGTGTCCTGCTCAACGGCGACATTATCGAAACGGACCTCAACGGCTACGTGGCCGGGGAAGACGGGAAGGCCGGGTTGAGGGGACGCCTAGTCTCGAAACAGGGCACGCTCATCGCGCGGTCGCTCTTGTCCGGCCTCGCCTCGGGCTTCGGCAGGACGCTCCAACAGCAGTCCCAACAAGTCGCGACGAGCCCCCTCGGCGCCGTGGCCACCGTCAACCCGAACCAGGTCTTGCAATCGGGCGCAGGCGCGGGGGTGTCGAATGCGTTGGAGAAAGTCGCCGATTACTACCTGCAGCGGGCGAATGAACTGTACCCGATCATCGAGGTCGCTGCGAACCGCGCCGGCGAGGCCATTCTGATCGACGGCACCCCGTTGACCCAGCCGATCCTGCACAACACGCGTGAGGAGGAGGAGCGGCCATGACGCGCGCGGGGCTCCTCGTCATCGCCCTCTCGGCCTGCACGGCCTGCAGCCCGACCTACACGTGCGGCGACGTGCCGGACGCGGTGTGCCAGTCCGTCTCCGACACCTTCGAGCAGACGCAAGACCGTGCTGCTTCAACGTCGCGCGCGGCGGCCCGGACCGGCTCAGGCCCGGGTGCCGCTCCCGGAACGGAGCCGCTGGTGCATGACGCCGGATTCGACGGTCCCTTCCTGACGAAACCCCTCCTGCTCAGGATTCTGTTCACGCCTTGGCAGGACAAGGCACACGACCTTCACGCCGGCGGGTACGTGTATATCCGCTTGGAGGAATCCCAATGGGTGCTCCCCAGGTAAGCCTGATCGAGCACATGCAATCCTTGAAGCAGCGCCTCACGGACGGCCTCAAGTCCGCGCTGTTGAGCGACGTGCCGCCCGGCCTGGCGTGGCAGAACGGGACGGCGCTGCCCACGGTCGCCGAGTTTGCCGCGCTGTCCGAACGCTACTCCCTCGCCTCCATGCTCCCCTACGAGGCCTACGATCCCGACCACGAACTCTATTTCAACCACGACACGGTCGGCTTCATGCTGTACACGAACCCCGCCACCGGCCTCGGGGTCAATGAACTCAAGATCCTGAACCAGTTCTTTGTCCAGGCGCACCGTGCCGACGCGCTCATTCAGATTTCCCTGATCGCCGACAACAACATCGACCCGCTCTTGCGGCCCTGGGCCTCGCTCAAGAACCACAGCGCCGATACCCCGAATCATGAAATCTTCACCCTGCTGGCCAAGAACCGGCTCGACTACCTGCTCAAAGGGAAGTGGGAGTCCCTCTTCGACGACCAGGCCTTTCTGGTCCGCAATTTCCATCTCATCATTTCCTACACGATCAACGGCACCTGCACCCTGTCGGAGGACGATCTCGGCTACCTGTTGAAGACGCGCGAAGCGATCCAGGGCACCTTACGGTCCGCGCGCATGGAGTCCGTGACGCTGCGCCCGGACCCCTTCCTGAACATCATGAGCAGCATCCTGAATCCGACCCATGCGCCGCGTCCCACGCTCACGTACGATCCCGAGAATCTGCTCAACGCGCAGATCGTCGACGGCGACACCGCCGCCCTGTTCGAGGCCGGTGCCGCCAGCTTCGTGCACCAGGACGCCGCCTACACCATGTTGCCGTTTCACGTGAAACAGTTTCCCCAATACTGGGCCGGATTCGACAACTCCAAACTGCTCGGCGACCCCAACAACAACATTCTCCGGCTCCCCTGTCCCTTCATCATCACGCTCACCGTGAACATTCCCGATCAAATCTACATCAAGGGCCTCATCAAACGGAAAACGCTCCGGGCCACGCAAATGGTCGACTCCCCCGTCTCCAAATACGTCTCCCAATGGAAAGACCGCAAACGCGACTGGGATTACGTCAGCGGCAAAGTGGAGGACGGCAACAAACTGCTCGAGGCCTACTACCAGATCATCCTCTTCACCCCGCAGGGCCGCGAGCAGGATTGCGAGCAGGCCCTCAAGGGCCTCTACAATTCCTTCGGCTGGATTCTGACCCGCAGCCGGTACATTCCCGTCCATGCCCTGCTCGGGGCGCTGCCCATGGGCGTCAACCGGGAAGCCAAGCGCGCCCTCAAGACGTTCGGCCACTTCAACACGAGACTCTCCTGGACGTGCACGAACATCGCGCCCTGGATCGCCGAATGGAAGGGGACGGAAACGCCGATGATGCTCTTCACCGGCCGCCGCGGCCAGTTGGTCTATTTCGATCCTTTCGACAACACCCAGGGCAACTACAACATCGCCTGTTGCGCCATCTCCGGGTCCGGCAAGTCCTTTCTCACGCAGGAATGGGTCTGTAATTGTCTCGGCTCCGGGGGTCGCGTGTTCATCATCGACGCGGGCCACAGTTACCGGAACCTCTGTCACCTGCTGCACGGCACGTACATCGACTTCGGCGATGATGAGCTGGACATTCGCCTCAATCCGTTTTCCTTCATCAACGAACGCGATCCCAAGCACTTTGCCGAACAGTTCCCGCTCATCAAAATGCTCATCGCGCAAATGGCGTCGCCGGACGCACCCCTCACGCCCGCGCAAAAGGGGCTGCTCGAAAAAGCCATCCTGCTCACCTGGGAGCACTACCACTGCGCCTCGACGATCACGCGCGTCGTCGAAGCGCTCGAAGGCACGCATGACGACGATCCCGATTTGAAGCGCCAGGCCAAGGAGGTCGCCGTCATGCTGCAGTCCTTCACGAAGACCGGGATGTACGGCACCTATTTCGAGGGGCCGGCGACCGTGAACCTCGACAACATGTTCGTGGTGCTCGAACTCGATGCGCTCAACGCCAAGCCGGACCTCCAGTCCGTGGTCCTCCTGATCCTGATGCTGCGCATCACCCAGGTCATGTACCTCTCCAAGAACAAATCGCAACGCAAACTGTGCATCATCGACGAAGCCTGGCGGCTCCTGTCCAAGGGACAGGCCGGCGACTTCATCCAGGAAGGCTTTCGCGTGGCCCGGAAGCACGGCGGCTCCTTTATGACCATCACGCAACGGCTGTCCGATTACTTCGTGTCGGAAACCGCCAAGGCCGCGTACATGAATTCGGATTACACCCTGTTCTTCCGGCAGAAAGCCGAAGAACTCGCCGGCGCCGCAGACAAGGGGTTGCTCGACAAGAACAACGGCAGCATCGACCTCCTGCGTTCCCTCGAAACCTTGCAGGGGAAATATTCCGAACTGGTCATCGCCTCGCCCAAGGGCTTCGTCCCGGTCCGCTTCGTCGTCGATCCCGTCACGGAAAAGCTCTTCTCCACGAAGGCCGACGAAGTCGAATTCATCCAAAAAGCCCTCGCGTCCGGCGTCCCGCTGATCGACGCCGTGCAGCAACTCAGCCGACAACACAAGAGGTGACATGAATTCCACCATCTACAAGACCATGAGCGTGTCGTTTCTCGGCGGGGTTCTCGGCACGCTCTGTATCCTGGCCGCGTGTGTCTCCGTCTACGGCCTGCCCGTCACGCAACGGATCGGCGTCGTCAATATTCAGGACATCCTCGAGCGGCACGTCACAGCCTATGCCGCTCGGGACCTCACCAAGCAGGAGCAACGGGACGCGGCGTCGCAGTTCTCCAGGGCGCTCGAATCCGAGATCGCGAAGCTGGCGAAAGAAGAACGCATCCGGCTGTTCGTCGCGCCGGCCGTGCTCTCCCGGGTCCCGGATTACACCGGATACATCGAACAACGCTTGAAGGTCGACGATGCTCTCTAACTTCACCCCGGCACATACCGCGCGCGTGCTCCGATGGATCTTCGCGGGCCTCTTCGTCATCGCCGCGATGTGGGCGCTCTCGTTCTTCTTCATCATCGGTTTCAATATGACCGACAGTTTGCCGGGATACGCCTACATGGTCATCACCTATCACCGGCCTGCCAAGCACGAGCTGGTGGCGTTCCGACCGCCGCCGAATGACTTTTATCGACACGGCTGGTTCATCAAATACGTCAAGGGCGTCCCGGGCGACGTCGTCCGTTGGGACGGCCGGCGGTTCGCCATCAACGGACAATCTTTAGGTTCCGCCAAACTCCGTTCCGAACACGGCATCGCGCTCGATCGCGGCGCCGGGGGTCGCATCCCGCAGAACAATTATTTCGTATGGAGTGAACATGTGGACAGCTTTGACAGCCGCTATGGGCAAATTGACCTGGTCCCTCGCGATCGCATCATCGGCCGTGCTTATCGGCTCTTTTAGCCACGCGCACGACTTGGGCGTGATCGGCCCGTCCTATGCGATTCTCGAGCGCGACTTGCTCGACGTGATCCATGAGCGTCTCGCGCAGCATATGCACAGCGGACTCCTCGACGAGCACCGCCGGCAACTGGCCGAGCGCTCCCGGCGCTACCTTGCGAGGCCGGCCGGCGTCCGGCTTCCCCGCACGCAGACGTCCCGCACCCGCACCGTCAGCCTCGAATTCGTCACCACCGAGGCCATCACCGACGGAGGAGGAACGATTCTCTACCCGGTCGGCACCCGCGTGAACCCCCTGGTCTTCCAGCCGCTGACCAAGACGCTGTGCTTCGCCGATGGAGACGATCCCGACCAAGTGGCTTGGCTTCAGGACTCCTGCCGGGACCCGGGCACCCACACACGTATCCTGGTCCGGGGCGACTATCCGGCCATTGCCGCGCAACTCGGCGGGCGCCTCTACTTCGATCAACGCGGCTACCTTGTTCATCGTTTTGACATTCAGGCGGTCCCGGCCATCGTCCGGCAGAAGGAAGAATCCCTCTATGTCGAAGAATTGCCGCTTCGTTAGCGCCGTCGCGCTCCTCCTCATCGCGCTGACCGTCGCTGGCCCCGTTGACGCGGCGCCCTGCGGCGGCACGTTCCCCAATCCCATGACGGATATCTGCTGGCTGTGTCTGTTCCCCATGCACATCGGACCTGTGGAAATTGCCTTCGGACAGCAAGGCAACGGCGATGCCGCGCCCCCGCTCCTCTGCACCTGTCCCGCGCCGCCGCCGTTGTTCATCCGGATCGGCATCGGCTTCTCCTTCTGGGAGCCGGCCCGCGTCGCGGAGGTCGTGCGCACGCCCTTCTGTTCGCCCACCCTGGGCGGCACCATTCTCGCGGACATCAACGTGCCCCACGGCACCCATCACGAAGGAGACGGGGGCCAGCAAGGCGGGGCCTTCTATCAGGTCCACTGGTTCCAATACCCCGCGCTCTCCTGGCTCGGCATGGCCCTGACGTCGGCCATGTGCTTCGTCTCGGAGCCCTTCGATCTCGTGTATCTCTCCGAACTCGATCCTCTGTGGGACGACGACCAATTGACGTTCATTCTGAATCCCGAGGCGATCCTGTTCAGCAACCGCGTGGCTCAGGCCGCGTGCATCGCCGACACCATCGCTGCCCGCCTCCATGCGTTCGGCCTCGACAACCTGTTCTGGTGCTCCGGCGCGCAAGGGTCCGTGTACCCGCTCTCCGGCAATCATGCCAATCACGTCAGCGGGATCGATTCCAGTCTCGCCATCGTGCACAAACACGTGTTCAAAATGCACCGGCAACTCCTCGCCCAGGACACCTCGACGCGCGGCGCCATGTGCGGCCCCCGGCCCCAGCCCATCCTCCGGAAGCGCCAGTACAAACAACAAATGCTGTTTCCGACCCCGCAAACCGCCCGAGGCTACGGCTTCGGCGCGCCCTCGATCCTCTGGGGCGCCGGCCGCGAGTATCCCTACAAGGGCGAGGACTTCTCGTACCTGATCTGGAGGAAACGCACATGCTGCGCCTTCTGAGCACGCTCGTGCTGCTCATCATTCCGACGCCGCAGGTCTTCGCACAAGCCGCCTACCACGAACCCGACCCGGCCAGTTTGCAACGGGAGCGACAACACGCCGACCGCGCCCTAGAGGAAGCGCGGCGTCTCTCGGAAGACGCGACGCTCTCCGACCGCTTACGGGCGGAGCGTGACGCGCTGGGTTCGATCACACGCCAGGGGCGCGGTCCCGACTTCTCCCTCCCTCCGGCCTTGACCGAGGCCTTGCCGTTTCTAGACCGGGCTGTCGGACGCGCCGTGGCGCCCGAACGGGCGCCGCGGCCCTCTTCCCTCGATGACCGGATCAGGCCCTTGATCCTCATCAGTTTCGGCATGCCGGACAGCCAGATTCGCGGCCTGCTGCACGAAGCCCGCCGCATGAACGCGGCCGTCGTCATGCGCGGGCTGCTTCATGATGACTGGAACCGGACCATCGGGAAACTCCACGGCCTTGCGGACGAGGGCTTCGCCGGCGTCAGCATCGACCCCACGGCCTTTACCCGCTTCAACGTCTCACGCGTGCCGACGTTCATCCTTCCCCTCGAGCGTCTCGACCCCTGCACACCGGACGGCTGCCGTCCCGTTCGACACGTCCGCGCGACCGGCTCTGCCTCGCTCTCCTACTTCCTTGATTTCGTCGCGCGCGTCGGCACGCCCGAAGAACGCCATAAGGCGCGGAACTGGCTGGCTGCGCACAAAGGAGGGAACCCATGACCATCACCGCCTCGCTCTGCCTGTTCTTTGTCCTGGCCGCCGGCACGGGAATCGCCAACGACATGGATGACGCCGTCCGGGACGGCAAGGACTTTGCCGGACAGCGCAATGTCGCCATCCGCGACATCCCCGCGAATCTCGATCCCCACACCATGCCCAATTACGCGGGTACGAATGTTCCTGAAAAGCACTACTACTCGGCCGGGTCGACTCTTCAAGGCCGAGCCCAAACCCACGCCGCAACCGATCCCACGGCCCAATACATCACCGGCTCGCGAACCGCGCGCCCGCACATTCCCGTCGATCCCGATACCGATCCGCTGTTCACGCACACACGCACCACCGAAACGAACATGGCGGCGCTCACGCAAACCTACGCCGGGTGCGCTCCCGTCCGGATCTCGCTCGCCTCCGTCTCCGTCTGCGGCAGTCAACTCATCTGTCCGGACGGCCAGTGCACGTCCGACATCGGCCAAACCAACCCCACGTCCCTCGCCGGATTCAAGAAGGCCGCCACTCATCTGGCCGTCCTCGAAGAAATGACCGACACCTTCGATCCTCACCACGTCGCGGTGTTCTCGGGGGAGAACAAGAAGTGCAAAATCAGTAACTTGGGATTCTTCAATTGCTGCCGGAATTCCGGTATCGGACTCTCGATGGGCATGGTCCAATGTCGCCTCTCCGAGCGCGAGCTCGCGCTCGCCCAGCGCGAGAAGCGTACCCATTACGTGGGCAGTTACAGGCGTTGCGGCTTCCTGGGCCTCAACTGCCGTCGATACAAGTCCCACTGCGTGTTTCCGTCCAAACTCGCGCGGATCGTCGTGGTCCAGGGCCGCGCGCAGATCGGCAAATCGTGGGGCGGGGCCGGAAGCCCCGACTGCTCAGGCTTTACTCTCGACGAACTGCCGGCTGTCGACTTCGAGGCAATGGACTTGTCCGAATTTTATGACGACATGATCGCCGCCGCGAATGCCGGCACCACGCCGGCCTTGGCTGACGCCGTGACGGATATCACGGACAAATTGGAACGACGCCACGAGGAGATCGAATGATCTTCATGGTGGTCCCACTCCTCGCTTTGTTGCTCCTGCTCCCCGCGTCCGACGGGCGCGGCCAGCACCAGGACCCGCCAGTCTCTTCCCCGGGGGACCGCTCCTCCTTGCAGTTCCCCCCGTACTACGAAGAGGCCGGCCGCGGGCGGCATTGGTATCAACCCATACCACCGCCACCGGAAGAGGAGACGCCGGACGCACCACCGGACGTCCCGCCTCTTCCGGTGCCGGCGCCGCTCATGCCCCGAGAAATCCTCAAACGACAAGGTGAAGCCTGGCAGGATGCCCTGGCGCGCGCGGTCCTGCATCCCTCTCCGGAGCATTACCTTGAGTACCTCCGCCTGACCTCGGCGATCCAGGAGCAAGCTCAACGCTTCGCCCTCGGCTTTAAGCATATGATCTGGCAAACGCCCGAGTTCGACTATACCCTGACCGCCCCGGTCCGGGCAGAGGCCATCGCTGCGAACAATCAGCGGGCCCTCGTTCAGGAGACCGAAGATCTCGCTGCGCTCGCGGACCGGTACGGCTTGGTCTTCTTTCTCCGAAGCGACTGTCCCTCCTGTCAGCGCTTCGCCCCCATCCTGAAGACCTTCGCCGGAACACACGGCTTCTCCGTGCTCCCTGTGTCACTCGACGGCCCAGGGGTGCCGGAGTTCCCCAATCCCAAACCGAACGCCTTGTTGGCTCAGAAGCTGGAGGTGGACGTCGTCCCGACCGTCTTTCTCGTCGATCCCGTCCGGAATCGATTGCTCCCCGTTTCCTACGGCTTCACCGACGCCTCGACCCTCGCGAAGAAGATCTTGTGGGCCGCACAAAACCTGCAAAACGACAAGAACGATGTTGCCGTGGTTGCGGCACGCGAGGGCAACGCGCGCACAATCCTTGAGGAGCCAACGAAACCCGCGTTCCTGAACCGATGAAACGCTCCCTCCTCATCTCGCTCGCCCTCCTTGTCTGCGCGCCGGGTCCGGCCGGGGCCGGCGTGGGCACGAAGCTGGACGACTGGTTCGGCAACCAGAATTACGTCAATGCCACGCGGCCCGGAGTGTATGAAACGCAGTCGGCCCGCTATGCCACCTTCGGCGGCCTCTCGTACCGGGCGCCGATCACCCAACCGTTCCGGTTGCTCAGCCTCCAAACGCCCCGCTTCTCGGCCGGATGCGGGGGGATCGATCTCTACGCCGGCGGCTTTTCCGTCATGAATGCCGATCAGTTTGTCGACGCCTTGCGGGCCATCGGCCAGAATGCCGCCTCACTCGCCTTCATGCTCGCGATTCAGATCGTCTCCCCGCAATTGTCCGGCGTGATGGAGGACATCCAGTCCTGGGCGAACGAGTATCTCACGCTCGGCAATGATTCGTGCGAAGCGGCGACGAAACTCGTGGGCGGGGCACTCGAACTGTTCGGGAAAAAAGAAGCCAACTGCACGATCAAGCGCATGCAACAGGCCGGCGAAGACTGGAATACCGCCAATCACTACTGCACCACCGGCGGCCGGATCAAATCGACGGAAGCGGCCGCGGGGGGACCCAACCAGATCGAATTCACCAAGGGCAATCTCACCTGGTTCGTGCTGATGCAGAACCCGTTCTTTCGAGCCGACCTCGAGTTCGCCGAACTCATGATGAATATCACCGGGACCATCATCTATCGGGACGCCGGGCCGGACGACTACGACCCCACGGCCGTCAGCCACGTCACCGCCGCCCTCAACGACCAGGGGCCGACCGAGCGCTTCAACAACATCCATGCGGCGCTCATGCACGGCTCCGATGCCGCGCAGGATCTGTTGATCTACCGGTGCACGCCCGCCACCCGGACCACGGCCACGGACGGCTGTCAGCAACTCCTTAATGACCTGCAACCCATTGTCCCGACGTGGGCCGGCATGCACCAGCGGATCGAAGACCTCGTCGAACACATCGTCGCCAAAATCCAGGGCGACACCGCCCTGACCCCGCAGGAAGTCGGCCTCATCGGCGCCAGCAGCTTGCCCCTCTACCGCTTTCTCACGGCCGCCAGCGCGTATCATCCCAATGACACCGCCAGCGGCACCACCGTGATCGAATTGAGCCGCGAGTACACGGCACTCTTCGCCCGCCACATCATTCTCCGGTCCATCGGCAACGTCCTGGAACAGGTAGAATTCCAGCTTGAGAACCTGCCGAACCGCATCTCCTGGAGTGACCAGATGCGAGAGTTCGGCGAACAGCTACGCGACGTCATCAAGGGCGTGGCCGCCCTGGAACGGGACACGGAAATCAAGGCCCACCAGTATCAGCAATTGGTTGAACAGATCCGCGACTATGAGCGGGAAATCATGACGCGCTTGGGCAAGGGCTTCATGCAAGCCGCCCGGTGGGGCCGCTAGATGAACTGGGAAGTCATCGCCTACGGCTCCGGCGACTTTCTCCGCATGGTGTTCACCGCGGTCGCTGCCATCTTCGGTAACGCCCACTATCTCGGCGCGATTCAGGCGGCCTTCTTTATCGGATTCCTCACCATGCTCGCCCGTTCGGCCATCACCCATGACGTGATGACCGGCGCGCGCTGGTTCACCGCGGCCCTGGTCCTCAATCTCGCGCTGATCGTCCCCAAAACGACCGTCGTCATCACTGATCGCGTCCTGCCCACCAATTCAGCCGTCGTGAACCACGTCCCGCTGGGCCTGGCCGCCACGGCCGGCCTCTTCTCGTACACCGGGGACTGGTTTTCCCGCGCCTTCGAGACCGTGTTCACGGTCCCCGGCGCCATGCGCTACACGGAAAACGGACTCCTCTTCGGCCACAAGGTTCTCGAGGCCTCCCGGACCATGGTCATTTCCGACGAACGCATCTATCTCAATTTCACCGAGTTCTTCTCGTCCTGCGTGGTCGTGGACGGGGTGGGCCACGGCCGCTTTTCGTGGGAGGACGTGCTCGAAGCCAATGACCTCATCGCGTTCTTCGGCGCGAACGTCGCGGTACACGCCGCGCGCTTCAAATACACCACCACGGCCGGCGTCGAACGCATCCTCCCCTGCCGCAGCGGGTTCGTCGGGTCCCTGCAACCCGAACTCACCGCGCTGACCGATAACATCATGAATACGGGCATCCGGGGGTTCATCGCCAATGCCGAGACGGCCGCGGCGGCCTTGACGAAATTCAAGACCGATCTGCCCCCGGCCATCCAGTACCTCACCGGCATCACCATCACCCCGCAGACGCTCGTCCTCCAAACCGCGCTCAGCAACACCATGGGCAATTCGATGCTCCGCATGGCACAAAGTCTCCAAGACTCCGCCTTCGTCGCGCAGTACGCCCGGCAATGGGCCGAGAACGAGCGACGGACCACGTATCAGACCATGGGCCGCATCGCGGAGGAAAAACTCCCGCTCCTGCGGGCCCTCATCGAAGCGTTCCTTTACGCCATCTTTCCCATCATCGTGCTCACGGCCCTGATCCTCCCGGCCGCCGTCCCCTTTACCTACGTCACCGCGCTGTTCTGGATCAATCTGTGGCCGCCCCTCTATGCCATTCTCAACTTCTTCATTTCCTATTACTCGCAGGGCGTCCTCACGGAATTGAGCAGCCTCTACGGCAGCGGGTTCAACGCCATGGCGAATACGCAACTCACGGAGTACGTCAGTGACATGGTGGCCACCTCGGGCTACCTGGTGTCGTCGCTGCCGATCATTTCCTGGATGCTCGTCTCACGCTCCGGGGCGCTCGCCGCGATGTTCGCCTCACGCATCATGCAAGGCTATGACGCCTCCGTCGCGGGCGCGGCCGAACAACTCACCAGGGGGGAAGGCCAGATGGGCGGCGTCCACTTCCGTCAAACGAACGAGCACGGCGGCTTCGGCCCGAACCCTCAGGGTGTGCTCTCTCCCGACAATAACGTGCAAACCGACACCGTCACGCGAAGCGGCTCCGGCATGTTCGTCGCCGGAGGAGGAGAACCCTTCGTGGATCAACGCCAGTCTCACGCGCCGGTTGGCGTCTCGCTCGCCAGAGAAATGACCGCTCAAACCTCCCAGGACCTGACTCAAGCCCATACTCAGGTCGAACAGTCACGGGAGTCCTGGAGTGCATCGACCACCAGATTGGGGACGACGGTCGGCACCCTCATCAATACCACCGGCGAGCAAACCGCCCACGGCCAAAAGATTGCGGAAACGGAAGGCTCCGTCCACGAGACCTTTACCAAAGATACCCGACACGCCGTGGATGAATGGGCCACGCAACACGCGCTCAGGCTCAGCAATGACGAGAAGGCCGGCATCGTCGGCGCCGTGCAAACGAAACTCGGCGTCAACCTCGGGCCGGCCGGCGTCGCGACGGCGGGAAGTCTCAACGTCGGCTCCGAAGAAATGCGAAGCCGCTCCGACATTCAATCCTATGCGGATAAATTCATGATGACCGAGGAATACGGCGCCGCCTTGCGTACCACCGCCAACTATGCGGTTGAACACTCCGAGAACGTCACGGATACGGAAGGCCGGCAATTCTCTCAGACGATCGGCAATTCGTTGGCTGACCAGCAAAGCCGCCAAACACAATACGACACCTCCAAGACGAACATGGACACGGCCCAGGAGCGCCACCAACAGGCCCTCGCCTTTAAAGAGACTTTCAGCGTCGCCGGTCTCGATGCCATCAAGAATCACGCCATCCATGAGCGCGCCATGACGCCCGCGGCATTCGACCAACTCCTGATCGACGTTCGCAACGGCGACTACGCCGCCACCCAGGACATGCTTCATATGACCGAAACGTTGCGCCAACAGGGCACCTGGCCGCTCGTCGGCCAGGAAACCGGCCGACTGTCCGAGAATTTTCTTCCTGCCGAGACGCTCGAGCGGCCCGACATTGATCCTGAGCACGCATACGAGGACAACGCTGCCGTCGCTGAATTCGACATTCACAATCCCGCGTGGGATGCCGGCACCGTCGAGAATCAGATTGACCGCGACAAGGCGACCGTCAAAGACACCACGACAACGGCCGTTACCGCCGAGGCGCAACACCATGACGACGAGAGAAACGCGGGCCTCGATCAACCTGTCGTCACCCACGAGGGAGTCCTGGATCCCGTCCAGACCGCAGGCCGGGAAACCCTCGACGTCGCCGAAGCCGTCGTATCCGGCCCGTGGACCGTAACCGATGAAGCCGCTGCCGCGCTTGGCGGTCATGGTGGCGACCACGGCGGGGCAATATTCGGAACCGGCAGTGATAATGTCCATCCCAGCCTCAGGGGAGCCCCGGGGATGGACCAGGAAAACTCGGCTCTGATCCACGGTGTCGGCGGCGGCGCCTCGACACCACCGCTAGACCAGGGTTTCTGGCCGAGCGAAAGCGCGGTACCGGATAGCGCCTCTTCCGACAGTCCAGGCGCGGCCGTCGCCGCTGAGCCGTCCTCGCGCCCCGGAGGCGGAGAACTCGCCACCGGCCAGCGTGCCCCTCTTGAACAGGAGTCCTCCACCCTGCACCCAGGCGCCGTGGCCGGTCCGGACGAAGATCCGGCTCCTGCTCAGGGGGCTGCTCTCTCTCAAGACAGCCCCGCTCAGGACGAGGCCTTGGCCGGAGGGCTCCGGGAATTTCCATCAGACGATGAACCCGGTCCTGCAACCGGAACCGTCGCAGATCCCGATGCCCTCGCGCTTTCCCCTGACAGCCCTTCCATCGAGCACGACCCTCCCGCGGCGGCTCCCGACGACACCTCTCCGGGAAACGCCGGAGGTTCACCGGGCCTCGATCCCGAATCGGCGATCAGCCACGAAGACACGTCTCTCGCAGGAGGCGCCGGCCCGGCCGGTGACGTGTCCACCCCACCGCCCGAACCCCCGACGTTCCACGGTCTTGAGCGTCCCGACCCGGAAGCCCCCGGGCCACGGGCACCCGAGACGTCACTGTCCGGGTCAACCTCCATCGCCGCAGGCTTGTCATCCAGCGCCATCGAGCAGGAAACCCCCGCGCTTCACGGGGCTGCCGCGCAAGAATCCCCGGATGTCCTCATCGATCCGACCGGACTGGCCGCGCCTATCGCCCCTGATCGGGCCTCTCCTGAACCATGGAGTTCACGAGAGCCCCTCACCCCCTTCGCGTCGCCTGACCCCATCGCCGAGGGCCTTTCATCCCCCGGCATCGAGCCAGAACCTCCCTTGGTCCGAGCGGGAATCGGCGATCAGGCATCGCCGCCCATGCTCACCCCTCCCCACGAAGCCGGCACCGGCCAAACGCAAACCAT
>Ga0209021_1002730_pt1 | contig 15005 bp, 8 predicted proteins | sample PinacodermFT_FD_187299 | JGI IMG/M metagenome (GOLD analysis project Ga0209021, IMG submission 187299) | Host-associated microbial community of the marine sponge Aplysina aerophoba from Gulf of Piran - sponge pinacoderm, lysed by freeze-thaw... | ecosystem: Host-associated > Porifera > Sponge >... | reverse complement strand
CCGACCACGGGCGACGTGTAGGCTTCCGCCCTCAAAGGCGAAACCGGATGTCGAGCAAGGAATCCGATCTGGAGACAGCCGTGGCCAGGTTCAGGCTCTCGCCCGGAAACACGGGAGCCCGACTGGGAGCGAAGTGGACGATTTCATCGCCGGACGGCGGGTGGAGGCAGCGAAGGAGTCCGGAGATTCGGACTCCTCATGTTCCCGGATTGACAGCGGGACGCGGCTGGCACGGAGTGCCCGAGCCACACGTTGCAATTTGGTGCGTCCGATCACGGTGCGGGACGCTGAGTTCCGAGAGTTGACCAAGAAACACCATGGGTGATCGCACGAGCCGCCTCTCCGGCGAGGGTGCGCCCGAACCCGACCTCCATCGCCGCCACGGGCGGCGACTGCGCAGGCCGGGTAGAGCGTTCTGGCTGGCCGCGCTGGTGATTGGCGGCCTCGCCGTTCCCGCCGCCGCGCAGAACGGGAACGGACGGCCGAACGTGTTCTTCGACTGCTCCGGGCCCCGGTGCGACTCCCGCTACTACCGCACCGAGATCACGTGGGTGAACTGGGTCAACGACAAGGAAGACTCGAACGTCCACCTGATCATGACCAGCCAGCCGACCGGTGCCGGCGGACGGGAATACCTCCTCCATTTCATCGGCGCCGGCGAAGAAACGAGCTACGACGACGAGCACGGCTACCGGTCGCTGCCCACCGACACCGACCGGGAGACGCTGGACGGGATCGTCCACACCATGGGGCTCGGGCTCGCCATGTTCGCGGACGAGGCCGGATACCGGGGGCTGGTCGTCATGAGCCCGATCGACCGGGAGGAAGCGGCGGTGGCGCGCGGGGTGGTGGCCCGGGACGAGGTGGAGGATCCCTGGAACCTCTGGGTGTTCCGCATCGACGGGGAAGTGGGAATCGAGGGCGAGACCAAGGAGCGGCGCACCAGCCTGGAGGGGGGCTTTTCCGCTTCGCGGGTGACTCCCGACTGGCGCGTCCGGTTCTCGGGCGACATCGAGAACGACCGCCTCTCGATCGAACTTTCCGACGGCACCTTCGAAGACACCCGTACCAACTGGAGCTTCGACACCCAGGTCGTGTACGCCCTGCTTGACCACTGGTCCGTCGGGATGGACACCAATACCAGCCGCAACCTGACCTACAACCAGGACGTGCGGGTCGAGTTCTCGCCGGCGCTCGAGTACAGCGTCTTCCCCTACGACGAGGCGACCCGCCGCAGCCTCACCTTCTACTACACGATCGGCCCGGCCTATCGCGATTACGCGGAGCCCACGATCTACGGAGAGACCGAGGAGACGCGCTGGGAACAGGCGATGAACGTCCGCTTCGGCCAGCGCCAGCGCTGGGGGAACGCTTCGATCAACCTGCGGGGTTCCCATTTCCTGCACGACTTCGAACAGCGCCTGATGTCGCTCGGGGGGAACCTCTCCTTCCGCGTCTTCCGGGGCCTCGAACTCGAGGTCCGGGGCAACGTCTCCCAGGTGAACGACCAGATCTACCTCGCCGCCGAAGAGGCGACCGACGAGGAAGCCCTGCTGCAGCTCCAGCAGCGGGCGACCGACTTCGACTACCGGATGGAGGTCGGGTTCGAGTTCCGGTTCGGGTCCATCTTCAACAACGTGGTGAACAACCGGTTCCGGCGCCGCCGGTTCTGAGGGGCTCCGAGGGGCGACGTCTTCGGCGTTGCAGAGTCCTGTGTTCGTCCGGTCTTCTAGGTTGCCCGGTGACCGGGTCCCCCTAGTGTTTGCCACCCCTGGCTGCGCCTTCTGCTGATCTCAGAGACCGCTCCGACGGGACGGACCCGCTCTTGGCAATGGCGGTCTCCGAGAGGCCTCCGGTACCTAGCCACCACGCGTACGGCGCACTGATGCTTCCCAACTGGCCGACACTAGCGTCCCAGCAACTCCTTGAGCTCCTTCTTCAGCCTTCTTCCGTCTGAGTTGATCAATCCTTCGACCTGCAAATCCTCCAACATCTCCTTGTCAGATGGATCTTCGGAAAAAATCCCCTTGTTCACCTGAGACCCGTAACGCAGTAACACTCCTCTCACATATTCAACGGCGTCGCGAACTTGCTTTCCGGACGACACCCTGGCAAATCCTTGCTGCTCGCGCTTAAGTCGTGGTAGGAAATAGACGACTGGCGATCCGGGTTTTTCGGCCACGATATCGTTAATCTGATCCAAATCATGCCGCAAGCACTTCTCCATGAAAGTATGTTGGCTTGCTGTTCCGATGTACCACGGCGTGGTGTTCATCCTGAATTTGATTCCAACAACGTACACCCCCGTCGCATCATGAAGGTATGGGTCTCTCTTCCTACGAATCTCGTCCCACATTTGAAGGACATCGTCAGGCGCTATTTTCTTTGCGTTCTGGTTTTGCACTGGCACACCTAGTGGACCAACAACACCGTATATGTGTTTGGCATCCGCGTTGTGGATACGAACAGATTGGCTAATACCAAAGACACCCTTGAAGCCGCTAGCATCCTTTGTTGGTTTTCCTTTGGGATTCAGGATCCCCTCGATTCTCGTCTGTTGAACGAAACGCGTACCTTGAATATTCGCGAGGTCGTTATTGACCTCCAGTGACAGATGGATCAACAGCTCTTCCACGAACCGGACGCCAGGATACTCCGTCTTGGTGGGCGGTGAGAACGTGCCGTCCTTCTCGACACGCGTGACGAGATATAGGAACGGAGTGCCTAAGCCACGATAGACATTGAATGCCACACGATTGAATTCGTTCAGATTCCGTCCGGTAAAACACTCCTTGCGGAATGCCTGCTTCTCTGCCTTTCCGACATACCAAGGTAGCGTTTTCCCGATCGTCTTCCTCTTGCCCACGGCGCCTCGAACGCCAAAGAGATATACACCACACGCGTCCGACAGACCTGGCGTGGCAGCGTCGATTTTCGTCCACAGAGCATCCGTGTCCTCTTTGTCGAACCAATCATCGTGGCCATGACAATCCGGAATGTCATATGGGCCAAAGATCTTGAAGTTCATCGCGTGTTATCTCCTTGTGGATAACGGTGCCCCGCGCCGTTGGCGGCGACCCTCGTCCATCAGACTCGCCCCGCAGCAGAGTTCGCCAAGAATAGACCCTTGTCTGGGTCCGGTATCAAGAGTCGAATCGACCCGGCTCTATTGTGGGCTCCCCGTAGGCGGTAGATGGCGCCCGCCTGGGCGAGCTGCACCGGAGCCCCACCGGGGGATTCGCGGGACTCGCCATGGGAGGGCAGATTGCGAGGCCGGCCGAGACAACGGCGCCACGCCAGAGCGGTTCCCGATGGTGGGGGGAATTCAATGCCGGTCAGTAGGTGCGGCGGAAGCGGAAGTCCACGCCCAGCGAGCCGTCTTCGTCCCGCGAGAGGATCCAGGTGACGCGGCCGCGCACGTACTCGACAACGACAATGGCCTCGTCGGCGTCCGAAAGGCTCGACGAATAGCGAACATTGAGATCCTGGTTTAGCTGCTTGCTGAGGGTCACCCGCGCCGTCGGGTCGCTGAACCGCCCGATCATGAAGGGGTCGACGGTCACCCGATCGATTCCGAACACCCGGCCCGCCCGGCTGCCGATCATGCTGCTGAACTGCTGGCTCAGCAGATTGGTGGCGGAGACTGCGGCGACCGGGTCGTCCGTTTGCGCCCTCAGCAGGTTCTCTTCCGGGGCGCCGGACAGCAACTGGAGGATGTCCGTCTGCCTTAGCGGAGGTTCGGAACTCAGCCTCGCGTCGATTTCCTCGGCGGTTCCCGAAGCGGTCAGGCGCACGCGATAGTTCCTGATGTTCGCTTCGGCGGCGACGTCGAACAGTGGCTGGATGCTCGTGGGGTCGATGAACTCGGCGCGCCCGGAGACGATTTCAAAGCGGTGGGCGCCCACATACAGCTCACCCTCCACCAGGTCCGCGCGTCCCACCACCGCGGGCGACGCGGCGGAGCCCTGGAGCCCGAAAGCGGCATCCGCGGCCAGGTTGAAGATCGAGTTCCGGACCGCGAAGGGAGAATCGGTCTCCACCCGCACATCCAGCAACACCTCGTCCAGGAATCCGCCCGATTCCGTACCTTCGGGAACGGTGATGCCGTCTGCTGCAGCGAACATGGTGGTGGACAACTCGTAGTCACGGCTCCAGACCGCGTCGTCCACCCGGACCTCCCCGGAGAGCACGCGTCCGCCCTGATCACCCAGGATCCTCAAGTCCGCATGCACGGTGGCGCTGAAGTCGGCCGGATACCGGATCCGGGCGTCCGTCAATTGAACCCGCACGTCGGTGGGTCCAACTTCCGCAGCGTCGATCAAGATCGAGCCCGACACGGCAAGGTCGCCCGAAGCCAGGCGCCCCTTCAACCCGTCGATCGTCAGTGTCCGCTGGTCGAAGCTCACCGACCCACCCAGCTCACTCACACCGTGCGGGAATCCGTCCGCACGGAAGGAAGCGTCCCGGATCGTCCCCGTGCCGAACATCTCGGGGTCGGTGGTGGGACCGGCGACCGTGATCTCCAGTTCCAACTCGCCGTCCGCGGCCAGCCCGGGCACGAACGTCTCGGCCATCTGGAGCGAACTCTGCCCCCGCAGGGTGAGGTCGAGACGTTCCTCATCCAGATGAATTGAGCCCGCCGCCTCAAGCTCACCATCGGGGTGGACGAGACGGAATCCATCCAACGCGACCATGCCGTCCTCCATCACGATGCGGGCAGGACCGCCGGACTCGGCGACGAAGTCCGGCGCGGAGATCTTGAGACTCTCAAGAGCGACATCTCCCGTCATCCACTCGTCAAGAGGGTCTTCGAGGCCGAAATCACCGGTCCCGCTAACCACGATCGAGATTCCGCTCTCCGGAGCCGCATCGAACAGGAACGAGGCGACATCAATCTCGCGCAGGGTGACCGTCCCGGCCAGGTCGGCCTCGAGCCTCCCGGCAATCCTGAACGACGCGGTTCCGGAGTCCAGGGCGCCGCTGGCGTCGAAGCGCTCGCCAGCGACCGATGCCTTGATGCCCCCCGGGCCGAGGGGAACGTCGAGCACCGCGACGCCGGGAATTGTTCCTTCCAATCGGAGTTCCGGAACCAGCAGATCCCCTCCGACATCCACGCGCAAGTCCGAGCGCATCGAAATCCAGTCCAGGCCCAGTCCGGGCGCCAGGGGATAGTCCCGGCCGGTGATGGAGCCTTCCATCGTCCCGTCCACCAGATCGATCGCCAGGGCTCCCTCGGCGCGCCCACCGCGGAAGATCGCCGTCATCGGCGCCAGGCGGACGGACTCGCCGTCCAGATCCCAGGCAATGGACAGCTCGTCGAACGGCTGTTCCAGAAAGGTACCGGCGGAACCCGCCAACGATCCCCCGCCGTAGTAGCGCTCGTCGCGCCGCGCGATGTTGCTCCGTCCGCTGACGACGCTTTCCGCCTCGAGGTCCCACTCGAGGAAATCGATGATCTCCCGAATGTCCCACCCGTCCCACTCGGCGTCGAACTCCAGGTCGGGGAACTCACCGGGCCCGCGATCGAAGGCCCCGGAGGCGGAGAGCGTTCCCTCCCCGGCACGGGCGCCCAGGCTTTCGAGCCGGATCGCGGCGGGCGTGATCCGGGCGGTCGCAACCAGGGTCTCGGTGTGGAACGTGGAAAACCGCAAGCCCTGCCCCTCGACGGTTCCCGCGATGGCCAGATCGGACCAGGGGCCCTGGACGGTTCCTTCGAACCGGCAGGCTCCGGACACATCCCAGGCGATCGACTCCGGATCCTCTCCGAAGACCACCCGCCAGAACTCCTGCTGAACCAAATCCACTTCGGCGGCGTCGCCCGCAACGCCGCTCACCACGAAGTCGGCGTTCCCCGAGCGCAGATAGCGGCCCTCGAGCGTGCTCTGGAAGGCCGCGCCTTCGACGGCGAGCCGCCGCACCACGACGGCCTCCTCATTCATGGTCACCGCCGCCTCCAGACCCAGCGGCAGATCCCCGGATCCGCCCTCCGGCTTCTCGGCGGCCGCTTCGATGGTCCCCGTCACCCGCAGGGGGTCCGCGAACGGGACCCGGAGATCGGCGTCCAGACTGACGCGAGAGCGCAGGGTAGTCGGCGTCCCGAAGATTCCCTCGAGGGTGCGGGAGAGCGCTGCGCCGCGGACCGTCAGCGCGACTTCCGCCGGGTTTTGCTCGGCAGGCTGCACCTGAAGCACGTGCAGCGTGGCGGTTCCCCCGGAGACGAACCCCTCGGAGGAGGAAACCTGGAACCGGTCCGGATCCCAGTGAACGACGGTTTTCCAGTCGCGGAGCGGCACGCCGTAGAGGCGGGCGCCCGGGAGCGCGAACTCGCCGTCCAGCGCGAACCCGTTCGCTCCGAACCCCACGGTCCCGTCAAAGCGAACTCGCGGATCCCCCCGGGTGTCCATCTCCTCGAAGCCGGCCAGGAACCGGCCGAGCCCGCCGGCGTCCCCGCTGACGCCAACCCGGAACTCACCTTCCGGTTCTCCGTCCAGGTCCAGCGACCCATCCAGGTCCACCGTCAGCAGGTCGGATTGAACGGCGAACCGATCGAGATGAAGCTGGTTCCCACGGATGCGGAACTCCGCGTTCAGGGCCAGGGGAAGCTGCGGCAGTTCCCGGAAACGGAACATTCCCGCCGCGGATCGGACCTCTCCATCAACCGCGGCCGCACCCACCACCCGGAAATCGACGGCCACCTCATCGACCCGCACTTCCCACGGCGTCGGCAGACTCCGATAGCCGATGGTCGTGCCCGCCACCGCAATGCGGTCCGAGGAGAACGACAGACGACTCGCGAGCGCTTCAAACCCCGATCCGGACGCGGCGGGATCGGAGCGCGGCGCACTCCCGTCGTCGAGTCCCCACAGGCTCAGTCCCTCGATCGCCAGACTCTCGAAGTGGAGACGCGCCACGACCAGCGACCACAGGCCCAGATTCCCTCGTACCTCATCGATCGAAAAAACCGGAGGCGCCGGGCCCACGTCCGCCGGCTCCCTTCCCACCTGCAGTCCACGAACCACGAATTCACCCTCCGGAAGCGAGATCCGGAATCCGCCAGCAGCGACCGGACGATCAAGCGCCGCCGAGAGGCGGGACGTGGCGAAGGCCAGCAGCCGGCCCTGGTCGATCCCGCGAACGGCGGCCACGCTGGCGGCGGCCAGGAGAAGCAGACAGGCGGCCAGCCAGAGCCCGGCGCGACGGAATCGACGCGCCCGGGCGGCCTCGGGGCTCACGTCACTCCTGGCGCGCCATCAGGGCCCCGGGCAAGCTTCGGCTTCGAGCTCCTCGTCGGTGGCGTCATCACGCGCGAAGCTGCCGCTGTCGCGGATCTTTCCATCGGCATCGATGGCGCAGTACGTGAAGCGGTCCCCGGTCGCGCGGACATACATGAAGTGATTGAAGGCGCCGCGGTCCTCGCGACGGACCGCGCGTCGGTCGCCTCGCGCGGAATCCGCCTTCTTGCCCCCGGCGCCGGTCACGAAGTACCGGATACCGCGCTGCGGCTTGAGCCGCGCGTAGAAGTGCTGGTGGCCCTGGAACACAACGTCAACGCCGTGTTCCAGGAAGATCGGCTCCAGTTCGGACCGCAGGTCGGCATCGTCGCCCCGGCAGATGAGTCCGAACCAGTGGCACCTCGTTGGGCTGTAGAGCGGGTCGTGCACGGCCACGACCTTCCAGCGGGCTCTTGATACCCGCAGGGCTTCGGCCAACCAGCGGAGCTGGGGTTCATCCGTTCCGTCTTCTACCTTCGTCTTCTCCGAAGCCAGCGTGTTGACATCGAGCACGAAGACTTCAACCAGCGGATTTCCCCGCGAACCCGCAGCGGATTTCTCCGGAATCTCGATCGAGTAGTAGCGCAAGCCGTCCCGGTAGCCGAACTCGGGGGTCGCCAGGTGGGCATCCACCTCGCAGTCGCGTGACAGCGCGTAGGCGGTTTCGTCCCGGGGAACCGGCCTCAGGCCCGACTCCTTGCATCGCTCCACGTCGTGGTTGCCGAGCGCTGCATGGATCCGGACGCCAAGGTCGAGGACCCCGCGGTAGACACTCAGGAACCTGGAGCCGATGAAGCGCGCTTCGCCGTGCTCGTAGACGTTGTCCCCGAGCAGGAAGACGTGAGACACGGGCGCATGTTCGGCGGTGCGCCGGATCTCTGCCGCCACCCTCCGGGCGCGCTTATCGCCGGTGCCGGTGTCCCCGACCAGGATGAAATGCGCCGCGGGCGCCGAATCCTGGCCAGGCGCAGCGGGCGGCGCGGCGCCGCCGGCGCCGGCCACCAGCAGGCCCGCCAGGATGGTCCGCAAGGTCCCCATGGCTCCGGCGCCGTCAATGGCTCCCGTCCGGCGCGGGATAGACGGTCACGATCGCTCTCCCGTTTCCTCCTTCGTCAGCGACGAGGAGCGCACCGTCCGCGGCGAACGTGATGCCTTCCAGTTGGCGATGCCATCCGGCCCGAAGCCGCCTCACGGCCACGACCTCCCCGCCCGGAGTGACCTCCGCGATCGCGCCCTGGCGCGCCGCGACGACGAAGTAGTTCCCCGAAACCGGGTGCCGCTCGATGCCGGAGGGACGGTACCGGTTCGCCCCGATCCGCCCGGCAAGATCACGGACCGATACCAGGGTGGGCGGATCGTCACGCAGCCGTTTGTCCGCGACGGACCAGCGATAGATCGCCGCCTGCCCCACGAGGTCCGCGGTGCGGGGGTCCTTGCACATCAGCAGGAGTTCCCGCGCTCCATCGTCATACGCGAGGCCCTCGATTTCGCAAGACCGCCCAACCCCGGTGGCGTAGACGGTGAACAGGACCGCTTCGCCGTCACTCCCTTCAGGGAACTCGTACAGGCGTCCGGCGCTGCTGACCAGGTAGATCCACGCGTCAGCCACGGCGATCCCTTCGAAGTCGTCCGCCACCGGGTCTCCGACATCCGCCAACCGGAATTCCTTCAGGACCGAGCCGTTCCGAGGGTCGATCTCGAAAACGATCCCGGCTTCGTCGTTGTGCCCCAGCAACCGGTGGTCGCCCGTCATCGCCAGACCGGAAATCTCCCGGAGCCGGCGCGGGAGCTCCGAGTGCGTCGCCTCCTCGGCCCTCAACCCGTAGTCATCGAGGGAGACTCCCGGCTGCGTTGCCGGCCATGCCGGACTGTCCGCCGGGAGGCCTGCAATCCCGATCGGCAGGAGCAGACAGGGGACGGCCGCCGGCAGGAGTCTCAACCCGGGTGCTCTCCGTGCCTCATGTGGCTTTGGCCTTCCCCGCCCCCGCCGGCGCCTGGTCCAGTTCGTCCGGATGGACGATCGTCCACCCCGACAGCACCGCCGGCTTCGCTCCGAAGTCGCTCCTCCACACCGCAAGGATGATGATGACAAAAATCAACGACGCGAGGTAGGCGACGCTCGTCAACTGGGTGCCGGCCGCCAGGCCGATCCCGATCGCCATCAACATGTAGACGGCGTCCGTGGGTTGGTTGAGCGAGGCCCGGAAACGGACGGCGGCCACGATCCCCGCCAGGCTGAAGGCGAGGGCGACGCTGCCCTTGACCAGGAACACGACGAGCGCGATGGCGATCGGGATCACGAGCAGGGTGTGCGCAAAGGACTGGCTGTATTTCTTCTTCTGGTGGGTCCAGCGGTACACCCAGGTGATCGGGAGCGTCACGCCGAAGGCGAGCGTCAGCGCAACGACCACTGGCACCGTGTGCGACGGGTCGATCAACAGGTTGACGCCCTCTTGATCAGCCAACTGGCCGAGCCCCTGTTGGATGTTCTCGAACACCGCCGAAACGTCCGCTCCGGCATCGGACAGCGTCCCGATGAAGAAGCGGTCCCGTTCCTGGGAGATGTAGTGGCGCATTCGGGGGAAGAGATGGAACGCGCCGGCGAGAAACCCGAGCCACGACAGGTAGTAGATCGCGAGTCGGACGATGATGTTGTTGAGCATGCGTCCTCTCCTTGTTCCCTAGAACATGAGACCGGCGCGCAGGTACACGCCCGTCAGGTCGCGGCCCTTCATGACCGCGACGCTCAAGGTCGTCCGGCGATCGAGGAACGACAGCCAGAATCCGCCTCCGTTGCCGTTGTGCCAGTCGCCGGCGTCCGGCGGGTCGTCGGAGTAGAACACCCGGCCGGCATCGGCGGCCCCGAACACGCCGATCTCGCCGGGCACGACGATCTTGATTTCACCGAGGACCAGCCGCAGTTCCGCGTTCCCGTAGAGCACGGCGTCTCCCGCAAAACGGTTCTTGTAGAAACCACGCAGGGGATGGTCGGTTTCGCCGATCCCGTAACGGCCCGGCCCGCCCAGAAAGGCGCTCTCGTGAAACGGATACGTCCCCCACATCCGCTTGCCGCCCACTCGCAGGGCCAGCGTCGGGGTGGTCGGGATGGCCGCCGTCAGGTACGTGCGTGCTTCTCCGTCCACGCTTCCGAACATCGACTCCACGTCCCACGCTCCGGGATAGCCAGCCGTGGTGGTCTTCACCAGGAATCCGCGCGTTGCATACGCCGGATTGTCGCGGGTGTCGAACTCGATCTCGGCCCGCGCCCCGATCTGGCCGAAGGAACCCATGCCGTACGGGGGATCGTCGAGAGAACCGATGTAGGTGTCCCGGTTCAACTCCGCCGGGGTGTTCGACCACTTGACGACCGGTCCCACCCGGATGGTCAGTTCCGAGCGCAGCGGGGTCGTTTCGTTTTCCGCCGCATGAGCCTCCCTCCGGAACTCCAGGGCCGGCGCGATCAGCAGGCGCCGTTGCTCCAGCTTGTAGAAGGAGGACGGATGCTCGAGCCCGAAGTCGTTCCCGAAACCCTTGAACCGGGTCACCTCGAACCCCGAGTACTCGACGGCCAGTCGCGCGTCGGTATCGGGCCGGACGTGGCGAAACGTTCCCGTGTAGCCGAGGAAGGGAGTGAAACCGCTGCTCGCCAGCCCGACGTCGAAGGAATGCCGGGTGGCGAACGGATCCTTGCGGAAACCGAAGTACGTCCGGGTGTGAAACACCCTTGCAAACAGTCCCAGATCCGGGTCGAAGCCGATGATCGGACGGGTGCTCGGCTGCATGCCCCAGTCAAAGGCGTACCGCGACCAGACCAGCGCGGTGGTGGGGCGCTCGTAGGGCCGCTGATCGACGGTGGCTCCCTTGCCCTCCACGAACCGGTTGTTCCCCCGATGGTCGTAGAAGTAGGTCCTTGAGGCGCCGGCTTCGGAGGCGTTGGTGAACGCGTCCCCCCCGCCGCCGCCGTCGATGCGCACGGCAATCCGTCCTTCGGCGCCCGTGATCTCCGCGCGGTCGCTTCCGCCCCGCAGGTAGATCCGGACCTCCCGGGTCTCGTCGGGCCGGAAGGTCCGCTCCAGGTAGGGCGGCTCCGGATCGTCGTCCGAATCGCCCGCCAGTCCGATCCGGACCACGAGGTCCCCGTTCGGCTGGTGCTCGGCGTGGACGTACTCGTCCTGGTCCGTCGCCTGGATCTCGACCTGGGGGGTGATCAACTCGTAGTAGCGGGTAACGAATTCCGGCAGCGCGTCGCGCCGGGCCTTGAGCGCCGAATCGAGTTCTTCGCCGACGAGTTCGTAGTACGGCTCCGGAAGCCGCCGCACGGCCTCCTCGATCAGCGGGTCCGGGAGTTCCGCCCGAAACGCCTCCACGACCTCGTCCCAGGCGGTCTTGTCGAGTCCGGCCAGGAACTGACGATCCAGGTCCCAGCCGGTCATCGTCAGGCCGTGCAGATCCGGATAGGCGTCATCGAACTTGATCGCCCGCGGGAGCGCCCGGCGCACCAGCATCATGGCGACCCCGCCGTAGTGGATGAAGGCCTGGTCGCGATCCTCCGGGATCGGGAGCCAGGTGTAGCAATCGCCGTCCGGAAGCCGCGCCCATCGCCATTGACCGGGATGGCGGTCCTTGTCGTTGATCAGAAAGTCCATCAGCCGGGCCTTGAGGTAGGCCCGGGCGTCGATGCGGTCGCAGCGCTCTTCTTCGATGTCTTCCCACACGGTCTCGGTGCCGCTCACCTTCCGGGAGCCGGCGAATCCGGGCGTGTCGTCCGGGCCTTCGGAGGGATGTTCCTGGAGCGTCCCGATCAGGCCGGCGAATTCCTCGCGGTATTCCCCGAGCCGGGGATCGTCCGGAATCACCACCAGCGTGTGCTTCGAATGGAGGATCCCGGTGGCTTCCATGAGCGGGTCCACCACCAGCGCCGCGGCCGGCAGCAGGGTGCTGATCAGGTCCTGCAGCATCTCGCCCACGATCGAGTTCTTGATGTCGTCTTCCAGCCGCTTGGTGGGGTCCTTGTCGAGGGAGCGGACCGTGTACCGGCGACCGTCCTCCCCGGTGAAATGGAGCGAGACCGACTGTCCGAACCCGCCGGTCCGGAGCGGGGTCAGACCGCCGCCGACGCGATCGAGGTCGAGGACCGCGACCTCGATGGGAGTGGTCCAGAGGTCCCGGTAGTTGTCACCGTAGAACCAGCGTTTCGACGCGCTGGCGCGGAACCTCTCCCCCGGAACCACCAGGTGCGTCCTGGCGCCGGGGGGAGGGATCGACCGCTGAATTCTGGGGCCCTGCGCGGGCGGATCCTCCTGCGCCGACGCCGGCGGAGCCGTGGACGGGATCAGCGCCAGCGAAGCCGCAAGCGCGAACCACCTGCGAGTTTTCCCCGGCCGGACTCGAATTGCCGCAATTGGCTGGATGTTGCGCGTCAATGTTTCTCCCAGTATCGAAAGCAATGCCATGGTGCGCATACGCCGGGTTGCGGAGGGTTGTCCGCGAAAGAAGCCAGTCTATCGGACGTAAGTGACACATGTTACAGTCCAATATGCAACGCTCGGGCCTTGCGCCCTTGCTCCTCCGGGTTCCGCCCCGATCCGGGAGACTGGCGACAACCGGCGCCTGTCAGGCCGCGCGGTTCCCGGACCGGGCGCCGGACGGCGCCTTTCTCGCCCCTCTTGTGGTCGCTGTCCCCGAAGCGGAGCGGCGGCTGGGCCGACACCGCCAACGAAACACTGTCCGCCTGGTGGCTTGGTCCGCCGACCGGATCCCTCGGGTTCGCCCTCGCGAACCCGAGGGTTTGGAAGGCGATTGCGGTGTTCGGCGATCCAGGACGAATCCATCTCGAATGTGACAGGGAAGACAACATGCAGACCCGCGCTCTACTGGCTGCGGCCACGACCGCCGCACTCGCGTTGACCGCGTGCAGCGGAACGACGGGCCGCCGGATAACGGAATTCCTGCGCTCCGGGCCGCCTCCGCTGCCGGCCGACACCCGAACCGTGGTCGCGGTTACCGAAACCCCGCCGGTGACGGACCCCGGCGACGCCGCGGACGACCCGGCGATCTGGGTCAACGCGGCGGACCCGTCGGCCAGTCTGGTCGTGGCAACCAACAAGCTGCGCGGCCTGCTCGTCTACGGCCTCGACGGCGAACTCGTGTCCTCGAGCGATGCCGGTGAGCTCAACAACGTCGATCTACGAGTCGGCGGGACGGGCCAGGAGGCAGTGATTGTCGTGTCGGCTACGAACCGCGCCGGTCAGACGATCGACGTCTTCGGCCTCGATCCCGGGACGGGAAACCTGTTCCCGCTGCTGAACGCTCCGATCACGCCCGACTTTACGGAAGACCCCTACGGCCTGTGCATGTACCAGAGTGCCGTGAATGGAGATCTGTACGTCTTCGCCATCGGTTTTGACGGGACCGTCGAGCAATGGCGGCTGGATCGCGGCACGGAAAACGGGTGGACCGGAACGCTGGTGCGCTCCTGGGAGATCGGCAGCAAGACGGAGGGGTGCGTTGCCGATGACGCCAACGGCTGGCTGTTCGTTGGCGAGGAGGAAGTGGGCGTCTGGCGCTATGACGCCGAGCCCGATACGGGGACGCCCGGGCGCACGGAGGTTGACCGGGTCGGGGTGGGCGAGTCCGGCGGCGGACGTCTGGCCGCCTCCGTCGAAGGGGTGACCCTCTACGCGCCGCCCGGCGGCGACCCGCTCGCTGGTTTCCTGTTGGCGTCCAGTCAGGGGAACAACACCTACGTCGTCTACGACCGGGCTCCGCCGCACGCCTACCGCGGCACGTTCCGCGTGGGTGATGGCGCGGGAACCGTCGACGGAACGGAGGACACGGACGGAGTGGACGTCGTGGCGTCACCGCTCGGGCCGAACTATCCGATGGGCCTGCTCGTGGTCCAGGACGGCATCAACGTGGCTCCGGACGGCTCCGAGGCCAACCAGAACTTCAAGTTCGTGTCCTGGCAGGACGTGGCCGAGGCGCTCGACTTGGTTCCCGGATCCTGAAACCCCCGGAGACGAGACCGTTTGTTCGTCTTCGGGCAAGGCGTCGATCCGCCACCTGCCGTCGCTCTGCTTCGTAGCCACGAACCCGTTCAGGCTCAGGCGGCCATCGACACCAGGGATTTCGTAACAGCCTTCCCCGTCCTCGTTGACCCGAAATCGGTTGTCGGTCAGGCTGAAGCCGGGAATGGTCTGTCGTCTTCCCCGGCAGCCGTCGCCGTTTGGCGGGGAGGGCCGCGATGGAAGCCTCGCGTGGTGAGACGGAAGTCGCACGAGACGGTGTGGCGTGTCCTGGAGAAGGCGGCATCAGGCCACGGCGGCGCGTTCACCGCCTGATTCCCCGGTCTCGCCGTTCCCCGATGCGGGTCGGCTTCGAGAAGTGCCGGTGCGTAAAAGTTGGTGTCTCCCAACCGCGCAAAAGGGTCGTGTCTGTTGAGAGCGGAGTCGGGCGGAGTGCTACTGGTAGCAGCAGCAGAGCCGGTGGGCGTGCGACTCGTAGCAGCAGCAGGATCTCGGACCGCTACTGGTAGCTGAAAGCGAGTCGGTCCGGCTGCTACTAGTAGCAGTCGCCGGGTCGGCTGACCTCGAACTAGTGTCACGTCACTCATCCAATGTCGGATAGAGGCGTTTCAGTTTGATGCGGGCGTCGGGAGTGGTGAACCGCCAGTTGACCTTGGCCCGGGTGCGGTCCCGTGAAGCCTGCCAGGCCGCGACTTCGTCGCGCAGGACG
>Ga0209021_1002724_pt1 | contig 15016 bp, 12 predicted proteins | sample PinacodermFT_FD_187299 | JGI IMG/M metagenome (GOLD analysis project Ga0209021, IMG submission 187299) | Host-associated microbial community of the marine sponge Aplysina aerophoba from Gulf of Piran - sponge pinacoderm, lysed by freeze-thaw... | ecosystem: Host-associated > Porifera > Sponge >... | reverse complement strand
TTTGACCGTGAGCATCCCAAAGTTTGACAAACTCCACCAATAAATTTTTTCAATCCAACTTACTATCCTTAAGGTAATTCGGTACCTTCGTTCATAATCCGAATATATTCCTCATAACAATATAGTCGGTTTCGTTTCTGACCGGTTACTTCTTTGATGATGCTAATCTTTTCCAATTCACGCAAGCAGGTATTGACTGTAGCAGGGGAAAGTTGTGTCTTTTCAGTTATCCAATTTGATGAAGCCAAAGGACGTTCCTGAAGTGCCCGATGAATCAAATGAACTGAACCGGAGATTCTTTTCATTCCACTAATACGTTTACTATCTTCAGCTAAAAGATTCATAAGCCGACGAGCAGAATCTACAGCTTGTGTTGCCGTATGGATAACAGCGTCAGCAAAGAAGTCCAGCCAGGATTCCCAGTCCCCGGTATAACGTACTTCATTCAGTAGTTCATAGTACCTCCGTCGATGAGTCTTGAAATACAAACTCAGATAGAGCATCGGTTCCCTGAGCACTTGTTCAGAATAAAGCAACAGGGTAATTAGCAAACGTCCCAAACGCCCGTTACCATCAAGGAACGGGTGGATAGTTTCAAACTGAACATGAGCTAAAGCTGTCTTGATTAGAACAGAAGTCTTTTCCGGTTGGTCATGTAAAAAAAGTTCCAGTTTTCCCATGCACTCAGTAACATATTCTGGAGGTGGAGGAACAAATTCTGCTGTACTGGGGCGACTACCTCCGATCCAATTCTGGCTTCTGCGAAACTCTCCCGGATGATTTTCCTTGCCACGCTCCTTTGATAATAGGACTCCATGGATCTCTTTTAACAATCTGATTGAGAGTGGAAAATTCTCATCTAGTCGGGTTATACCGTGGTTCAGAGCGGCCACATAATTACTCACCTCCTGAACGTCATCAATTGGAACCCCAGGACGTTGCTCAATCTCAAATAGTAACAAATCAGAAAGTGATGATTGTGTTCCCTCAATCATCGAGGACAGAACAGCCTCTTTACGAACATACATATAAAGGAATAATGAGGTGTCCTTAAACAGTACCGAAATGCTATCAAGGCGACCGAGTGCTATTAAGGCCTGATCAAACTTTTTCCTGAGTTCAGGCGACCATTCAATGGGCGGTGTTGGAGGTAAAGGTAGCGGAACAAAAGCTTGTACTTTTTCTCCGAAGGTCGTTATGGTGATGTGATTGCACAGTAAATTTCTCTTCATACTTTTATTTCACTTTTTAAATTAATAAATTTTTTATTTTAATTTATTGCCTAAATTAAAATAAGACTTAGTAAAATGTTAGCAAGAGGTTGTTCTGTGATGAGTCTGAACACTGCTTAATGATAGTTGTTAATCCTATTGACAGAGTTGAATTGGAGTTTTTTAGTTTCTGTCCCAAAATACTAAAATAGTTATCACCCCTTGCAATAATGGGTTTGATTTGCGAATCTTGCTGTCAAGATTAGTTTAAAATTTCATTTTTTACCGTAAAATGGCCTTTTTGGATACAAATGCAGCAATTCTACAAGGTATGAACATGAGATAACCGGCTCCATTCCAACAACTTTGAGTTATGAGGATTGAGAACATTGAGTTGGCCCCAAATCCCGTGATGATGTTCCGGTTTTGTACAGTGAATTTCAACATCTTTGGCCCGACACGACTTTGCGGGTACACTTTTTTGCTCTCTTTGAGAAGGAATTGGTTCCTGAAGTCAATTACCACACGGCCATCTGCGAATTTTTGGGTCATAGCGAAATCTTTGACCGCAAGGGGCGTTGGTTCAAGGCTGAATATGAACAGAAACATGCTCCGACCTTTAAGGACATGCACCAGTGTCATTCATGGATTGAATCGACGATTAACAACTTGGAACACCGAGGGTATTACAGTGTGTGTTTCTAGTTCTGATGGGTTTACCCGAGTGGTTGACTTGTCCATGTTGTCCTATAACGTCCACCGTTTGGGCTTTTACTCCGTCGTTAACACCGGAAACGACCTCGCCTTGCGGCCCTAGCTCCACTCCCTGATTCCGTACGCCTGAGAGACCGTTTGCACGGAACGGGTGGGCGAGGTTTGCTTTGATTTTCAAAACGTATATATTTTGTAGAAAAAGTGCTTAGGACGGTCACTTTTTTGGAATAATTTGAGCTCTCATTCAAGAAAAAATTGAAAACGAGGCTTTCGGGTCGTCAATTATTCTAGCAAGTTGATTAGAAATGAGGTGTTTTCTGTGCAGACACTTTATACAAACCCAATTTACACAATTTTCTTTTACTTGAGTATCACGCACCCTTCATCAGTTAATCTCGAAAATTGATTCGACGAGGCAAAATTAAGCCAGCACGCTTGGCCTTGGGATTTTTGTAACTGGCATGTGTAGATTTTTCAAATCAAACTGGTGACGCTGATAGGCTTTTTTTGGACCCCATTGAGAAGTTGTGTTCCAAAAATACGAAATCCACCCCTGATTTATGTCTCTAGGAACTGCTATTGCTTCCTTGGGAGAAAAATCATTGCGAATGGCAAACTTAATTGCTTCCTCAACAATTGACTTTTTGACTAGGGCAATCATCACCAAGTTTGCTTCACTTACCCAATCAATGGCATATGTCTCGCCAGAATCTTTTGTCCGTTGGCGAACGATTGACTTCACTTTGGCGTTGTGAATGAAATTATTTTTTATCCTTGAACTCATTGTTTTGAATTCAACCTCTTCATGTGGAATAACTAAAAGAACATCAAGGTTTGGCGCACCCAATTGGATGCTATTCATTCGTAACTTCTTCGCCTTTACCTCTAGGTATGGTTCCTCAACGTGAACAGTATCAATATGAAACCAAATGCCAACTTTAGTCCGACGAAACAGATGGACTAAGGGACCAGTGAATTTGAGAGCTAGTCCCGGTATTTGATAGGATTTTTTAGCTGTTTCCATTTTATTTTTTACAAAAAAAGCGATCAAAAAAAATTATTCTTATATCCGAATCAAATCCTTAATTTCGTTACAAGTCTTTCCGTTATAAGTTCTAGGAAAATTTATTTGCTTAGTACCTGAATTACTATACGATAACTTGCGTAAATATGTTCATCACTTTTTGGACTTAATATGACCATTGCTAATGCCACCAAACGACTACAAGATTACTTGGGAGAGCGCTTTTCAACCCAACCCGCTATTTTGCAACAGCATAGTCAAGATGAGTCCTATTTTCCTGTAATTCAACCTGATGGGGTTACCTTCCCCAATGACACCAGCGAAGTTGCAAAAATTGTTGCGATTTGTGCCGAAGAGGTATGCCCCATAATTCCTTGGGGCGTTGGCACCTCACTTGAGGGTCATGCTCTGGCGCTCGAAGGTGGCATTACAATGAATTTCGCCAACATGAAGCAGGTGCTAGGTATTCATTCTGACGACTTATGCGTTGTTGTCCAACCGGGTATTACACGTGAGGAACTTAACCATGAGCTTAGAAATACCGGTTTATTTTTTCCGATTGACCCTGGTGCCAATGCAACAATTGGTGGTATGACGGCCACTAGTGCTTCTGGAACAACTGCGGTGAAGTATGGTACGATGAGAGATAATGTTAAAGCAATGGAAATTGTATGTGCCGATGGCCACATTATTCGAACGGGTAATCGAGCTAAAAAAAGCTCTGCTGGATACGATCTAAATGCTTTATTTATTGGCTCTGAAGGAACACTCGGTCTAATAACTGAAATCACTCTCAAGTTAAGCGGAATCCCAGATAAAATTGCCGCCGCAACCTGTTGTTTTAACGATATTGATTCAGCTGTAAATGCTGTCATTAGCATTATTCAATTAGGCATACCGATAGCCCGTGTAGAGCTTTTGGATTCAATCATGATTCAAGGTTTAAATTTATGGGATAAAACATTTGACCTCCCTGAACTTCCGCATCTGTTTCTTGAATTCCACGGCTCCCAACTGCACGTCAATGAGCAAGCAGAGGAAACGAAAGAAATTATTGCTGAATTTGGTGGCCGGAACTTCAAATGGGCCACGCATGTTGAGGACCGCAATTTTTTGTGGCGCGGCAGACATAATTCCTATTATGCCGCCAAAGCCTTAAGGCCGGGCTGTAAAGTACTGACAACAGATAGTTGTGTACCGATTTCTAAGCTTGCTGAAGCAATTAATGAAACAACTCAAGAAATTGAGCGCAGTCCACTGCGAGGACCTATTGTTGGGCATGTAGGAGACGGCAATTTCCATGCCACCTTACTGATTGACCCTGATTCAACCGAGGAACTAGAGATTGCCAAGCAGATTTCATATCGCATTAATGAGCTGAGTGTTCGGCTGGGAGGAACGATTACCGGAGAACATGGAATTGGAGCGGGAAAATTGGACTATATGCCGCTAGAGCATGGTTCAGCTTGGCAAACAATGCAATTGATTAAAAAAGCCTTAGACCCTAAAAATATATTCAACCCTGGCAAGGTTGTTCAAATAGCTTGAGTGTCTCATTCGCCAGTCATTCAAGCTCTTTGGAAATAAATTATCAATTTTTCTACCTTCCAAAACAAGACTAACGCAACACAAAGTTAAAATTTATTGCGATATTTTTCTCAAGCGCTTCGTATGCCTAGCGGTATATTTTAGTCATAAACCTAAGCTTAAACCCTCTCAACAACGAATCATCTGAACTGATTTCAACTATGGGCTTTAGCCAAGGCTTGGTCTAAATCAGCAATTAGATCTTCGGGGTCTTCAATCCCAATTGAAAGGCGCACCACATTAGGCGTAGCACCTGCGGCCTCTTGCTGTTCTGGGGTCAATTGTCGATGCGTTGTTGAAGCCGAATGGATAATGAGAGAACGGGCATCACCTAGATTGGCAACATGGCTAAACAGCTCTAAACTATCAACAAGTTTGATGCATGCATCATAGCCCCCCTTGACAGCGACAGTGAACAGAGAGCCGGCCCCATTGGGACAGTATTTTGCGGCTCGGTTTTTGTAAGGAGATGAAGCAAGACCAGCATAAGTAACTTTTTCTATGCGATCATCCTGTTCCAACCAATTTGCTATTTTTTCAGCGTTAGCGACATGTTTTGGCATTCTGAGCGACAAGGTTTCAATACCTAGCAATGTATAATGGGCAGCTTGAGGGTTCATCGTCATTCCGAGGTCCCTTAATCCAACCGCAATCCCGTGGAAAGTAAAAGCCATTGATCCCAGAGCTTCATAAAAGTTGAGCCCGTGGTAGGCGGGTTCTGGTGATGCTAAAGAGGGATATTTGCCATCTATTGACCAATCAAACTTACCCGAGTCGACCACTGCTCCTCCAGTAATCGTCCCATTACCGGTTAAAAATTTAGTCAACGAATGAACGACTAGTGTTGCCCCATGTTCAATGGGTCGGCAGAGATAGGGCGTTGCAGAAGTATTATCGACTATCAGAGGAATTCCAGCGGAATCGGCTATTTTTGCAAGAGCCTCTAAATCGGTGATATAGCCGCCAGGGTTGGCAATTGACTCACAAAATAGAGCCCGCGTTTTATCATCAATTGCAGCTTTAACTGAATCGAGATCTTCAGTATCAACAAATCTTGTTTCCCAACCAAATCGAGTAATCGTACGGCTGAACTGTGTCACCGTGCCCCCGTAAAGGCGGTTAGATGAGACGAGATTGAGCCCAGGACCCATCAACGGAAATAACGCCATAATTTGGGCCGCATGTCCCGATGAACAGCAATACCCTCCGGTTCCCCCTTCAAGGGTTGTAACTCGCTCTGCTAAAACCCCGACTGTTGGATTAGTTAAGCGTGAGTAGATATACCCAACTTCGGAAAGGTTAAACAATGCCGCAGCGTGGTCTGCGTCTCTGAAGACATATGCGGTTGTTTGGTAAATTGGTGTCTGCCGAGCTCCTGTAGAGGGATCAGGTGATGATCCTGCGTGGACTTGGAGGGTATCAAACCCGTACGTTGGTAACTCACTCATATTCGTTCCTATTGCTTAAGTTAATAAATTAGTTTTGTGACTGATGCCTATTACCTCAATGAAAGATAATTCACCCTCTTATTCATAGTATAAATACTTAATCTAAATTAATAGCAAGTAAATTATACTTAAAAAAAAGAGTTAAATCCAAATCAAAGAAAATCATTTTGAATATCAGCTCGTTTTTGAATGTAATTTTATGGCTTGGGAGACAATGTCTGACCAGCATAAAGGCAAATAGCCGCAGCATTTGATACATTAATTGAGCCAATTGTTGGATTGGTTGAAATCCTGACAAGAAAATCACAACACTCTTTGGTCGCTTGACGTAAACCTTTCCCTTCTGAGCCCAGAACAAACACGATTTGGCTTTCATTGACTCCAGTGATAGCTTGATTTAACGAACAATCGCCATTGACATCAAGCCCGGCAATCCAGTAGCCATTTTTTTTGAGCTTTTGCATAACTCCGACTAAATTGGGCACTTTGATAAATGGTAGTCTTTCTAGAGCTCCCGAAGATGCTTTGGCAAGTACTCCAGACTCGGATGGCGAATTTCGAACAGTCGTGATTATTCCTTGGGCATAAAATGCCTCTGCCGTTCTTATGATCGCACCCACATTATTAGCGTCAGTAATTCCATCAAGCAAAATGAGAGCACCAATTTTATCACCATTATTCAATAACTCATCAGTACTTGGTTGATGCAAAGTTGATACCTCAAGGGCAACACCTTGATGAACAATTCCTGGCTCTAACAAATGATTAATAGCTTTCACATCTACAATTTCGTACCGAATTCCTGATTCCTTTATAGGCTCAGACAATTTTCTTAAGGCATTTTCTGAAACGACTAAGCGATGCTTCAAACGCTTATTATTGGCAAGTGCCGAAGCAACTGGATGCAATCCATATAACCAAAATTGATAGGAATTTTTCTTGTGTTGGGATATAATTCTGGGTTTCATTTGATGACCTGCATTCCCAATTATAGTATAATTTTTATGAGATTGGTCTTGCAATTTAAGGCAGGAGTTATCAATACTAACAATATTCCATGTTGGGCGACGAGCTGCAAGGTGCGGCAGCGGACTGTAACTCCGCCGGGGAGACCCATGCCTGGTTCGATTCCAGGGTCGCCCACCAGACAACTCATGGTATCAGAAATAATTTCACCCTATTTTTTCTTTCAGTTGAGCAAACTGTTCTAACGCTTCAGGATTGGCAAGAGCTTCAATATTTTTGATCTCTTTCCCGTCCAAGATGTCTCTCACAGCAAGCTCAACAAGTTTTCCCGAGCGGGTTCGTGGTAGATCATCAACTTGAAAAACTCGCTTGGGGACATGGCGTGGTGATGCCATGGAACGAATTTTATTTTTTATTCTGTCAATGAGCTTGTCACTCAGTTCACAATCATGAACCAATTTAACAAATAATATAACCTCAACATCTGATGCGGCATTCTTTCCAATTACCAGCGATTCTACAACCTCAGGAATCTGCTCAACGGGGCGGTAAATTTCTGCTGTACCAATTCTTACACCGCTCGGATTGAGGGTTGCATCTGACCGGCCATAAAATACCATTCCTCCTTCTTTTGTTAGCTTAACCCAATCGCATTGATGCCATACTCCCGGAAATCGATTAAAGTAAGCAGAATTGAACTTTTCATTTTGATAATCGCCCCAAAAGCCAATCGGAATCGATGGGTGTGGGGAGCAGCAAACAAGCTCCCCTGATTCTTCTACAACTGCGTTGCCATGCTCATTAAATACTCTCACATCCATGCCTAGCATTCGTTTCTGACATTGCCCTCGATAAACCGGGCTAATGGGTGAGCCACCCACGAAGCAACATAATATATCAGTCCCTCCAGACATTGAAGATACACAGAAATCGTCTTTCCAATCGGAATAAAGATAATCAAAAATTTCGGCCATGAGGGGAGAACCCGTTGACATGATTGTCTGCAAGGATGCAACGTCATATTTTTCCTTAGCACGAAAATTTTGCTGGGCACATAATTCAAAATACTTTGCCGAAGAACCAAACTGATTTATTTGGCTTTTTTCGATGATTTGGCTTAATCGTTCTACATTCGGGTAGACTGGTGATCCGTCATAAAGAACGATTGTCACCTGGGATGCCAGTGCACTGACCATCCAGTTCCACATCATCCACCCGCAAGTTGTAAAGAACATCATACGATTTGCGGGGACAACATTAATATGAAGAAGATGTTCTTTTTTATGCTGCAATAAAGCTCCACCAACAGAATGGACAATACATTTCGGTTTGCCTGTTGTTCCAGATGAAAACATAATAAATAAAGGGGATGAAAAGGGCACTGGTTCAAAGCCGATCTCTGATCTCTGATTCCTGTTTAAGCACTCGGCCCATTGAATGACCTTACGATTGGACGTTGAAGGTTTGGAATTCCCACCAGTGTATGGTATCAGGATTAGCTTTTTGGCCGAAGTGATTTTTGATTGTACCTCTATGCACTTCTGCGAACACCCATTCCACTTACCATTGTAATAGTAACCTTCAACGCCAAAGATAATTTTAGGCCGAACCTGCCCAAAGCGGTCAAGGATACCGTTTATTCCGAAATCCGGCGAGCATGAGGACCAAACGGCCCCAAGGGATGTTGTTGCAAGCATTGCAATAACGGCCTCGGGTGAGTTTGATACGATTCCTCCTATTACATGACCTTTTTTAACCCCAAATTCTAATAATGTTGTTTGAATTGATGCCACCTGAGCCCAAAGATCATCCCACGACAATTCGCGGTGGTGATGATTCTCGCCGTAATAAATGATGGCGCTTTCAGAACCCTTTTTGCACATTAAATTTTCTGCATAGTTAAGGCGAGCATGGGGGAAAAACTTTGTATCCCGTATATGAGGGTGTTGATCAATGACTACATTGCCATGAACGCCCTTGATGTCAGTGAAATCCCAAACGGCTTGCCAAAAATTATCCAAGCTGCTGATTGAATATTCCCAAAGTTCATCATAGTCCAATCCCTGGACAGAGTATCCAACATTGATTTTTTGCATAAACTGAGCGAGGTTGGTTTGCAAAACCTGTTCTGATGAAGGTTCCCATAACTTGTCAGTCATTACAATTCCCTATATTTGTACTGCGGTCGAATCACTTTCCTACTGAGTAGTATTTTAGAACTAGCCAAGATCAAATCCATATTGTGTTTCATTTTATTTTCGTAACATTCAGAATGATTATAAGATAAAGTCGTATTGGTATTTGATGACTCTTACCTTTAATCACTCTTTTTTCTTCCCAATAATTAGTTTGAAAGTCGCCAATCAATGCAGATTAATATTGACCAACAAACAGCATACCTCAATTGCTTGGTTTGGTTTGAACCTGACGACCCTATTGGAACGCGGTCTGATATGGCCTTTATCAATATTGATTTTGAACAGCAATGTCTCAAAGGCATTCGTTTTGAAGATGTCGGAGAACTTGTTCCCCAACCCTCAAGTTTCAAACTAGGTGCTCCTGAATCTTTTGAACAATTTTTTCAGCATCATGAGGATGCCGAGCTACTTGCAAAACTCTTTGCCCTTGCCTGTTTGTCCCAAATCACAAATCTTACTCTGAGTGTTTCTGACTCTAGCCAAGCGGTTTCGATAACTGAACTTGAGCACTTCGGCCTTGGAGGCTCATATAATAATTTGGAAAGCACAATTATAGTTCCCCAAGATGTCGTACAATTCGGAATCGATTGGGGGTGGCTGGAAAAAAAATCCGTTAAAAATGGTTTAATCCCAATAATTTCTGGTGGGTTTATATTCACTAACGATGTTTCAGCCCTTGATACCGTTGAATTAATGTTAACTTACCAACAAAAATTTGGAGCTCAATTTACTTCCCCTGTTGAAAAAATAGATTGCGATGTAGCCCGCGAACTTCTTGCTTTGTTTCCCATTCCCTCTGCTAAAGCAGTGAGTTATTATGGTAATGTTGATCACCCTGGTCATTACTCACGAATGCAAGCTGCTCGGACTTATCCTTTACTTGCAGAGTATTTTTTGCAATTCAGTCAGGTTATTGAAGCCATTGATAATCAGAAAGAGCTGGCACCGCTCATTCAAAGCCTCGTAGGCATAAATCGTGGCACTCTTAAAAGAATTTCGAAGTTTAAAGAAACTGAAAAACCACCCGAAGGTATCGATTTTGAGGAAGATATAAATCATGGTCTTGTGATCAATCGAACTCGGCGCTTTAACCTGAACCAAAGTATGGACGCACATTTTATCATTAAGACTTTGCCAGAAATTGAAACTAATCAAATTCCGAACTCCAATGCCGAGTGGCAGTATTATTCTAATATCCTATTCGCCTGTTTTCTGCCGATTGAAAGCCAGTTGGGCATTCCGGTTTCCGAATTGGCTAAATCTTCAAAGGGAAACTGGAAGCGCTTTTATTCAACCATTTCTAAAAGCGTCCAAATTCCTATTGAGGGGTTTCATTTTGATCACCTCAACACTGCTACGGAAGATGCCTTTGAAGCCATTGATAGTTTTATGCGAGGCATTTTCCTCCCCCACCTTCTTATCTCAATACGTCAACTTGATGGCGAACTACCCGCCCCAGATAGCACAATCATTCAGAATGCCTACAATGAAAGCTACCAATTACTCCGCGGCAACTCAACCAACATCATTACCTTTTTGATTAATTTGGGAAGACGCTGGGTTAACCGGTTACCTAGTTTGAGAGTCATTAGAAATCCGAATGCTGAGCAAACCAACAAAGAAGCGCTACAGGCGACAAAAATCTTGTTGAAAAAGTACAAGAATAGCTGGCCAAAACTCGCCGATGATTTTAGCTCAAAAAATAATTTTATTGTTAGAAATCTCTCAACTCGAGAGCAATTTTTGGAAGAATCTCGACGGTTAAATCACTGCCTAGGCTCGCATTATGTCCGAGACGCAAGACGAGGCAAATCACACATTTTCTCCATTCAAAGCATTGATGGCAAGAAAAGTTATTCAACTTTTGAAATAAGCCCGCCTCATCCAAAACTTATTACCTCCAATGTGCGGCTGCGGCAGCACAAGGGAAATAAAAATGCAAAACCAAACAAAAAATGTAGCGAAACTCTCAACGAATGGCTCAATAACTTTCGTCAAGGCAAACTAAAGACGAACTTTGAAGAAGTGTTTAAGTGGCAAGAAATCCATAGTCAGAAAAGGACTGTTGATGACCATCGGTTAAATACCCCTATTTCCCCAGAAATTGATTGGAATTACCAACTGGGTAAAAATTGGGATAATTTGGAAATCTGTAACCAGACTTTGGACGAATGGGAAAGATATATAATACGTACTAAACTAACTGAACTGAAAGACACTCACAAACTGAGAAGAAAAGTATTTGCTCATACCGACTCCCCCGGCAACTAGGCTAAATAGCCCCATAGCTTGTGCTTAATCACTTTGAGCCAAATATTTTATCATTCAGTAAGATTTATATAATGTTTTTGGGAACGAAATAATAATATCAGGTTTGAAATTTACCGATTTTTCTTCATATTAGGTTTAAGGTATCTTTTAGGTATCGTTCAGACCAAGACTCAGTAACCAAAAGTATTAATATGTAGAGGACTATAATGCCGCTCCCAGTAGTTGGAATCGTTGGAAATAGTTATTTGATTGACAATGAATATCCAATTTATGCCTCCGGAAAAATGAATTGTGAAGCCATTGCACATGTGACACAAGCCCTCCCCCTGATTTTTCCATCTAATCCAAGGATCGTCTCCATTCAAAACCTTTGTGAATCATGCGATGGCTTCTTGTTTACTGGCGGCAAACCAAATATTCATCCCGAAGAATACGGTGAGGCTGCGACGCCCGCTCATGGCAGTTTTGACCGTGACCGTGATTCAATTACTCTGGGGTTGATTAAAGAATGTGTTGCAAGAGGGCAACCTATTCTAGGCGTCTGCCGAGGGTTTCAGGAATTTAACGTTGCTTTCGGAGGGTCCCTTTACCCAGAAATTCGTGAGCTGCCAGGACGAATGAATCACCGCATGCCTCCCGATGGAACTATTGACGAAAAGTTTGCATTACGCCATGAGGTGACTTTTAATGACCAAAGCTGTTTCCAAAAGATTTTTGATGCAAAGACTGTTTTGGTGAACTCCTTGCATGGCCAAGGAATAAAAAAAACTGGTGGTCGGGTTGTCATTGACGGTTACGCACCTGATAGCACACCAGAAGCGATATCTATTAAAGGAGCTAATGGATTTGCTTTAGCCGTACAGTGGCATCCTGAATTTAATGTTGACAACGACCCTGTTTCCACAAGGCTTTTCAGAGCCTTCGGTGAAGCTTTGGTGAATTGGAAAAGATCTAAAAGTGTTGAAAAACTCAGGGTTGCTTAACGCAATTAAATCAATTGGATAACCACCCGATGGGAATTGAATATCAAGAACCTCAGTCACAGTTGCTTACTGGAAATAATGATGAATGGGAAATCATCATTGGTCTAGAGGTTCACGCCCAAGTTTCCTCTAAAGCCAAGTTATTTTCAGGCTCTTCGACTGAATTTGGAACCGAACCGAACAACAATGTTGATTTTGTCGATGCCGCGATGCCAGGGATGTTACCGGTCCTGAATGAATTTTGTGTTGAACAGGCAATAAGAACCGGTCTCGGCCTGAAGGCCAAAATCAACACTTATTCAGAGTTTGATCGGAAAAATTATTTTTATCCAGATTTACCGCAAGGATATCAAATCTCGCAGCTGTATCACCCTGTTGTTGGAGAGGGTATCGTGATTGTTGAATTGGGAGAGGGAATTGCTCGAAAGGTACGGATTGAGCATTTACACTTAGAACAAGACGCCGGTAAGTCGGTGCATGATATGCATCCCTCATTGTCATTTGTTGACCTCAATCGAACCGGAGTTGCTCTCATGGAAATTGTTTCATTTCCAGATCTCAGAAGCTCTGAAGAGGCCGCCGCCTATATCCTTAAACTTCGCCAGATTCTACGATATCTTGGAACATGTGATGGAAATATGCAAAATGGCAACCTGCGTGCAGACGTTAATGTGTCTGTTCGACCTTATGGAAGTTCCCAATTAAACACCCGCTGTGAAATCAAGAATATGAATTCAACGCGTTTTATTCAGCAGGCCATCGACTATGAAGCTCGACGCCAAATGGCTCTTTGGGAATCCGACCAAGTGGTTGTTCAAGAGACTCGACTGTATGATCCAAAAACTGGCAAAACCCGTTCAATGCGTTCCAAAGAAGAAGCTCATGACTACCGCTATTTTCCTTGCCCTGATCTATTACCTTTGGAAATCAGTCAGGAGTGGATTGACTCAATTCATGATTCTCTGCCAGAACTCCCCGACGAATTAAAAAATCGGCTGATGCGTCAATATGGCATCACTGATTACGACGCGAATGTCCTGACTGCAGAAAGAGAAAATGCTGAATATTTTGAAACTGTTGCCCAAAACAGAAATGGAAAAATCGCTGCAAATTGGGTGATCAATGAATTATTTGGACGACTCAATAAAGACAGTTTAGACATTTTTGAATCACCGATTTCACCTGATCAACTGGGGGCAATCTTAGACATCTTAGAAAGTGGGGCAATCTCCAGTAAGATCGCCAAAGAATTATTTGAAATTGTCTGGCTTGAAGGTGGTGACCCTCATACGATTGTCACTGAAAGGCAAATGAAACAGGTGACCGATGAGAACGCGATTGCCAAGATTGTGAAGGATGTGTTAGCAGACAACCCATCCCAAGTAGAAAAATTTAAGGTTAATCCTAAGCTTGCAGGATTTTTTGTCGGTCAAGTCATGAAAAGGACTTCCGGGAAAGCCAATCCCGAACTTGTCAATACGATTGTTCAAAAGCAACTCGCCGAGCTTCAGTAAATTTTTTCCATCACCTCACTATTTCGACTCGCCATGCGACAAATCCATTGAAAGAGCATGGATTGAGTTCATCGGTTCGGGCGAAAGCGCTTTATAGACCATTTGATGTCTCTGGATTCGGGACTTATTGATAAATTTATGGGATATGATTTTTATGTGAAAATGTGTTTCGCCAGTTTCACGCCAACCCGAATGCCCTTTGTGATTATCGCTTTGATCTTCAATTTCAAGGAGTTCGGGTTGCAAGGCACTGTTTAATTTTGTTAATATTTGTTTTCGTATTTTCACTAGTTTTCCTTTAATTTACTTGCCGATTTAAACCATTACGAAACGCAACTGCTCATTTATTTTTCCGTATATGAATAATAGTTCTTTAGACTTTGATATTTCAATTTCGGCGGCCAAGCAAAAAAATCGTCGAAAATCTTCTGGTGTTTTTGAAGCATCCCAACAGACGTGCCATTTTGAAGGTTGCCAAAAAAATGCCCAATTTCGAGCTCCCGTTGCGCCTGATCGACTTAATGAATTTTGTTGGTTTTGTGAAGAACATATTGGCCAATATAATATTCAATGGAATTACTATGATAGTACCTATCAACGAATTGACGATGAGGAATTCGCTCAAAAAATAACAAATAGAGCTAACAATAAGCAACCTTTTACCTGGTCCCGATTTGGTGTGAACGACCCGCTTGATGTATTACAGGACCAGCAAACTGAAGACGCCCATCACAATTCAAGTATCAAACTCAACAAAACAGAGAGGCGTGCTGCCGAAATCCTTAATCTTGAAATATTTACCCGGGCTGAGGCGCGTAAGAAATATCGTTCGTTGGTAAAATATCTTCACCCCGACCTGAAAAGTGGTGATAGGGCCGATGAAAAGCGGCTCCGTGAGGTGGTTTGGGCTTGGAAGCAAATCAAAAATAACCGAAAGTTTGAAACATAAATCTATCTCCCTTCACATATATTTTTCCAAGACAATGGTGAAACTTCTTGCGCAGGGCTATCGCATTTAAACTTTTTCAATTTCATTCAGTTGTATTTTGGCCCCTATGATGAGTTCCAGTAGACAGCTATCGTTCCATCCGGCTCGTTTC
>Ga0209021_1002720_pt1 | contig 15030 bp, 10 predicted proteins | sample PinacodermFT_FD_187299 | JGI IMG/M metagenome (GOLD analysis project Ga0209021, IMG submission 187299) | Host-associated microbial community of the marine sponge Aplysina aerophoba from Gulf of Piran - sponge pinacoderm, lysed by freeze-thaw... | ecosystem: Host-associated > Porifera > Sponge >... | reverse complement strand
ACGCTGGTCCTATTTTGATTCTATCATATTCGCCTTCCACTCACAAATAGGACATAGGATCCCTCACACGATTTCGGCACTCACATCTGTAATTCCCATATCTTGCGGGGCCTGCTGCTGGGCGGGCACTCTGTAGTCGCCGGGCGGCTGGCCGGTGCATTCCGGCGGATCGGCCGCGAGAAGGATGCGGACGAGATCCTGAACGCCATGAAAGCGGCCGGATACGAAGTCCGCGAAGAAGACCCGTTCAGACCGGACCAGCCAATCACTGCGCTTACTGCTTCACCACAGCCGATTGTCGGTCGCCTACAGGCGATGTGGGACGCGATGCGAGGGCATGTGCTCGAGTCCTTTCCGGATCCTCCGGGGCTGCCTGCCGACCACGAGTCCTATCTCAGGGCTGTCAATGACATCTATCAAAGCGATGCCTACCACTCGCTATCGATCGAAGGCTATCGGGTGTCGCCAGACCTAATCGAATGCGTTGCTTCCGGGAACTGGAATCCGGAAGGTAGCGCGGCGGATCGAGCGAGCCGCGACGCACTGTCCGCACACGGGTACTGGCAGGCGTTTCAGCGCGTGAGACGCGACATCGCGCAGATCATCGACGGAGCGGAGCCTGCGGATCTTGTGCGGGGGAGCCACCGTGAATGGTACAGGGAACTGTTCGAGCCGTGTGTGGCGGTAGGGTTGATCGGCGCGCCCGCGCTCTCGGGCTATCGCAACGACGCGGTCTACTTGCGCACATCGAGATATGTGCCGCCCCGCTGGGAAGCGGTCAGTGATGCTATGGCAACCGTGTTCGAGTTGCTGAGGGGCGAGCCGGAGCCAAGCGTCAAGGCCGTGCTCGGGCATTGGCTCTTGGGTTATGTACATCCGTACCCAGACGGGAACGGACGTATCGCCCGGTTCTTGATGAACGCTATGCTGGCGTCCGGCGGCTACCCTTGGACGGTGATTCGGATTGAGGACCGAGAGCCATACCTGACGGCACTCGACAGCGCTAGCGTTGATCAGGATATTGGCCCTTTTGCGCGATTTGTAGCCGAGCGTGTCCGGTGGTCGATCTCGGCGCAGTCCGGAGTCAACAGGCATCGCCCGTAGCTGCGATTGAAGGTCTTTCGGCCAGTCCGAGCCGAATAGCGGCGTTCTACTACCTCTCGCAGTTCGGCGAATCGAGCGCGCCTCGCCTGACGATGCATCGCAGTGCGAACACCACTCTCGTAACCACATCGAGGGCATGTGCCGTGTTCGTGATTGAGGGCTGTGGCCCTTTGCGCATGGCAGCCGCCGTCTTGGTAGACTCGGTTTCGCTCTTCGGTGCCACGAACCGAGAGTCGATACGTCATGCACCTGATCATCCGATGCGGCATCTTAGCCGCGATTCTCGCCGGCTTGCTCCCGGCCGCCTCTCCTCCGCCCAACGTGATCGTGGTTCTGGTCGACGACTTGGGCTGGATGGACTTGGGCTGCCAAGGCTCGGACTTCTACCGCACCCCGAACATCGACCGCTTGGCGGCGACAGGCATGCGGTTCACCGACGGCTATGCTTCGTGTGCGGTCTGCTCGCCGACGCGGGCTGCGCTGATGACCGGGAGGTCGCCAGCCAGGCTTGGCATCACGGATTGGATCCGCGCCGAGTTCCAGCTCAGCGCGCGTCAGTGGCCGAACGTTCGTGACAAATACGGCTACCACCGCACGGGCAGCGCGGACCGCGAATTGCTCACGCCCGTTAACGAGTTGCAACTGCCGCACAGCGAGATCACGCTGGCCGAACTCCTCAAGCCGCTCGGGTACGCCAGCGCCTTCATCGGCAAGTGGCACTTGGGCGGTAAGGGCCACTTGCCGGTCGACCAGGGCTTCGACGAGAACTACGGGGGCTGGGATTACGGCCAGCCGCCTTCGTACTTCGACCCGTTCGTCGAACTCCCGCGGTTGCCGATGGGTATCCCGACGCTAGCGCCACGCCAGGCCGGGGAGTACCTGACCGACCGAGAGGCCGACGAAGCCGTCGGATTCATCGAACGCAACAAGGACCGGCCGTTCCTGCTGTATCTGTCGCACTACGCGGTGCATACGCCGATCCAGGCCAAGCGGGACCTGATCGAGCGCTACGAGCGCCGGCGGGACGGCGAAGGGCAGGACGACGCCGTCTACGCGGCTATGGTGCATAGCGTCGATGATGCCATGGGGAGGTTGCTCGAGACCCTCGACCGAACCGGTTTGAGCGAACGCACCCTGATCGTGTTCACAGGCGACAACGGAGGGCTTGACCGGCAAGGTCGCCCGACCGAGAACGCACCCCTGCGCAGCGGCAAGGGCTATGCCTACGAGGGAGGGCTGCGGACGCCGTGGATCGTGCGCTGGCCCGGCGTGACCGAGGCCGGAGCGGTTTCCGGCGAGCCGGTCGCCAGCATTGATCTGTTGCCGACCATCGCTGCGGCAGTCGGGACCCGCCCGCCGGCCGACCGCGCTATCGATGGCATTGACCTAGGTCCGACGCTGCGCGGCGGAAAACTCGCGGATCGGGTGCTCTTGTGGCACTTCCCGCACTACCGGCACGGTCCGGGCCACGACCCCTACTCGGTGGTGCGCCAAGGAGACTGGAAGCTGATCCGCTTCTACGATCCGGCCAAGACCGAACTCTACAACCTTGCCGAGGACCTCGGCGAAGCCAACGATCTGGCAGTATCAGAGCGGGCCAAGGCCGAGCAGCTTGCGGCCCTGTTGGACGAGGGCCTTACCGCCGTCGGCGCGCGCTTGCCGGTTGCGCCTCAATAGAGCTGTAGCTTCATGGGCATTGGGCTTGCCCGAGAAGCTCGAGAAATCTGGCGGTCGAGGCGATTCCCATGTGGAAATTCCGCAAGCTGAACTTCTCGTTGGGTGCGTGCAGCGCGTCATCGGGCAGCCCGTAGCCCATCAACGCCGTTGGAATGCCCAAGTGCTCCTGGAAGTCGCCTACCACGGGGATGGACCCGCCGGAGCGGATGAATACCGTCTCGCTCCCCCACACCTCTTGAAGCGCTCTGGCGGCAGTCCGGATGGCGGGGTGATCGGTTGGCGCCAGCGTGGCCGGTGCCTTGTGGATCATTCGCACCTCGACCTCGATACCGGCCGGTGCGTTGGCGGCGGCGAATTCCTGCATCAGACGGAGGACCTCATGGGGCTTCTGATTTGGAACGAGCCTGGCGCTCACCTTAGCCGTCGCAGTTGCGGGGATCACCGTCTTGGCGCCCGGTCCCATATAGCCCCCAGGAATGCCGTGGACCTCGAATGTGGGCCTGGCCCCAACGCGCTCGAAAACGCTGTAGCCCGGCTCGCCGGTCAGGGTCGAAGCACCCACCTCCGTGAGCCTGTAGGCCTCCTCGTCGAACGGAATGCGCCCCCAACTCGCCTTCTCGGCAGCTGAGGGCTCTTCGACGTCATCATAGAAGCCCGGGATCAGCACCCGGCCGCTTGCGTCCTTGCACTTGGCCAGCAGTTCGACGAGTCCGAAGACCGCGTTTGGCGCGACCCCGCCGAAGAGGCCCGAGTGCAGGTCGCCGTCGGCGCCCTTGGCGATCCACTCGGTATACACCATGCCGCGCAGACCGGTGCAGATGGTCGGGGTCTCCGGCGCATACATCGCAGTGTCCGAGACCAGCGCCGCGTCCGCGGCCAGCCGTTCTCGGTTGGAAGCGACATAGTTGGTGATCATCTCGCCGCCGACCTCCTCTTCGCCCTCGATTAGGAACTTGACATTCACCGGGAGCTGCCCGTGCGTGCGGTGAAGCGCCTCCAGCGCCTTGATGTTGGCCAACACTTGGCCCTTGTCATCGGACGCTCCGCGAGCGTACACCTGGCCGTCGCGCACCGTGGGTTCGAACGGCGGCGAGTCCCACAGGTCCAGCGGGTCGACCGGCTGGACGTCGTAATGGCCGTACAGCAGCACAGTCGGCTTGCCCGCAGCCCCGAGCCATTCGCCGTATACCAGCGGGTGCCCGCTGCCCTCGATCAATTCCACCGACTCGAGGCCCGCTACGGAAAGTTGCTGCTTGGCGAACTCGGCGGCTCGAGCGATGTCGGGCTTGTGCTCCGGCAGAGTGCTGATACTGGGGATCCGCACGAAGTCGAACAGCTCGTCTTCGAAGCGCGAGCGCTGCTGATTTGCGAAATCGGCGAAGGAGTGCATGAGTCTTCAGGATACTGGTCGTTCTGTCTGCGACGGTGCGCGAGCGCGAGCTTTCTTAGGCACCCAGCCAACCGCAGGGCCGTTGGCCGGCGTCGGCACTCTCGGTCGGGCGCGCGAGCGTGTCAAGATGGGACTCGTACCGGCATGAAGACCGCCATCATCGGCTTGCCCCAAGTCGGCAAGACATCGCTGTTCAAGATCCTCACCGGAGTTGCGTCCGAGACTAGGGTGGGATCTACCAAAGTGCAGCTGGGCGTTGCCAAGGTGCCCGACGGCCGGCTTGAGGCCCTGGCGGAAGTGTTCGAGCCCCGCAAGGTCACGCCAGCCACGGTGGAGTATGCCGACATGCCTGGCATGTCACGCGAAGCGCTGCGCGAGCCCAGCTACATCGGCAGCCTGCGCACAGTCGATGCTTTCGCGCATGTGTTGCGGCTGTTTGACGACGATACCGTGATGCATGTCGAGGGCTCGTTGGATCCCTTGCGGGATTGGGCAAATATTGATTTGGAACTTGTGTTGAACGACCTGCAGGTGGTCGAGAACCGCCTGTCGCGTCTCGCCAAGGATCTTAAGCGGGGAAAAGACCCGGCACTGCTGGCCGAGCTAGAGCTGCTGCAGCAGTGCCAAGCATGGTTGGAGCAAGAGCTGCCATTGCGCGAGATGGAACTCGGCCCGGAGCAGGCCAAGTTGCTCAAGGGCTTTCAGTTCCTGTCGGAGAAGCCGATGCTGGCGGTGCTCAATGTCGGCGAGGAGCGCACGGCCGAGATGCCGGCTTTGCAGGCCCAGTATGAGGCGGAGCTAGCCCGAGGCCGCAAGAACCTTGCCCTCTCGACCGTCTGTGGCAGTGTCGAGTCCGAACTGGTGGATCTGGACGCTGATGACCGGCAAGAGTACTTGGAAAGCTACGGGCTGGCGACTTCGGGAATTGAGCGTCTCGTCGCCGCGACCTACGATCTGCTGGGGCTGATGTCGTTCTTGACGGCGGGAGAGACAGAGTGTCGCGCTTGGACCGTCCGCCGAGGAGCCACGGCGGTCTCTGCCGCTGGCACGGTCCACACCGATTTCGCCAAGCGCTTCATCCGGGCGGAGACGATCCAGTGGGACGCCCTTGTGGCCCACGGCGGCTACGCCAAGGCCAAGGAAAGCGGCGAATTGCGACTAGAGGGCAAGGACTACGTAGTGCAGGATGGGGATGTGCTGGTGTTTCGGCACGGCTAGCGCGGATCCCGAACAAAACCGTCCCGGTTCGGCATGACTACCTTGGGCAGGCTCTCGCGGTCCAATACATCGTCCTCCGCAACCAAACCGTTCAAGTGCAGGACGTACGCGGTCACCGCGTAGACTTGGTCCGCGCTCAGCGTCCCAGGGTCTTCGAATGGCATCGCCCGGCGGGTGTAGTCGAACAAAGTCGTCGCGTAGGGCCAGTAGCTGCCCACGGTCTTGATTGGCGGGGCTTGCTTGAGTTGTTCGGGATTGCCCACCAGTCCGGCTTGGTCACCGCCCACGCCGTCTTCGCCGTGGCATTCTTTGCAGCGCACTTCGTAGACCTGTGCGCCATCCTTCGCCGTGCCACTGCCCGCGGGCAGTTCGCGCCCTTCTGGGCCTATCGTCACATCCCAGGCTGCCACTTCTTCGGCAGTGGCTTCGCGCCCTACTTCGTAAGTCTGGGCCGAGAGCGCGGCCGCTCCCAATACGAGCAGGGTTGAGATCGAAAGCAAACTAGGCTTCTGCATTGGTGACGCTCCCGTCGGCGGCGACCCGCCAGCCCTTGATCCGATTGCAGTGGTAGGCCGAATTTCGCCCGCGCTGTTCGATCAGCTCGGCCCGCCCGGGTTGCAGGTAGCCGGATTCGTCGCGGCAGCGCGACAGCAGGACAGCCTCGCTGCCGTCCCATTTCCACGGCAGGCGGAAGCGCGTGAACGCCCTCGAGTAGACCGGTGTCTGCAGTTCCGCCTCAGCCCAGGTCTGGCCGCCGTCGGTGGAGACTTCCGCCTGAGTGATCTTGCCGCGGCCCGACCAGGCCAGCCCGGAGATCTCCACGAAGCCAGGTCCGTTGATGGAATGTCCGCCTGACGGCGCCGTGAGGACGGACTTGGCGTCCATTTCAAACGTAAAGATCCAAGCGCTGCCGTCTTCCATCAGCTCGGTGTACTTGGACGTCTCGTCCTTGACGTATTGCGGCCCTGCGGTCAACTTGATGCGGCGCAGCCACTTGACATTGGTGTTGCCTTCCCAGCCAGGCAGGATCAGACGTAGCGGGTAGCCCTGTTCGGGACGGATCGCCTCGCCGTTCTGGCCATAGGCCACGAGCCCGTCTTCCATGGCCTTATCCAAGGTGGCGCTGCGCTGCATCAGGCATGCGTCGGCGCCCTCGGCGAGAATCCATTGCGCGTCCGACTGAATGCCGGCTTCTTCGAGAAGGATGCGCAGCGGGACGCCGGTCCACTCGCTGCAACTGGCCAAGCCATGGCTGAGTTGCACGGTAGGAGCCCCGGCCGGGCTCCACTCTCCGCCGCTGTTGCCGGAGCACTCGACAAAGTGGACTTTCGAAACCGAAGGTAACCGCTTGATGTCGTCAACGGTAAACGCCATGGGCCGGTCCACAAGTCCGTGGATCAACAGCTTGTGCGTGGCCGGGTCGATCTCTGGCACGCCCGCGTGATGGCGCTCGAAATGCAGTGCCGATGGCGTGATGATCCCGTAGGTTTGGTCCAGCGGCGTCCTAGACGACGCCGCCTCAGGGGTCTTGCTTTCGCGCACCCCCCGGGCAACCGTTTCGTGGGGGCTGCGCTGCCCGTAGCGCCTCACCGGCGTGCCGAGCGAGGACGGTTGGCCAGATTCTGCCGGCGCCTCGGCCTCGGGTGCGTTGCAGGCAGTCCATGCCGCCCCCGCGAGTGCGCCTGTTCCCAAGAACGACCTGCGAGTTGCATCTCGTGATTTCATGAGTGGCTTGATTCTAGCGCGGGCAGTGTGCGAGGGGCAGCGTAGGGATTTCGCAAAGACGATCTCTGCCGGTCGGTTCAAGCTCTGAGGATGTTCAGCACATGAGCGTTTAGCAGTTTGCGGAGACACCTTTGTGTTGGGGTGCCTGCATGGATCTGCTCGTCGATTCTGGTTTCCATCTGTCGTCTGGAACTGTAAGATAGTTCTGGCGATGTACCGTACTCGCAATCTTTGCGGGTGGCTCGCCGTCGGCGCTGCTTGGTGTGGTGCTGTGAGCGCCCACGGCAGCGACTTCGAGTCGACCGTGCTGCCCATATTGGAGCGGCGCTGCGTGGCCTGCCATGGCGAACAGCCCCAAGGCGGGCTCCAACTCGACACGCGGCGAAGCCTGCTGGAGGGAGGGCAGTCGGGTGCTGCGGTGGTGCCCGGGTATCCCGATCGCAGTCTGCTCTTGGCCAAGGTGGTGTCAGGTCAGATGCCCATGGGCGGCGAGAAACTGCCCGAATCGGAGATCGACGCGATCCGTGTTTGGATTGACGAAGCCGGCCGCTCTGCCGCTGTCGTGGCGGAACTGCGCACGACTGAATCCGACGTGCTGCCGATCTTCCAGATGCGCTGCCAGGTCTGCCACGGCAAGCGACGGCAGGAAGGCGGCCTGGATCTGCGCTCGATGGCCTCGCGCCTCAAGGGCGGCAATTCGGGGTCCGCATTGGTCCCGGGTAATCCCGAGGACAGTCTCTTGCTGCAGCGCATCTTGCGCGGCGAGATGCCCCCGCCCGACATGCTCTTTGAGAACCATGTCAAGACACCGACCGATGCCGAGATTGCGCTCCTGCGGAAGTGGATTGCCGACGGAGCCCGGCCGGCGGAGAACGAAGAGCCGACTGCCGACCGTGCGCTGGGCGAAGAGGAACTCTCCCACTGGGCGTTTCAAACCCCGATGCGCCCCGAGCCGCCCCAAGTCGAGAATTCCGGACAGGTGCGCAACCCGATCGACGCGTTCCTGTTGCGCAGACTTGAAGCCAAGGGGCTCTCGCTGTCTGCGGAAGCCAGCCGCAGCGTCCTGCTGCGGCGCGCCTATCTGGACTTGACGGGCATGCCGCCGACGCCCGAACAGATTCGCGCTTACGCGGAAGACGCGCGGCCCGATGCGTACGAGCGGCTGGTCTACCAACTGCTCGATTCCCAAGAGTATGGCGAACGCTGGGCGCAGGTCTGGCTGGACTTGGCCGGATATGCCGATTCGGAGGGCGTGATTGACGAAGACAGGCTGCGGCTGCATGCGTGGCGCTACCGCGACTATGTGATCCGTGCCCTCAACAGCGACAAACCCTACGACCGCTTCCTGACCGAGCAGTTGGCTGGCGACGAGTTGTTGGATTACGCGAACCTCGAGACCGTTACTCAAGAGCACGTTGACACGCTGGCTGCCACAGGCTTTCTGCGCATGACGCCCGACGGCACGTACGGATCCGCCACCGGCTCGATCGCGGAGCGCTTCAATGTGGTAGCGGACGAGATCGAGGTGCTCAGTTCTGCCGTGATGGGAGTCACCGTCGGCTGCGCCCGCTGCCACGACCACAAGTACGACCCCTTGACCCAGCGGGAGTACTACAGTCTCGGAGCGGTGTTTCAGGCGGCGCTGGATCCGTACGACTGGCTGGATCCCACCAAGCGCTTCCTAGAAGTTGGCCTTGCCGCCGAGCGAGAGGCCGCGGCGGCGGCAAATGCACCGCTAGAGGCTGAGATCGACCAGTTGCAGGCGGAGTTCGATGCATTGGTCACGCCCTACTTTGAACGGGAACTCGAGCGGCGGCTGGCTGAGTTGCCAGCAGCGCAGCAAGAGAGCTTGCGGGCCGTCGCGCACACTCCCCGCAAGATGCGGACAGCCGCTCAGAAAAAGCTCGCCAGCGCACACGAAGACTTGCTGCAAATTCCCAACGCCGATGGCGAATGGCACCAGATCGCCGAGGCGTTTCCGGAACTCAAGGACACCGCCGGGCCGGTCAACACCAAGATTAGCGAACTCAAGGCCAAGCTGATTCCCACGCCGAAGATCCGGGCCGTGTACGACATGGGTGGCGAGCCATCGCGCACCTACCTGCTACAGCGTGGCGACGCACAGGCTATCGGGGAGCGCGTTCGGCCGAGAGTGCCGCGCGTGCTGGCGGCTCGGACTGCCTCGTTCGAACCCGCGCCCCCCCGGCCGGGCACGAGCGGCAACCGCCTGGCGTTCGTGCGCTGGCTTACCGATCCCCGGCATCCTCTGACCTCTCGCGTGATGGTCAACCGCATTTGGCTCGGCCACTTCGGCCGGGGCATCGTCTCGACGCCGTCGAACTTCGGCCTCACCGGCGCGGCCCCGGCGCATCCCGATCTGCTGGATTGGCTGGCGACCGAGTTCGTCCGGCGGGGTTGGAGCATCAAGGCGATGCATCGGCTGATCATGACTTCCGGTGCCTATCGGCAGACATCGAACGTGGCGGCGGAGGTTGCGGCGGCCGATCCGGAGAACCTGCTCTTGTCCCGCATGCCGCTCCGCCGAATGGATGCCGAAGTGTTGCACGACTCGATTCTGCGAGCGACCGGCAGGTTAGATCCAAAACGCTTCGGACGCCCGGTCAAGGTTTCCAAGAAGGCGAATGGCGAGATCGTCCCCGAGGCGACCGAGGATGGCTGGCGGCGCGCGGTTTACGTGCTACGGAAGCGCCGCACGCCGGTCACGCTGCTGGAGGTGTTCGATGCCCCCAAACCCGCGCCGAACTGCACCGAGCGCAGGGAGTCCAACGTGGCGCCCCAAGCCTTGCAGATGATGAACGGCGAGGCGGCCCTGGAGCACGCCAGATTCTTGGCGGGACGACTGATCGACGAGAATCCCGACGATCGCGCGTCCCAGATCGCTGGGGCGTACGAACGCATCTTATCTCGCCTTCCGACTGGCGCCGAAGCCGACTTGGCCATCGCGGATCTGGAGTCGCTAGACCGGCACTGGCTAGCCCACCTCGACGAGACGAAGCATGCCGGACCCCGCCGTGAGGCGGCGCGCTGGATGGCTCTTGGCTCGTTCGCCCACGCCCTGCTGAACTCGGCGGAATTCCTGTACATCGACTGAGATCTGCCATGCAACGACCCAATCGTCGCGACTTCTTTTCTCGCATCGGGGACGGCCTGCACGGGGCGGCGCTGGCGTGGCTGCTGAACGGCGAACTCTCAGCCAGCGACAGGCGTAGCAGCTACGACCAGAAGCCGCGACCGCCACACTTCGCGCCCAAGGCCAAGTCGGTTATCCACCTCTTCATGAACGGGGGGCCGAGCCAGGTCGACCTCTTCGACCACAAGCCGGAACTGGAGAAACATGCAGGCGCCGAGGCTCCGCGAGATATCGTCAACCAGCTCGAATTCACCGATGAAGTCGGCACGCTGCTGCCATCCCCGTACGGCTTCCGCCGGCACGGCCAGTGCGGCATGGAGATTTCCGACCTCCTGCCCGGCCTCGGCAGCGTCGCGGACGAAATCACGCTCGTCCGCTCGATGTACGGGGAGCACTTTAACCACGAACCCTCGCTGTATCTGATGCATTCGGGGCGCACGCTGCCGGGGCGTCCGGCCTTGGGCGCGTGGGCGGTGTACGGGCTGGGGACGGAAAACCAGAACTTGCCGGGTTACATCGTCCTCGACGACCCGCTCGGCTATCCCATCAACGACCTTCAGAATTGGCAGTCCGGCTGGCTGCCTCAGGTCTACCAGGGCACGAAGTTCCGGGCCGAGGGGCCGCCCGTCTTGAACCTGCGCCGAGAGCAGGAACTGCCCAGCCCGCTGATGGAAGCCGAGCGGGCGCTCGTGCGGCGGCTGAACCTGGCCCATCGGGATGCCAGGCCGATGCAGCCGCAATTAGACGCGCGCATCGAGAGCTATGAACTGGCCGCCCGCATGCAGATGGCCGCCACCGATGTCGCAGATCTGTCGTCCGAGAGCGAGGCGACAAAAGAGATGTACGGGATGAACGACGAGCGTACGCGCGCCTATGGAGCGCGATTGCTGCTCGCCCGCCGCATGGTGGAGCGAGGCGTGCGCTTCGTGCAGGTCTTCATCGAGTACCAGATCTGGGACAACCACTTGAACTTGGACCGCGAGTTGGGCTATGCCTGCGCCAAGACCGACAAGCCGGTCGCGGCGCTGATCCGGGATCTCAAGCAGCGCGGCCTGCTGGATTCCACATTGGTGATCTGGGGCGGGGAGTTCGGACGCATGCCCTTGGCACAGGTCGGTCAAGCGGGCACCACCGGGCGGGATCATGGCCCGGCGGGCTTTAGCATTTGGATGGCCGGCGGCGGTGTCAAGGGCGGACATGTCCACGGTGCCACAGACGAGATCGGGCACAAGGCTGTCGAAGATCGCGTCAGCGTGCATGATTTCCACGCAACGATGCTGCACCTGCTCGGTCTCGAACCCGAGAAATTGGTGTTCAACGTGCATGGCCTCGAAGAACGTCTGATCGGCCAGTATCCTGCTCGCGTGGTTAAGGAAATCTTGGAGTGATGGCCTGGGCCCCAGGCTTGAGCTTCACGGCCAGCCCCGGTCCATCTTGCCGCCGTCTCGTGCGCCGAGGTCCGGTCGCGGCGCTGCTCCCGGTTGCACTCCTCCCCGGAGCCATTGTTGGAAAGAATCTGTCGAGAGCTGCGACTACCTAGGCGCCCCTCCCCGGCCCAGGGCCGAGCCGCGCTATCTCGTCTACTCCTCCGATGGCCCGCCGAATTAGGACCAAGCCTATTCCGGCGGGTCAGCTTGGATCCGATTGAAGGATTGCTCAGGCCGCCGTGCGAAGCCGATAGTGTCCGGCTCGCTTGCAAGCCGGTTGCTCGATGCTACGATCCGATCGTTGGGACCGATAGCCGCCGGCAGATCTTGCGGATCAGTGATTTCGGGATCTCTGTGTGGGGAGGTACGGCTTCGACCACCCCTGTTCTTGGATTCGACCAAAGCGAATGGGATGCACCTTCCCGCTTGAGACAACAGCCATGCTTGCGCAAGTGTCTCAGAAGACCGACGCGCTTCATGGCACGACGATCGTGCCACGCTCGGCGTCGGCCGGTACACCGCGAAGGCCTTCTTCACGTCGGTCCTCAAGAACCAACGCGATTGCTTGCGCAAGATTCTCTCTCGCCTCGTCCTTCGTTCGACCCTGGCCGTTAGCACCAGGGATTTCTGGACAGTACGCGATGAACCATTCCTCGTCACGCTCGAAGATCGCTGTGAATTCGTTTTGCATCGCTGGAGATCGGCATTCTACCAGCGATTCTCTCCGCGACGATACAGAGGTGAATTGTGGACAAGCGATTTCAATGTTCGCCACCCCGACCCGCGCCTGTCGAACGACCGAATCAATGCAACGCAAGCAGTGGAAAGCGATCATCGCCAGATTTCGAACGCGTCTCCGGAGCAGAATGGGCACGATCCGGGGACAACCGTCGATTCAGCAGATGTGGGCGCAGCCGTAACGACGTCCGCCGTGGATGCTGAAAAGCCCTGGTAGTGAGGGGTCCTGCAGATTGAAAGAGGGCTGGTTCGAGGGTGGTCGCAACAGAAACAGGGACGCGCTCCGGCCAACACAGGAGCTGCTTGCGCAGCACTTCTAACCCACGTTGAAATACGGCGGCCGAACCGCCAAGCTGATCCCGGAGGTTTCGCGTAGTCTGGTCCACCTATCGGCAGTCACTACCGACCTCTGGCGCCGAAGATGAGGGTCGACGGCCGCCCGGCAAAGAGGGAATCCGCAGCGCTTGCGCGGCCGAGTCGAGCGATCGGCTCGAACTTTCTGGGCCGACAGCCCGACTGCACGTCGCAGGACAAGAAGTGTTACATTCTGAGCGGTGAGGGCGGCCTTGCCGTGGATCAACACGCTCGGACGCTCCACGTGAATTCAGCCATGACAGTCTTCCGAACTCGCACAATCGTCGCAGCCTTGCTCGCTGTGGCTCTAGTCTCCTGCTCGTCGATCGTCGAGCCCGCATCCAATGAGATCCCGCTCGCCGAGCTGCGAGACAAGATCGCCGGCGGCTGGGCCGGTCAGATGATCGGCGTGACCTTCGGCTGGCCTACGGAGTTTCGCCACCTCGAGAAGATCATCGCCGAGGAAGACTTGCCGCAATGGGACCCGGACATGGTGGAGAATGCGCTGCGCCAGGACGACCTCTACGTTGACATGACCTTCGCGCAGGTGCTGGATGACAAGGGGCTGGACGCGACGACCGAAGATTTCGGCGCCATGTTCCGGGATGCCAAGTACCGTCTCTGGCATGCCAACCTAGCGGCCCGCAGGGCGCTCAGGCGCGGCGTGCCGGCCACGCTCAGCGGGACGCCGAAATACAATGCGCACGCCAATGACATCGACTTCCAGATCGAGGCTGACTTTGTGGGATTGATGTGCCCCGGCCTGCCCCAAGCGTCCAACGACCTTTGCAATCGGGCCGGTCGCGTCATGAATTACGGTGACGGGATATATGGCGGCATGTTCGTCAGTTGCATGTACGCGGCGGCCTTCTTCGAAAGCGACCCAGAGAGATTAGTCGAGGCCGGGCTGGCTTGTCTTCCACCCGAAAGCCCGTACGGAATGACGATTGCGGATGTGCTCGCCTGGTCGAAAGAGCATCCCGAAGACTGGATCACGGTATGGGGGCTGATCGAGGACAAGTGGAACGGGCGCGAGCCCTGTCCGATCGGTGCCGGCCAGCCATTCAACATCGACGCCAAGATCAACGGCGCATATGTCGCGCTGGGCATGCTATATGGCGAGGGCGATTTCGGCAAGACAATGACCATCTCCACACGTTGTGGACAGGATTCTGACTGCAACCCGGCCAGCGCCCTGGGCATTCTTGGCGTGGTCATGGGCTTAGAGGGTATCCCCGACGAGTACAAGAGCGGCATCGAGAAAATTGCGGACGAAACGTTCAGCTATACCAACTATTCGTTCCGCACGATCGTGGATAGCACCTACGACCGCGCCATCGCCATGGCAGAGCGCCACGGAGGGCGCGTCGACGGCGACCGGCTAGTGGTCCCCGTCCAAGACGCCATTCCTGCCACGCTCGACATCTGGGACGACTACGGGTCGCCGGTCGAACGCATAGCTGTTGCCGATCCACGTTGGTCTTGGAAAGGAGAGTGGGCCGAGACCCCGATGAGACGGCGAAGTGGGCCTGAGTATTTCGTCAAGACCAGTTCGCAAAAGGGGGCCGAGGCGCTGATTGAGTTCGAGGGCACTGGTGCGATCATTACGGCATCCTTCATGCCCACCGGCGGCCAAGCGGATATCTACCTCGATGGCGAGTTGACCGGCACCGTCGATGCGTACCCGGATGAAGACTCGTTCAAGCGCTCTCACGCGCTGTGGCACGACTACTACCTTGAGGACGGCAAGCACACGTTGCGAGTCGTCGTGCGGGGCGAGCCCTATCAGGACTCTGCGGGCTCCGACATCCAGCTATGGGACTTGGTTGTCTTCCGCTGAGCTGAACGGCTTTCGTCCGGTACCGCGACCTCGCGGCTAAGCCGCGCTGCCTTAGTGAGTGCCTCGCGGAACGTCTCATCTGCGATTGCTATTGGATCGTTTTGAATGGGACCTCCAACTGTTGTCCACGGAGTCCACCTAGTACCAGCTATTTGCTGCGCTGTCGGTCAGTGTTCGAGGGGCGCTCGGGGCGATGGCGGAGCTAGCAATTGAGAATGTGTGTCCAATCGGGGCAGTGCTCTCACGGCGATCGAATCAATACCCCCTCAGCTGCGGTTGTCTGTCAGGCCGCCACTCCACAAACGCTCGGCGAACTCGACGGCGGGTAGGATCTCGATGCCGTCATCCGTGCGCCACGGCCTGCGATCCAAGCACACTACTACCCGCCGCATCCCGCGAGGTAGTT
>Ga0209021_1002718_pt1 | contig 15041 bp, 11 predicted proteins | sample PinacodermFT_FD_187299 | JGI IMG/M metagenome (GOLD analysis project Ga0209021, IMG submission 187299) | Host-associated microbial community of the marine sponge Aplysina aerophoba from Gulf of Piran - sponge pinacoderm, lysed by freeze-thaw... | ecosystem: Host-associated > Porifera > Sponge >... | reverse complement strand
AGGCCCTCTTCGTGGGCAATCTCCCTGGCGCTGCGGCCCTCTGCCTTCCGCCGCCGGATCCGCTCGTTCCGCCGGGCCCGGACCAGTGTCGACAGCTCCGGGACGTAGATCTCGCAGCCGCCCCACCGCCAGGCCATCTGCCCGAACAGGTGGGAGTCGCCGATGGCAGATGCGAGGCGGTGGTCCGGCCGGGCCGCTCGCGGCACTGTGACCTGCTCGCCCCCGAAGGCCGCGCACACTCGCAGGGCCGCCTCCTTGCCCAGCAAGTCGGCCAGCTCGTCCCAGGAGCGGCTCACAGCTGCTCGCCCTCCTCCAACCCCAGCGCGGCCCCGCGCCAGTCCGGGCAGGCGATCTCGGCCTCGCGGGGCCACCAGCGTCGGCGCATGCCGCGCGGGCTGGGCACGTCGCGCTCCAGCGTGAGAGGCTGCCAGGCCACCGGGCAGCCGCACATTGGCGGATGGAGGCAGGCCAGCCCCTCCAGCATATTGCGGGCGACGCACAGCCCGTGGCGGAGTGGCTGTGGCCGCCGATCACACTGGTGCTCAGGTCGAGCTCGATCCGCAGGCGCAGGCGCCCTCGCGAGACGACGTACAACGCCGAGTCGGCCTCGACGCGGCGAGCGACGGCCGCCCCGGAGACCCAGTGCCAGCGGCCATGGACATGGCGACAATTGGGAGCGTGCGCAAGAGCAAGAGGAACTGCAGCAGGCCCGCCAGGGCCTGCCCGGCCGACTGGCGGCCCCTCCGGAGGAGGGGGCGTTCGACGGACTCAGCGAGCGCTTGCGGGCCGTCTGGGAGCATCCGGCGACGAGTTGGAAGGACCGCAAGCGACTGTTGTCGACGGTGCTGGAAGAAGCGGTGCTGACGGCCGACCGCGAGAGGCGGAAACTGCACGTGCTGCTGCGCTGGCGCGGCGGCTGGATCGATGAGCGAGAGTTGCCACTGCGGCCCCCGCCGCGCGGCGTGCGCACGGAGCCGGAGACGGTCGACTGGATCTGCCGGCTGGCGGAGTTCCATGCCGATCCTGCCTCGGCCGAGGAATTTAACCGGAGAGGGCTGAAGACCGCTCGCGGGCTAGTGTTCACGGCGCACCGGGTCGCGGCCCTGCGGGCCACGCACGGCATTCCCGCCGCCGGTCGCAAGCCGGTCGAGGGAACGGCTGCCGTGGCGGTGAGCGAAGCGGCGGGGGAGTTGGGCACGTCGGTGTCCTCGCTGTACCGCTGGATCGAGCAGGGCTTGGTGCCGGCCGAGCGGGCCGGGCCGGAAGGTCCGCTCAGGGTGCGGCTGGACGAGGGCCTGCGGGCGAGGTTTTGCGACACCGTCCCGGATGGCGATGTGTCGGCAGCCGATGCACGGCGGAAACTGGGTGTGTCCCGCCAGACTCTGTGGTCCCGGGTCCTAGCCGGCAGCCTGTCAGCGCTGCACGTGGTGCGAGGCGCGAACAAGGGCTTGTACGTCCGCTGGGACGAGTCGGGCCAGCCGCTGTTGACGGGCTTGCAAGAGGCCGCGCAAGACTGAGCCATGGGAGTTCCGGAATGCAGGTGGGCCCCGGGGGCCTGTGCTGAACTCGTCTCGGGCGGACGCACGGCAGGCAGCGTGGTAACGTTACCAGCAGGGATGGATTCGATCCCGGGCAGCGCAGGAGGAGGGAGACGGCATGGCCTTGACGAACGCCGAGAAACAGCGGCGCTATCGCGCCCGGCAGCGGGAGGGGGCGCGGCCAGTCCGCTACCGCCGCCCGCAGGACCGGCGCTCGAATCCGCAACGCTGGCACGACGCAGTGGCAAGCTTGGTGCAGTTACAGGAGCACTACGGGCAGTGGCTGAAGAACCTGCCGGAGAGCCTGCATGGGACGGCGCTGGGGGAGAAGCTGCGGGCGATCGCTCAGGTGGACCTCGACGCCTTGCAAGCCGTCGAGCCGCCGCTGGGCTTCGGACGGGACTGAGCGGGCTGGGGGCGGAAGCAGTGGGACCGTACGCCCGTGCGCTGACCCGGAAGCGCCGGGTAACGTTACGAATTGCAATGCGACGCGGAAGGCGGTCAGATATGTCACCCCGACGCCAGAAATGATGGCTTTCGCGAGGTGAGCCTCGGTAGAACGAAGGGGTTCGCGAGTCTCTCACGAAATCACAGATCCGGAAGTGGAACCAAGAGTTGCTGGTCGATCAAGCCCGGAAATGCGCCAATGCGGTCAAGGCGATCGTTCTGTCCCTTAGCAAGACGCCTGTCTCGATGTTGCGATCAAGTGCGGCGTCGGTAAGGTTTGCTGAAGTGACGAAGAGCGTTTGTTCATTCGCGATAACGGTGGTTTTCAGATAGCACCTCCACGGGGGAGAGTCCGCCGCCTGAGTGAGCCACGCTCCCCGACAATTACAGGTTGGAATTGCTGGACCTGACCAGCCAATCTATCCTTGGGGGCCGCACCCGCCTAGTCGCGGTCCGGGTCTTGCTGCATTGTATCGTTGCAGAGGCATTGGCCTGTACAAGTCGCTGGGCAATTGCTAGGCAGGCGCAATCGACTGGTAGTTGTGGAGAGCTGGGCAACCGAGGCGGCAAGCGACGTGCCGTGTCGTGCAGACCTGACACACCGATCACAGAACGTGCTGTTTCACGCGGTCACAGAAAACATGGGCGCCTCTTGGGGGAGGGTGAGGATGACTGTCCGCCGTGATCAGGTAGTCCCACAGAAGTTGGCTAGGCATCTTGCAAAACACATCCGCAAGACCAACGACCGGGGAGATAGTGTCGCTTGTGGCCGACAGGAATCGACGAGGCCTTCATTGGCGGCGAGCGGCGCAGCACGTTCAGTGCCAAGCCGGGGGACTTGACTCAGGTCCATCTCGGTTGAGTCGCAAGGCAGAGGCTATTGGAGTCAAAGACCGCAACGCGACGCAGGTGCTGGCCCGGTCGGGCGACAGCGCGAATTAGGAATTTGCAGATGATACGCTGAAACAGAACTTGAACCGCAATACAGGTGTCAACGCCGACAACTGCGCGGTTCATGGCCGTGCCAATCGCGAGATGGTCAATTACAGCATGAGCGAGTTTGTTTGGGCCACGACACACACCAACGGCACCGGCTCATCCAAGTCGATGCCGAGGCGCACCTACCAAGGCACCTACCCCAAGATCACGGGAAGGCACCTCGGACGCCATGCAAACGTGAACCCTGCCGACCACACCGTTCTTGACGGCACCGTCGCACGCCCGCTAGCCAATCTGTCGGCGGTTCTCAGATCTCTCGACATACTACAACTCTAAGCCCAGAAACTCCGATGCCCAAACTCATCCCGGACGGGCCCGACATTCCGGCCGAACTCATCCAGAAGCAGGAGGCCGGTGAGATGGTCCTCTTCTGTGGTGCCGGAATCTCCGTTCCGACGGGACTTCCTAGCTTTCCAAGACTCGTTCGTGACCTCTACGATTCATTAAACATCCGTCCAGACTCTAGCGAAGAAAAGATGATCGAACGAAGAGAGTTCGCCGAAGTGTTAGACCATCTTGAGCAGCGGGTAACTGATAATGCAATGCGCTCAGAAGTGGCGCGAATACTATCGTCCACTCCGAAGCCAGATTCTCTCCGCTTGCACCGAGCATTGCTTCAAGTCTCGCAGACCCCGTCCGGTGTTCATCTGGTCACGACGAACTATGACGACAACTTCGCTCGTGCGAACGGCTCGCGTAACCTCCATGTCGACGCATGGCCTACGCTTCCGGACTTGGACGCTTGGAATTCTCTAGTTCACCTTCACGGCCGCATAGGCGCTTCCGCAAGAATACAGAGTACGTCCCGATTGGTGCTGACGGACCACGACTTCGGAAAGGCATACTTTGATGACGGATGGGCCACTAAGTTTGTCTCCGACCTAATACGCCGCTACACCGTTGTGTTCATTGGCTACAGCATGACGGATGTCGTAGTTCGCTATCTAACGAAGACCCTCACCAGAAGGCAATTTGGCGATCGCACCTATTCCTTAGTGGGGTACAAGGACGAGAAACAGCGCGAAGAACGGGAATCGGCGTGGAACGCGATTAGCGTTCATCCAATGTTCTACCACTCCCGGAACGATCATGAACTGTTGGTCCAGACCGTCGAAGAGTGGAGCAACCTCGCAGCAGATCCCCATCAGTACCGCATCATGCTCGCGGTGTCCGGCCTCAAGAGGCCACCGGACAGCAAGACTCATGAAGCGGACCCTAGTCGCGTGGTCTGGGCGCTTTCAGACCCGGTCGCCTGCTTTCCAGCAGTCAATCGCGTTCGTCGGACTCCGGTTCCGGGCGCATATGCGGCGGCGTGGCTTCACGAATTCGCTGCCCGCGGCCTGTTGGGGGGGACCGTTCAGCCCAAGTTCCATGAGCGAGGCCCGGCCGGGCCTGTGGTCACAGTTCTTGCGGAGCAGCAGATGCTCCAATCGGATCCCGTCGCTAATGCAGTTGCGTATTGGATCGAAATCCACGCGCACTCACCGGAAGTGTTCCAGTGGGTAATCTCCCACGGGCGCAATATCGGTTTCGAACTCCGCAGGCGCCTCTGGGACCGCTTGACAGCTAGTGAGGACGATCTACCCGAAATTCCTCCGCGCCTCGCACGCCTATGGTCGCTCCTCCTTGTCGAGCCGCCCGAAGATGCCGAGTTTCTGTTGCGCTTGAATCGCATTCTCAACAACCTCGAGAAGGAGAATACTGAAGCAACGGACGATCTTCTCCTGCGGCTGCTACGTCCTCGGCTCGGCGTGTTTCCCGGACCCGCGCCCTATCGGCTTCTCCCGCCCGACGATTCTAAGGAACAACTCGCTCTCCTCTCATGCGGGCATACCGACGTCATATTGGGGTGCCGCGATGAACGGCGTCAATTCAACGTCTTGACGCGAATCGAACCCGGTAGATTTCCAGATCTCTTGAGGCGGCACGGAGTCGCGCTCGCGGAATACCTCAAGACTGCCTTTGAGTTGTTGCGCCGTAGCGACCGGCCACACACACGGTCCATCTACTTCGAGCTTCTTGATGCGCTTGCCAGCGACGCACCCGGAATGGGAGAAATTGTAGGCGAAACCAGCGTTGTCAAGCAGACAATCCAGCAGCGACGAATGTCCTTGAGTGATCTTTTCGGTGTGTGGACAGTCTTGCTGGATTGGGTTCGGGCGAGCTACCGCGCCCTTCCAGAAGACAGTGAGGAACGCGACGGTTTGCTTCGGTACTGGGTCGCGAGTAACGAAAAGATGCTGTGGTGCCTTGCCCTAGAAGCCATCGAGCGAGACAGCGGCGCCGATTTCGAACTGGTCCGTGCTGTCCTCGGCCGCAACGCGCAAGAGATGCTGTGGGATACCGACTGCAATCGACAAGTGCTGTCGATCCTTCGGCAGGTAGGCACTCGCGCATCGTCGGAACTCCGGACCGAATTATTGGACACCGTGCAAGCTAGAGTTGTCGCCGCTGCGACCGAGCCGGATACCGAAAATACCGTCTTGGTCGCAATCGGAGCTCGGCTGGCCGCTCTGGACGAAGGTGGAGTCGTCCTTAGCTCGGCTGCGGCACAGGCCCTCGCCAATTTCGAGCGATGGAAACGAGGCGCGGGCAGTCACGAATCGGAATCCTCACCGGCTGCGCTAAACGGCCGAATCCGGGAAGTTGCCGCGGCCCTTCGAAGCGGATCAGTCGATGTCGCCGCATTCCGAGAGTTTGCAGAGCGGCGCCCGGTAGCCGCAGTGCTCGCTCTTCAAGATCTCGGGCATTGTGAGGATTGGCCGACCGAGATGTGGAAAGTGGCGCTGGATCTAGTCCAAACGAAGGTTAAGGACTCGAAAGTGGGGCATCATCGCACCGCGAGACTGGCCGAAATCCTCCAAGAAATGCCAGCGGAACTTTTCCAATGCCTCCAATTCGAGATTGCACGACTTGTTGAACTCCTCGCTGAGAGGTGGCCCGGGGCCAACGACAGCAGCTTCTGGCGCCTATGGATACGTGGGTGGGAATATCGCTCTCAGCAGTCGAGCATATTGAGTCGGGTCGACGCCCTGACCCAAGCGATCAACACCACTGCTGGCACATATGCGGCCGCCGCGGTGAAGCGAATTGGGGATGTCATCAGCAAGACTGCCGGTCCCATTACGCGCGAGCAGACGTCCATCCTCGATCAGATTTCTGGTGATACCTCAGGTTCGGCCGGTATTGTGATGCTCGTTTTCCATCTGGACTGGCTCTACCGCAATGCGACCGACTGGACTACTCGGCACATCCTTCCACGTATGCGCTGGGGGAGTGCGACAGCACCCGACGAGAGTTCCGAGGAGACGCGGGCCCTTTGGGGAGTCGTCGCCTTCCGGGGTTCGATCATGGCTGATCTCGTGCGAGCACTCGGTTCAGATCTCTGGACGGCGGTTCAACACCACAAGGAAATCGACCATGGAGAGAAACTAGTTCGATTCTTCGTTTATGTGAGTGCGTCTCCACAGAATGGGCTAATCGACGATGTGACCTCACGAGAGACAGCCCGCATTGTGATCCCGGACAGTCCATTGCAAGTGGGCATAGCTCTTTGTCAAGTGCTGGAGGAGCACGAGCAACCTGCCGAACAAGTGTGGACAAGATCCGTGTGTCCATGGCTTGATCGATACTGGCCGCGCGAAAAGGCTCTCAATAATGTTGAGAGTTCATGGGCACTCGTGCAAGTCATCATGGGCACCGGAGATGCATTCCCGGAAGCCGTGAATTGGGCTAGCGGATATTTAGTGGCGTCGAATGAACCAAATGACCGACAGATCGGTGAAGTCTGGTATCACAGAGACACTTGGAAGTCGCATCCTAAGGCGACCGTCGCCCTGTTGCACCGCATTGTCCCGGAGGCCAATATGCAATCATGGCAAAGGGCGTCTCTTGGGGAAATGCTCGAGACGCTGCGGGAACTGGACGCGACGATCCCACAAGATCCCAAGTTCGTGGAACTGGAGCGGCGGTCTGCCGGGTGACATCGGCGAAGCGTACTGCCGTGATCGAGATTCTCAGGCACACGCGACCAACGCTAACGGTATTGTGTTGCGCTAGGAGCTGAAGGCATGAAGATGCAAGATCTCGCACGTCGTATACGTCTCGGCGAGGACAGTACGCTCGAACTGAAGGAAGTCCATATTGAAGGCAACAAGGTCAAGGGTCCACGGCGAGCGGAACTGGCAGACGAACTGGCGGCGTTCGCGAACTCGAACGGTGGCCTGCTTGTGCTTGGAGTCAACGACAAGACCCGAACGGTGGTCGGTATCCCGCTCGACCGACTGGATGATGTGGAGGGTCTTGTCCGGGAAGTCTGCAAAGATTCGATCAAGCCCTCATTGGCCCCGGGAATTTATCGCGATGAGCTAGAGGTGTCGTCGGATCCCGGACTCCATGAACCGAGGATTTCGAAGCCAATACTAATTGTCGACGTTCCGCGGAGCTCCTTTGTGCATCAAAGTCCCGGAGGCTACTTTCAGCGGATTGGCAGTTCCAAGAGCCAAATCGAACCTACGGCCCTATGGCGTCTGATGACGCTGAGGGCACAGACCAGCACCGTAGCCTTCGACGAGTCTCCGGTTCGGGGGACGAAGCCTGAGGACCTTGATAGGTCCGCTGCCGAGCGCTTCGTGAGCGAGGAAGCCGACCTCGATGTTGCCGTACGTAAGCTGGGGCTCATAGTCAAGGATGCCGATGGCGAGGAACGGCTGTCTGTAGGAGGCGCTCTGCTATGCACTCCGGAGCCGCAACGATGGATGCCCGCAGCGTACATTCAAGCAGTTCTCTACGCCGGAGATCGGGTTGACGAGCACTATCAGATAGACGCCAAGGACATTGTGGGCCCGCTCGACGTACAGGTTAGCGAAGCATTCGACTTCGTCCGCCGCAACATGCGGATCGGCGCTGTCAAGCGACTGGGTCGCGAAGAAGTTCCACAGTACAGCGAGCAGGCTGTCTTCGAGGCTTTGGCCAACGCCGTCGCCCACCGGGACTACTCGATTGCCGGCAGTAGAATACGGCTCCACATGTTCGCCGATCGGATCGAATTCCACGTGCCTGGTGGACTGGCGAATACGCTGAAAACTGACACTCTCCATCTGCGCCAAGCAACGCGGAATCCGCTTATTGTTTCGCTCCTTGCCCGGTGTCCGGCGAGACCCGAGTTCGGGCGGCGAAGGCTCATGGATCAGCGGGGCGACGGCGTTCCCAGAATTCGGAAGAAGACGCAAGACCTGACCGGACGCCTTCCCGAATACTCCCTGGTGGACAAGAGCGAACTGCTTCTGGTCCTGCCCGCAGCCGTTCCGTTCTAGACACGGTTCAACACGGGCGCCCCTGAGATAGTCGCGGCTCGATCCCTTGCCCGAGGTTACATCACGTTCGGGAAGCGCCTCGGTCTATTGCACCGCGGATTCATGCAGCGTTCTGAATGCGGTGGACTGGCAATCGGATTCCCAAGTTGTTTGTTCCATAGTCCTTGCAAGCATCCGAGGCCCCAGACCTGGCCCTCTCTTAGTTCCTACAGGACAGCAATTGACGCCAATCGAATCGGCCCTCCTATAGTTGTACTCGCCTCCTAGGCACGTTTGAAGGCGTCCGCGAACTTCTTGGTCGGCGAACCGGTTTCGCAGAGTACCTTGGGGGCGCTGGCTGTCCGTTTCTCACGACGACCAAGGCCGGCACGGACATGTCCAACTTCTTTTCCTAGCTTGACGGCGTCGCGATCGAAGCTCGCTGCGTCCCAAGCGCCTTCAGCTCCGCCTCGGCTGCCGAGACTCGCTTGGCTGATTGCCCGCCGCACCGCCGACCTTGGCAGTCGGGCCGCTGAAGCGGTCCTCGGCTCCGATCTTGACCTAGGCTGTGAGGTCCGCCACGAGGGTATACTACGCTCCGCGAGACAGGATTGGCTCATTAAAGACAACCGCCGAGCGGCCGAGGAAGCGAGGCGATAGCTGGAGTTCAGGGCCTAGGAAAGACGCGGCCTCCGCAAGCATTTCCGCCAAGCACTGTGGACTGCCATGCTGCCCGCGTATGCCGGAGCGCTATGGGTCCGGTCCGGCGAGGCCCGCCTATTCGAACCATTGATCACCCTCGCCGGGCTCCTCACCATGCTCTTTCCGCTGGCCTAGGTGGGAGTCGCGGCCTATCACTGGCTCGCGCTCCGAGCTGAGGAGGTTTGGGACTTCCTGCGGGAGCGGGACTGACCACGAGGGCCCGCGCCGCCGTGAGCTTCTGCAGCAGCAGCTCGGACAGCCGCATGGGCTTCAGCTCGGACAGCGGCAAGTGGAACACGCGAGCGATGTCGGCGGCTCTCGGATCGCAGGGGCTAATGGGTCTCTTTATCCGCGCACTGGCACTCTAGTCACCTTTGCCTCGCGTTTCCGCCAGTCGAAGTTTCAAGCTTGCTTGAGACGGCCATCTTCCGGTGCGTTCGGACTTGCCACACTCTGTTGAGGAGATGTTCGCTCATGAGACTCAGGCCAGGCTCAACCTTTGAATGGGAGTCCGAAGATCAAGAACACTATCGCGGGTCGCACTGGGACGCGTTCTACGACAGCCCGGACGAAGTGTTTCGCGCCCTGCCCGAAATGCTCCGGCAATCGATGCCTCTCAAGACGTTTGGCGATACCTACTCAGGCCCTCACGAGATCCCCGAATGGTGGGCGAACGGAGCTTATCTTGCATGGCCGAATGGAAATTGCGGCTTGATAGCGACGTTCCAGGCAACCGAGGAACGTACCGAGCTGACAAACGTGTCTCCGCTTGCCGAGTACGGGGTGCGGGGCGGAATCGAGATTGAGAGGGTCCACGTTTGGTCAGTGGCGCAGAAGCCCAGATTGAAGGCATCTGGGGCGGTGCGGCAGTATCGTTCTTCGATCTCACTCTCCTCAGCAACCGTTCTTGGTACGAGTCCGGTAAGTGCCTCGTCTTTGTCCTCGCAGGGATCGCCTACAAAGCCGAACCTGCCTCCTTGGAGCCCTTGGTCGTAGCTCCGGAATCAGCATTGGCAGACATGTTGCAGGACCAAATGGAGACCACGGACGAAAAAGCGCTGGAAGTCGGCACGGAAGCCTACTGCATCCTGGCGCACATTGCTGAATGGGACCGCGACGACTACTGGTTTCGAGGCTCAGTTCGCACGGTAAAGGCCGTTGAGGACTGGCTCGGACAGTCCGGGTGGCGCGTGAGAGTGTGCGTGATGCGGATGGACACCGAGGCTGATGACCTTCAGGACGCAGAATTGGACATCTTCGTCACCAGCCGAGCTTGGTCCGGTCACGAGCCGCCCCAAGTTGGCAAGGACATCGAGGGCACACTCTGGTTACAGGGCCGATTGTGGTGGCCCGGGGAGTCGGACGCTTAGGGAGAGCGCAGAAATAAGGTATCAGTTTGAGATGGGTGAGATAGTGTAGTTCCACTTTGGGATGTGCTCGTTGGGGGTGATGTTGATCGCTTGCGCCTGCTCATCGCTGATCTGGACCCCGGTGGGGTATTCGTTGATGTTGAGCCGGGATGTGACCACCAAGCCGGTGCGGGCTTTGCCGGGACGCGCTTTCTGGCCCTGTGGAACCGGTCGTGTCGAGCCGTGCCACCGATTCCAGGTGCGGCGAACAGCGTTCGGAAGGACAAGGATGGGACGCTACTCGCGAACCGCGAAGCTGACCTCGGAATCGCAATTGCGGGGAAAATGCCTTCTCACTTCGTCAAGTGCCTTGTGCGAGCCTTTGGGGCGGCCCGTTTCGTGCCGCTGACCATGAAACCGCTCGCAGCGGCCTGCGTTCGATAACAGGAACGGCCACTACGACGGAACCCAATCGCGAATTCGGCGGGAACGGACACGCGCCATGGTGCTTGGGAAGCGAAGTGGCCCGGCCCACGGCCCTCGCCCGCTCCAAGCCAGCCTTCGCACGACGTCAGCCAGGATGCTGGGATTGCTTCGACACCATCGGGAATTCATCGAAGTCGTTATGCTGCTATGACGTATGGGTTCCGACAACCGCCAGATCCCGCCCTACAACACGGAGGCGCATTATGACCGGCAGTTGTACAAGATCAGTAAGACGATGCTCGTCGTGGAGCAGTTCCGGGGCCGCAGCGAGCGGCTGGTGCGCCAGGAGCTGTACGCCCATTTCACGCTGCCAGCGCTGTTCCGGCTGTTCGCCAACCACAGCGAGGAGGCCTTCCGGGCGGGCACGGCCGGGCACGGTCGGCGGGCGGTGCTGGCCAACTTCCGCCATACGCTGCACACGGTGGGGCGCCATCTGGAAGGGCTGTTCCTGGAGCGCGCCAAGGCGCTGGGCGATGCGCTGCAGCGGATCCTGGACGGGATCGGGGCCAGCCGCCAGCGGCGTCGACCGGGCCGCTCCTACCCGCGCCGTTCGCGCAAGCCCGAGACGAAGTGGAGAAACCGCAAGGCAGCCGGAACCGCAAGTCCAGCTACAGCCTGACGCCGCCGAAAATCGGGCCCGAACCCGAATCCCTTAAGTCGATGCGCTTCTGCAACTAAGTCAATGTCAATGCCATTGCCTGCGCGAGGACGCCAGCCGCCTGCGCAAGGGTGCGCTGCCGCGCCTGTGGGCGGCCGTCGCCAACGTGGTGATCTCGATCCTGCGGCTGCTGAAGACCAAGGGCATCAAGCGGCGCATGAACCAGTTGGACTTGCGGCCGGACACGGCCGTCGAACTCATGCTTGGCTGAACACTGGCCACTGTGCTGTGGGCTTGGCGCTCGCTCGGCAGAGGTGCGTCGGCTCGCCCGCCGGACTGTGCGGTGCGGCCTGCAGCGGCCTCAGAGAACCGCCGCCGCGCTCTCGCAGAGCCTGCCAGCTTGGCTGATCGCCGTCCTACACGGGTCTCCCGCGCCTCGTACCTACCCCAAGATGCCGCTCGTTCCAAGCATTGCATTGCCTGGTAGTGAGTCGGGTCGGCCGCTGGCGGACCGAGGCGAGTTGCCCGTAAACTCGGGCCAGCTTGGCGGGCAACTGCCGGTCGAAGCTCGAGCCACTTGCCCAACATCTTGCTGACTACTCCCTGCTTGACCCGCAGGCCGAGGAACTTGAGCATGAGAGGCCAGGCGGCCAAGCCTTCTTCTTCCACCGGCCTGCTTCAGCTTTCGCGGTCAGTCTGCTATTGGACCCGGTGCCTTCGGTTCAAGTGCATGACGACCCTGATCCGCCTGGTTCTGCGCAGGTCTCGTAGTCAACGTATGGTCAAGCAAGATCGTAAGAGCGTTGACCAGTACTCTGGCACCACCTCTCCCTCAGGCCCTGCGATCATCATCGCAGCGCATAGCGATCGCAAGAAGCGTTCTTGGCAGCACGTCTCGCATCGCGCAAGAGACACTCCGACTCGCCAAAGCGAGAGTCTGCCAACCATTCCGACGCGTTGTGAACGCGCACTGACTGGACGACGTCTGAAGCCCGGTGTGTCCCGATTATTGGCTGCAATATCTCAAGCCCACGCAGGCCATACTGGAATCGCCGTGCGCTATTTCAACACCGAGGGTCCGGTGGATCCAGCGGAGCATTATTGCATCGATCCGCTGGAGCGAGTAGACCTTGAGGAAGTCCTCGCCCTGATCGCACGCAAGAAGTACTTCGTCCTGCACGCGCCACGCCAAACAGGCAAGACCTCGACCTTGCTTGCCCTCCAGGATCGTCTCAATACAGAGGGGCAATACCGCTGCTTGTACGTGAACGTTGAGGCGGGCCAAGCCGCCAAAGAGGACACTGCCCGAGCGATGCAGGCGCTGCTTGGGAGCTTGGCATCCCGGTCTCTTGACGTATTGCAGGACGACTTTGTGGACAGGATGATGTCCGACTACTTGCAGAAGCACGGCCCGGACGGGGCGTTCAGCGAGACGCTGGTGCGCTGGTCGGCAGCAAGTCCGAAGCCGCTGGTGCTGCTGATTGACGAGATTGACGCACTGGTCGGGGACACGCTGATCTCGGTCCTCCGACAACTGCGATCCCAATACGACCGGCGCCCGCACCGATTCCCGCAGAGCGTGATCTTGTGCGGCGTGCGGGACGTGCGCGATTATCAGATCTATTCCAGCCGGGAAGGGACCAACATCCATGGCGGCAGTGCTTTCAACATCAAATCGAAATCGCTGCGCTTGGGCGACTTCTCCGAGCGCGAGGTGCGGGAGCTACTGGCCCAACACACCGCCGAGAGCGGCCAAGCTTTCGAGTCCGGCTCTACCGAACGCGTCTGGGCTCTCACCAACGGCCAACCTTGGCTGGTCAATGCGCTGGCCTACGAGGCCTGCTTCGATGGCGAGGCCGGGCGGGACCGGAGTCAGCCGATCCGTGTTGACGCAATTGACCATGCTAGGGAAACGCTCATCCTCACGCGGGTCACGCACCTTGACCAACTCGCCGACAAGCTTCGCGAGGACCGCGTACGGCGAGTCATCCTGCCCATGCTCGCCGGGTCTGCGGATTGGGACTACTCGACGCGCGACCTAGAGTACGTCCGGGATCTCGGTCTGGTGGCGTCGACCGGCACAGTACGAATCGCGAACGCGATTTATGCCGAGGTGGTCCCTCGCGAACTGACAGCAGTGCTGCAATCCGGGCTTGAGGCCCAAGTGAATCCAATCTGGTATGTGCTGGCGGACGGCAGCCTAGACCTAGCCGGACTCCTGAGCGCCTTTCAAGGCTATTACCGAGAAAACGCGGAGTCGTGGGTGGAACGGTACGGGCACGCGGAGGCGGGTCCACAGCTCGTATTGCATGCGTACCTGCAGAGAGTGGTGAACGGCGGGGGGCGGATCGGGCGCGAGTACGCGGTGGGCCGTGGGCGCACGGACCTGTTGATTGAGTGGCGTCAAGGCGTGGGGCAGACTGCACAGCCGGTCCGCAAGTACGTGATCGAGTGCAAGGTGCGTACGGGGAAAGTCGGCCTGGATCGTCTGGTTCGTGAGGGGCGGAAGCAGGTGGCAACGTACATGGACGGCTGTGGGGCGGAATCGGGACACCTGGCGATTTTCGACTTGCGGCCCGGCCAGTCGTGGGAGGAGCGGTTGTTCCGGAAGGATCCGGAGCCAGGTGAGAATTCAGTCACGGTTTGGGGGCTGTAGCACCAAGCGGACTCCCCGGACATTCCCTAGAGCTCGGTACCCAGCCGGTGCGACAGACTCACAACGGCACAGCTGGTCTTGGAACGGGGTCGAGAGCGCCGAGACGCCAGCCGCTGAGGACTGTTTGGCAGCAGGTGGTTCGGCCACACCGATGGCTGCAAGGTAGTCCACTTGGCTCCGCTGCTTCCAGCGCTCTACAGCACCCGCAGTGCTTGGGACAAGTTTCAGGCGCGACATGACTTGCGCATCTTACAAGTCACGATTCGAATATCCCGCGCCCCATAGCGCTCGTTGTCGCAGGCCACCGAGAGGTGCCACCGAGCACTGGAGGAACCTACAGCCGCTGTGGCGCTACCTCGACAACGCCGTGACCAAGTCCAGCCGCCGGTGCGGGGACCTGCACCGCCGCCGGGCGCAAGCCAAGCGCGGCTCCGCAGCGGCCGCCAAATTGCAAGCGCAGGTCGAGACCGCCGAGCGGCGCTTGGAGGGACTGCAAATCGCCCGTCGCCAACTACCGCGCCAGGTGCGCGTGCTGGTGTGGCCCAGGTATGTGGACAGCAGCGGCAGCATACGCTGGACGTCCGCACCTTGCTGGTACCAAGACGTTAGCCGGTGAACGGCAAATCCGTGCCGCTTATCTCTTGCAAGAGATAAGCGGCATTATCTCGTGTACTGTTTTATGTCGGGTTGCTGTTGGAAATCACTCCAAGTTGCAGCAGAACCATAGAGTTGCCGCCACATGCGTATAGTTCCACACGACATAATCAGTCAGCCGTCAGAGGCTGCCCAGAAAGGCGAGAAGAGCGTCTGGCGGCTGGTATCGTCCCGAATCGCCTGTTTGCGGCGATGTCTTGGCAAGCGCCCCCATTGAAGGGCAACGATTGGAGTTCCGATTATGTCGTGTAATTGTCGAAATCTCACATGAAAGACATGGCGAGAACGAGTTGACCCGACATAAAACAGTACAAGAGA
>Ga0209021_1002709_pt1 | contig 15076 bp, 11 predicted proteins | sample PinacodermFT_FD_187299 | JGI IMG/M metagenome (GOLD analysis project Ga0209021, IMG submission 187299) | Host-associated microbial community of the marine sponge Aplysina aerophoba from Gulf of Piran - sponge pinacoderm, lysed by freeze-thaw... | ecosystem: Host-associated > Porifera > Sponge >... | reverse complement strand
GCGGCCCCTGCAGCGCGACCACCGGCTCCTCGGCCAGCCGAGTCCGCACCAGCCTCAGCACACGTCGCACCACACGTTCCATCACCGAGCAACCCTAGCACTCAACTTTCGCAATTTGAGCACTATTACTTTCGTAATTCGAGCACCTCTACGTTCGCAATCCGAGCAGGTCGCGGTTCGGAACCGGAGGCCGGGAAGCCCTCAGGGCCCGACTCTGATCCCCTCAGGCGTCGCTGAGGGCGATGCGGAGGCGCTTGTTGGCCTTGCCCTTGGATTCGGTCTTGGTGACCTCGAATCCGCCCACCTCGGCGGTGGAGGCCACGTGGGTGCCGCCGTCGGCCTGGCGGTCCAGACCCACGATGTCCACCACCCTGATCTCGGTCACCGAGGTGGGGATGAGGTTCACCTTGGTGCGGATCAGGTCCGCGTCGGTCAGCGCCTCGGCCCGAGACCAGAACGACACCTCCACCGGTCGGTCCGCGGCGATCTCGGCGTTCACCAGCTCGGCCACCTCGGCGCCGAACCCCTCGGGCAGCGGACCGAACTCGAAGTCCATCCGCGCCCGCAGCGGCTCCATGTTCCCCCCGGTCACCGCCGCCCCCCAGCGGTTCCAGATAACCCCGCACAGGATGTGCAGCGCCGTGTGCGTGCGCATCAACTCATAGCGCCGCTCCCAGTCCAGCGTCCCCCGCACCGCAGCGCCGGTTGCCGGCACGTTCCCTTCCAGCGTGTGCCACACCACCGGCCCATGCCCCCGCACGTCGACCACCGCCGCCGAACCGCCCTCCCACGTCAGCGTCCCCGTGTCATGCGGCTGCCCACCGCCGGTGGCGTAGAACGCCGTGGTATCCAGCGCCACCCGACCGCCGTCCTCCACTGCCACAGCAGCGGCATCGAACGCCCGGCACTGGGCGTCGCGCAGATAGATCCGGTCGGTGGCGATTTCGGCACTCATGAGCCCCAAGTCTGGCCCGTCGAAGCCGGCCGCCCCAACAGGACCGATAGCGGCCGGTCAGTCCGCGGTGCCTCGCTCGACCACCCAGCGGTGAGCCTGGCCGGTGATCCCGGCGATGGCCTCGAAGTCGGCGTCGTAGTGCAGCACCGTCAGGTCGCGGCTCTCGGCAACGGCAGCCACGAGGGCGTCCACCAGGGAGACCGCGCGGTGCGCTCCCACCTCGGCGAGCCGGCCCTGGACGTCGATGGACCGTCGATGGTCGCCGTCGGTGACCGGAACCGACTCGAAGGCGTCCATCCGGTTCAGGAGCGCCTCGTGGTCCGCCCCGTTCCGGGCGCTGAACCCAAGTTCGAACAGCACCGGCGCGCACACCGCCACGTGCCCGTCGGCAATCAGTGGGGACACCGCCGCGGCAACCGCCGGTTTGGAGAGTCGAGCGAAGACGCTGGTGTCGGCCAGGAAGGTGGCCCGTGCCACCTAGCCGCCACCCCACGCCCGCTCGGCCGCCTCGAAGTCGAATCGGCCTTCCTCGGCTAGCAACGCCACGGCCTCCAGCCGGCGCCGAGCGTTGACGATCTCCCGCAACGAGGCATCGATGGTGTCACGCAATGTCGCGGTGCCAAGAATGTCCGCCGCCTGTGCAGCGATATCTCGATCGACTTCAACAGATGTCTTCATCAGATCATGATGATATCCAGCGGTTCGGGTATTGCGCGGCGGGGGGTGGCCCGGCTGGCACGCAGTCCCGGCCCCGAGGTCCGAATTCCGAAGGTTCCGGTAATCATGAGGATCAGCCACCGAAGCCCAACGCCGGCCCACGCAGGAGAGGACACGCCATGGAACCCCGAATCAGCATCATCACGCTCGGGGTGTCCGACATCGGGCGCGCCACGCGCTTCTATCGCGACGGGCTGGGGTTCCCCGTCCACGAGGCGGGTGGCGAGTCCATCACGTTCTTTGCGCTCCACGACCTGTTGTTGGCGCTCTACCCGCGGGATGCCCTGGCGACCGACATCGGCGAGCCACATCGACCGGGCGCCCCACCGCCGGCGTGGCACGGATTCACGATCGCGCACAACGTGGCCACCCGCGCCGAGGTGGACACCGTGCTCAGCGAGGCCCAGACGGCCGGGGCGCGTCTCGTCAAGCCCGCCGCCGAGACCTTCTGGGGCGGCTACTCGGGATACTTCGCCGATCTCGACGGGTTCCTGTGGGAGGTCGCCACCGGCTCGGGACTGCCCACAGAACCCGACTCGCCCTGGACGAGGAGGAGTACTTCCGCCGGTACGGCTTGTAGGCCGCCCACCGGCGAGTAGGACCACAGGAGTTACTTCCGCTTGAGCGAATAACCGATAAGCTCCAGACATTCTTCCCCGTCTTCCCGGTTAGCCGGGAATGGCGGGGACTATCTGTTGGGCGAGGAGCCTCGCCATGGTGCCGGCATTCGCGGTGATCTGTCGCCGCGGCGCTCGAGGAGCCCGCACAGTTCTCGTGCGTTCACCGATCGTCTTGCCGAACGAGCGAGAGCCGAGCCCGCCGACCCGACACGACTCGTATCCGTTTGTATTACAATCCCGTGGGAGGATGACCTGTTCGACATTGACCTACTCGATGAGGATGACCCATTCGAGATCACCAGGCAGGCTCCACACCTGTTCAAGCATGAAGCGCTCGGCATCGACGACATCCACGACGTGTGGCGCAGCGACCCGTTGTTCTATCCGGCCGGGCCTCCGGCCCATTGGCTGATGGTTGCCCAGGTCAGCAGCACCGTTCTCGTCGTTCCCGTGGCGCCCGCGGACTCGGGCGACCCGACGAAGTGTCGACCGATCGGCTGCTACGTCGCGGCAGCACACCTCGCCACCCGCTACATGGAGGACCGATGAACGACGCCTCGATGACGCCCGCTGAGGAGCACGAGTTCTACAACAGGCCGGAGAACCAGATCCCCCAGGGTCCGCCCCGGCGACGCAAGGGGCCGATGACCGATCCGGTCCCGGTGCGGTTCCCGCCCGACGTCCTCGAACAGGTCAGAGCCGCCGCCGAGGCCGACGACCGCTCGGTGTCATCGTGGATCCGCCGGGCCGTCACTCGCACGCTCGAAGCCGGACACAGCTGACAGACACCGTTTTTCCAGCGCAGGCCGGAATCCCCGGCCGCCACAGCCGAACTCACAGAAGGCAGAGGCCGCGTCGCCTTCGCGCACCACGCCGCCCGGGACTGGCTACGCGGACAGGACTCTCGATAGCGCTCGACGCCTGCCGGCGAGGGGGTCGACGGATGCCGCTCAAGGGGCCGACGGCCACCGGCCTCATGTACTCCGACACCGGCGGCGACGGGCCGGTGGTGGTGCTGCTGCGCCGACCTCTCCCCGCCGGCGCTCGCCATCATCCCCCGTCGCCACCGTGCCGATATCGCTGAGGCTTGCCCCGCGGTCGTCCTAGAGGTCCAGGCCCGTGTCGGCGTCGAGGTGGCGGCGGGGGATGGTGGCGTTGATGGTGTCGACGGCGTCGATGACCTCGTGGGCGACCCATACCTGCGCCCGGCCGGCGCGGTGGGCGCTGAGCCGCAGGACGTTCGCTCCGGCGAGTCGGTGCAGGATCTGCGAGGCCCGCCCGGCGCTCAGGCGGTAGGTGGCCTGTACTTCGGCAGCGGTGATCGCCGGGGTCCCCACGAGCGAGTCGAGGATCCGCTCCACCGGCGAGTCGGCGCGTGTGCGGACCCGCCTCCGGTAGTCCCTGTGCAGGTCGGCAATGCGGTCCACCAGTTGCACCGCCGCGGCCGCGCCGTCCGCAACGGCGGCCGCGAACACAGCCACCCACCCGTCGAGGTCGCCGGCCCGGTAGGCCGAGAGCCCGGCGACGTAGCCCGTCGGGTCGTGCAGCAGGCCGTGGGCCACCGGCGCCGGCGCCGCACCGGCGTCGAGGAACTGGTGGATCAGCAGGCGGCCGACGCGGCCGTTGCCGTCAACGTAGGGGTGGATCGTCTCGAACTGGGCGTGCGCGATGGCGGCGTGCACGACCGGGTGCACATCGCGGCGCGCCACGAAGCGCACCAGATCGTCCATCAGCGCCGGTACCTGCTCGAACGGTGGGCCCTCGAAGGCCGCCGTCCGGCGATTGTCGCCGATCCACACGGCGCAGTCCCGCCAGGCGCCGAGATGGCGTGGCAGCAACTCGCGGTCCGCTGCCAGCAGGCCGCGGTGGCGCCGGTGGAACCACTCCGCAGTGACCGGCTCACCGGCCCGGAAAGCGGCCAACGCCGTGGCCACATTCGCCGCCACCAACGCGGTGTCGGTGGGATGGACGTCGGACTCCTCGTCGCTCACGTCCGCCAGCGCCACCGCCAACGCCTCAGATGAGGTCGTGATCTGCTCGATCTGCGACGACGCCACCGCGTCGGCCCGGATCAGCACCGCACTCAGATGACCCAGCACCCCGGTCGCGCCGGCCGCATGCTCACGCAGTCCGGCGACCGCCCGCGTCGCCTCCCCGACCGCCTCGCCGGCGGCGCGCCCCAGCGCCGGCACCGCCAGCGCCTCGATCCTCGCCGCCACCGTCTGGGTCACCACGATCCGGCGCGCGCTGTCGTCGATCCACGGGCGATACAACTCGTTGTCGACGGTCACGGCTTGACGCCCCGCCGGCGGCCATCCCGTCACCAGCACCTCCACACTCGCGCCTCAGATGTTAGGCTGATATACTGTTATCTAAATACTAGAAGGCAAAGTTTAGATCACTCTCCGGGACCGACCGCGACCGCCGCGATCAGCCAGGTGCGGGAAGAGCAGCAAGTGATTGACGTGCTCCGGGCTCAGTCGGTGAACTTGCTTGAGATGAACCGATCGAGGACGCCGTCCAGCACGAATTCCTCGTGGACGATGAGCTTGCGGTGCGCGAAGGCTTCCTGCAGTTCCGGATCCCACGGCGTGGCTCCACAGTCCCGGGACTCGCGTTCCAGCCGGACGCCGGACTGCGTGGCCGTCTCGACGGCCGCCTCGTAGTCGGAGGCGCTCATCATCCAGGGCTCACAGCATCCCGCCTGCATTCGACGGCAGATGGCGAGCCCCGCTGCGTCGAAGTCGCCGTGGTACTGGAGGCTGGCGCCGGAGCGCTGCAACTGGCCCAGCAGAGTCCGGACCGCGGTGGTGGGGTTGCCGTTCGTGGTCACAACGCAGCCCGGCAGTTCACGCTCGGCGGCTGCCTCGACAAGCCGCGGGTTCTCGACGACCAGCACCGACGAGCTGCTTGGCAAACTGATCGGATACTTCTGCATCGCCACGAGGCTGATGTGGAGGGGAAGCGCGCCCAACGTGGCCGCCCGGATCTGAACGTCGAGCGGGGAGGTTCCCGTCGCCGGTAGCGCCCAGGTGAGCACGGGCGCCGAGACACGATCGGCCAGAATGCCTGCCGCCTCCCAGAGTGCTCGACCCTCGAGTTCGGTTCCGCCGCTGATGCAGTGGCGGAGAGCGCACTCCGCCACTGCCGCCAGTTTCCGGCCACGGTCCAGGGCATGTGCCGACCCGAACAGGGTGGCGGCGATCTCGGTGCGGCTAGCGCCTTGGTCGGCGAGATCCTCGAGCTGATCGAGCAGACGCCGCACGTCCGCGGTGAGAACAGCGACCCCATCTCCGTCGAGCCCGGCGATGATCCCCGAGCGCTGGACTTCATCAGCCCAGTCGGATGCCCAGGGCTCCTCCCACGATTCGATGGCATTGGCCAGCGCGACGCGGGCCGCCCCGGCGCGGGCCTGGGTAGCGCGCCGCTCGGCTGCAGCCACAGACGGCGCATATCCGAGCCGGGCGATCGCGTCGCTCAGGTCATTCCCGACGTTGCGTCGCACGAGAGCGGTCTCCAGCGCAGCGAGGTCGAGCCGTCGCGAGAGCTTGCGCCCGAGCAGCGACCCCAGACTCAGGTCGCTCGCCCGGTCGAGATCCGGCAGGGTGATCGTGCCGCGCCAGCGTGGCCCGTTTCGGTCGAGGCGCCGACGAACCAACGCCCAGAATTCGCCGAGCCCGGGGGTCAACAGCGATTCGGGGATGCCGCGATCTGTCACAGCGGGCCAGTCCGTCGCGCCCGCACCGGCGCCGGACTCCTGCAAGAAGACGGCTCGCCGTGCGGCGGCAGGACGGCGATCACAACAGGGCGACCTGCTCGATGCCGCCGTCGGTCTCGCTGGTATCGACCTGAACGTCGGCGCGGTAGCGCCAGGCTGCGGGGAGGAGCCGGACCGTGCCGGAATCGACCTCGGCGAGGCGGTGGTCCTCGAGCAGGTCGAGGATCTGCCGGGCCAGCCCGTCGGGATCGTCGGCGAGTTGCGACCAGTAGGGACGCCGCTCGGCGGCCAGCGCACGGACCTCGTCGACGAAGGCGTCCGGGGACATCGAGACGTGGTCTGCTTCGGTCAGCCGATCGAGGAGCAGCAGGGCGGCGTTCCCGACGGTTCCACTGGTGGGGAACCGGCTGTCAGTCATCCTGTCACCGGGATCGATGACGGCGACACCCTCGGCGCGGGCCTCCACGTGCGCCCCGAACATCTCCTCGAAGATGTCCGACTCCTCGCCGAGGCGGCGCCGGAGCTCGCCCCACTCGGCGTCGCTCAGGTCACTGCGGTACACCACCGGCTCCTCCAGCAACCGGGCGCGCATCCACTGGCGGGTTGCGGTGGCCCTCTCGGGGCGGTCCTCCAGTTCCTCCGGTGTGTCCGCCCTCCCCAGTGCGGGCAGCGGCAGGAGCGCCACGCGGTCGGGGCGGATCCGCAGCACGGCGTCGGCCTCGGCGTCGCCGGCGTAGCGATCGATCCGGTCGTGCATCTCGGCCACCAGGCCGTGGCCGATCATCCAGCGCAGCGCCGTCACGAGGGCGCGGCGGTCGGCCGGCTCGTCGCTGACCGCCACGCCGGCGTCGGTCGCCGCGGACCGCACCTCGTGCAGCAGGTCGCGCAGGCTGATCACGCTGGGGCCGGCAACCACCGCTGCGAGGGCCAGCGCCAGCATGGTGTACTCACGCATCGTGAACGGGCGCTGCCCGGCGGTGGTCGCGCGCAGCGGTCGACGGTCGACCACGGCGGTCGTCTTGTAGAGCCGGGCGGTGTCGGTCGTGACCTGCAACCGGTACCCGAAGCGCTGCGTGAACCAGCGGTCGAGCGTCTGCTCGTGCCGCCTGATCAGCCCGAACACCTCCGGGTCGCCCTCGTCGGTGAGCAGCGGTCGGGTGACCAGCCGGCGGGCTGCGTCACGCAGGTCGAGCGCCCGCTGGGGGTCCGCCGCGGTCGCCCCGGTCACAACCCGGCTCCGGTCTCGGATCCTGATCCGGGATGAAACATCCCGTGGGGTCCCGGCATTGCGAGTTCGGGCGGCCCGGCTCCGGTCTCAGGTGCTGATCCGGGTTGCAACCGATGGAACCACGGATTGATGTCGAGTCTTTTCCCGCCGGCTCCGGCCTCAGGTACTGATCCGGATTGCAGCGCCGACCGGTCCGGTGATGCGGTCCCCGCGGTCACGTCGACACCCCGGCCGCAGCGGCGTGTGCCCGTCCCGTCTCGGGCGCGCTCGCCGCGGCGCTGACGGTGATCTCCAACCCGCCGAGGACGAGCCTGCCGTCGGGGCACTGCACGGCGGTGCGCGCCCCCGCGACGCGGCGCACCTCGCAGCGCACCCCGTCGGCGGTGGCGACGCGGACCGCGGCGCCCGGCCTGTGGCCGTGCCCGGAGCGCCCCACCAGGTCCCGCAGCAGCGTGAGCGAGGCCACCGACAGTTGTGCGCCGTCGAGAAGTCCGCCGGCGCCGGCACACCCCAGCAGTCCGGCAGCGACAGCTTCCCGGGCGACGCGCTCCCGCTCGCGGCGCTGGGCGATCCAGGCGCGCTCGGTGCGCCGGTCACGCAGCGGCGTGGCCGTGCCGCGCTGGCTCCGGTCGCCGCGGACCCGCAGTGACACGGCCACGGTGGCGCGGGGAGCCTCCCGCCACGGCGTCACGGTGGGCACCGGATCATCGGCGTCGGCCCCCAGCGCCCCGATGCGGCGACAGGAGCCGAGCCCGAAAGCGGCCGATGCGATCCGGTGGGCCTCCTCGCCGCTGGTTGCCCTGTCGAAGAATCCGGCCAGCTTGGCGAAGTCGGCGCGCCGCGAAGCGGCGCCCAGGCCGGCTCGGGACAGCCGGGTCACGTTCGCTGTCAGCGTCCGCACCGCGGCAACGGCCTGCCGGGTGAGTTGGTCCAGCCGGGAGGGTCGACCCGGCGGCGGCCTGAACCACGCCGCAAGATGCTCCCAGTCCTCGGTGTCGGTGCCCTTCAGGCGACGGACGGCGACGCTTTCGCCCAGCCCGGCGTCGTCCACGCGGGCCGCCAGCCCGCCCCGCAGCACGGGCAGCAGGTCGTCGAGCCGATCGAGGATCGCCTCGAGGCTGCGCGCGATGGGGCGCGTCATGCGTTCGATCTCGCTGAGTTTCTCCGAGACGTAGCCCACCAGCGCCGTGGCGAACAGTTGCACGTCGGCGGCGTCGAGGTCGTAGCGGTTCTGCCACTGGTTCAGTTCGGCGAAGAACTGCGTCAGCTCGCTCGTGAAGCGCTCGTGGAGGTCGAAGATGCGCCGCACCCGGTCGGCGAGTTCCTCGGCGCCCGCTGCGGCCTCCAGTTGCTCCGCCAGCTCGCCGAGTGACCGGTGCAGGTCGCGCAGCCGTCCGGCCTGCACGTCGCCGATCTCGTCCACTCCCGCCAGCACACCCTCGACGAGTTCGTGGACCTCCTGGCCGGCGCGGGTGATGAGGTAGCGGTTGCGCCTGCGGTAGTAGTCCTCGAGGCTCGCCGGCGTGCCGATCGACGACGACACGGTGAGGTTGCCCCAGCGCCGCAGGCTCTCGAGCCGCCCGGCGACCACATCGGGATCCACACCGGAGCCGGCCACTGCCGGATCGGCGGCCACGTCCTCAGCACTGAACTCGGCGAAGAACGTGCCGGCGAACACGCCGAGGATCGCCCGGTACTCCTGCCACTCCTCGCCGCCGAGATAGCGGAACAGTTGCCTGGCCCGGCCCTGCTCGCCGTCACCGCCGACTGGGCCGCCGTTGACGGCGCCGCCGACGAGCTGACCATCATCGATCGGGTTGACGCCGTCAGTTGTGCCGTCGACGGGGTCATCGCCGACCGGGCTGCCGTCGACCGTATGGTCGAGCAAGGCCTCGCCGCTTTCCTCGCCGCTCACGGCGCCTCCCGCCGTGCCAGAGTGGCGCCGTCCCAGTGGTAGTGCTCCAGCAGGATCGCCTTGAGTTCCGCATCCCGGATGACCTCGGTGATGGCGAGTTGCGGGACGCCGGCGTGGGTGCCCCAGAGCCGCTCGCTCGTGGCGATGAGGTCCAGGTCGAGGTCCACCAGCAGGCCGAAGAGCGCTGCGTGGTTGTCCTCGGAGACCTTGGCGAAGGCGTCGTCGAGGAGCACGAACCGGGCGATGCCCGGCCGGTCCTGCCCGGGCCCCGGCTGCTGGGCGGCTAGGGCGTCGTGGGAGGCTGCGACCGCCGCGAACAGCGAGAGGTAGGTGACGATCTTCTTCTCGCCCTCAGACAGGTGCGTCCTGCGGCCGAGGCGCGCCTCGCGGGCTCCGCCGCGCTGCACCATCACCGCCATCTCGTGCCACTGCTTGTAGTCGAGAGTGGCGGCGATGAGTTGCCGGTAGGGCACGTCGGGCTGCAACGACCGGGCTTCCTCGAGGCTCTGGGAGAGAAGCGAGCGCAGTTCCTGCTCGTCCTCTTCGACGCGCAGGTCGGGGCGGGTGGCCAGCAGATCGACCATGCGCGCGGTGGGCGCGTCGAGTTCGGGTGAGCGGCGCCAGCGCAACCGCACGCCCACGTCGTGCGCCGTCGCCACGCTGGCGAGCCGCCCGTTCATCAGGTCCACGAACTCGCGGGCGCCGTACAGCTTCTCGGCGATCTCGGTGGCGATCAGGCCTTGCAGCAGCTCGCGCAAGGCGTCTGCCTGCTTGCGGTCGAGCAGCCCGGCGAGTTGGCGGTGTTGGTCATCGACCGCCCGCGCCGCCACCGCCAGCGGTAACCGGCCCAGCGGCCCGGCGACCTCCACGACGAGAGGCAGCGATGGGTCCGACGGATCCGCCTGGCGCGCCTCGGCGTCCCAGCCGGCGCCGAGGGTGTCACGGCGCTGCCGGAGCGACTGGTGCACGCTGTTGACATCCGCGCCGGCGTCGGAGACACCACCGGCGGGGTCCGTGGGCAGCAGTTGGCGGATCCCGCCGAGCAGGCCGCGGAGCCCCTCCGAGCCGCTGTTCACCGAGACGATCGGCTCAGCGGGATCTGCATCGCCGGGGCCCGCATCGCCGGGATCTGCCACGGCTTCGAGCAGCCCCGGCGTCGCCAGCACCCGTCCCAGCGACAGGCGCAACTCCTCGCACGCCTGCTCGGCCTCCTCCTGCTTCTGCGAGGCCACCTCGGCGTCGGCCACCGCCTGCGCCCGGCGCCCGACAGCGGCGTCGCGGTCGCGGCGAACCTTCGGCAGCCGGGTCTCGGCGGCCTCGAGTTCGGCCCGGCACCGGTCCCGCTGCGCCACGACCTTCTGGTACTCCTCGCCGATGCTCCGCTCGATGGTGACGAGCCGCTCGTACTGGCGGTCGTGCTCCCCGGAGATCCGGGCCAACTCGGCCTTCTCGTTGCGGTGATCCTCGGTGGCGGTCCGCCAGCGGGCAACCGCCGCCGACCAGCCCTCGACGGATCGCCCGGTGGTGGCGGCCCGGGACCCGCAGCGCTCCAGAGTCGATTCGAGTTCGCCCAGGTCGGCCCCGAACGCGGCCAGCCCCTCGGCGTCGGCCGGCAGGCTCAGCGTCACCGCCCGGCGCCGCAACCCGTCCGACGCTGCCACCGCAGCCCGCTCGGCGCTCTCGGCCTGCTCGGCGGCCTTCTGCTTCTCGGCCTCCGCCTCCTCCGCGGCGACGGTGGCCACGTCAACGGCCCCTGCCGCGGCCGCGATCTCGCCGGTTCCGGGGAGTTCGGATTGCAGCCGGCGCGCCTCGGCGAGCAGGCCTTCCAGGGTGGCCAGTTCGGTCTCGGTGGCGGCCACGGCGGTGAGAGCCCGCTCCAGCATCTCACCAGCAGCCCGCCGCTCGCGGTCGAGGGCCTCGCGCCGGGCGGTGACGCCGATGAATTCGGCGTGCGCCTTGGTGTGCCGGCCCTCCAGCGCACCGACCCGGAAACTGCCGTCGGTCCCCGCAGCGGTGGCAGCACCGGTCGAGGGGTCCGAGGAGATCGAGTCGAGCAGCTTGCCGACCAGGCCGGCGTCCACGACCCCGATGAGCCGGTCCGGCACGGTGACGGTGAGAACGTCGCTCAGCGGCCTCGACACTCCCCCGGCGGCGACAGCGACCAACTCACCGCTCGCCAACTCTGCGCCGCCGCTGTTGGTGAGCCGGGCCGCCAGCAGGCCCGAGGCTTCCAGCGCGGCCTCCAAGCCCGCCCGCCGGGCGCCGTCCAACCCAGGGGCGAAGTCCATCAGGTCGGCGAGGCAGTGGTCGACGCCGGCCTGCCAGTCGAATCGGGGCGGATCGGGCTCGGTCCGGGCGGCGAGCTCGTCGACGGCCGCCTGAGCCTCCGCGGCGGCGGCCCGCTCGCCCTCCAGCCGGTGACGCTGGGCGGCCACGGTGTCCGCCCGGGCGGCGACCAGGGCACCGGCGGCACCCAGCAAACCGTCCCGCAGGTCCTCGTGGTCCGCGGCGACCGGGGTCTCGGCGCCGACTAGGCCCGCCAACGCCGGCGCCTCCACCCCGGCGGCCGCCAGCAGCGGGCGCATCTGCGACGCCCACTGGCGGACCTGCCCGACCCATTCCTGTCGTGCCCTCGCCAGGGCCCGGGCCCGCCCGGCGAGGCGGTCGGCCGCGCCCTGGGCAGCGGCGACCGCGACTTCCAGCATCGAGTCGGCACGGCGTTGCGTCTCGACCGCCTCGTCAAGACGCCGCCGAGCCTCGGCCACCTCGGCGAGGTCGCCACGGCGCTGGATTAGAGCGCCGCCCGCACCGTCGAGGCCCTGCTCAACCGCCGCCCCGTCGAACGACCCGGCCGGCTCGGCGGCGTCGAGCCCGTCGAGGGCCGCTTCGACCACCCGGGCGGGACCCGGCGGCCGGACAGCCAGCCCGCAGCGCTCCGCCAGCCCTACCGCAGCCGCCAGATCTTCGTTCAGTCGCTCGACGTCGCCCCTGCAGAGCGCCCGTGCCTCCTTGACCCCGGTGGCTTCCCCGGCACTCCGCGCCTCGCAGTGCGCGACCCGCTCGCGGGCCCGTTTCCGCTGGCGGCCGAGGTCACGCACGAGGCTCTCAAGATGGGCGAGTTGCAGCCCCGACCGGTAGACCTCCGACTCCTCGAGTGCACGGATCTCGTTGCCGAGACGCTTGACCTCGCTCTCCAGGTCGGCGATCTCGGTGTCCAGGCGCCCCACCTCGGCGCCGGCCGCGGTCGCCGCCACATGTTTCGCCTTCTCATCACGCTTGCGGCCACGCAGCGTGTCGAGCCGCTCGCGCCCCTCGGCAAGCCGCCGGCGCAGCTCGCCCGTGCAGTAGGCGCGGTACACCTCCAGCAGGCCGTCGATGGCGGCTGCGGTCCGTTCGAGTTCGGCGACGTTCCGGCGGTGCTCCTCGAGGTCGTCGAGCGGTTGCGCCGCCTCCGCCAGAGCCTCCTCGGAGAGTTGAGGCAGCGCGCCGGTGAGGTGCTGGGGGAGTTCCACGTCGATGCGGTCACCGACGCGGGGGCTGCGCACGACGTGAATCAGGCCGATGTGCTGGTCGATGGAGGCCCCACCGAAGAGACGATGCTCGATCTGGTGCCGGTAGTCACGGCGTTGGCGCTCGCTGTACACCTCGCCGTCGTCGAGGGCGGCACGCAGACCGTCGGCCGACACCGGCATGTTGCCGCCCGTGACCAGGTCGAAGTCGAGACCGGGTCGCTTGGCGGTGACGAACCACCACGTGGTGACGGTGTCGGACTGCCGGTTGGCCTTGATGCCGCAGCCGCAGGTGAGGTACTCGCCACCGCACTCGAACTCGATCCACAGGTAGCCGACCGGCTGCGGGTCGTCACGCCCGTTGAGCATCCACGACTTGAGGATCCCGACCTGCTCGCCGGCCGCGTCGATCTTCTGCTGCCGGGCGGTCAGCAGGAATGGCAGCAGCATGTTCATCGCCGTCGACTTGCCCGAGCCGTTCACGCCGCGCAGCAACAGCCGCCCGCCGCCGAAGTGCAGCACCTCATTCTCGTACTGGTACACGTTCACGATTCCGGCCCGACTCAGCCGCCACCGCCCGGGCATCTGCCCGCCAGGGTTCGGCACTTCGCTCGCGGCCTCGACGATCATCGCCGTGAAGCTACCGGCCGGGTGTGACACTCACTGAGAGTCGGCTGGCGGCGCTGATCAGAGCAGCGTCTACCGCCGGGACGGCGCCGCGGATCGTCCTCTAGATGTACCTGCCGGCGAGGCTGACCCAGCGGTCCGGACCGGGGCACCGGCGCGGGGCCTACGGATGCGACTTGCGGGAAGGCCGTCCCGCAGCCCACGGACCCCCAAGTGTTGTAGATGCCTGTCGAATGTCGACTTCTGTCACAGGCGGCGACGAATCTCGTCGGCGAAGCGCGGACTCCCGGCCGTTCCCAGGGCCTCAAGAATCTCAAAAAGAGTACGCGGGCTGATCTGGTTGGCATCGGCTTGTTGTCGGAGTTCTTCGATCACCGTAGAAGGAGCCAGATCCAGGGCGTCCAGCAGGAAGTCGTCCGGATGGATTACATCGATGCTGTGCGGCTGGAGGCTGTCCTGCGGGAAATCGCGCACGTTGAACGTGATGATGGCACCCGCGTCGCCGTGGACCGCCGCCGCTAGAACGTGTCGGTCTTTCGGCTCGCAGGTCATGGAGTCGACCAGAGGTTCGAATCCCCGAACCATGGCACTCTCGAACGCAGACTCCATCGTCTCGACGAGACGCCGTGCCGACTGGGGAGAAACCTCCCTCCTCGTCAGACTGCGCTCAAGCTCGGCGAGGATTTCCGATGTCCACAACGGCTGGAAGAGTTCCCGCTCGCTGAGGCGGAGAAGAGTGTCCCGCAAGTGTGCCGGGTGCAGAACGCAGGCGTCCAGCACAACCGCGTACGGCATCGGTCGCTGTCAGCGGGTCGCTTGCGGTGTGGCGGTGGTTTCGTACATTCCCGCGGCTTCGGAGACCGAGACGAGCTCATCGAGCACCTCACGGCGGCGCTCCGAGCGAGCATGCCGATACTCGAGCGCATCGATCAGGCGTACCCGTCGATGTCGCCCGACGTGCTCGTAGGGGATCTCGCCGGCGTCGAGCAACTCGATCAGCGCCGGACGTCGGACCCGGAGGAAGTCGGCGACCTCCTGGGTGGTCAACTGCTGGTGGATGGGCGCAACCGTTACCGCCTTGCCCTCGACCATCGCCGACACGACCTCGCGGAGCACCTCGAACACCTCGGCGGGTAGGACATGCTCCTCGCCGTCCGGCCCAACCAACTTGGGCGGACCGGGAGGTGCAGGCACCTGAAGAAAGAACACCACCGGGTGATCGGTGGGATCATCCCACCCGGGGTGCAGGCACTGATGCAGGATCCGGAGAGCCTTCGGATCCGGCGATTCAGCCGGAGGTAGCACTGTCAATTCATCGCGAGTCGTCATCGCCAACCTCCTCCCTCCGTTGACACTCCGTGTCATCACTATAGGTACGAGCGCTCGCGCGGAGCACATCAGCGACGCCCGTGCGGACCACGGTCCGCATTCAAACACCCAACTCGTGTGGGTCGACGACAGCCGAACCCTCATCCCTATCGACCAGCCAGAGGTCCTGACCGACCACCTCCACGCCTTCCTCGCCGCGCACACGTGACGCCGACGGGGACTCGGCACTCACCGACACCACCGGCGGCGGTCAGGCGACCTCCAGGAAGCGGCGCAGCGCCTCTCGGATGATCTCACTGGTGGTGGTGTCCTCCGCGGCGGCACGGGCCTCGACCGCGGTGCGCATCTCACGAGTAAGACGCACGGTCACAACATCCGCCGGAGCCGAACCCATCGCCGGCCGGCCGCGCCGACGCCCCTTGAGCGCCTCGACGTCGTAGTCGGCCTTCTCCACATCG
>Ga0209021_1002702_pt1 | contig 15109 bp, 16 predicted proteins | sample PinacodermFT_FD_187299 | JGI IMG/M metagenome (GOLD analysis project Ga0209021, IMG submission 187299) | Host-associated microbial community of the marine sponge Aplysina aerophoba from Gulf of Piran - sponge pinacoderm, lysed by freeze-thaw... | ecosystem: Host-associated > Porifera > Sponge >... | reverse complement strand
CGGCCCGGCTGAGGAAACAAGAGGCTGCGCAGTCACAAAGGTCCCACGACCCCACCCATGTTCCGTGACAAACTCCAGCGCTTGCAGAACGTCATCAACCCCGTGCACGACCCAGGCGCGAATATGCTCGCCTAAGGCCGCCTCGATCGCGACTTCATATTCTTGCGGAACCGTCAACCGTTCAGCGAACACTTCCTTGACACCCTGACACACCCGTCGTAAGGAGGGATCGTTTCCTTCCTGGTCTTGCCGATACCCCAACTCTTCCTGAAGCACGGCTTCCAAGGCCCGCAGCCGCGATTCGGCGGCCGCACGGTTGGTTTGTTCCTCAATTCGTTGTTCATCGACCTCTCGAAGCCGTCCTTCGAGTTCCAACGTCGCGACCGACAGGGTTTCGTGCTTTTCACGATCGACGGCCAAGTGTTGGGTGACTTGCTGTAAGAGCACGTTTTGCCCGGCCAGGGTCGACTCGGCGCGTTCGCGTTCCTGCCGGCAATGGGTTTGATCGTCCTGAATGTCCTGGAGGCGACTCGCCAGTTCCCCTTGCTTGGCATCGAAATTGGACAATTGAGCTTCGGTTTGCGAACGCTCGACGGCAAGGTCGAACAGGCGTTGCCGGCTTTGCTCGGTCCGGGTTTGCAGCGACATCCGGCGCTCACCTTGTTGCTGCTCTTCCATCTCCAATTCCTTCAACTGTCCGGTCACCTCCACCATGTCTCCTTCAGAGCGCTGAACCTGCTCCTTAATGCTCTCGATGCTCGTCGCGGCTTGCTCGATGACCGTGACGAGGCGAGTCTGTTCTTCCAACGCCTGCGTTCGTTGCTGGTCAAACAAGTCGGCGCGATTCCGCTCGACTTCCATGGTCGTGAGCGCCTGCCCGATGCCCTGTTCCAATTGTCGAAGCTCGTCCTGCATGTGTCCGACGAATTCCCCGTCACGGAGAAGCGCCGATTTGGCTTCCTCATACGACGCCATCAGGCGGGCTTCCTCGGCCAAGAGTTCAGCTTCGCGCGACTCCAACCGGGCGAGTTCGGATTCAACATGCGTCCGCTGATGATGCAGGTCTTCAAAATCGTGTTTCAGGAGCAGGATTTCGATGGCGCGCGCTTCTTCCTTGAGCTTCCGATAGTGCTCGGCCTGTTGCGCCTGGCGTTTTAAGGTCCGCAACTGTTTTTCTACTTCGGCAATAATGTCTCGGACGCGAGTCAGGTTCTGGTTCGTGGTTTTGAGTTTGTTCAGCGCTTCCGTCTTTTGTTTTTTGAAGCGACCGATTCCCGCGGCTTCCTCGATGAACGTCCGGCGATCCTGAGGAGACCCGGAGAGGATTTGATCGATATTGCCCTGTTCGATCACCGTATGTCCCTTGGTGCCGGCTCTCGCTTCCAAAAACAGGCCGCGTATATCTTTCAGCCGGCAAGGGATTTTATTGATGGAATATTCGCTTTCCCCGTCACGGTACAACCGGCGTGTGACCATCAATTCCTTGTTTCCAGGCAACGCCTCCATCACACCGGCCAGGGACTCGAGTTCCTGATTCGTCACGTCGCTGACGACCAGCGAAACTTCCGCCATACTCAATGGCTTACGGGATTCCGTCCCATTGAAAATGACGTCTTCCATGCGTTCGCTTCGCAACGCTTTGGTGCTTTGCTCACCCAAAACCCATAAAATGGCATCGACGACGTTGCTTTTCCCTACTCCGTTAGGCCCCACCACCGCAGTAATGCCTTGGGGAAAGTCGAGTCGAGCTTCGGGAAAGGATTTGAATCCGGAAACGAGGAGGGATTTCAACTTCATGAGAAACTCTCAGAGAGGTGGGTGATGGGGCAAACGGACTCGTGCCTCAACTGTACCACAGAAGACAAAAAAATCAAGGATTTTACACTAAATAATGTGGTGGTGATGAAATTTCTGTGTATATATTGTGTGTTTACGTGTATATGCTGTGGGCTACCTGTAGATACGGAAACCGGACTAGCCCGCATTCCTCACCAGGCTCCGTCGCGAGGGCATCGAGACGCCGTTGTGCTTGGGCGCACGGACTACGAGACGCTGAAGGGGCATAGTTGAACACTATGTCGAAGGGGCTTGCGGGAGTACGCCCCGGCACAGCGAGTGGACCGGCGCCTGCAGCAGGAGGTTGGTGAGAAATGCGGGCTAGACGAGGGCTCTTTCGTTTCGCTTTTGTCCGGGCATCATCAATTCTTTGGGAAGCAGAAATTCGATGTCTTCCTCAACGACTGTGAGCTCTTCGACCTCCTCGGCCCCGACTCCTTTGAGGTACGCGACCACTTCACTGACGAGAATCTCCGGTGCAGAGGCTCCGGCCGTGACCCCAATGGCTTCCACGCCCTTGAGCCATTCAAGCTTGACGTCCTGGTAGGAATCAATGAGATAGGCAGGGACCTCGAATCGTTCGGCCAATTCACGAAGCCTGTTGGAGTTTGAACTGTTGGGAGACCCGATAACCAAGATCAATTCGACGAATTTGGCCAGCTCTTTGACGGCATTTTGCCGATTCTGCGTGGCATAACAAATATCTTCCTGATGCGGGCCTTTGATGCCGGGGAAACGCCGGTTGAGCGCTTCGACGATTTCACTGCATTCATCCACGCTCAACGTCGTTTGCGTCACGTAGGACAGGTGTTCTTGATTTTCGACCTCGAGCGTTTCCACGTCTTTGACCGAAGACACCAGATGAAATTTATCCGGAACCTGTCCCAGGGTTCCGACCACCTCGGGATGGTCGGCATGACCGATGAGAATGAGCTCGTAATTATTGTTGTAATCGCGATTGACTTCATTGTGAACTTTAATCACCAGGGGGCAGGTCGCATCGATGACTTTCAGATTGCGCCGCCGCGCCTCTTCCCATACCTGTTGGGCCACTCCATGGGCGCTGAAAATCACCAGCGCGCCGTCCGGGACTTCATCCAGTTCCTCTACGAACACCGCTCCCCGTTTGCGAAGAGAGTTGACGACGTGCCGGCTGTGCACGATTTCATGTCGCACGTAAATCGGAGCGCCGTAGCGCTTCAGCGACATTTCCACGATCTCGATGGCCCGGTCGACGCCGGCGCAAAACCCACGTGGATTAGCCAAATAAATCTTTTTCACGACGACCCCCTAAGGTCTGTGGAAACTGTGGAAAAACCGGCTGGTGGATGATGCTCGTGCCCCACATGGCATACCCGTGAAAACCCATTTCACATTATGACAGAAATTGAAGATTCGTCAACTCAGGAATGGCCCTGCCCGTCAAAGCTCCTTACCAGCGAATCAAGGCGGTTCCCCACGTCAATCCTCCGCCAAACGCTCCAAGAAGAATGAGATCGCCTTCCCGAAATTTTCCCTGCCGGTACGCCCAATCCACGGCCATCGGCAAAGAGGCCGACGACGTGTTGCCGACCTGATCCACGATAGAGACCAATTGGTCCTGGCGCACGCCCAACCGTTTCGCAATGGTGTGCAGCATACGGCCATTAGCCTGGTGCGTAATCACTTGCTTCACCTCGGACAAGTTCGTGTGGGTCTCATGCAGGATCGTCCTGACCGCTTCAGTCAACCGTTTGACGGCCACGCGATAGACCGCCCCACCCTGCAATCGAATACTGTGTTGATGACCTCGAATCGTTTCCCGGCTCATGGGGTGCCTCGATCCGCCCGCAGGAATCGTGATCAGATCATGGCAGGCTCCCTCCGAATAGAGTTGAATAGCCATGATCCCCGCAGCCGTATGACGACTCGACGATTCTTCCCGGGTCACCACCGCCGCCCCGGCGCCGTCGCCAAAGAGTAGGCCGCTCGCCGGCTGGGACACGTGGAGAAAGCGGGATTTGACCTCGGCCGCCACCACCAGACAGTTTCGAAACTGCCCTGACCGGATAAAGGCATCGGCCATGGATAAGCCGTAAAGAAATCCACTGCACGATGCCGCAAGATCAAAGGCCGCAACGCGGCGCGTGCCCAGCCGTTCCTGGAGCGCACAGGCCGTGGAGGGAAACGGGGTATCCGGAGAAGTGGTCGATACCAGGATGGCGTCCATCGCTTCACTCGACAGGCCCGAGGACTCCAGGGCTTGTCGAGCCGCGCGCTCGGCCAGGTGCGAACAGGTTTCGTCGGCTTCACTCCAATACCGGGCCCGTATTCCGGTGACCCGAAAGACGTCCTGATCGTGAAGGGCAAATGTCGTCGACACCTCCTCATTGGTCACTCGCCGTGCCGGAACGTACGAACCGGTCCCGCAGATTCGACTGGTATAGGAATGAGGCATTGCCTGTGTCCCGTTCGGGGAACCCCCGGTTTTCAGGTTTGCGCACGGGGAACGTGCGCCCGTCGTACTCAAGCCGTCAATCTTGTCTTGACGGTCGGAACTCTGCTATGTTGAATGGTTGCTTTCAGGTTAGATTGAACTTTCCAAGGATTTCACTGCAGATGCCGCACGTGTTTCGCCATCCGGTCACGCTGTTCATCCTGTCCGTGACGAGTTGCCTGACCCTGGGCTGTTCAATGTTCTCGGACAACAAGACGCCCGCCCCTTCCACGGATGCCGGGAGAACCGATGCCCAGATTTTTGTCGGGGACACCATCGAAATGAACTATGACCCCAACGTCATCATGAAACGAGCGGAATCGTTTCATGAAAAAGAAGGATACGCGGAAGCGATCGTCGAATATCAACATTTTTTGGATCTGCATCGCAATCACATCCTGGCCCCATACGCGCAATACCGGTTGGCCCTCAGTCATTTTAAAATGATTCAAACGATTGACCGGGATATGACTCCCGTCAAAAAGGCTCAGGAAGAATTTTGGGAACTCATTCACGGCTTCCCTGCGAGCCAATACGAAGCGGAGGCACGGGTCAAAATCAAGGAATGCCAAGGCCTCCTCGCTAAAAACCATTTCTTCGTGGGAAAGTTCTATTATCACAGAGAACAGTATTTGGCCGCGGCAAAACGGTTCGAGAAAATTATCATCGGCTATCCCTCGACGGAAGAGGCGATCGAGTCCAAATTGGAATTGGCAAAAACCTATCAGCAGTTAGGGGCACTGGACTGGGCACGCGATTGGGCGGTGGAATTGGTTCAACAACATCCCCGACATCAATTGCGGGGGGATGGGCTCAAGCTGCTGGCGGCGATTGAGGAAGAAAAGCCCAACGTGATGATGGCGTCCCGATCTCGTGGGTCCTTGCAACCTCGTGGCTCTGTAGCCCAAAACGGGTCGAGACCCGCTTTCTTCCCCAGAACGACCGCAAGCAATGGAGCCCCCAGGCGGGCATCGCAGGCCGCTTCAACGGTGACCGATTGCCAATTGGGTTCCTGGTGCGGAAAAACAGGCACGGCCCTCTCCAATGCCTTCGCGCCAACTCCCCGTAATACGCCTTCCGTGACGTGTCGTCCCGGCACCTGGTGCCAATAACTGATTTATTGCACTATCGGGCGCAGGGCGGCGTTGTGTCCTCGCTCAACCCTCGCCTATCTCTGTGATAAGCCTCGGGTTTCGTTGCGGGACGCCTTGCCCTGCATCCCGCTATCACAATAAATCAAAGGTTCTTAAAGGGTTGCCCCCCTTCCGCGCGGACTACTGTCCGATGTACCAGCCAATCCCGTTGCGTTCGAGAAAACTGGTCAGGCGTGCCAGGGAATCGACGTAAATCATCGCGCCGATCAGGACCAGACAGGCGCCACTGGCCAGAGAAACACCGTGGAGGTACCGCCGGGCCTTTTGAAAATAGGAGAGAAATCGATCGACGCTGAAGGCGGTTAAGAGAAACGGCAGCCCCAACCCCAAGGAATAGGAGGCCAGGAGCAGAATCCCCGACTGCATTGATTCCGTGGTGCTGGCATAGGCCAGGATCGCACCCAGAATAGGCCCGACGCAGGGTGTCCACGCGGCGGCGAATGCCGTTCCGATCAAAAACGACCCGACGTACCCCACGGGCCGGCTGCCGAACGAGAAGAGGCGGCGCTCGGTCATCATCGCGTTCCATTTGATCAAACCCAACAGGTAGAGCCCGAAGACCACAATCAACACGGCGCCGATTTTTCGAATGAGATCCTGGTACTCATACAGCACTTGCCCCACGAAACTGGCTGAGGCGCCGAACGCAATGAACACGGTAGAAAATCCCGTCACGAACAAGAGTGAATTCAGGATAACGGCCTTGCGAAAACGCTGCCGTTCCGACGCATCCACCAACTGCTCCAGGGAGAGCCCCGTAATGTAGGAGACGTAGGAAGGAACCAACGGCAACACGCAAGGCGAGATGAAGGAGAGGAAGCCCGCACTGAAGGCCGCAAACAGGGAGACCTGACTGATGGCGTCGATCATCGCGTTACGACTCCCGGAGAAGGCCGTGAATCAGTTCACGAGCCTCCGGACTGTTCCAGTCACGCGCCCCGAACACCCGATGGCTCAACGTGCCGTTTCGATCGATGAGAAAGCTCATGGGCAGCGTCCGGACACCGTAATTCCCGCTCACCCGGTAATCCGAATCATGCAAGATCGGAAAGGTCAATCCCTGGGATGCGACAAACGGTCGAGTCACGATACTCCCTTGCGGGTCGGAAGAGATCGCCAGGATGGCGAAGTCTTCGTCCTTGAGATCCTGATACACCTGTTCCATGCTCGGCATTTCGACGCGGCATGGGCCACACCACGTCGCCCAGAAATTCAGGAGCACCACCTTGCCCTGATAGTCCGGAAGCGCCTGCCGGTTCCCCTGCAAGTCAATGAGTCGAAACTCAGGAGCCGGGGACCCCATGGCCGGCGGGGCCCGGCGAACGGCAATGGCGTTCCCCGAGGATTCTTCCTGATCCGAATACCCTGAATCACAGGCTACCGCTGACAGAACAATCAACGCCCCCAGGCAGCGAACCAGTTTCCAGGGAATCGCTTCCCTATCGTACACAGTGTTGATCCAAGCAGCCACCGTTCCTCGACTATTATACACTGCTTTTACTTCCACGGGCGCGTCTGCCCGACCGGATTTCATCTTATTCAGGAATTCCCGAGACCGTCAACCGGCTGCATGGCTCCCCTGCCTGTCGAGTCGGAATTGTAAAGGTTCAGAAGGGAGGGCGGACACCCTTCGACTTCGCTCAGGGCAGGCTCCGGTCCGCCCCTACGGAACCCCTGTCATCATCGTGTAGGGACACCCCCCCGTGGTTGTCCGTCAAACCGTTTCACCCTCTCCCCGTGCGGGAGAGGGTGAAACGTCAGGGGGGAGCGGAGGTCTGCCGTCCCCCTGAGAAGGGGGATTGAGCCTGTCCTGAGCATAACCGAAGGGAGCGCAGTCGAAGGGAATGACTGAACACCTGCCGGAATGGCACCCCCTCAACTTAGAAGCGCATCGCTCACCATGGCGAGGACCGCTCCGCGTTGACGTGGTCGGGCAGGTTGTAGGTGAGACCCGCCGGGTCGTACAACGACGCTTTGAAGATCGTCTCCATCGTGCTTTCATTTTTCTTGAACAAACCCGGCAGCCATCGCTTGAGCCGGGTATCGAGCCGATACAGGAACAGGGTGCGGCGCGCTTTCAGCATCGTGTGCGGCGGGAACCGCAACTGATCGGCGAGTTCACTCCCGACCAGCGCGCGCGAAATGGGGTAGATGAGGTCCATGACGAGGGCTTTGCGTTCGGCGGGTTTCGAGATGCCCGCGACCAGGGGCGCGGAATTGATCAAGGCGTTCGTCATGACCACCGACTCGTCGGTGGGGTCCGGCTCGCAGAGAAAGCCGATCCTGAACATATGCCGGCCCTCCGCTTCCGTCGTGTAGAGGATGGTCTCGGGAATCCCCATGAGATAGCCGGTGTATCGCCAAATCGCGCAATAGCCCGCCCGCTCGTCGGGGCTGTAGCGGCCGCCCAGCGCCGTCGAGTGCACCAGGGTCCGCGCGGAGAAGACCGCAATGGCGTAGCCTAGGTTGGCCGCGCTGATGGGGGTGCCCCAGGCGTCCACGTCCCACTCCCCGGAACTCGCCAGCAGGCGCCTTATCTGAGCGTGAACGAACCGGATCCTGACCGACAGCTTCCACCCGTCGTTCTCGCGTCGCAAGCCCTCAGGGTAGAAGATCTCCACCTGGTGGCGATTGTTCTGCCGAAGCCGCCTGACGCCTTTGTCCATCACGCGGCCGGTCAGAAAGAACGACTTGCTAATTTGGGTTGCAAAGCCCTCGATCAGGGTGCCGGCCACGAAGGTGGCGAAGATCGAGACGGCGTTGTTCATGAAGGCGCGCACGCCGGGGCGAAAGGCCTCGTCGTCGAACCAGGGGGGAGCATCGTTGATGCTCTCGAAGAAGTCCCGCAGCACCTTCGGCGCGTGACACAACGTCTCGGGGCGTTGATCAATTCCGGCGGCGATGAACCGATGCAGATCCTCTTGCGGCAAATCCGCCAACTCCTCCAGGACCGGATCGAGGTCGGGATCGCCGATCGTAGTGTGCCGGATGTAGTTGTCGGCGGTTTCCCGGTCGACGTCGACGGCGCACGCGTAGCCGTCGACATATTCTGACGGGATGTTCAGCATATCGGCCACCACTCTGAATGCGATTTGGCAGGCTCCTCGTCCATGGGCTATTCCTTCAAGGATCACGCCATTGTCAAGTATATGACAATACTGACTTTTTAATCAATATCTATTTTGATCGGCGGGAGCGGCGACCGGGCCCGGTCATTGCCTGGGCATGATGATATACGTCATATGTGGACACGTGCGTAACCGTCCAGTATAGTGTTCTGTTCAGACGACCCGGGCATACGACGGTTGTCCGACAGTGTTAACCGGCCACGTCCTTTCCCTGATTTTCCCTTAACCGGCATCAACGGCGTATTCCCTATCCATGATTGCTTGTCACGGTATCGGCAAATCCTACGGGCATTTCCAGGTGTTGCACGACGTGAACCTGACCGTCGCGGAAGGGGAATGTTTTGCCCTGTTCGGGCCCAACGGCGCGGGCAAGACCACGTTGCTGAAGATCCTGGCCACGCTGGAACGACCCAGTGCGGGGCACTGTGAAATGCTCGGCATGCACGGACTCAAGGATAAAGACGCCATTCGGGCCAACCTCATGTTTTTGGCCCACGGCACGCATTTATACGAGGAATTGAACGCCAAGGAAAATGTGGCGTTTGCCCTGGCCCTGCGGGGACACCGCCCCACGGACCGCGACGTGAAGCTGGCATTGGACCGCGTGGCCATCGGCGCCTTTGCCGACATGAAAGTGCGGTACTACTCGGCCGGCATGAAGAAACGGTTGGCGCTGGCCAAAGCCATGTTGGCGAAACCCAAGATCCTCTTGTTGGACGAGCCTTTTACCGCGCTGGATGCGGCCGGGACCGAAATCCTGCGAGGATACGTTCGGGAACGACTGTCGGAACACGGCACGGTGTTCCTTTCCACGCACGATCACGACAAGACGCGTCCCATTGCCAGCCGGGCCGGTATCCTGCGGCACGGGGCGTTACAGGAAGTTGCCATCGAGGCGCTGAAATCAGATGACCTCTTTTAACGTCATCCGCTGGATCGTGTGGAAGGATTTCGTCACCGAGCTGCGAAGCCGTGAGACGATCTCTTCCATGGTGTTTTTTGCGCTCATCGTCATCCTGATTTTCAGCTTCAGCTTTTCCATGGACCAGCAAGCCGCGCGGGAAGTCATCGCGGGAATCATGTGGGTCGCCTTTGCCTTTACCGGGATTATCGGATTGGGCAAGTCGTTTTCCACCGAACTGCAGAATGATTGCCTGGAGGCTTTGCAGATGGTGCCGGAAGCCAAGGGGGCGATCTACCTCGGCAAGGTCGCGGCGAATTTCGCGTTTATGTTCGTGGTGGAAATCCTTTTATTTCCGATGTTTGTGATCCTTTTCAATTTGGAAGTCGTTGAAGAGATTTCACTCCTTCTGTTAATATTTTTCTTGGCAACCGTGGGACTGTCCGCCATAGGGACGCTGTTTTCGGCCCTGACGGTACAAATTCGGGCACGTGAAGTGATGCTCCCGATTCTCCTCCTTCCCCTGGTGGTCCCCGTCATGATCGCTGCGGTCGAAGCCACAAAGGGAGCCCTCAACGGAGATCCGCTGGCCCTGTACGAACAATGGCTGAAACTCCTGGCGGTGTACGACGTGGTCTTTACGGTCGTGTCGTTTTGGATGTTTGAATTTGTGATGGATTCATAAGGCACGATGACCATTCATCGGGTTATCCGAAAAGTTCAACGGTTTCAAGGCTGGTTCGGGGGCGGAGCCGCCCTGTGCCTCGGTGTCGGGCTCTACCTGGGACTCATCGGGTCTCCCCCGGATTACTACCAGGGTGAAGTGGTGCGGATCATGTACATTCACGTGCCCCTCGCCCATACGGCCCTTCTTGCCTATATTGTGCTAACCATAGGGAGCCTCTGGTACCTGTGGAAACGGGACCCGATCGTGGACAACATGTGCCAGGCCGTGGCCGCCCTCAGCGCCGTCTTTACCGCACTCGCGCTCGGCACCGGAATGATTTGGGGCAAACCCACGTGGGACACCTGGTGGACGTGGGACGCCCGCCTGACCTCCTTTACGGTGCTCTTGTTGATCTTGATCGGCTATTTGATGCTGCGCACCTTTGTGGACGATCCCGAAAAGGAAGCTCGCTATGGCGCCATCCTGGCCATTGTCGGGTTCGTCGATCTGCCGATCATTCATTTTTCAGTGGAATGGTGGCGAACCCTGCACCAACCGCAATCCATTTCCATGCGCGGGGTGAGCATTTCTTCGGGCCTCCTGGTGCCCCTGATGTTCATGAGCATCGGCATGTCCTTGTTGTTCTCGTATATGTTGATGGTCCGCACGCAGTTGCTCTATCTCGACCGCTTGCTTCACGCGAAACAAGGTCGCCTGTTGAGCCAGTTTCACCTGTCGAAATCCGATTCATGACGAATTTGTACCTCCGATGGGGCGGCGTGCTCATTGTCGCGATCGTGTTCATCGTGCTCACCTATAACTACTATCGGGATCACTTGGCCAGTCTTGTCCCCCAGCAGGTCAAGCAGGAGGCGCCCACGGGCGACGTCCGGGTCTTGGGCATGGTGCAAGGCGGCACACTCGAAACTCGCGCAGCCGGAGAAGCCACGTTCACCCTGCTTGGGAAAAGCGCCACGCTTCCCGTTCACTATCAAGGCCCGCCACCCGATAACCTCCGGGAATTGAAAATCCTGGTCCTAGTCGGGACGTGGAACGCGGCCACGCAGGTCTTCGAGGCCCGTGATATCGGGATCGTCCCGAACTATGGATTTATTGCCGGCGCCTATCTTCTGGGCCTCTTGCCGTTGGCGCTGTTTCTGTTTGCCATGGCCCGGCGAGTCCACTTCTTGTATGACGAAATCAAAGCCTCCAAACTGTACGAGGAAGAATGACGAACACCCGGAAAGCATGAGGTCGAGTTTCCTCTCTCTTGATGGGAGAGGATTAAGGTGAGGGTGGAAAATATAAAGGGGAAATGATGCCTGGAAAGAAAAAAGTCGGCATGATAATCAGCATCCTGTTGGTGGGCGGAGCCTTGGCCTACCTCGCCCTGGGGAACTTCGGGGAGAACGTGGTATACTTTTTTACCCCCTCGGAAGTGAAGGCTTTTTCCACGGACTACTATCAAAAGAAGGTGCGCGTGGGTGGCATGGTCGTCGAAGGGAGTATGGAAACGTATCCCGATCGACTGGGACTCACCTTCCAACTGACCGATGGGGAAGCCACGATTCCCGTCACCTTCGAAGGCATCCCCCCGGACCTGTTCAAGGAAGGCCAGGGCGCCGTGGTCGAAGGGTATTGGACCGGTGAACATCGATTCGAATCCAACCTGATCATGGCCAAACATTCCGAAGACTACATGCCCATAGAATTGAAACGCGCGGGCGTGGAACTGCCCCGCAAGGATTTCATGAAATCGTTGGTGGAATAACGCTCAAACCAAGCATCCGTCAGCGAATCAATATAGGATGCGCTGTTATGCTCGTTCGTTACTTCTGGAAAAATTCTGATTTATATGGGTTATGCCATGGTGATGCCCTATGGGTGGAAGCGACGGCAAGTGAGGCTGAATCTGATATTTTTTCTCGTTTGTCGGAAGAGGATATCTCCGAATCAAGGAAACTAGCAGAAAAAACAGGACATCTAGCGGCAAGGTTCAGCAGGCCTGATCTGACATTTTGCTTTGTCGTCTCAAAAGACCTTTCTTTTATCCGTCCTTTTCACGTGCATTACCCTTTCCATCAGCTATGGAATGCCTACTCTCCTTTTCGGAAAATGCCGGATATTAATGTGAAAACCCTTGATGAATTGTCTGAAATTCATATACCGCAAGAATATTAATGCCAACCATCTATAAATACCTGGGAATAAGAATTTTTTTCTATAGTGATGACCACCAGCCCATTCATGTTCACGGTGTTCATCAAAATAGAGGCTCAAAGGCAGAAATCACTACGAAAGATGGTAAAATAGTCGAAATTCATATCAAATCAATGACAGGCTTAAAACCATTGGAAGACAACGAGCTAAAGAATTTCAAAAAATTTGTGGAAACCTATGCTGAAAAAATCGTTCAAAAATGGGTTGATCATTTTGTCTACAATAAAAGACTGACTTGTGAAACGATAACCAGGAGACTCTGATGAGTGCAGAAGAGAAAATCATTGCCATCGAAAAAGTTGAATATGCCGGTGATTATACATTGGTGTTAACGTTTAATGATGGGAAAAAGCAGGTCGTTGACTTTTATCCGTTCTTGTCGAAATCACATCATCCTGATACCCGGAAATATTTGGATCACAAAAAGTTTGCCAAGTTCAATCTCGATCATGGTTTTTTGGAATGGAATGACTGGGAACTCTGCTTTCCTATGGACAAACTTTATTACAATACCATCAGGCCCAAGTTTTCGGAATGAGACGATTAAGAAAAGGCCATTCTAAGAAAATCGCACGATCAGACTCCAGCATGCGATTGTCGCTTCTCCTCCCATGATCATTGAAATCGGACATTTTTCCACTGTTATCGCGTTGGTGCTCGCGGTGTTCGGTATCGTGTCGTCCGGTCTGGCGCTCCGCACGCGCGATGCGGACTGGGTCCGCGCCGGCCGCATGGCCCTGACCCTCATTTTTATTCTTCTAGCCGTGGGCATGGCGGCGTTGATCTATTCGTTTCTGGCTCGTGACTTTTCCGTGCACTACGTGGCCACCAATTCGAATTCGCAACTCCCCCTGTTTTACACCATCGCCGCGGTCTGGGGCGGTCATGAAGGCTCTTTGCTGTTGTGGGTGTTCATTCTGTCCACGTTCAGCACGATTGCCGTGTGGCTCCATTGGCGGACCCAGCCCGCCATCATGCCGTACCTCATCGGCATGGAATGCCTGGTCATCCTGGGGTTCCTGCTCCTGATTCTCTTTCTCTCGAGCCCCTTCGACCGGCTGATCCCCGCCCCGCCGGACGGCAAAGACTTGAACCCCTTGCTCCAGGACCCGGCCATGGTCATGCACCCGCCGATGTTGTACATGGGCTACGTGGGATTTTCGATCCCCTTTTCCTTTGCCATGGCGGCGTTGCTTTCCGGCCGGCTGGGCGAGGAATGGATCAAGGTCACCCAACGGTGGACGATTTTCGCGTGGATATGCCTGACCGCGGGTATTCTCCTGGGAGGATACTGGGCCTATTATGAATTGGGCTGGGGCGGTTACTGGGGATGGGACCCGGTGGAGAATGCCTCGTTTATGCCGTGGCTGGTCGGGACCGCATTCCTGCATTCCGTGATGGTTCAGGAAAAGCGGAAGATGTTCAAGGTCTGGAACCTGTTCCTCATTATCGTCACGTTTTCGCTTTCGTTGATCGGCACGTTCCTGGTACGAAGCGGGGTCCTCACGTCGGTCCATACGTTTGCCACCGACCCGGAACGGGGGCTCTACATCCTGATTTTCGTGACCATGATCATCGGCATCGCCTTTGGCGCCCTGATGCTGAGAGCCAACAAATTGAAGAGTCAGATCGAAATGGATTCCATGGTTTCACGGGAATCGGTGTTTCTCTTCAATAACTTGTTCTTCCTGGTAGCGGCGGCCACCGTCTTTCTCGGCACCCTGTACCCGCTCATGATCGAAACCTGGCAAGGCGCGAAGGTTACCGTGGGCCCCCCGTATTACAATGCGGTATTTATGCCGATCGCTCTCGGGCTCCTGTTTTTGATGGGGGTCGGTCCCTACATTCCGTGGCGCAAGGCGTCCCGCGCCAGTTTAAAGAAAAACTTTCTGGTCCCCGTCGGCGTTGGGGTCATCTCCACCGTCGTGTTGTTCGCCCTGGGCATTCACAGTCTCTTTGCGTTGGCCGGCGCGTTCGTCGTGGGCTTTTCTGGCACCGCCATCTTGATCGACGTCGGCAAAATTTCCTCGCTGTACGCCCGCAGGGAGTCCATCAACCTGCTGAAGGGTTTTCTATCGGCATTTACCGCCAACCAACGCCGCTACTCGGGCCTTGTGACCCACGTCGGCGTGCTGATCCTGGTGATCGGCATTATTGCATCGACCGTGTATCAAACCGAAAAAGTCGTGTCGCTTCGCGTCGGGGATGAGTTCGTCATCGATGATTATCGGGTGAAACTCGAACGGATTCATGACGTACGGGGGAAAAACTGGAGCGCGCAGGAAGGCGTGTTTGAAGTGTATGAAGGCGACACCCTGCTGACCAAATTACGCCCGCAGAAGCGCGTGTACGATGCGTCGCAGACCCCGACGACCGAATCCGCGATTTACGCGAAAAACATGGGGCATATTTTTCTCACCATGCCGGACGTGTCGGCCGACGGCGTGGCGGTCGCCCGGGGCGTGATCAATCCACTGATCCTGTGGGTGTGGGGCGGCGGCGGTATCATGGGACTCGGGGTCCTGCTCAACATTTTCCGGCCACGCAAACGGGAAGAATGATGCTCTCTTATCCCTCCCCTTTGTAAGTGGGCGCATTTCCGAAGAGGGAATGCGGGTGGGGTAGAGTCAGACATGGAGTTTTGCCTCCGCCGTCTCTACCTCCCCTTACCCCTCCTTACAAAGGAGGGGAATATTTGGCTTTCCGTGCAGGGGAATCCTTTGATTT
>Ga0209021_1002700_pt1 | contig 15117 bp, 13 predicted proteins | sample PinacodermFT_FD_187299 | JGI IMG/M metagenome (GOLD analysis project Ga0209021, IMG submission 187299) | Host-associated microbial community of the marine sponge Aplysina aerophoba from Gulf of Piran - sponge pinacoderm, lysed by freeze-thaw... | ecosystem: Host-associated > Porifera > Sponge >... | reverse complement strand
TTCCCCGAACGTCGCATGAGCGGGCCGCCGCGGGCGTTCTCATCGTGGGCACCGGTACAGTTGGGCTTGCTCCGGCGGCGGAATCGGCACTGGATGGTGCCGGGGCGGTAGTAACCCGGCTGTTCAATCTCAGAAATGACCTGGGCTTGGCACCCTTCGATGCCCCGCGGGCGGATTGAGAGGGGGCCTTCACCTGAGTGTCGCCAGTACCCGCAGACTCGCAAGGCTCAACCAGCGATTCTGCTTCTAGGTCACCGAAATGTCGCGCACCCCTTGGGTGCTTGGGAGCCAGAATTTCGCCAGGAATCGGTGCATAGTGGCATACTGATACGTCGCTTGGAGCCAAGCAGGATGCGCACAACCAAGATCGTCTATTGGGAGGAGGATGGCTCGTGGATTGGCTACCTTCAAGAGTTTCCCGACTATTGGACACAGGGAGACACATGGGAAGATCTTGAATCGCACCTCCGCGATCTCTACGCCGATCTCACCAGCGGCGATCTGCTAGGAATCCGCAGGGTAGCCGACATTGCTGTCGCGTGAAGCGAACCGCGCTCCTGAATAGACTGAAGGAGGCCGGTTGTGTGCTGGTTCGACACGGTGCTAAGCATGACTGGTACCGCAATGTTGAGACGGGTGCTTCCCAACCCGTATCGCGAGATCAAGGATCGCCTCGCCAAGCACATTCTGGCAAAGCTGGATTGTCACTAACCGCCTTCAAATTTTCGCCCGTCGGCTCGGCATAGCAGGGAATGGCTGCGATTGACCTGAATCCGCTAGCGGCACTGTCACCAAACCGGTCCTGCTCGCCGGCACGATGCTCGAACGCGCCCTGCCTAGGCCCGCTCCCGGTCCAGCAGTTTCTGCGTGAACGCCCGCATCCTGCGGTCCATGTCGGCAATCCGCTCGGGTTCCTCGGCGGCAAGGTTGCGCTGCTCGGAGGGGTCTTCGCGCAGGTTGTAGAGCTCCGGCCCTTCTTTGACAATCGAACTCCGTTCGGAGGCTCTGGCGCGTGAGTTCTCGACGAACCAGTGGTAGCTCCACTCGTCATGGCGGATCGAGATGCTCTCGTTGTAGTGGCAGCACACCGCTTCGTCGCGGATCTTCTCCTGCTGGCCCCGTATCAGCGGCATCAGGCTCTCGGAAGTCATGTGGGCGGGCCTGTCGATCCCTAGCCAGTCGAGGATGGTCGCTGTCATGTCGGTCTGTTGGGTATAGGAGTCAACCCGGCCTACTGGGTTGCCCGCTGGGTCGCGGATCATCAGGAAGGTCCGGGCGAGTTCTTCGTATCCCCATGGCCGGACCTTGCGCACGATGCCGTGGTCGCCGAATGGCTCGCCATGATCCGTCATGACCAGGATCATCGTGTTGTCGTACATGCCCATGCGCTTGACTTCATCCAAGAAATAGCCGACCCACGCATCGACGAAGCGGATCACCGCTCCGTACAGTGACATGAGCTGGCGCAGCTCTTCGGCGTCGAGATAGCCTGCGCTGTCTCCCGGCACCGGGCAGATGTTGCGCACCGCCCAGTCAGCGAAGCCCGGGTCGACCTGTTTGAGATAGCTCTCGGGCGGATCCCACGGCTCGTGCGGGCAGAAGTTGTCGATCCACAGGAAGAGATTCTCCTTGCGCGGCTGCTTCTCCAGCCATTCCACGGCCGAGCGCATGATGCGCGGCGTGAAGTGGTCCTCGTCGGTCTTCCAGTCGTGGCGGTTAGCGAGGTAAGCCCGGGTCTCCCGCTCTTCGTTCTCGCGCATCCCGCGCGGCTTGAACCAGGGAGCGACATCGATCGAGTCGATGATTGCCGGATCGCGCACGTACGGATCCTGCTCTTGGCCGCGCAGCCACTTGACGTCGTCGAATCCCCGCGAGAAGCCATAGGAGGGCTTGTGCAAGTGGTAGGTGTCGCTGATCAAGCCCGTGCGGAAGCCCTCGCTCCAGAGGATCTCCGGCAGCAGAGGGTGGTCTTCGGGATAGAGCACTTGCCAGCGACGGAAGGGATAGGTGAAGCGCCCGGTGAGCAAGCTGGTGCGAACCGGCACGGTCGGCAAGCCCTCTGGGTAGGAGTGCGTGAAGAACGTCGACTCCGCTGCGAACTTGTCCAAGTTCGGGGTGGGCGCCTTGGAATTGCCGAAGGCGCCGAGATGGTCCCAGCGGAAGCTGTCCAGCATCAGGACGATGACGTTCTTGCCATCGAAGTTGCGGCGGCTCACCGGGCCCCATGTAGGTGGGCGGAACACACGTTCGCGCCCTGGCAGCGTGTATGCGGTGTGGTCGAAGCCGCTGACCGGCACGGGTCCGGTCGTTCCTGCGGCGTTGTCCTTGCAACCCCACAGAGCGGGAGAGGAAGCCAGCAGGGCAGCGGCGGAGCTCTTGGCGAATTGGCGGCGGGTCGAGTCGATTGGCATCGCGAAACTTGAGAATGGCTGTGGAATTACTATAATCAACCCGGTCAGGAGAGCCCCACATCGGCTGTTCCCGCAAGGTACGGCTTGATCTGGCCAGCAAAGGCTCGGGCGAAGAACGAATCCGCAATTGTAGAATGTAGCTGCGATGCGTCTTTGGTGGATAGCAATCCTAGGGATTGTGCCGCTGGCAGCGGCGACGCCCGAAGCCGAGTTCTTCGAGTCCAAGGTGCGCCCGGTGCTTGCCGGCCGCTGCTATGGCTGCCACGCCGAGAACGCGACAGCGGGGCTGCGACTCGATTCGCGCGCTGGTTTGCTCAAGGGTGGGCGGTCCGGTCCGGCAGTCCATCCCGGGGATCCGGAAGGCAGCATCCTGCTGCACGCAGTCCACGGAATTAAGGGCCGCATGGGCATGCCGCCGGCCGGCCAGCGGCTCGAACCCCACCAGGTCGAGGCGCTCGAGCGGTGGATCGCGATGGGCGCCCCTTGGCCGCTGTCTCCACGCGAGTTCTTCCAAGCGCGTGTCAGGCCCGTGTTTGAGGCAAAATGCCTCGGCTGCCACCTCACAGAGCCGCAGGGCGAGCTGCGCATGGACTCGCTAGAGGCTCTGCTCAGGGGTGGCAAGTCGGGCCCGGCATTAGTCAAGGGCGATCCGGACGCCAGCCTGCTGGTCAAGACCGTGCGTTACCGGCACGAGCTAAAGATGCCGCCGACGGAAGCGCTGCCGGCCAATGAAGTGGATGACATCGAGCGGTGGATCTCCGACGGGGCGGTCTGGGGGGAGAGCGCCGGGGAAGCGGTAGGACCGTACGAAATCAGCGACGAGCACCGCCGACACTGGGCCTTCCAGCCACTCTGGCACGGCGCAGTTCCATCGCCGGCAAGCGCCGACGAATCTGCCAACGCGATCGACCGATTCCTGCTGGCGCGATTGGAAAGCGAGGGCCTAGAGCCATCTTCGCTCGCCAGCAAGCGCACCCTGATCCGGCGTGTGACCTACGACTTGACCGGGATGCCGCCGACTGCGCACGAGATCAGCGAATTCTTGGCCGACGATTCCGAAACGGCGTACGTCGACTTGGTTGAGCGCCTGCTTCAGTCGCCGCGCTACGGCGAGCGCTGGGGCCGCCATTGGCTGGACTTGGTGCGCTATGCCGACACTGCAGGCGATTCGGGGGATTTTCCAGTCCCAGAAGCCTACAAGTACCGCAACTACGTCATCGACGCATTCCAGCTCGACAAGCCCTATGACGACTTCATCCGCGAGCAGATCGCGGGCGACCTGCTGCCAACGGATGGCGAGGCTGAGCGCTGGAACAAGCTTGTGGCCACCGGCTACCTAGCCATCTCGCGCCGGATTGGCGTCAGTCCGCATCGCCTGCGCCACATCACGCTCGAGGACACGATCGACAACCTCGGCAAGACCTTCCTCGGCCTCAGCGTCCAGTGCGCACGCTGCCACGACCACAAGTTCGATCCGATCCCCACTGCCGACTACTACGCACTCTACGGGATTCTTGACAGCTCGGTCTTTCCGAGCCCTGGCGCGGAGCATCTGCCCTACCGCAGCAACTTCGTCTACCGGGTCGGCGCGGACAAGGCCCGCGAGGTCATGGCCGAATACGAGCGGGGCATCACTCGCTGGAACGACCGTGAACGAGAGAAGTTTCGCGAGTACCAGTCGTTCCAAAACATGCTGATCACCACCCCCGGACGCAACCGCATCGTTGTCTGGGAGGAGCTGCAGCAACTCCGCGCCGAGCGCGCGGTCTTCGCCCGCACCGAGCCGCCGCTGGAGACGGCCTACTCCATTACCGAGGGCGTCGGTAAGGATGCTTACATTCACCAGGCCGGCGATCCGCGTTCCAAGGGGCCCGAAGTCCGCCGAGGCTTCTTGCAAATCCTTGGCGGTGCCAAGTTGCCACCGGCATACGAGGGCAGCGGGCGCAAGTTGCTGGCTGATTGGATTGCCGACGAGGATAATCCGCTCACCGCTCGCGTGATGGTCAACCGCATCTGGCATCACCATTTCGGCATGGGATTGGTCAGCACGACCAGCGACTTCGGCGTGCGCGGCACGCCTCCCACGCACCCGGAGCTGCTCGACTACCTGGCCCGCTATTTCATCGATAGCCGTTGGTCGGTCAAGGCAATGCACCGCTTGATCGTCCATTCGAAGGCGTATCGGCAGGTCAGCTTCGACACCGAACGCAATTTCGAGAGGGATCCCCAGAACCAACTTGTGTGGCGCTTCAACCGCAGACGCCTCGATGCCGAACAGATCCGCGATTCGATCTTGGCATTCAGCGGCGAGCTAGATGTCTCCAGGGGCGGGCGGCATCCCTTCCCCCACCGCCGGACGTATTTCTACCGCCAGCACGAACCCTTCGCGGAGTATTTCCTGACCAACCAGCGCTCGGTGTACATCATGCAGGGGCGGATTCAGAAGAATCCGTACTTGGACTTGTTCGACGGGCCGGATGGCAACCTGCCGCTGAGCGAACGCAAGGCGACCACCACCACCCTGCAGGCTCTGTACCTGATGAACTCGGAGTTCATGCATAAACAGGCCCAGGCCATGGCGGAGCGCTGGAGTGCCGATTCGTCAGGGCGCGACGAGTTCTTGGAGATGGCCACCGCAACCATCTTCGGTCGCCCGCCAAGCCCGCAAGAGACCGATCAAGCTACGAGCTACTTTGCCATCGCTGGCGGCGCTGAAGAGCAAAAGCGCGCCGGCTATCTGCGGGCCATGCTCGCCAGCAATGAGTTCTTGTTTGTCGATTAGCGCAGGCAGGCGGCGGGAAACCGGGCCGATCCTTGGTCGCAAGCCTCGGCTGCCATATCAGCGCGTCTTGATCGGTCAATCGTCCGCAGTGTGCCGTGTGAACGGCTAGAATCTACTCTAACGAGGCCCGCAAGTTCCAATGCTTACAAGAATCCCAGTTCTCCCCCTCATCGCGGCCACAGGCTTGCTGACGGCATCCTTGGCTGCCCAATCGCCCGTTCGCTGGAAGATCCACGACATGACGCGGCCCGTGCCGCGCAAGGTCGTCTCGCAAATGCAGCTCCCAGTGAAACCGCCATCCGACGCGGTCGTGCTCTTCGATGGCACGGACCTATCGAAATGGAGGGCTGCGGACGGCAGCCCGGCCAAATGGATCATTAAGGACGGCAATCTCGCGGCCGTGCCTGGCGGCGGCCCGGTCTTTACACGCGATGGCTTCGGGGACATCCAGCTCCACGTCGAGTGGGCCGCGCCCACGCCGGGCCGCGGCAAGGGCCAAGGCCGCGGCAATAGCGGGGTGTTCCTGATGGGCAAGTACGAGATCCAAGTGCTCGACTCGTTCGAAAATGTCACCTACACCGATGGTCAGGCCGGGGCGCTGTACGGACAGTATCCGCCGTTGGTGAACGCGAGCCGGCCGGCGGGGGAATGGCAGGCCTACGACATCGTGTTCCGGCGACCGCGTTTCCAGCCCGACGGGTCGGTCGCCCAGCCTGCGAGGCTGACAGTGTTCCACAATGGCGTCTTGGTGCAGGACAACGCCAAAGCGTGGGGTCCCACTTCTTGGTTGCAGCACCTCCCTTACGAGTCCCACCCCGACCGCTTGCCGCTGCAGCTGCAAGATCACGGCAATCCTGTCCTGTACCGCAACATCTGGGTCCGCGAACTTGAAGAGGAGCCGAGGCCCGGCCCGGGGCGTCACCAAACAAAGCCGCTGATGACGATGACGCCGGTGATGCTGGATCGTTACGTCGGCACCTACAGCCAGGGGCGGGGCCTGCCGACCGTGATCAAGCGCGACGGCGCGACGTTGTACGCGACGTTTGGAATGCTGCCGCCGCTGGAGCTGCTACCGCACTCGGAAACGGAATTCTCACTGCGCTGGACGGCCGGAACAGTCGAGTTCGAACTTGCCGCGGATGGCCGACCCAAGCAATTGATCTTTCACATCGGAGGCGAGGCGAGGCCAGCTGTCCGGTCGTCGGATTGACGCCGACGTGGGTCGCCTCGGAGTTTCTCGTAAGCGGCGGGGACTGGAGCGCGGCCGCTGAATTCTCCTAGTCTATGTAGCGGTGAGAGGCGATGGAGAAGTGGGCTGCTCTGCTTGTTGCGATCTGCGCAGGGTTGAGCTTCGCTGATCAGGCGGCAGCCGGCGACTGGCCGACGTTTGGGCATGACCCGGCCCGCACCGGCTGGGCGCGCACCGAAAGAACGCTTGGGCCCGACAACGTCGGGGACTTAGAGTTGAAGTGGAAGGCCGAGGTCGACAACCAATCTGAGTACTTGGTTTCGCTGACTGCGCCGGTAGTCGGCACCGGCGTCTCCACCCGGCTGGGCGTGCGCGACGTGGTCTATGTCGCCGGCAAGCAGGGCGGGGTGTTCGCACTCGATTCCACCACGGGAGAGCAGCTCTGGGACTGGAAGCCGACGCTGTACCAGTTGCCCACGAACAACGGGCTCCAAGGCAGCGTCTACTGTCCGAATGGTGTCAACGCCACGCCGACCCTCGATGTCCGCAGCGGCATCCTGTACACCGTCGCCGAATCGGGTGCGCTGTGGGGCCTGGACATGGGCAGCGGCACGGTTCGCTATGGGCCCGTCCAGTTCGTGCCGCCGTTTTCCAAGAACTGGAGCCTCAATCTTGTCGGCGACACGATCTATACGACCTTGGCGCAGGGCTGCGGCGGCAGCCTGTCGGGGTTTTACTCCATCGATATCAGCGACCGGCAGCGACCGGTGGTGCGCCAGCGCCTGCTCTCCAACACCTCCACTGGCGGGATCTGGGGCAGGGGCGGCCCGGTCGTCGGAGAGAACGGCCGGGTCTACGGCTCGACCGCCGACGGGCCGTTCGACGCACGGGGAGGGGACTATTCCAACGCGGTGGTCGCGGCGTCGTTGGACGAGCTCGAGCTGGTGGACTACTTCCTGCCCCGCAATCACTGGGAACTCTTCAAGCTCGACCTAGACTTCGGCGCGGCCAGCCCGGTCTGGTTTGGGTGGAAGGGCTACAACCTCCTCGCGGCCGGAGCCAAGGAGGGCGTGGTCTACCTGTTGGATGCCGACCGGCTGGGCGGGCGCGACCACCAAACGCCACTGCTGGAGGGCATCAGGCTCGGCAACGATCCCAAGGACATCGGTTCCTACGGCATCTGGGGCGGCCTTTCGACATGGCCCGACGAGCAAGGCCGGCGCTGGGTTTACGTGCCCATGTACGGCCCGCCTTCGAAGCAGGCTCCCGCATTTCCGCGCTCGCATGGCCCGACGGCCGATGGCAGCGTGATGGCGTTTGAAGTCACGGCAAACCCAGACACGGGCAGGCCGGAGCTGACGCCGGCGTGGATTTCGGGCAATCTGAAGGTGCCGGAGCCCGTCGCCTTGGCAAACGGAGTGGCGTTCGTGCTCGCCAACGGCGAGAATACCGAGCAGCGCACCTCGGTGGAAGAGCGGCAGACCACGAATACCCAGCCTGCGGTCTTGCATGCATTGGATGCGCGGACAGGCGACGAACTCTACAACAGCGGCGACGCCATGGGCACATGGGTGCATTTCAGCGGCATCGCCATCGCCGAGGGACAAATCTATACAGTGGACTACGACTCGGTGGTCTACTGTTTCGGCCTCAAGGGCAAATAGGAGCCGGGCGAGCCGGTGCCAGCCGAGTCAAGGAGTGCTTACGATGCGTTTGAGAACGATCCTGTCCGCCCTGCCGGTGGCATTTGGCATGTTCGGCTGCGGCTCGCCGCCGGCTGAGACGGACCAGCGTCCTAATTTCATCATCGTCTTCGCGGACGACCAAGGCTACGGTGATCTCGGTTGCTTCGGCGCCACCGATTTCAAGACACCTCGCATCGATCAGATGGCCCGCGAGGGCATGCGGTTTACGGATTTCTATGCCCAGGCTGTCTGCGGTCCATCGCGCACCGCGCTGCTGACGGGTAGCTATCCGATCCGCGTGGCAGAGTACGGCAACGAAAAGAACAGCTTTCCGTACGTCCACGAGAAAGAGATCTTACTGCCCAAGGTGCTGCAGGAAGCAGGCTATGCCACGGGCATGATCGGCAAGGTGGACATCACTCAGCGCCGCCGGGGCTTCAAGCCGGTCCTTAACCCCGTGCGGCGCGGGTTCGACTCCTGGTTTGGCGTGGTGGGCGCGAATGACAGCGGCGAGGTTCACTGGATCTACCGCAACGAGGAGCGGATCCAAGAGTCTGCTGGAGTCGATGACCTGACCCGACGCTACACCGACGAAGCGCTCGCGTTTATCAGGCAGAACCAGGACCGCCCGTTCTTCCTCTACATCGCCCATACGATGGCGCACGTGGTGCTGGGCGTCACAGAGCCGTTCAAGGGCCGCTCAGAGCGCGGATTGTACGGAGACGTGATCGAGGAGCTTGACGCCAGCACCGGCGAGATCGTCGACCTGCTGGCCGAATTGGGGCTGGAGCAGAACACGATTGTGGTCTACACCTCCGACAACGGGCCGTGGAGCAACCACTCCTTGCCGCAGTACACGGCTGCCATCACTGAACATGCCGGATCTGCCGGGCCGCTGCGGAGTGCCAAGGGCACGACCTGGGAAGGGGGCATTCGCGTTCCGACCGTGATGTGGGCACCTAGCTACATCCCCGCAGGAACGGAAACGGGGGAGGTGGCCACGACCATGGACCTGCTGCCGACGTTCATTCGGATGGCCGGAGCCGAGTTACCCGCCGACCGGATCTTGGACGGGCGGGATATCGGCCCGCTGATGCGGGCAGAGCCGGGAGCGGCGAGCCCGCACGAGGCGTTTTACTACTACCGCGAGACGCATCTAGACGCGGTACGCAGCGGCCCGTGGAAGTTGGTATTCCCCCGGCCGGGCCGCAACGAATCCGAGTGGCTGCTGTCGCGGGGTGGCGCCTTCTTGGGCGAGATCCTCGAGCCGGTCACCGAGCTGGCACTGTATAACCTCGACTCCGACATCGGCGAGACTGCCAACGTTGCCGCCGACCATCCTGACGTGGTCGAACGCTTGACGGCTCTGGCCGACGCTGCGCGCGAAGAACTCGGCGACTATGACCGAATCGGGACGGGCGTGCGGTTTTTCGAGGAGGGTCCGAAGTGGCCGCGGCGACAGCAGTGGATGAAGCAATAGGAGCTGTTGAAAGGTTCCGGCGGTAGCCGTGCTGCCGGGCGAATCCAGCCCGTGTTTTCTGATCGCGAATCGGCTAAGACGGTGGGCCGCTCGCTTTGTGGCTGTCGCCATGCCCGTCGAGTGAGCAACCCTCCCACCGCGCCACAACCGACGGCGCGACGCAGTGGCTCGCGACGTTGACACTGGTGCGGATAGGGTCGATCAGCGCGTCGATTCCCAGCAACACCGCCAGGCCCTCCATAGGCAGGCCGTGCCCTTCGAATACGGCAGCCAAGACCACGAAGTTCGCTCGCGGCACGCCCGCCACTCCCTTGCTGGTCAACTTCAACGTCAACAGGATGACCACCTGCTGCTCCAGTGAGAGCTGGACACCGGCTGCCTGCGCGATGAACAGCGTTGCCATGCCGAGATGGATGGTGCTCCCGTTCAGGTTGAGGCTCAGGCTCAGCGGCGCAACCACGCCAAGAATCCGGCGCGGCACGCCGAAGCGTTCTAAGTTCTCCAAGGTTTGCGGCAGCGCCGCCGCACTGGAAGTCGTCGCGAATCCGATCACGAATGGCTCGCGCGCGAAGCGGGCAAAGCGTCCGACTGGCACGCCGAACAGCAGCAAGGAGCCCAGCAAGATCACAGCCAGAAACAAGGCCTGCGAGGCCCAAGCCACGGCCGAGAACGCGACCAACCCCTCCAATACGCTCTCTCCGCCACCAGCGAAAGCGTTGGCTGCGGCGGCAAACACGGCCAGCGGTGCGAGGTACATCACGTAGTCGGTATAGCGGAACGCCACCTCGGCGAGCGCATCGGCAAACTCCACCACCGGGCGAGCCTTCTTGCCGACTGACAGGCAGGCAATGCCGAACAGGAAACAGAAGACTACGATCTGGACCACGTCACCGCGAGCCAGCGCGTCCACGATGCTCGTGGGAACGGCCGATTCCAAGGCTTCGGCCAACGTCGTCGCCGGTGCCGAGCCGACTGCCGCTGCAGATTCTATAGCGAAGCCAGCGCCGGGTTGCGTCAACTCCACAGCGAACCAGCCCAGCAGCAGAGCGATCGTCGTCGCGGTCTCGAAGCAGACGACGGACTTCCAGCCTAGGCGTCCGAGCGAACCAAGGCTGCCGGCGCCGGCAATCGCGCGTAGCAGAACGCCAACCAGCACGGGCGCAATGATCGAGCGGATCAACCGCAGGAACATCGTGCTGAGAAACTCGAGCCTTTCGGCCGATTGTGGAGCCAAGAAGCCCAAGCTGGCTCCTGACGCCATGGCCAGAAGCATCCATGAGGTCAAAGATAGCTTGGGCAAGCGGAACACGAATCAGATCCGGCATCGATCAGCGTACCAATGCTGCGTCCGCCAACAGCCCGGCGGCGCTGTCAGCGCGACCTTGGCTGGCTATAGCGATCAAGGGCGAGGCCCTTACGCCAGGGAGCGCTCACCGGCACTACGCTTGCGGCGCGTCGTCGGCCGAAGGCCCGTACATCCCGGGGATCGGAATGTCGTTGATTCGCAGGTACACGCCGAGCTGTGCCCTGTGATGGATCATGTGGCTCAGGATCATCGTCCGCAACACGGCGATGCGAGGCATCGTGAACAGTTCCTTGCCGCCGCTGAGGAGCGTCCACGGCTTCACCATCGCCTCGTCGCTCAGCTCCAAAACCGCCTCCCTAGCACCAGCGACACCCTTATCAAAAAAGTCCAGCAGTTCGGCCGTCTTCGTTGCGACGTACGGCTTGAAAGGGGGGCCGCTGACTGGATTGATATCGAGGCTGTCCAGTTTCGCCGTGGAACTGCCCCATCCTCCCGTCTCGGCTATATGGCCTGCCAAGCGTGCCAGGGTCATCGACTTGGGATGAGGCTGGTAGTCCAGCACTTCTTCCGACACAAGTTCGAGCATCCGGCGCGTGTTTGCGGTTTCCGGATCGAATTCGAGGAGGTAGCCTTCTGCGATTCGCATTTCCGGATTATAGTTTGTCCTCGACAGGGGCTCTTCGAGCGTCGATCACAGCACGTTACTCGTGCGATTCTCTGCCGCGAGGTCTCGTAGCTCAAGACGCCTCGAGAACGCCGCGTCTCTCATCCACCCGTGGATGCCCGAACCAGGCAGAATCTGACTAGCCGTCAAGCTGCAATCACGCCGGCAAGAAGTATCGCGGACCGGCTGTTCAAACAAGCGGTAGCCGCGGCTCCTACTAGCAGCGAGGCGCTGTTGGCTGCACGTCGCTACCTGAGTGTTCTAGAAGGCGACTACTCGCTCATTCAGAATCGAGAACGCCCGAACTTTTCGGTTATCGCCGAGCAAGCATCGCATTCGGTGCGAACCCACTCTCGGTCGCGGCATTCGCCCGGCATGCCACAGTGCATGCAGATCCTCCCGCTCATCTCCTCGATAAACGTTTCAAACCCCCACAGGTATGCCGTGTAGCTATAGAAGTCGATCTGTAGCTGGCCGTATTTCTCCTTCATGTGTGGTAAGCGCGGCAATTCCCGACCAGCATCGGCCCCACGGTCACGGTGTTCCGCTTGCAGCGTCGCGACCAAGGCCCGAACCAGGCCTGCCCAGCCAGGGTTTGAGGTCCAACCATCCATCGCTCGATCATCATCCCTGGCAGTCACCAACAGACCCAATTGATCCTCGTACCACTCCTCGTGAGAATTCGATGTCCCACCAAGGGCCGGGTCCCCGTCGTTCGTCGCCGTGCCGTGATCTCCCGCGCCTGAACTCCCCGCTGACGCAACCAACCCGGCCTGCTCTTGGGACCGTCCCTGCCAGTACCTCTCCAATCTCTCCGTTCCCGGAGCGCGACAGCCCTCGCAACGACATCCGAGCAACCCGCGGCCGTCGCCGACGGGATTGCCGCGTCCTCCGCAACGCTCGCAGACCTCGGAACTGACTGCCCTAGCCGCCTCGAACAATCCCCTGCTAGCTTCGTTCGGATCTTCGATCTCGAGATGAAGCTGTCCACCCTGAACCCTCGTCGCCTTAAGTCGGCAACGATGCTGGTCGGAGGAACAGTCACGCTCTAAGGCTTCCTCTGCTAGTTCAACGATCACCGCCCACCCGGGACGGTTCGGTAGTTGCTTTGTCATCTTGCTCATACTAAGGGGCATTGAGGCGATTCTCGACCCGAGCGCGGTGAGAAGCCGGAGGTCAACCAGTCCGGCGTCCCGTCGGTCTGCCATGTGAACGGGCAGCAGTCGCTGGCAAGCTTCAGCCAGTGCGATAGCGACTGTCCTACGCAAGCTGCAGGTCGCCAAGAGTGGCGAAGTGCCGGAAGTCCCTGTCCCTAGTGATCAAGGGGGTCTCATAATCCACGCAGGATTGGGCGATCAGGCTGTCAGCCAGCCGAGCCCGCAGTCCCTTGGAGAGAACTCGGGCGCGTGTCTCGGCGACACGCTCCCAGAAACCAAATCGCACTTCCAAGACAGGTATCGCCCGGACCAGATCGGCAAAGTCTGAACTAAGCCCCGGGTCGCTGAGCAGTTCGGTGAGCACCACTGGGGGTAACACCAGTTGGGCCGACAACAGTGCATTGTCAAGCAGCTCCACGTCACGCCCGACATCGCCTTGGAAGAAGGCGATCAACGTGCTCGAGTCGGCCGCCGTCACCCGCGGTCCTCGCGGAGCCGGTTCAGATCGATCGAAAACGCGACCTTGCCACGGAGCTTCCTAAGCCGTTGGTACGCACTTCGAGACGCAACCATGCGTAACCCTTCGCGCACTGTCGCGGTGACACCCTGACCCGATGCCTGCTGGGCCTTTGCCAAGAGGTCGACTGGCACGTGAACGGTAATCTTCTGTCGTGCTTCCATACCCGTCTTTGCACTCTAGCATATGCCGTAAGTAGTTATGTAAGATTTGACCTGTACGAGGTGCCAGTAAGGCATACGGCACCTGCAAACGCCTCCAATCGCGGCCCAGGCTTCTGGTTGACGGTTCAGTGCGCGGTGCGTGACGAAAGCGTCGCCGACAAGGGACTCGTAGGTCAATCCCGTGGTCGGGTGCCGCCCGGATCATTCAAAGGAGACACACGCCACCGTCCCTTGTGTTGCTGTGCGGGCACGGTCTTGGCAGTCACCCCCGTTCAGCGTTGGCGCTACCCATGCCCCAATATCCGTCTGGGTCCGGGCAGGCGATCACTCGCTAGCGAGGTCCCTTTGGAAGTACCTCTCCAAGCCGGCCACCGGAACAGCCCGTGCGAGTGTCGAACCGCCCGAGGGAGTCTCACCCTCGGGCACTCTCAGAACCGTGCCTTAATTTCCGCAGGTTCTGCGTCGGCCCCGAACCGATCCCGAGTGGGAAACCGCTCTACATCCGTTCTACCCATCAAGATGAGAGTGGCATCAAATCGTGCCCGTCGGAAGTAGCGTCACACGCTCGAGCCGAGCGGCCTTTTTGTCGAAGGTGTAAAGGAGATGGGCTCCTGCTCGCTTTGCGGCAGACGAGATCATCAGGTCGGAAAATTCCGCGCTCACCGTCCGATAGCGGATCGAGGATCGTGCCACGTTGTCTTGGGCCTCGAACACGAGACCCTCGGTCGACACAAGTTCTTCCACGATATTCGCGATTCGATGTCGACTGAAGTTATAGGCCCGTTCGAGCACCCAGACGAGTTCCAACGTGACCTCCCGGCAGATGAAACCGGGTTGTTCGGCCGTGAGGGACTCCAAGAGGGTCCGCGCAGCTTCCGCCTGCTGCTGATCGTCGCAGACCAGATATCTGACGAGGATGTTGGTGTCGACTGCGATCATTTCTGTGCGGCACCGTCGGCTACAGCGTCCTCCATTTGCTCCAAGGTGACAGTAGGCCCGTCGCGCCGAAGGGCTCCGAACAGTCGCCCGATAGGTCGCACGGCCAAGATCCGCACCTCGCCATCATCAATGATGTAGCGCACCCGGTCACCGGCACCGACACCAAGCGCCTCCCGGACGGGCTTGGGAAGCGTAGTCTGTCCCTTCGATGTAATTCCAGATTCAATCATTGCCATTCGTCCAGACGCCTTGAATTATAGGATATATCCTTGCAAAACAGAAAATAGCAAGGCACGCTGTCAGATCCCGTCATCGCGTGCGGTGCAGTGGGTGTCTGGAACTGGCGTCGGTTGAAGGCTACCTAGGCGGTGAGAGCCTGCCTGTTTGTCGGGGTTATGTGTCGTCGTTCGCCGAAAGGGCTGAGCAGCAGTTGACTCCCGATTTGGCGGGGAACTTGCTTGGAAACTCGACCTTTGCAGTGCGGCTTTCTACGGTGCTTGGAACTCAGGAGTGGTGTTTGCGCTCGATACGGGTCTGCGAGCGCCGTTGCCGGCCGACCTCGAACAATGCGATCCCGGTCGCTACAGAGACGTTGAGCGAGGAGACGGCACCAGCCAGCGGGATGCGGACGAGGAAATCGCAGCGTTCCGCGACTTTTTCACGCATGCCTCGGCTCTCTCCCCCCAGCACTAGGGCACAGCGGTCTGAGTATTCGATGGCGTCGTAGTCAACAGCGGCTTCCGAGTCAAGACCGTAGATCCAGAAATCGGCCTCCTTGAGTTGCTCGAGCGCCCGCCCTAAGTTCTTGACGCGCACGACAGGA